>MDSZ01195812.1_pt1 | contig 70042 bp, 69 predicted proteins | sample 811201 | NCBI WGS metagenome assembly MDSZ01 (sample SAMN05326647, study PRJNA326480) | marine metagenome | isolation source: seawater | place: Indian Ocean: North | collected 2010
GGCGGCGGAACGCCGATTGAGGATGGGTTCATCACAACGTGCACGACGAGGTCACGGCGGACACGGCGCGTTCCGACGGCGTCGTGACCGCTGTGAATCCGCCGTGATCGCTGTGATGAACCCTGTCGCCGCATCAAGGCCCTCTGACGCGGGAAGAGCGGCCTGACCGCAGTAAGCTGAATGCCGATTGAACCTAGGGCAGGGCGTCGAAGTCCACCACCAGGGGCTCACGCTCCAACAGGGCGAGGACGCGGCGAAAGCCCGCCTGATCCAGCGCCGTGGTGGCGGTGTTGATCAGGGGGTGGAAGTTGACGACCTCGGCCTCCCACAGCCGCCGGTCCAGGACGAAGGTCACGCGCCGCTCGGCGTCGTTGATCAGGGCGAGCGCCGTGACCGAACCGGGCCGGACGCCCAGGGTTTCGAACATCAGGGTTTCGTTTCCGAACGAGAGCCGGCCTGATCCCATGGCGGCGGCGGCGCGTTTCAGGTCGATCATCGTGTCCTGACGGGCCGAGATCAGCCACAGCCGGCCCCTATGATCCTTCAGGAACAGGTTCTTGGTGTGGGCGCCGGGCAGGGCGGCCTTCAGCTCCAGACCTTCTTCGACGCGGAAGACCGCCGGATGGTCGTGGGTCTGATGCGCGACGCCCTTTTCGGCGAACCAGGCCAGAAGGCGGTGGCGGTCGAAAGCCGGGTCGTTCATCTCGGTCGTTCTCATGGTTGAGTGGCCGCCGATCGGGCGTTAGGAACAGGGCCATGGTCGATACAGCGCCCGCCCGCCAACTGGAACTGGAATGCTATCCGATGACGGCCCGGCCGCCGGACCTCGTTCCGGGCCGCCAGTCGCGCAACTGGATGGACGCCTTCATCAGCCGCCATCCCTATCGGTGCCTGCCGCTGAACATGGCCAACACCACGGGCTGGGAGATCCTGTGCCCGTTCGGCTTCTCGGCCGAATGGAACGGCGGGCCGCGTCAGGAAGACATCGTCATCACGCCCGATCGGCCCCAGCACGACCTGGACCATTTCGTCACCTCCCACTTTTCGCGGGGGGTTCTGACCATGCATCCCCAGTATCTGTTCCGCACCCCGCCGGGCTGGGGCATGATGTGTTCGGGTTCGCCCAACCATGTGAAGGACGGAATCCAGCCCCTGGTCGGGCTGATCGAAACCGACTGGCTGCCCTTCCCCTTCACGATGAACTGGATCTTCACCCGGCCGGGCCGCGTGACCTTCGAACGGGGCGAACCCTTCTGCTTCATCAATCTGATCGAGCACAAGAAGGTCGAGCAGTTCCAGCCGGTGATCCGGACCCTGCAGTCCAATCCGGTCATGAAGGGTCAGTTCGAGGCCTGGAACCGCGCCCGGACCGACTTCAACCAGCGTCTGGCCAGCGGCGACCCGGACGCGGCCAAGGAGGCGTGGCAGCGCTATTATTTCAAGGGCGAGGTGCCCGAAGATCTGGGCGCGGCGCCGGCCACCCATTCCAACAAGCGCCGGCTCAAATCGCCCCGCGTCGGCTGACCGAAAGGCCCGCCCCATCCGCGCGGCGGACGGGGCGGTTCGACGTCAGGCGCCGGGCCGGGTGACGCGCGAGCCCAGGTTCTGGATCACCTCGCGGGCGTCGAAGGCGTTGGGATCGCCGGCGGGCTTGGGACCGCGACCCATGATGATTTCGGCGCTGGCCTCGTAGCGGTCGATCTGGCGGGTGTCGATGTCCTGCGGACCCCAGGGGCCCCAGCGATCCCAGGGGCTCCAGAAACCGCTCCGGTAATAGCGCCAGGACGGACCCCAGTAGGGGCCGTAGAAGCGGGAATAGGGGCCGTAGAAGGGATCGGGCGTCGAGACGAAGCGGGTGTCGCGTTCGGTCGCGCGGTTGACGGTGGCGAACCAGTCATAGCCGCTTTCGACCGTCAGCTCGGCCGAGCGCAGCAGCAGGGACATTTCGACCTGTTCGCGCGAGGTCACCGAATTGCCCGCAAAGGTCACGCGATAGCGGTTGCTCTCGACGCGCTGTTCGGAATAGCCGCCGCGCTGACCGTTGTAGCCGGCGGGCTGATAGGGGGTGGCGGTGGCGCAGGCGGCCAGGACGAGGCCGGCGACGGCCGTCGTCGCCAGCACCTTGAGCGCGGACGTCGTTCTTGATGGGGCTTTCATGAAATCAACTCCTTGATCGCCCATTCGGGCGCGCTGGCGGCTGAACGGGGCATGAACGAGCCTGTTCCCTCGGCACTCTAGACCGAAGCTCGACCGCGTCCAGACCTGCAGGCGCTAGGCTTGCAGGCGCGAAACGATCAGGACCGCGGCGGTCAGCAGCAAGAGGCCGACGAAGAGGCCGAAGCCGCGGCGGAACCGGGGCGTCTGCATCCGCCGCGACAGGGCGGCGCCGGACAGGGCGTAGGCGCTCATCGACGTCAGGTCCATGCCGATCACGGCCAGGGCGAACAGGGCCAGTTGCGGCGCCACAGGGCGGGAGATGTCCAGAAACGGCGGCAGGACGGCGGTGAAGAACAGAATGGCCTTGGGATTGGCGATCTGGACCATGAAACCGTCCAGAAAGGCGTTGCGGCTCTTGTGGATTTCGACGGCCTCGGGCTCGGCCGCCGTGGCGAAGGCGCCGCGCAGAGCCTTCAGCCCCAGCCAGGCCACATAGAGGGCCCCCAGGACGGCGATCAGGTGAAAGACCTGTGGGAAGGCCTTGACCAGTGCGCCCAGGCCCATGGCCGCCGCGCCGAACCAGACCAGCGTCGCCGTATTCATCCCGACCACGCCGATCAGGGCCGGGGCGCGCCCCCGCTCCACCCCGGCGGCGACGGCGAACAGATTGGCGGGGCCGGGCGTGATCGCCATCACCACCATCACCCCCAGAAAGGTCAGATAGAGGTGCGGGTCGACGGGCAGGGCGGACATGCGGCGTCGTGTCGCTGCATCGGCCCCAGTGGTCAAGGCCCATGAGGCGCGCCTTGCGTCCTATCGTGCGCGAGGCGCCTTGGGCGGGGCGGGCGGTTCAGGCGCCTCGGGGGCCTCGGGCGCTTCGGCCTCTTCCGGCGCTTCGTCCGCCTCGGTCAGCACGGCGTCTTGGGCCTGGTCCAGCGCATATTGGGCGATCAGCCCATAGGTCTCCATCTGTTCGGGATCGGGATTGGTCCAGGCGCTGTTGCGGGCGATGCCGGTTCCGGCCGCCAGACCCTGCTCCATCGCCTGTTTCACCTCGGGATCGTTCAGCGCCTCCTGAACCAGGGCGTCGACGTCGATGTCCTTCAAGGCCTCGGCCGCCGCCTCGGAGGCGTGGCGCGTGGCCTCGGCGGTGAAGGCGGCCACGTCCGGCGCATATTCGGACCAGAGGGCGGCGATCCTTTGGCCGCGCGCGGCCTCGTCCAGGCTCTCGTCTTCGGAAATCGCTTCGGCGCGCTTGCCGAAGGCCTCCATCCGCGCCTCGAAGGCGGCGGCCGCCGTCTCCAGACGGGCTTCAGCCTTCGACTCGGCGGCTTCGGCCCGGTCTTCCTGAGGGGAGGCCAAGGCGCCGGCGAATGCGCAGGACAGGGGCGACAGGGCCAGGGCGGCGGTCAGGCTGAGCAGGCGGATCATGGGAAATCTCCCTTTGAATGACCCGCGCAAACTCCGCCGTCAGCCGCCCCGTCTCAAGTGAAATCGCGGTAAGGCTGGGCCTACTGCGGTTGGGCCGGGGGCGCTGCGGCCGGCGCTGCGGCGGCTTGTTCGATCTCGGTGCGGGCCTGCAGCGGAATGCCTTTGATCTGCTGCATCGCCATCGCGACCTGTTCGGCGGGCGCGGCTTGGCTGGTGGCGAAGGTGTTGACCGCCTCAGCGAAGGCGTCGACCTGAGCCTGATATTTGGCTTGGATTTCGTCGAGATCGGCCTTGGCCTTGGCCTTGTCGGCCTGGGCCGCCGCGGCCTGCATTTCGGCCACCATGGCTTCCATGGTTTCGCCGAAAGCCTCCGCCTTGGCTTCGAAAGCGGCCTCGTCGGGGCTGTCGTCCTCCTCGGCAGGCGCAGGCGCCGGAGCGGCCTGGGGTGCTGAAGACGGGCCGGCGGCCTGGCCGGCCGCGAAGGCGGGGGTGGTCAGGGCCAGGACGGCCACGGCCGCGATGGAAGAGACAAGACGCATGGGAAACTCCAGGGCGGACTGCCGGCGCAGCCCAGGACGAGGCTGCATCCCAGCCCCGGCCGCACCCTCCTACAGTCCGATCAGATTTCAAAGACCCGATAGGGTTTGTCGCCCAGGGTCCGCAACACCGGCAGGGCGACGTTATAGACGGGCACGCCCCGATTGGTGCGCCCCTCCGGCCCGCCGCGATGGGCGTGGCCGTGCGCCACCAGGCTGATGTTGTCGTATCGGTCGATGGTTTCCGCTAGGCGCGACGAGCCCAGGAAGGCGTGGATTTCGGGCGGCTCGCCCATCACCGTCTCGACCACCGGCGCATAGTGCAGCAGGACGACCGACCGCTCGGTGCGCAGCATGCGGATGGAGTTTTCGATCAGATTGGCGTCCTCGACCGCCTCCTGGACGAAGGTCTTGACCGCCGCCTCGCCGAAGGCGCTCAACATATAGCGGCCGAAGCCGCCGACGAACCCCTTCCCCCCGGCGAAGCCCACTCCGTCGATCTCATAGGCCTGGCCGGTCAGCATGCGGACCCCGGCGTCCGCCAGCATCCTGGCGACCTGATCGGGCTGGCCGCATTCGTGTTCGTGATTGCCCAGAACGCCCACCATCGGAATACGACACAGCCGCAGATCCTCCAGCAGCCGCTCCACCTCGGCCGTCTTGCCGTAGTTGACCAGGTCGCCGCACAGGCACAGCACGTCGGCCTCGTCCGACACCCGTTCGAACAGGTCGCGATAGGGGCGGCGCGCGTCCTCGCCGACGTGCAGATCGCCCACGGCGGCGACGCGCATCTTCTTGGCCGGTCCCGGCTCCAGCCCCGGCTGGGGCGTCTGTCCAGAGGCGGGGGAAGGCGCGGAGGAAGGGGGTTGGGGGGCGTCGGTCATCGGTCGCTCCGGCGGGGCTCAGGTCACGGGATCGTGGCGTTCTTCCAGCCCCTTGCCGACCACGTCGCCGAAGCCCCATTCGGCGACGTCGATCACATAGTCGCGCGGGCTCAGAAGACGGCCGCGGCACACCTTCACCCGCGGGGGCGGCAGGTCGATCTGGGCCGCCAGCCGTTCGGTCAGCTCTTCCATCAGCCAGCGCGGCACCCGGTCGCGCTCGGTCGGATAGGCGAAGCGGAAGTTCAGCAGATGGGCGGCCAGCACCTCCCAATAGAGGTCCATCTGGTCCAGCAGGCTCTTCCAGTCCACGGCGTCGGACTGTTTCAGAATGACGTGGTTCACATCCGCCCCGTCATAACGATAGCGATCCTGAATGAAGACCTTGGACAGGATCAGGGCCGTGGGCGGGGTGATCCGCACCTCATGGCCATAGACCCGGATCACATCTCCGCCGAACCAGCTGTCCGACACGGCGATGGCGCCGTTCGACATGGCGAAGATGACGTCGAAGAAATGCCGGTCGTCCTTCCAGACCTTGGCGATCCAGCGTTCGTCCTCCACGTCGGTGCGATAGCCGCGCTTCTGGAAATAGGCGAGAATGCGGGGATAGTCGCCGGGCTTGCAGAAGACGTCCAGATCCTTGGTCGGGCGGCGCACCCCCGTATAGGCGGTGACGGCGTAGGTGCCCGAGAGCAGGAAGGGTATGCCGCTCTCCTTCAGCAACCCCAGGCTTTCCTCATAGAAGGCCAGGGCGTCCGGCGGCGGCTCGAAGGTCGGTTCGGCGATGACGTCGGACATGGCGGGCCCTGGATTGGCGAGGGCAGTGGAACGACGACCCGCATCGGCGGTTCCTGCGCCCCATCTCCGCAATTCTACCTAGGCGTCGCAAAACCGTATTCTTAGGATATTCATTCACGGGGGAAGCATGGTCGGTCTGACGACATCCATGCGGCGCGGGCGCTGGCGGTTCTTCCGCCATGACGCCGGACAGGAGGCGGGTCCCCCGCCCTCCGTCTATCTGCTGCTGTTCGTCGCCTCCCAGCTTCTGGGTCTGTGGAGCGTAGCCGCGCTGGACGCCAAGGTGATGTGGCCGGCTAATGCGGTGTTGCTGGCCGCAGTCCTGCAGTTGTCGCGTTACAAGGCCCTGGGGGTTCTGGTCGGGTGCGCCCTGATCAATCTGGTCAGCAACATCATACGCGGCGACGCCGCCGTGATCGCGGTCACCAACGTCGCCTTCAACATGACCCAGGTGATCGTCGCCACCCTGCTGATCCGTCGCTTCTGCGGCGCCGCCCTGGACATGCGTCGTCCGAAACGGCTGCTGCGGTTCGCCCTGATCGCTGCGGCGCCCTCCGTCGCCTTCACCACCCTCCTGGCCGGCCTTGTCGCCGTCGTCGTCAGCGGACCGCCGTTGGAAAGCCTAGGCTTTCGGATGCGGCACCTCTTCGACATGGAACTGCTGGCGATGATGATCGTCACGCCGACCCTGTTGCTGGTGGCGCGCAGTCACCGCTTCCGCTCCGACGCCCAGGCCCGACCCGCTGAATTCGTGCTCCTGATGGTTCTTGTGACCGCCGCCGTGGTCTGGGCCTTCGGCCAGAACCAGGCGCCGATCCTGTTCATGATCCTGCCGCCTCTGATCCTGCTGGCCTTCCGACTGTCTCCGCCCTGGACCGCAGGGGCGGTTCTGTGGGTTACGGTCATCGCCGTGGGCGCCACCGTGACGGGTCACGGCCCCGTCACCCTGACGCGCCTTCAGCCTGACCCGGTTCTGGACACGGTCCCGACCGTCATGCGGCAGATGAGCGTCCTGCATCTGTTTCTTCTGACTCTGGTCGTCACCGCCCTGCCGATCACCACTTTATCGACCGAGCGGCGGCGGCTGATGACGCGATTGGGCGTGCGCACCGAGGCCGCCCTAGCCGCCGTCAAACGGGCCGAGACGGCCGATCAGGCCAAGTCCCGCTTCCTGGCCATGATGAGCCACGAGATGCGCACGCCTCTGACCGGCGTCACCGGCTATGCCGACCTTCTGGCCCGACGTCCTGGGCTGGACGACGAGGGGCGCCGTCAGGTCGAGGCGATCAAACAGTGCGGCGAGGCCATGCTGCGCCTGATTGAGGATCTGCTGGAGGTGTCCCACGGCGGGGCCGAGGTGGCGCTGAAACCGACCGACATCCCCGCCTTGATCGAAGAGGCGGTCGCGCCGTCGCGGGAGTGGGCGAATGTTCGCGGCCTGGACTTCACCGTCAGCATCGCCCCCCGAGGCCCAGGGCGCGGTCTGGACCGACGGCCGGCGTCTGCGCCAGATTCTGCACCATCTCAGCGCCAACGCCGTGAAATTCACCGGCCTGGGCGGCGTGCGGGTCGTGGCGGACCGACGGGGCGATCATCTCCGCGTGCAAATTCACGACACCGGCTGCGGCATGACGGATGAGGTGCTCTGCGGCGTCTTCTCCCTGTTCCAGCAGGCGGACGCCACCACCAGCCGGGCGCATCAGGGCGCGGGAGTGGGTCTGGCCCTGGCCAAGAGCCATGTGGACCGACTGGGCGGAACCATTTCGGTGGAGAGCGCGCCCGGCATGGGAACGACCTTCACCGTCGAAATCCCAGCCGAGCCGGTCGAAATCGTTCAGAGCGACGCCCCCCAGCCGTTGGAGGCGCGGCGCATGCGGATCCTCGTCGTGGACGACCATCCCCTGAACCGCAATCTGATGCGGGTCATGCTGGAGGCGGCCGACTGCGACACGGCCGAGGCGTGTGACGGCGCCGAGGCGGTGGAGGCCGTCGCGGCCGGCGCCTTCGACGTAGTCCTGATGGACGTCCGCATGCCGGTCATGGACGGGATCGCCGCCACCCGCGCCATCCGCAGTCTGGCTGGACCGGCCGCCGACGTCGCCGTCCTGGCCGTCACCGCCGAGGCCATGCCCGAAGACGCCGCCCGCTGCCTGGCCGCCGGCATGGACGGTCATCTGGCCAAGCCCATCACCCAGGCGGCCCTCTATGCGGCGATCGACGCCGCCCTGGCTGCGGCGTCTGACCGTCGGGACGACGCCCAGGCCGCCTAAGGCGGGGCGCCCATCCCCAGGGCCGTCCCCAGCTTCTTAACCGCCGCACACAAGATGTAGCGGTAGGACAAAATGTGATCGCAACATAGATGATTTCCGACTTGGCGCCGGGCGCGCTGAGTCGCATGGTGCTGGCCTCTCCGGAATCGCTCTCTCAGGTCCAGTTCGATGAACGCCATCACCCCGATCATCCGCCCCGACCGCGCCGGTCTTCTGACGCCCTCCGTGGCCTACAAGCCCTTCCGCTATCCGTGGGCCTTCGACATGTGGAAGAAGCAGCAGCAGGTCCACTGGATGCCCGAAGAGGTGCCGCTGGGCGAGGACGTCAAGGACTGGGCCTCGACCCTGAACGACAATGAACGCAATCTGCTGACCCAGATCTTCCGCTTCTTCACCCAGGCGGACATCGAGGTTCAGGACAACTACATGGAACGCTACGGCCGGGTGTTCAAACCGACCGAGGTGAAGATGATGCTGGCCGCCTTCGGCAATATGGAGACCATCCATATCGCGGCCTACGCCCTGCTGCTCGAGACCATCGGCATGACCGAGAGCGAGTTCGGCGCCTTCATGGAATATGAGGCCATGCGGGACAAGCACGACTATATGGGCCAGTTCGGCGTGGATTCGGACGCCGACATCTGCCGGACCCTGGCCATGTTCGGCGGCTTCTCCGAAGGGGTTCAGCTGTTCGCCTCCTTCGCCATGCTGATGAACTTCCCGCGCATGAACAAGATGAAGGGGATGGGCCAGATCGTCTCCTGGTCGGTGCGCGACGAGAGCCTGCACTGCGAGGGCATCATCAAGCTCTATCACGCCTTCAACAAGGAGACGGGCGCCGTCACCCAGGCCGTGGCCGACGACATCGTCGACTGCTGCAAGACGGTGGTGAAGATGGAGGACAAGTTCATCGACCTGGCCTTCGAAATGGGCGCGGTCGAGGGCATGACCCCCGACGACATCAAACAGTACATCCGCTTCATCGCCGACTGGCGCCTGCGTCAGCTGAAGCTGCCCGAGGTCTATGGGGTCAAGGAAAACCCGCTGCCCTGGCTGCAGGCCCTGCTGTCGGGCGTCGAACACGCCAACTTCTTCGAGGCCCGCGCCACCGAATATTCGAAGGCGGCGACGCAAGGCAGCTGGCACGGCGCCGACGGCGTCTGGACCGAGTTCGACCGGATGATGGCCCGGCGCGACATGAGCCTGGTCGCCGGCTGATCCGGTTCAGGGCTGCGGCCTTACCCAGGCGGGTCGGGCCGTGCAGGCCTCGCGGAAGCCCGACTGGCACAGGCGCACCTGTTCGCGCCAGGCGGCGTAGTCGCGGTCGTACTGCTCCTGGGCCGCCCGCGTCGCCTCGGCGGCCGCCCGCGCCTCCTCCTCGATCCGCCGGATCTCGATCTGGCGCCGGGCCACGGCGGCGTCATACTCCAGCCGAGCGGCCTCGTCGGCCTTGTCGGCCAGGGCGTTCTGGGCGGCGATCTCGGCGTTCAGGGCGCGGGTGGTGCGCAGTTCCTCCTCGGTCTGTTTGGAGTCATCGGCCCGGTGATAGGCCTCGCCCCGCGCCCGCTCGAGCGCCTCGCGCGCCTTGGGGTCGTTGGGATCGGGCAGGACACGCTGATCGCCATAGGGGTCCGACGCCTGCTGGGCGGCCGCCGAAAGGGGCGCCGCGGCGGCTGTCGCCGCCAGCAGGGCGGACATCAGGGACGTGCGAATGGTCATGGACATCTCCTGGTTCAGACCCTGTCGGCCAACCTTGGCCGTAAAGGGCGGTTGCGGCAACAACGCTGTCATGACGAAAAGGTGGCGCCCGGCCGCGCTTCGCGTCATGGTTCCCCTCTCCACTGACGCACAATCGACGCCGAGCCGCCTTCATGATCCTGAGCACCTCGTCCGGAGACTTCCCCATTCCCGCCGATGTGGCGCGTCAACTGCCCAACGTCCCGGCCCTGCCGGACCCGGCCGCCCCCAACGCCCGTCTGCAGATCGAGGACTTCCGCCATTGGCTGGACGCCTCGCCCGAACACGCCATCAGCTATGAACGCCTGCGTCGCTGGCACCTGGTGCAGGAGGAGCTGGCGGCCCAGGCCAAGGCCGCTGACCGACCCTTCGTCGTCACCGACGACGGGCTGGAATAGCTGTCAGGCGGGCAGCCGCAGCTCGAACACCGCCCCGCTTCCGTCGCCGGGAACCAGTCTCAGCTCGCCGCCGTGCAGGGCCGCCAGTTCGCGCGATATGGTCAGGCCCAGGCCCGATCCGTCCGAACTCTTGGAGCTGACGAAGGGTTCGAACAGACGTTCGGCCAGGCGCGGCGGAATGCCAGGCCCGTCGTCGGCGATGCGGACGACGCAGACCCCGTCCTGACCGAAGGCGCTGACGGTGACGGCCCCCTTGCCGCGCCGCTCGGCGGGTCGGCCGGGATCGGCCTCGATCGCCTGGCGGGCGTTGCGCATCAGATTGACCAGGATGCGGTACAGCTGATCCGGATCGGCCTCGACCGCGAACCGGGCGGGCACCTGTTTGATCAGCCGCACCCCCTCCGGCTCCAGGCCGGCGTCCTCGGCCGCCAGGGTCAGGGCCTTGGTCAGGACCACGCGCGTCTTCTGGGGCGCGGGCTCCTCGCTGCGGCCGTATTCCAGCACATTGCGCGACAGGCTTGCGGCCCGGCTCAGCGCCCGCTCCAGCCGGGGCAGGGCCTTGGCCACCTGGGGGTCGGCCGAGGTCGCCAGCCGCTCCGACGCCATCTGGGCCGAGGTCAGCATGTTGCGCAGGTCGTGGTTGATCTTGGCCACCGCCTCGCCCAGGGCCACCAGACGGGCGCGGGAGCGCAGGGACTGGCGCACCTCCTCCTGCATCCGGGCCAGTTCGCGCTCGACCCGGCCGATCTCGTCATGCCGGTCCGACGGGGTCTCGGCCTCGCTCTCGGGATCGGCGGCGAACCGCTCCATCGAGCGGGTGACGCGCTGGAGCGGCCGCAGCACCAGAAGCGCCAGACCGCCGTACAGCAGGGCGCCCGCCGTCAGGGACACCAGCAGACTGACCAGCAGACTGTTCAGAAGGAAGGCCTTCAGCTCCAGTTTCAACGGCTGGGCCGGGGTGACGATCTCGATGAAGTCGCCGGAGCGATAGCGGGGCTTGGCCTGGACCCGCAGCGACCGGTCCGGATGGCCGAATAGGGTGCGCCAGGGGTCGGTCAGCCGCGCCCAGCTGTTCTGTTGACGCAGGTCGATCAGCTCCGGTGCGCGCGGCAGATTGGGGGCCTGGAGCAGCAGCCGCCGCACCCCCTGTTCGGTCAGGGCCACGGCCTGGACCCCGCCGATCCGCATCAACTCGGCCGCCGTATCGTCCTCCACCGCGCTGTAGGGCAGGGCCTCCACCCCGACCGAGGCCAGTTCGGCCGCCTGGAGCCGGTCGCGCAGCCAGCGCTCGTGGAAGGCGGCCAGGTTCGGTCCCATGATCAGGGCCTCCACCGCCAGGGTGAAGGCGAAGGTCAGCAGCAGCAGCCGCGCCGACAGGCCGTCCGGCGCCCGGGGCCGCAGCCGTTCGCGCCAGGTCTCCGCCGTCTGGGGCGACAGCTTCAGCGCCGTCGCGAGCCGATCGAACAGGGGGATCATGCCGGGGCCGCCCCTCCCTGGCTTCGGGCGCGTCGGGCGCGGATCATCTGGACCAGTTTGATGCCGATCGGCAGCAGCAGGGACAGGAAGGCCACCCCCATCAGCGGCCAGAAGAACTGATGCAGAAGCATGGGCAGGTCCGGCTGCACCCCGGCCCGCAGCAGGTCGCCCAGCTGCGATCCGATCCAGGTGTAGATGAAGGTGGACGGCAACAGGCCGATGAAGGTCGCGACCACATAGGGGCGCAGCGGCACCGCCATCATGCCCGCCGTGGCGTTGACCAGGACGAAGGGGACGCTGGGGATGACGCGCAGGGTGAACAGGGTGGTGAAGGCGTTGCGGTCGATCCCCTTGGCCAGCCGGTCCATGAAGCCGGCGTCCGCCTCGAACTTGGCGCGCAGCCAGGTTCCGATCGAGGTGCGATAGACCATATAGATCACGACCGAGCCGAGGGTCGCTCCGCTGGCCTGGGCCAGGGCGCCGACATAGGGGCCGAACATCATCCCGCCCAGCAGGGTCAGAAAGACCGGCCCCGGAATGGTGGAGGCGGTGGCGACGGCGTAGACGGCGATGAAGGCGACCAGGGCGGTCCACCAATGGGCCTGGGCGTAGGCCTGCAGGTTCAGCCCATGCTCGCGGATCAGGTCCATCGACAGATAGCGATTCCAGCCCAGGGCGAAGAAGGCGGCCACCAGGCCGACGATGACCGCCAGCGGGGTCAACCGCAGGGCCCAGTCCTTCGCCGTTCGTTTCGCCATACGCGCTTCAATCCCGAATTGCCGGTCGAGCGTTGACTCGCGCGACCATGCGACTTATACGCCCGCCCTTCCTGCGGCGGACGCCTTTCGCCCCGTCGCCCAACCTTTTAACGTCAGGAGCCGACCGTGAAGCGGACCTATCAGCCGTCGCGACTCGTGCGCAAGCGCCGTCACGGCTTCCGCAGCCGGATGGCCACCAAGAACGGCCAGAAGATCGTTGCGCGCCGTCGCGCCAAGGGCCGCAAGCGCCTGACGGCGTAAGCGGCTCTCGCGTCCGAAAGCCAAGGACGCATGAGCGACCCTTTACAGATCAAGCGTCTGTTGCGGCGGCCCCAGTTCCTGGCGGCCGCCAAAGGCGTTTCCGAGGCGCGCGGCGGGGTGGTGATCCAGAGGCTGGATCGCGGCGACGGTTCGCCGCACGTCGGCCTGGGCTTCACCGCCACGCGCAAGATCGGCGGGGCGGTGGTCAGGAACCGCGCCAAACGCCGCCTGCGCGAGGCCGCGCGGGCCATGCTGCCCCAATATGGCGTGCCCGGTAGCGACTATGTCTTCATCGCCCGCATGGGCACCACCGAGCGGGCGTGGGACCGTCTGCTTGACGATGTGAAATCGACGCTTACAAGGCTGGCGACACCGAGAAACGATCGGGGGGCCGACCGGCCTTCGCCCGCCCCCGCCCCCTCCGGCCAGGACCGCCCGAATCCATGAAAAACGAGAACTCGCGCAACACGATCCTCTTCATCGTGTGCTCGGCCCTGATCCTGGGGGTCTACTGGTTCGCCGTGCTGCGGCCCCAGGCCGAGCGCCGCGCCGTCCAGCAGCAGGCCCAGGCCGAACAGTCCCAGACGGCCGAGAACGCCGCCCGCACGGCCTTGAGCCCCCAGGGGACGACCTTCGTCACCGATCGCCGCCAGGCGCTGAGCACCGCCGCGCGCGTGCCGATCCACTCCGGCACCCTGAAGGGGTCGCTGTCGCTTCAGGGCGGTCGGATCGACGACCTGTTCCTGACCGACTACAAGGAGGTCCAGGACAAGCCTGAGCCGGTCGAACTGTTCCGCCCCCAGGGGATGCAGAACGCCTATTTCGCCCAGTTCGGCTGGACCGGTCCCAATGTGACCGGCGGCGTCCCTGGCCCCAACACCGTCTGGCGTCTGACCGCCGGTTCGACCCTGACCCCGACCAGCCCGGTCACCCTGACCTGGGACAATGGGCAAGGTCTGCGCTTCACCCGCGTGGTCTCGGTCGATGACCGCTACGTCTTCTCGATCAAGGACACGGTCCAGAACCTGGGAACCCAGGCCATCACCATCGCCCCCTACGGCAGCGTCCAGCGCCAGGGCGTCCCGCCCCTGGCCGGTTCGTCCCACATCGTCCACGAAGGCGCCATCGGCGCCTTCGGCAAGCCGGGCGAGTACCGGACCGAGCAGAAGAAGTACAAGGACTGGCTGAAGGAGCCGCGGATCGAGAACGCCTCGATCGGCGGCTGGCTGGGCATCACCGACAAATACTGGCTGGCGGCCCTGCTGCCGCAGCAGGACGAGGCGGTCGAAACCGAATTCCGGGTCCGCGAGGTTCCGGGCGGCCAGCCGCAGCTGGAAGCCAACGTCCTGGGCGCGACCCGCACCATCCAGCCCGGCGGAACCGCCACCGAGACCCAGCGCCTGTTCGCCGGCGTCAAGCGGGCCGAGGTGCTGAAGACCTATGAGACCAACCTCAACCTGCCGCGCTTCGTCTATGCGATCGACTGGGGCATGTTCTGGTTCCTGACGCGCCCGATCTTCTGGATCCTTGAGAACGTCTACGGCCTGGTCGGCAGCTTCGGCGTCGCCATCCTGGCCCTGACCGTCATCGTCAAGCTGGTCATGTTCCCCCTGGCCAACAACGCCTACGCCTCGATGTCCAAGATGCGGAACCTCCAGCCCAAGATGGAGGAGATCAAGAAGAAGTTCAAAGACGATCCGCAGAAGCAGCAGCAGGAGACCATGGCCCTGTACCAGAAGGAGAAGATCAATCCGGTCGCCGGCTGTCTTCCGCTTCTGCTCCAGATCCCGGTCTTCTACGCCCTGTACAAGGTGCTGACGGTCACCATCGAAATGCGCCACCAGCCCTTCCTGGGCTTCATCCACGACCTGTCGGCGCGTGACCCCTCGGTGGTGTGGAACCTGTTCGGCCTGATCCCTTGGGATCCGGCGACCCTGCCCCTGCTGGGCGGGCTGTTGGTCGGGCCTCTGGGCATCGGTCTGCTGGCGGTCGCCTATGGTCTCACCATGTGGCTGCAGACGGCGATGAACCCGCCGGCGGCCGATCCGGTCCAGCGCCAGATCTTCCAGTTCATGCCCCTGGTCTTCACCTTCATCATGGCGCCCTTTGCGGCGGGCCTGCTGGTCTATTGGGCCTGGTCGAACATCCTGACCATCCTGCAGCAGTACGTCATCATGCACCGCTACAAGGCCGAAAATCCGATCGACGACTTCATCGCCCGCTTTAAGAAAAAGCCCGCGTGATCGAGGAAACCGACTTCAGCCCTGAAGAGATCGAGGCCGCGCGGATTCTGTTCGCGCGGCCGGCGACCTTCGTCATGGGGGCGGCCAAGATCGAGCAACTGCCCGATCCCGACCTGCCGGAGATCGCCTTTGCGGGCCGCTCCAACGTCGGCAAGTCCAGCCTGATCAACGGCCTGGTCGGCATGCACAAGCTCGCCAGAGCCTCCAACGAGCCGGGCCGCACGCGCGAGGTCAACTTCTTTGATCTGGACGGCCGGCTGCGCCTGGTCGACCTGCCCGGCTACGGCTGGGCCAAGGCGTCCAAGACCACGGTCAAGAAGTTCCAGGACCTGGGGCGCGACTATCTGCGCGGCCGGGTGACGCTGAAGCGGGTCTATCTGCTGATCGACAGCCGCCACGGCCTGAAGTCGGTGGATACGGAGGCGCTGGACGCCCTGGATCTCGCCGCCGTCTCCTATCAGATCGTCCTGACCAAGGCCGACAAGCTGAAGAAGGGCGAGGGCGAGCGGATGCAGGAGGCCACGCTGAAGGCCATTTCCAAACGCCCCGCCGCCTTCCCCGTGGTGGCCCTGACCTCCTCCGAAAAGGGGCTGGGCCTGCCTGAGCTGCGGGCCGAGATTATGCGCACCACCGGCGCGACCCTGGACTGAGGCGCGGCGTCAGGTCAGCAGGGCCTTCAGCACTCCGTCCAGAACCGGCCGCCCGCGCGGGGTGGCGACCAGCCGCCCGCCCGTGACCGTCAGAAAGCCGTCGGCGATCAGGTCCGCGGTCGGTTCCGCCTCGGGCGACAGGCCCAGGTCCCCCAATACGCCGACCGGCGCCCCCTCCACCGTCCTCAACCCCAGCAGCAGCCGCTCCTCCGCCGCCCCGGCGGCGTCCAGCCGTTCGACCTCGGCCCAGGGGGCGCCCGCCTGCACCCCTGCCGCATAGTCGCCGATGCGGCGATGGGCGACGGTTGCGGTGCGAACGCCGTCCAGGGTCAGTCGCCCATGCGCCCCCGGCCCCAGGCCCAGATAGTCCCCGCCGCGCCAGACATGCAGATTATGGGCCGACCGGGCCGCCACGCCCCGCGCATGGTTGGACACCTCATAGGCGTCGAAACCGGCGGCCTCCAGCACGGTCTGGGTGGTCTCGTACAGGGCCGCAGCCTGGTCCTCGTCCGGCGGAACCAGGGTTCCGCGCGCCAGGGCCCGGCCGAAGGCCGTCGTCGGCTCGAGCGTCAGCTGATAGGGCGAGACGTGCTCGAACCCCATGTTCAGGGCCGCGCCCAGCTCCGTCGCCCAGTCGGCGGGCGTCTGGCCCGGCCGGGCGTAGATCAGGTCGATGGACAGCCGGTCAAAGGCGCGTCCGGCCAGGGCGATCGCGCGTCGCGCCTCGGCCGCCGAATGGTCGCGCCCCAGAAACCGTAGGGCGGCGTCGTCCAGGGCCTGCACCCCCATGGACAGCCGATTGATCCCGGCCTGGGCCAGGGCGTCGAACCGGGCCGCCTCCGCATCGGTCGGATTGGCCTCCAGCGAAATCTCGATCGGTCCTGACGGCGGGAATAGGTCGCGGGCCTGGTCGATGATCCGCGCCACCGCCTCCGGCGCCATCAGCGACGGCGTCCCCCCGCCGAAGAAGACCGAGGCCAGCCGACGCGGCCCGATCAGGGCGCGCTGGCCCCGCAGATCGGCCAGGATCGCCTCGACCAGCCGCCCCTGTTCCTCGACCCGCCCCCGGTCGCGCACCACGTTGAAGTCGCAATAGGGGCAGATGCGCGCACAATAGGGCCAGTGGACATAGAGGCCGACGTCTGATCCCGGATCGACCCAGGTCTGGGCGGGCTCAGTCAATCAGGGCGGCTCTCAGCTTGGCGAAGGCGCGGGTGCGGTGGCTGATCGCCTCCTTGGCCGCAGGCTCCATCTCCCCGAAGGTCAGGCCGCTTGCGTCATCAGGCGCCTCGTCCGGAATGAAGATCGGATCATAGCCGAAGCCCCGGTCGCCGCGCGGCGGAAAGCTCAACCGCCCCCGCACCACTCCCTCGACCACCACGCTGGGCCCGTCAGGCCAGGCCACCGCCAGGGCCGAGGTGAACCAGGCGCTCATGTCCGCAGCCTGGATCTCCTCCAGCCTTTCCTCGACCTTCTTCATCGCCACGGCGAAATCCTTGCCCGGCCCGGCCCAGCGGGCGGAATAGATCCCCGGCGCCCCGTCCAGGGCCGCGACCGATAGGCCCGAATCGTCGGCCAAGGCGACCTCGCCCGACCGATCGGCCGCATGGCGCGCCTTCAGCAGGGCGTTGCCGGCGAAGGTGGTCTCGGTCTCCTCGGGTTCAGGCAGATTCAGCTGCCCCGCCGTGAGGATCTCGTAATCTTCGCCCAGCAGGGCGGCGATCTCGGGGACCTTGCCCGGATTGTGGGTGGCGAGGACGATCCGCATCCCCTTGAAAAGCTTGAGACTCATTGCCGATCACAGTCCTGAAACAGTCTATTGCCAAAGTTTAATATCGTTAAACGATATGTAACGTGATTTTCCGCAGGACACGGCCTATCTATTGATCGTCGGGAACGAGGCCGCAACGTTCAAGGCGCCGGAAAAAACCGGCATGATCATGCGGAAAAAACACAAAACGGGCGATGATCGCCCAACAGGAAAAACGGAGACACATTATGCATACGATGAACCTCTCGCTGCTGCTGGACAAGGTCGGCGCCGCCTTCGTCAACACGGTTCTGATCGCCGCCCTGCCGACCGCCCTGGTCGCCATCCTGGTCCAAGCCTTCTGATCCTCCTCAAGTCCAGTCCTTATCGATCACGAGAGCTTTGACGACCTTGACGAAGATCGCGATGTATAGGGCTGCGTGCGGGTTCGCCGGACCCCGCGCAGCCGCCGCGTCCTTCCTTCCGGCCTGAGCACCGATCAACCATGCGCCTGCCCCTGCCCCATCTGCTGAAGCGAGGCGAGGGGCGCACGCCGCAGCGGTGGGCCCCGATCACCGCCCCGTTTCGCGCCCTGGGACCGGGTTCGGTCTCCAGCGTGCTGAAGGTGGCCCTGGACGTGGCCTATGTCCTGCTCTGGCTGGTCACCGGCCTTCTTCTTCTGCTGCTGATCGCGGCCGTCTTCATCCCGCTGGACAATGTGAACATCACCGTCAGCGGCGAGACCGGCGGCCGCCAACTGCCCCTGACCCGGCTGCTTCTGCTGTTCGGCCTGGGGGCGGCCACCGCCTATTTCGGCGGCTTCATGCTGATTCTTCGCAGCCTGCGCCTCATCTTCCGTACTCTGATCATGGGCGACCCCTTTCATCCGGCCAATGTGCGCCGCCTGCGCCAGATCGGCCTGATCCTGGCCCTGGTCACCGGCGGGGTCTGGCTGGCCCAGGGCGTCGTCGCCGCCCGCCTGGCGCCCGGCGTCATGGACCCCCAGGGGCTGGGCGAACTCCTGACCCCGGTGTTTTCCGTCCTGATCGTCTTCGTCCTTGCGGAGGTCTTTCGCGAGGGCGCGCGCCTGCGCCGCGAATCCGAACTGACGATCTGAACCGTTTCCGCTAGGACTTCCCCATGGCCATCCGCGTCCAGCTTGATCGCGTCCTTGTCGAACGCCGCATGTCGCTGACCGAGCTGGCCGACCGGGTGGGGGTCACGGTGGCCAATCTGTCGGTCCTGAAGACGGGCAAGGCGCGGGCGGTGCGGTTTTCCACCCTGGACGCCCTGTGTCGTGAACTGAACTGCCAGCCGGGCGATCTCCTCATCCATGAACCCGGCCCCGCCGACCCGACCGAGGACGACGAAGCGGCATGAGGCGCAAGGGTTCCGGCCGGGACGAGAACGGCCTGACGCCCGAGGACCGTCGCATCTGGAACCGCATCACCGGCACGGTCTCGACGCCCCGAACGCGCAAGGCCGCGAGGGTCACGCCCGGCGCCGAGGCGCCGGCCCATCTGATCGCCCCGATCCCGGACCACCCTCTGTCGCGCGCGGAAAAGCCCCCGGCCAAGACCTCTCCCGCGCGGTTCGCCCGCACCGAACCGACGTCCGAGCCGCGCTCCCCGGTTCGCCCCGCGCCCTCTCGCCTCCGGCCCGCGCCTGAGGATCTGGAGCCCCGCCGCAAACAGCGGCTGTCGCGCGAGCGCGATCCGATCGAGGCCCGGATCGACCTGCACGGCTTCGGCCGGTTCGAGGCCGAGGACCAGCTGCGGGCCTTTCTGACCGGCTGCCAGGCGCGCGGCCTGCGGGCGGTCCTGGTCATCACCGGCCAAGGGCGGCTGGGCGGCGGGATCATCCGCGCCTCCTTCGCCGAATGGATGCAGTCGCCGGCCCTGCGCGGCGTGGTCTCGGGCTTCACCTCGGCCCATCGGCGCCACGGCGGCGACGGCGCCTTCTACGTCACCCTGAAACGCCGCGGCTGAGGGTCGATCCTCGCAAGTTCAAAGACAAGGTCCTGGCTTTTCAAGGGACAGGCTCTCACGGGCGGCCTCGACCCGGCGCCCTTTGAAACCGTGTTAGGCTTGCGGCCCGGTCTTTGACATTGTGCGGCTCTGGACGTCTCTCCGCCTCCCGCCGGCGGCCTCGAGGTCCATCGGACGCCCCGCCGGACACCGATCGGACTGTCCGACACGATGCGCCCAAAATCCGCTTTTAAAACAAAGGGCGTCGGACACATCGGACACATCGGACAGTCTTTTTCGATGTCCGAAACCCCGATCGCGGCGTCGGACCGATGGGACTCATCGGACTGTTTTTTCTCGGTCCGATGCGAGGCCCGGCCCCAGACGGACGAAGGCCCGCCGGCGACGGGCGCGGGCGGGCCTGAAGGGCGCTCTGAAAAGGGAAAGGCGGCCTATTTGGCCGACAGGGCCCCGGCCAGGATGACGTCGATCTGCTTGCCCATATGGTCCGACAGGGCGGCTGCGTCCCATTCGTCATAGGCGGCGCGGCGATAGTTGGACAGATAGGCGTCCCAGATCAGCTCGACCAACAGGCGCAGATCGGCGTCCTGGCGCAGCTCGCCCTTGGCGACCGCCTCCTGAAGAATATCGCCGATGGTCAGCAGCAGCTTCTTGGTCGCGGCCCGGGCGCGCATCTCGGCCGCCAGGGGCTGGAACCAGGATCGGGCGACGATGGCCTGGAACAGGGGCAGATGCTCCAGCGACGAATGATAGCCGGCGCTCAGCGCGCCCAGCAGACGCTGGCGGACCGGCTCGCCCTCGGGCGCCCCGGCCTCGACCACCTCGGCCAGGCGCGACATGTCCTCGGTCAGGACCGCCTCGAACAGCTCGGCCTTGTCCTGGAAGTTGGCGAAGACCGCGCCGGTCGACATGCCCGCGCCCTTGGCGATGTCGCGGATGGTGGCGGGTTCATAGCCCCGCTCAGCGAACAGGGAGCGGGCGGCGTCCAAAACCTTCTGGCGGGTCCGCACCTTGGCCGCCTGACGACGGTTCAGGCGGGGCGCAGCTTCGGTCGATAGGGCGGATTCGGTCATGAAATCAGGTTGAACTCTACGCAATTTCGGATGCGCCTAGGCGGTCCGAGTTGACTTTGGGTGAAGCGCCTTGAGCTGACGAGAGAGGCGTTGCGGCCCGGACCTCGTCATCGGCGCGATACTGAGGGACGGCTTGCATCACGGAACCATGACGAAAATGGGTCGGCCGATTTTTCTCCTGTGAGGCGAGAGAATATTCAAGGTTAACTTTCAAGCTTGGCTGTATTGATTTGGGACATTCTCAACGCGCGGGTGGTTCTACTGCGTCCTCCTGCGGGCATGGCGGCCTGGAAGGCTCTGCGGAATTGTTCGCGCTTCTCATGGATGGAGACCAGGACGCGGCCCATGGGCACGCCCAGATCGACCAGGGTGTTCTCAGCCAGCTGCAAACTGGCCTCGGTCGTCTCCGGCACGGCGTCCGTAACCCCCAGGGCGTAAAGGCGCGCCGCATGCTGATCGTCGCGCGCTCGGGCGATCAGGATCAGATCCTCGCGCAGGGCGCGGGCCGCCGTCACCACCTCATCGACCTTGCCCGGCGCGTCCATGGTGACGATCAGGGCGCGGGTGGTCTGAACCCCGCAATGGGACAGCATCTCGGGCCGACCGGCGTCGCCGTAGAAGACGTCGAACCCGTCCCGACGCCCCGCCGCCACGGCCGCGGCGTCCGTGTCCAGGGCGATGAAGGGCTGGTCGTGCGCCTTCAGCAATTCGCCGATCAGGCGGCCGACGCGGCCGAAGCCGACGACGATCACCGCCCCGTCCGCCTGTTCCGGCGGCGCGGCGCCCTCGGGCGTGGTCGGGCGGTCGGGGGCCTTGGTGCGCGACAGCCTCTGGCCCAGCAGGGCCAAAAGCGGGATGGAGAAGATGCTCAGGGTCGCCGACAGGGCCACTGTGCTGGTCAGGGCGGGCGGGGCGATCCCCTCCACCATGCCGGTGGCGAAGACGACGAAGGCGAACTCGCCCGCCGGCGCCAGCACCAGGGCCGTCTCCAGGGCGGGCCGGGCGCCCATGCCCCACAGCCGGGCCAGGGCGAAGATGACGCCGGTCTTGACCACTGTGACGGCCAGGGCCAGGCCGAACAGCAGGACCGGATCGGCCGCCACCGCGCCCAGGTCCAGCCCCAGCCCAACCCCGACGAAGAAGACCCCCAGCAACAGGCCCTTGAAGGGTTCGATCGACACCTCGACCTCGCGCCGGAACTCGGTCTCGGCCAGCAGCACCCCGGCGACCAGGGCGCCGATGCTCATCGACAGGCCGACCGACTGGGCCGCCAGGCCCGCGCCCACCACCACCAGCAGGCTGGCGGCGACGAACAGCTCCCCGCCCTGGGCCGCCTTGCGCGCCCGCGCCACCGACCGGAACATGGGCCGCAGCACCACCCGGCCCAGCAGCACCAGAAGGCCCAGGCCCATCGCCGCCGGGACCAGGGTGAACAGGGCGCGGCCCAGGACGGCGGGGTCCAGCGTTCCCCCGCCCTGGGCCAGGGCCGCCATCACGCTGACGGTGATCAGAATGGGGGCCACGGCCAGGTCCTGAGCCAGGAGGACGGCGAAGGTGGATCGGCCGACACTGGTCTTCAACCGTCCGCCCTCGGCCAGAACCGGCATCACCACCGCCGTCGACGACAGGGCCAGGCCCATGCCCAGGACGGCCGCGCTGACCAGGCTTTGGCCGAGCAGCATGAACAGGCCCGCCAGCACCAGGGTGCAGGCCGCCACCTGCATCAGCCCCAGGCCGAACACCAGCCGTCGCAGGGCCCGCAGCCGTTCCCACGACAGCTCCAGCCCGATCATGAACAGCAGGAAGGCGACTCCCAGCTCCGACAGCTGGGCCAGCTGGCCGGGGTCGCTGATGGTGAAATAGGACAGCCAGGGCAGCCGGTCGGCGAAGCGCGCCAGGCCGTCGGGGCCCAGCACCACCCCTGCGGCCAGGAAACCCAGGACGGGGCTGATCTTCAGACGATTGACCAGGGGCACCATGACCCCGGCGGCCGCCAGAAACACCACCAGATCCTTATAGTCGCCGCCGTGCGTCTGCATTCGCCCTCCGAGCTCTGCCGGCATGTGACCCGGAACCGGCGCCTGTGGCGAGAGGTCGCGGCGCTTTCATGAACTTTTTTTAAGGCGACAGGCCCCGCGTCGGGTCTAGGGTCCGCTCCGACCCGCCCGTGGGGGGTGGAACCGAGGATAGAGTGATGAAAAGACTGCTTATCGGGGCCGCGGTCGGCGCCCTTCTGCTGCCGGCCGCCGCCCTGGCCCAGGACGTCGATCACGACCACGCCTGCCTGGACGAAACCTGCTCCGTCGTCTCGCTCTTCTCGGGCGAAGAGACCGCGGCGGGCTGGCAGGGAACCCAGGCGCCCAAGTACGGGACCTGGGGCTTCGACATGGCCGGCCGCGACACCTCGGTGAAGCCGGGCGACGACTTCTTCCGCTACGCCAACGGGACCGCGATCGACAAGATCGTCATCCCATCGGACCGCACCAGCTACGGCTCATTCGCCCTGCTGCGCGAACTGTCCGACAACCGGATGAAGGAGCTGGTGCTGGGCCTGGCCGCGCGCACCGATCTGACGCCCGGCTCCGACGAGGCCAAGGTGGCTGACGCCTATCGCTCCTACATCGACGAGGCGCGGATCGAACAGCTGGACGCCCAGCCGCTGCAGCCCTATCTGGCCGCCATCCGCGCCGCCGACAGTCATGAGAAGATGGCCGTCTACATGGGCCAGACGGTCGGCCGTTTCGGCGGCTCCTTCTTCGGCAGCGGCATCACCATCGACGCCAAACAGCCGACGCGCTACGTCGTCTCCACCGGTCAGTCGGGCATCGGCCTGCCGAACCGCGACTATTATCTGGACGCCCGCTACGCCGACAAGAAAGAGAAGTACCAGGCCTATGTCGCCGACATGCTGGGCATGATCGGCTGGGCCAATCCGACCGAGACCGCCGCCCAGATCGTCGCCCTGGAGACCAAGATCGCCGAGGCCCACTGGAGCCCGGTCGAGAACCGCAACCGCGACCGCACCTACAACGAATACACCATCGCTCGCTTGGCTGAAGACGCGCCGGGCTTCGCCTGGCAGTCCTATTTCGACGCGGCCAAGCTGGGCGGCGTTCCGCGCCTGATCGTGCGTCAGGACACGGCCATGCCCAAGATCGCGGCCATCTACGCCGAGACGCCGGTCGAACTGCTCCAGGCCTGGGAAGCCTTCCACACCGCCGACGACATGGCGCCCCTGCTGTCCAAGCGGTTCTCGGACGCCCAGTGGGGCTTCCGCGCCCGCGACCTGTCGGGCCAGCCCGAGCAGCGCACCCGCGAGAAGCGGGCCATCTCCTTCGCCGAGGGTTCGCTGGGCGAGGCGACGGGCCGGCTCTATGTCGCCCAGTACTTCCCGGCCGAATCCAAGGCCAAGATGGAAGAGCTGGTCGCAAATCTGCGCACGGCCCTGTCGCACCGGATCGACAACCTGACCTGGATGGGCGACGAGACCAAGGCGGCCGCGCAGGAGAAGCTGCGCAAATTCACCGTCAAGATCGGCTATCCCGACAAGTGGCGCGACTATTCGGGTCTCGAGATCCGCGCCGACGACCTGGTCGGCAACGCCGAGCGTCGCGGCCTGTTCGAATGGAACTACGATCTGGCCCGCCTGGACGAGCCGGTCGACAAGTCCGAGTGGGGCATGACCCCCCAGACGGTCAACGCCTACTATAACTCGGCCAATAACGAGATCGTCTTCCCGGCCGCCATCCTGCAGCCGCCCTTCTTCGATCCGAACGGCGATCCGGCGGTCAACTACGGCGGCATCGGCGGGGTGATCGGCCACGAGATCGGCCACGGCTTCGACGACCAGGGCTCCAAGTCCGACGGCGACGGCGTGCTGCGCAACTGGTGGACGGCCGAGGACAAGGCCAATTTCGAAGCCCTGACCGCCCGTCTGGGCGCCCAGTACGCCACCTATGAGCCGATCGCCGGCTATAAGATCAATCCGGGCCTGACGATGGGCGAGAACATCGGCGACGCCTCGGGCGTGGCCGTGGGTCTTGAAGCCTATCACCTGTCGCTGAACGGCCAGCCGGCCCCGGTGCTGGACGGCACGACCGGCGACCAGCGCTTCTTCTACGGCTGGGCCCAGGTCTGGCAGTCGAAATATCGCGACGAGGCCCTGAAGCAGCAGGTCGCCACCGATCCCCACTCGGCCGCCCAGTTCCGGGTCATCGGCCCGCTGCGCAACGTCGACGCCTGGTACGACGCCTTCGACGTCCAGCCGGGGACGAAATACTATCTGACGCCGGAAGAGCGCGTCCGCATCTGGTAGGTCGCCGGATCGCAAAACGGGAAAAGGCCGGGGTTCGCCCCGGCCTTTTTTCATGAGCCCTTGGACACATCAGACTGAAAATTGGTCGATGGCCGCGACAGTTTCTGCAAATTTTCGATGTCGGCCTGGACTCCAGACGCGAAAAAGCCCGCTGCGGGGGATACATCGCAGCGGGCTTTCGCGCTCTTTAAAGAGCGGACGTTTCCTCCCCGAAACGCCTTCGAGTGCTGCGCGCTTGAGCAACGCTTGCCCTCGAGTGAGTTCATTTGACGCACCCCCGCCGAGGTCGTCAACGGGCTTCTGGGACGGAATCGAACTTTCTTCGACTTATCGTCGATAACTCACCCTGCTCAGAGTTATTTATCGAAGCTTATTCGATAATGGCTCGAAGGGCGCCGACCAGTGCCGTTCGGGCGACACGCATCTGCCCCGGCCGTTGCGCCTTCCAGGCGTCATTGTCGGCGATGGCGGCGGCGGCGGCGCGCCCGGCGTCCAGGTCCTTGATCGTGACCTCGCCGGCGGCGATCTCGTCCCCGCCCAGGATGACGACCGCAGGCGATCCGCGGCGGTCGGCGTATTTCATCTGGGCCTTCATCCCGGCCCGTCCCAGATAGAGTTCGGCCGCGATCCCCGCGCCGCGCAGTTCGGCGACGGCCGTCAGATAGTGGGCCATGTCCTCTTCAGAGAAGACGATGACCACGACCGGCCCGCGCACGGCGTCCTCCGCGCCGCGTCCGGCCGCGCGCAGGGCGGAGGCGAGGCGCGAGACCCCGAAGGAGAAGCCGGTCGCCGGGGTGCTCTGGCCGGTGAAGCGCGCGACCAGGTCGTCATAGCGGCCGCCGCCGCCGATGGAGCCGAATCGCACCGGCCGCCCCTTGTCGTCGGTCGTCTCCAGCAACAGCTCCGCCTCGAAGACGGCGCCGGTGTAATACTCAAGGCCCCGCACGATGGTGGGGTCGAACTTCACGGCGTTCTGGCCCACCGACATGGCGTTCAGCGCCCGGTCGATCGCCGCCAGTTCGCTCAGCGCCGCATCGCCCGCCGCCCCCAGGTCGCCGGACCGGGCTACGGCCTCCAAGGTCGCCGCTCGGGACAGGCCGGGCGTGTTGGCGGACGCCAGGAAGGCCTCGATTGCGCCCGTGACCTTTGCGGGCAGCCGCGCGCCCTTGGTGTAGTCGCCGGACTCGTCCAGTCGCCCTTCGCCCAGCAGCTGAACCACGCCTTCCCAGCCCAGCCGGTCGAACTTGTCGATGGCGCGCAGGGCCGTCAGCCTCTGGCCGGCCTCGGTCACGCCCCCCGCGTCGAACAGGCCGTCGAACAGTTTTCTGTTTGAGACGCGGATCTGGGCCTGGCCCGCGTCCAGGCCGGCGGCGCCCAGGCCTTCGCAGGCCATGGCGATGATCTCGGCGTCGGCCTCGGGCCGGTCCGAGCCGACGGTGTCGGCGTCGCACTGCCAGAACTCGCGGAACCGGCCCGGACCCGGCTTTTCGTTTCGCCACACCGGCCCATAGGCGTAGCGGCGGAACGGCTTGGGCAGGGTCTCCCAGGTCTGGGCGGCGAACCGGGCCAGGGGGGCGGTGTGGTCGTAACGCAGGGCCATCCATTCGCCCGGCTCGTCCGAACCCGCATCGTCCTGAAGGGCGAACACCCCCTCATTGGGCCGGTCGGCGTCAGGCAGGAACTTGCCCAGGGCGTCGGCGTATTCGAAGGCCGGCGTCTCCAGCGGCTCGAAGCCCCAGCGCTCATAGACTTCCGACACGCGCGCCACGATGCGGCGTTCGGCGGTCAGGTCGCGGCCGCGCTTGTCGGCGAAGCCGCGTGGATTGCGGGCGAGGGGGCGAGGAGGGGCGTCGGTCATGCCGGGCGCTTAAGCCAAGGGGCGGCGCGGCGCAAATGGTCCGGCGCCGCGCTGCGCCGCCCTGTTCGCCTCAGTCTGTGCAATGTACTGACCCTAAAGGAAAAACGCCTACACAGTGGGAACAGGCGTCGGTCGTCGCCGTTTCAGCGCCATGATCCCCCACGCCCTCGTCTTCACGCGGACCTGCAGAACCTCCGACCGGCGGACCATCCGGTGGTATGAGTGCGAACTGATCGACGACCAGGGCGCGCGCCGTCTGCGAAACCGGGCCTTCTTCTCGCTGGATGAGGCCAAGTCCTGGGCCTCGTCCGAAGGCTATCCGGTGGACGACGCCGACATCCAGGACGCGCGATGATCGGCGCCGCCCCCTCGGGTCCGCTCGACGCCTCGGCCTTCGACACCCCGCGCATCCTTCTGGCCGGCGCCGTAGACTACGCCATGTACGACCGGTTCCGCGACCGACTGACCCAGGCGCCCGACAGCGGCCTGGTGGTGATCGAACTGTCCACCCTGGGCGGCGATCCGGAGGTGGCGCGAATGATGGGCGAGGACGTGCGGTTTCAGAGCGACATCAACCCGGCGCGCCGTCTGGTCTTTCTGGGCAAGGCCGCCATCTATTCGGCCGGCGCGACCTTCATGAGCTTTTTTGCGGTGGAAAACCGCTATCTGACGCGCGGCGCTCGGGTGATGATCCATGAGCGAAAGATGGACAAGACGCTCCACATCGCCGGGCCGCTGACCACCTGCATCGCCTCGGTCAAGGCGATGCTGAACGAACTTGAGCACTCCATCGCCATCCAGAACGAAGGGTTCGAGAACCTGGTGCGCGGCAGCGCCGTCACCATGGACGAGGTGCTTCGGCGCGCGCCGGAGAACTGGTACATCGAGGCTCAGGAGGCGAAGGCCCTCGGCCTGGTCGCCGGCGTGCTGTGACCCCGCGGCGTCAGTCCCCCAGGGTCTCCACCGTCAGATTGCCGTTGGTGTAGACGCAGATTTCGGCGGCGATCTTCATGGCCTTGCGGGCGATCGCCTCGGCGTCCAGATCGGTTTCCTCGATCAGGGCGCGGGCCGCCGACAGGGCGTAGTTGCCGCCCGAACCGACGGCCGCGACCCCATGCTCCGGCTCCAGCACGTCGCCCACGCCGGTGACGGTGAAGATCGACGTCTTGTCCGCCACCAGCAGCATGGCCTCCAGCCGCCGCAGATAGCGGTCTGTGCGCCAGTCCTTGGCCAGATCGACGCAGGCCCGGGCGAGCTGGTCCGGGTACTGCTCCAGCTTGGCCTCCAGGCGTTCGATCAGGGTGAAGGCGTCGGCCGTCGCCCCGGCGAACCCCGCCAGAACCTTGCCGCCGGCCAGGGTCCGCACCTTTCGCGCCGCGCCCTTGACGATGGTCGGTCCCATCGAGACCTGACCGTCGCCGGCGATCACCGTGCGGCCGTTCTTGCGAACCGCCAGTATCGTGGTGCCGTGCCAGTCGGGAAAATTGGATTGGGTCATGGTCCGCAGATGGAGCGGCGGCCCGTCGCGATCAAGCCTCGCTCGCCTGTTGAGGGGTGTGTCACATTTCCTTGGCCTTACCTGGCTACCGCAGAGGTTCCGGCGTCCGTCAGCCTTAACCTAAGCGAGAGCGGCGCCGGCCGCAGTGTGCGATGGGTCGAACCAAGGGGGCTTCGTTAACCCTCTCGCTCCTAGAGCCTTTTTCGTCGGTCGAGTTGTTAAGCGTATGAGTACCCTATGAGTTTGTTTCGCATCTTCTATGTCAGCGACGCCGTGGGCGACGCGGGCGCGGGGCTTCTGCCCTTGATCGACATCATCGGGGCCTCGGATCGGAACAATCGGCGCGACCACGTGACCGGTTTCCTGCTGCGGCATCAGGACCGATTCTTCCAGCTGCTGGAAGGCGGGCGGGTTGATCTGGAGCGGTTGATGGGCCGGCTGGCGGCCGACCGCCGTCATCAGAATATTCGGGTCCTGGTCGATACGCCGGTGGACCGGCGTCTCTTTCCGCAATGGGCCATGGCCCAGATCGACCCCCTGCCCAGTCTTGAACCGATCTTGACCCGTTTGGCCGGGACGCGGCTCCTGTCGGAAGTGACCTTCGAAGTGGATCAGGTGATCGCCGACGCCCGTCTGGCCCTCGATGGGACGCGCTGACGGGGCCGCACGCGCCATTCCACCGCCCTCGCCGACGGTCTAGAGACGGGCATGGCCTTTTCTGACGATGAAGTCGAACGCTACGCCCGCCATCTGGTGCTGGCCGAGGTCGGAGGGCCGGGGCAGCAGGCGCTGAAGCGCGCCCGCGTCCTGGTCGTCGGCGCGGGCGGGGTCGGAGCGCCGGCCGCCCTCTATCTGGCGGCGGCGGGCGTCGGGACGTTGGGCCTGATCGACGACGACGTCGTGGCCCTGTCCAATCTTCAGCGTCAGATCCTTTTCGCCACCGCCGACGTGGGTCGGGCCAAGGTGGAGGCGGCGCGGGACCGATTGGCCGGCCTCAATCCGCATGTCGCGATCCAGACCTTCGCCGAACGTCTGACGCCCGAAAACGCAGCGCGCCTGATCGCCGACTTCGATCTGGTTCTGGACGGGACCGACGACTTCGCCACGCGCCATACGGTCAACGCCGCCTGTGTGGCGGCGGGCAAGCCCCTGGTCTCGGGCGCCCTGGGTCGGTGGAGCGGTCAGGTGGGGGTGTTTGCGGGTCGGCCCTGCTATCAGTGCCTGACGCCCGAGGTTCCGCCGGATGCGGAGACCTGCGCGCGCGTGGGGGTCGTCGGCGCCCTGGCGGGGGTGATCGGTTCGATGGCCGCCCTGGAGACGATCAAATGGATCGTAGGCGCGGGCCAGAGCCTTCAGGGGCGGCTGCTGATCTATGACGGCCTGGCGGGAACGGCGCGAACGGTGCGGATCGCGCCTGATCCCGCATGCCCGGTCTGCGGCGGCTGATTTGTCCGACTCAGGCGGCGGTTTCGAACCGCACGTCGTCCAGGGCCAACTCGGGCAGGGGAGCGGCGAAGCCCAGGGCAGGATTGCTGAGCACCGTCACCAGCCGCTCGCCGCAATAGAGGCAAAGAGTTTCGAATCCCGGCCAAGTCGCCGCCACATCGGCCAGGGCCCGGTCGGCGGCGCGATCGTCCTCGGCCTTCAGAACGCAGATGTCACGCACCGGAACACCCGGCAGGTTGACGATACAATAGTAGGAGTCCAACGCACGCTTCCCTTACAGGCCGCCGAAACGATCCCTGATCGCGGCGGTTCCTCCAGTGATCGGCGTTTTCGACAGGGGTGTGAGGCCCCCCCGACAGTCCTGTGAAATCGCAGGTCCTAAAGCATCGCCGGAATGACCCGGTCGGGCGGGCGATGGCCGTTCTGGAAGGTCATGACATTGGCGATGACCCGGTCGCCCATGTCCTGGCGCGCCTCCAGCGTCGCCGAACCGAGGTGGGGCAGGAGGACGACGTTGGGATGGCCCATCAGGCCCGGATGGATGGCCGGCTCATGTTCGAATACATCCAGGCCCACGCCGGCGATCGCCCGCGCCGCCACCGCCTGGGCCAGAGCCGCCTCGTCGATCAGTTCGCCGCGCGCGGTGTTGATCAGGATGGCGTGGGGCTGAAGCCGCGCCAGGCGTTCGGCCGACAGAAGATGATGGGTCTCCCGTGTGGCTGGACAGTTCAAGGAGACGATGTCCATCCGCGCCAGCATCTGGTCCAGGTCGTCCCAATAGGTGGCGCCCAGCTCCTCGGCGATCAGGTCCGAGACGGGCTTGCGATTGTGGTAATGCACCTGCAGGCCGAAGGCCTTGGCGCGACGGGCCAGGGCCTGGCCGATCCGGCCCATGCCGACGATCCCCAGCCGCTTGCCCCACAGCTTGCGCCCGCACATCCAGGTCGGGGTCCAGCCCTCGAAACGGCCTTCGGCCACCACCTGGGCCCCTTCGACGATGCGGCGGCTGACGGCCAGGATCAGGCTCATGGCCAGGTCGGCCGTATCCTCGGTCAGGACGCCGGGCGTATTGGTGACGATGATGCCGCGCGCCACGGCCGCCTCGACGTCGATATGGTCGACCCCGGCGCCGAAGTTGGCGATCATCTTCAGCTGTTCGCCGGCGCCGTTGATCAGGTCTGCGTCAATGAGGTCGGTGATGGTGGGCGCCAGGACCTCCGCCCGCTGAACCGCCGCCTCCAGCGCCGCCCGGTCCATCGGCTGGTCCTTAAGGTTCAGCTCGGCGTCGAACAGTTCGCGCATCCGCGTTTCGACCGCGTCCGGCAGGCGTCTGGTTAATACGACCTTAAGCTTGCGAACGGACATTGCGGGCCTTGGTTAGCGGGCGATGGTTCAGGATCGAAGCCCGCGCGACGGGTCGTTCCAACTGTGTCTAGCAAAGCCGCCGCCATCTTCCAAAGCCTGCGACGCCGCACCGCCGTCGCCCTGGCCGTTCTGGGCCTGGGGGTGATGGCCGGCGCCGGCGCGACCATGCCCGATGGGCGCCCCACCCCGACGGGGCTGGAGGTGCCGCGCTGGATCTCGCTGAAGTCCTCCCACGTCCGCGCCCGCCAGGGGCCGGGGCTGGACTATCCGATCCTGTGGGAGTATCGCGCCGCCGGCCTGCCGGTCCAGGTGATCGCCGAGACGACCGAATGGCGAAAGATCTGCGATCCGGACGGGGCCGTAGCCTGGATTCACCGCACCGTCTCTTCCGGCCGCCGCTATGTCTTCAACACCTCGGCCGAAGAGGTGATGATCCACGCCGGCAAGTCCCAGGCCTCGGCGGTCCGTGCGCGCCTGTCGCCCCGGTCCCTGGTGTCGCTGGACGAATGCGAGGACGGCTGGTGCCGGGTGCGGGCGCGCCGCCTGCGCGGTTGGATTCAGGAAAGGGCCGTCTTCGGCGTCCAGCAACGCGCGCTATGCAACGCCAACCGGCCCGCAGGAACCGGCCGAAGCTGAAGGGCCGAAAACCGGCGGTGTTGAGCGAAGCGGCTCGGTCGTGTAACCCGCAGGCAACAGCAGACCTGACGGAATCGCCTTGACCCAGTCCCAATATCCCTCGTCCTTCGATCACGAGGCCCTTCTCGCCTCCGGGCGCGGCGAACTGTTCGGTCCCGGCAACGCCCAACTGCCTGCGCCGCCTATGCTGATGTTCGATCGGATCACCCAGATCACGGCCGACGGCGGCGCCCATGGCAAGGGCTATGTGGAGGCCGAGCTGGATATCCATCCCGACCTCTGGTTTTTCCAGTGTCACTTCATCGGCGATCCGGTCATGCCCGGCTGCCTGGGTCTGGACGCCATGTGGCAGCTGGTCGGCTTCTATCTGGGCTGGATCGGCGGCCCTGGCCGCGGCCGTGCGCTCGGCGTCGGCGAGGTCAAGTTCACCGGTCAGGTGACGCCCGACATCAAGAAGGTCGTGTACAAGATCGACCTGAAACGGGTGATCAATCGCAAACTGGTGATGGGCATAGCCGACGGCGTGCTGGAGGCCGACGGCGAGGTCATCTACACCTGCAACGACATGCGGGTGGGACTCTTCGGCGCCGCCAAGGACGAGCAGGCGGGCGCCTAACACCTATATAACCGCGGACAGCGCGGAAGACCCCCAGGGTCGAGAAGCTAGAGTAAGGAAACACCATGCGTCGTGTCGTCGTCACCGGCCTGGGCATCGTCTCTTCCATCGGCCACGGTGCCGAAGAGGTGACCCAGTCCCTGCGCGAAGCCCGTTCGGGCGTCGTCCATGCGCCTGATCACGCCAAATACGGCTTCCGCAGCCAGGTCTGGGCCCCGCCCAAGATCGGCCCTTGGGAGGAGCTGGTGGACCGCCGCGCCGCCCGCTTCCTGGCCAACGGCACGGCCTGGGGCCATATCGCCTTCGAAGAGGCGCTGAAGTCGTCGGGCATGACGGCCGAGGAAATCCGGGACGACCGCATCGGTCTGATCGTCGGCGAGGGCGGCCCCTCGACCCAGGTCATCCTTCAGGCCGCCGCCACCACGGTGGAAAAGACCTCGCCCAAGCGCATCGGGCCGTTCGCGGTGCCGAAGGCCATGGCGTCCGGCCCCTCGGCCGTGCTGTCGACCTGGTTCCAGATGCGCGGCGTCAACTATTCGATCAGCTCGGCCTGCGCGACCTCCGCCCACTGCATCGGCGCCGGGGTCGAACAGATCCAGTGGGGCAAGCAGGACGTGGTCTTCGCCGGCGGCTGCGAGGACATCGACTGGTCCATGTCGAACATGTTCGACGCCATGGGCGCCATGTCGTCGAACTTCAACGAGACCCCCTCGGTCGCCTCGCGCGCCTATGACGTCAACCGCGACGGCTTCGTCATCGCCGGCGGCGCCGGCATAGTGGTGCTGGAGGAATACGAGCGGGCCAAGGCGCGCGGCGCGACCATCTATGCCGAGGTCACCGGCTATGGCGCCAATTCCGACGGTTATGACATGGTCGCCCCCTCGGGCGAGGGCGCCCAGCGCTGCATGAAGATCGCACTGGAACAGGCCGGCAATCCGAAGATCGACTATCTGAACCCGCACGGCACCTCGACCCCGGTCGGGGATTCGAAGGAAATGGAGGCCGTGCGCGCCGTCTTCGGCGATCAGATGCCGATGATCTCCTCGACCAAGTCCCTGACGGGCCACTCGCTCGGCGCGGCGGGCGCTCAAGAGGCCATCTACTGCCTGCTGATGATGCAGAACGGTTTCGCCGCCGAGAGCGCCCATATCGAGACCCTTGATCCGGCCTTCGAGGGCATGCCGATCCTGCGTCAGCGCCACGAGGGCGAGCTGACCCACGTCATGTCCAACAGCTTCGGCTTCGGCGGCACCAACGGAACCCTGATCCTGTCGAAGGTTTAAGAGCGGAGGGGCGACCCTCCGCCCTTAGGTAGTGTCCCTCAGCCCGGCGAAAGCCGCGGTTAGGGAATCCCGTGCATGCTGCAGGCCGGGAGAAACACAAGAATGCACGCGCGTTACGCACGGATCGCCGAGGCCAGGCAACGCGAAATTAAGGTCAGGGTCGGCTTCGCCGTCTTCATCGCCTGCACCGTCTGGGCGCTAGCGCCGTCGAAATGGCCGGCGATCTGGCTGGCGCTGGTCTTCGCCGGACAGTCGGCCGACTGGATCGTCTTCGGCGCCATCCGCAGGCTGGGAGGGGGAACGCCCTCGCGGGGGCTCAGGATCGCCGCCTGCATCAGCCTGTTCGTAAACAGCATCTTCTATTCCGCCATCGCCGCCTATCTGTGGGCGGACGGGGGTGGGTCCCAGATGGTGTTCGGCAGCATCTTAATCGCAGGGGCGCTGCTTCATGTGACCATACACCTCTATCATGAGCGTGAAATCCTCATCAGCGCCGCCACGCCGCCCGTCGTCTACTTTCTGGCCCTGCCCGTCATCCACGGCTATGTCCTGGGCCAGCCGACCGATCTTCTCGTGGCCGTGGGTTGCGTCCTGTACATGACCCATCTGCTGGTCGCGGTGCGGCAGAGTTCACAGACCAACCGCGCCATTCAGATCGCCAACGACCGCGCTCAGGAGGAGCGCCGCAGGGCCGAGGTGGCCAGCGCCGCCAAATCCGACTTCCTCGCCGTGGTCAGCCACGAAATCCGCACCCCCATGAATGCGGTGGTCACTTCGGCCAATCTGTTGGAACGGTCCCAGCTCGATCCGGCGCAGAAAGAGCACGTGGTGATGCTCAAGGACGCCAGCGAGGTTCTGATCGGCCTGTTGAACGACGTTCTCGACTTTTCGAAGATCGAGGCCGGAAAGATGGAGCTGGAAGAGGCGCCCGTCGATCTGGTGGACAAGCTGAAGGCTCTCGAGCGGATGTGGGCGCCCAAGGCGCAGGCCGCCGGCGTCGCCTTTGAGGTCTCCCTGCCTGACGACCTGCCGCGCCACGTGCGGACCGATCCGCTGCGGCTGCAACAGATTCTGTTCAATCTCGTCTCGAACGCCGTCAAGTTCACGGCGACGGGACGGATCGAGGTCCGGGCCCGCTGGAACGCCGCCCTGGGCCGGTTGACCGTCGCGGTGACCGATACCGGATGCGGTATTCCCGACGACCGCCTGCCCTATGTCTTCGACGTGTTCGAACAGGTCGATGCGGGGGTGACGCGCCGGCACGGGGGCTCAGGCCTCGGCCTGGCCATCACCTGCAAACTGGCCCAGCTGATGGGCGGGTCCGTGTCGGTCGAAAGTCGATTGGGAGAAGGCTCTATCTTCACGGTCGATCTGCCGATGGGGATCGCGGCCGCCCCCTCGGCGACCCTGGCGGTCAGCGCACCCTCGACCTTCGCACACGGGCTGGACATTCTGGCGGTGGACGATCACCCCGTGAATCGTCGGATCGTGGCCCTGCTGCTCGAGCCCATGGGGTGTGTCCTGACCTTCGCCGAAAACGGTCAGGAGGCTGTGGAGGCGGCGGCCCTGCGCCGGTTCGACGCCATTCTGATGGACATGCAGATGCCGGTTATGGACGGATTGACGGCGACGCGGGCCATTCGCTCGGAAGGGCCCAATGCCGGCACGCCGGTCATCGCCCTGACGGCCAACGCCCTGGAGACCCATCGCGCGGCGTGGGCGACAGTGGGGGTGGACGACTTCGTCACCAAGCCGATCGACCCGGAGCGCCTCGCCTCGGCGCTGGAGGCGGCCGTGCGAGGCGAGGCCGCCTTGGCCGCGACGGCCTGAGCGGCGCGCAATCGGATCAGCGCGCCGGGGCGGCGCCGTCTCCGACAAGGCCGGCCTGAGGCCGTGGTCCCGCCTTCAGGTGAGCCCTACCGCCCCGTCGAACCGAACCCCCCCGCGCCCCGCGCGGTGTCGTCCAGGGTCTCGACCTCGATCCAGTCCGCCCGTTCGTGTTTGGCGATCACCAGCTGGGCGATGCGTTCGCCCCGGCGAATGACGAAGTCTTCATCGCCGATATTGGCCAGGATGACGCCGCACTCGCCGCGATAGTCGCTGTCGATCGTGCCCGGCGCATTGGGGCAGATGATCCCGTGCTTCAGGGCCAGGCCCGAGCGGGCGCGGACCTGGGCCTCATAGCCCAAAGGCAGGGCGATCTTCAGCCCCGTTGGCACCAGGGCGCGCCGGCCCGGCGCCAGGGTCAGGGGCTGGTCCTCGGGCACGGCGGCGCGCAGGTCCATGCCCGCCGACCCGGCCGTCTCATAGGCGGGCAGGGGCAGGCCCTCGGCGTGGGGCAGGCGCAGGATCTGAACGGAGACGGCTTCGGTCATTGGGCGCTCTTGAAATGGTCGGCGATACGGTCGGCCAGGGCCTGGGCGACGGCGGTCTTGGATTGGCGGGGCCAGACCTCGGCGCCCTGGGCGGTGACCAGCAGAACGGCGTTGCCGTCGGATCCGAACACCTCGTCCGAGACGTCGTTGCCGACGATCCAGTCGCAGCCCTTCCTCGACAATTTGGCGCGGGCGTTGGCCTCGAGATCGGTGGTCTCGGCGGCGAAGCCGATGACCAGGGCGGGCCGGTTCGGTCCCGGCGCGGCGACCCCGGCCAGAATGTCCGGGTTCTCGATCAGGGCCAGCGTCGGCGGCCCGCCCGGCCCCTTCTTGATCTTGCCCCCGGCGACGGTGTCCACACGCCAGTCGGCCACGGCGGCGGACAGGACGGCGATGTCGGCCGGCAGGGCGGCTTGCGTCGCCGCCTTCATCTCCAGGGCGCTTTCCACCTCCATCCGAGTGACGCCGGGCGGAGCGGACAGGGCGGTGGGGCCGGACACCAGCGTCACCTCCGCCCCCCGCTGGGCCAGGGCGGCGGCGACGGCGTAGCCCTGTTTGCCGCTGGAGCGATTGGTCAGGCCGCGCACCGGGTCGATCGGCTCGAAGGTGGGGCCGGCCGTGACCACCGCCCTTCGTCCGGCCAAAGGTCTGGGGCCCGTCAGCAGGCCCTGGATCGCCTCCACTATGGCCGCCGGCTCAGCCATTCGGCCGGGTCCGTACTCGCCGCACGCCATCTCGCCCTCATCCGGTCCGACCACGGCCGCGCCGTGGAAGCCGGGGAAGGATTTCAGCCGCTCCATATTGGCCTGGACCGCCGGGTGGTCCCACATCCGCACATTCATGGCCGGCGCCAGCAGCACCCGCTTGTCCGTGGCGATCAATGTGGTGGAGGCCAGGTCGTCGGCGATCCCATTGGCCGCCTTGGCGATCAGCCCGGCCGTCGCCGGCGCCACGACCACCAGATCGGCCCAGCGCGACAGCTCGATATGGCCCATGCTGGTCTCGTCGTCCGGGTGGAACAGGCCGGACCGCACCGGATGGCCGCTGAGCGCCGCCAGGGACAGGGGTGTGACGAACTCGGCCCCCGCTTCGGTCAGGATCACCCGGGTTTCGCCGCCCCCCTTGGCGATCAGACGCACCAGCTCCAGCGCCTTATAGGCCGCTATGCCGCCGCCGACGATCAGCAGCACCTTTCGGTCGGTAAGCGCGCGCATGTCCATGGCCCCGCTCTAGCGGTCTCAGGCGACGGCGTCGAGACGATCAAAAAGAACATTGTGCGAACAATCGAGTTGTGCTTACGTCGCCTTCAGCGGGTATCGGAGGGGAAAATGATCGCGCTGAGGATAAGAGGGGCCGTTCCGGTCTCGTTTGGCCTGCTGTGCGGCCTAATGGCCCTGGCGGCCTGCGACAACAGTTCGGCGGTGCAGACGCGGGACCGGACGGCGTCGGCGCCCGTCGGGGCCGGCGATCCGTCGTCCGAGTCGGCCGAGGCGCCGGCGGCGGAAACGGCCAAGCCGGTGTTGACCGCCAGCCGCCGGGAAACGGTGGACGCCAAGATCGCCCGCCTCTATGCGCGCAACGGCGCTGATTTCGGCGCGACCTCGGCCGAAGCCTATCTGGACAAGGTGACGGCCTTCACCACCCGGCCGCCCGGCGACGCCGAGACGGTGAAACGGCCGAACGGCGACACCCTGATCTATCAGGCCTCGACCAACACCTTCGCCGTGGTGGCCAAGGACGGCACGCCCCGCACCATGTTCAAACCGACCACCGGGGCCGACTATTGGGCCGAGCAGAAGGCGGCGGCCCCGACCTTCGGTCAGAGGCGGAGATCGACGCAGGAGGCCGGCTGATATAGAGGGCGGGGTTCCCTGCCGCTCTTCCGGACCTCGCCCATGGCCGACGCCCCCTCTGCCGCGCCCCCGCTCAAGACCGCCCTGATCTATGATTTCGACGGCACCCTGGCGCGCGGCAACATGCAGGAGGTCAGCTTCATCCCCTCGGTGGGCATGGACGTCGGCGCCTTCTGGGGCGAGGCCGAGGCCCTGACCAAGGACGCCGACGGCGACGGCATACTGATGTACATGCAGCTGATGCTGCACCATGCGCGCCAGAACGGCGCCCCTGTGACGCGCGAGACCCTGCGTCGCCACGGCGAGGCGGTGGCCCTGTTCGAAGGTCTGAAGGACCTCAGCTGGTTCGACCGGATGAACGCCTTCGGCGCCCGATACGGGCTGGAGATCGAACACTATATCGTCTCGGCCGGGCTGGAGGAGATGATCGACGGCACGCCGATCCGGCCCGCCCTGACCCACGTCTTCGCCTCCCACTATGTCTATGACGAAAAGGGCGAGGCGGCCTGGCCGGCGGTCGGCGTCAACTACACCACCAAGACCCAGTACCTCTTCCGCATCAACAAGGGGGTGAAGAACCACTGGGAGCACGAGCGGATCAACCACTTCATCCCCGACGACCAGCGGCCCGTCCCCTTCGACCGGATGATCTTCATCGGCGACGGCGACACCGACGTGCCGACCATGAAGATGATGCACACCAAGGGCGGCTTTTCGATCGCCGTCTATGACCCGCGCTCGAACGAGAAGGACCAGAAGAAGGTCTATTCCCTGATCTCGGAGGATCGGGTCAATTTCGTCGCCGCTGCCGACTATCGCGAGGGCTCGGCCCTGGACCTGATTGTCAAGGGGCTGATCGGCCGGATCGCCATCAACGCCGGGGCCATGCCGGCGGGGATGTAGGCCTAGCGGCCCCCGGCCCTCACCCAGGCGTCGCGCGCCCCGGCCAGCCGGGCGGGCGCCAGGCCGCGCAGGGATTTGGCGCCCGTCTGTTTCAGACCCGCCTCCTGCCCCTTTTGCCAGACCAGGGTCGCCTCATAGGCCAGGCCCTCGGCCACATCGATCACCACCACCTGGGCCGGCAGGGCCGCGCTGCGGTCCAGCCTCAGCCGCATTCCCGTGTCCGACAGATCGACGATGACGCAGACCGTCTCCAGCCCCGCCGCGCTGACCACGCCGCGCGCATTGACGGTGCGACGAGCCTCGCCGCGTCGATCGGCGGGCAGGGCGGGCTTGGATCCGAACAGACGCATGGGGAAACTCGGCCTTGGAAACACTGCCGTCCTGCAACGCGCGCCGACGACAAAGGCGCCGGGCGGCCTGACCTCAGTACGGGGTCTTGGGGCGGGTTCTTAGTGCTGGTTTTGGGGCAGGCGCACGACCAGGCCGTCCAGCGCCTCCGACACCCGGATCTGGCACGACAGCCGGCTGTTGGGCTCGACCTCCTCGGCGAAATCCAGCATCGACTCCTCCATGGCCGAGGGTTTGCCCGTCGCCTCGCGCCAGGCCTCGTCGACATAGACATGGCAGGTGGCGCAGGCGCAGGCCCCGCCGCAATCCGCATCGATCCCCGGCACATTGTTCCGGATCGCGCCCTCCATGACGGACAGCCCCGGTTTCACGTCGACCACGTGCTCGGTTCCGTCATGCTCGATATAGGTGATGCTGGCCATGCGCCGCTCATATCAAGCCGGGGCGATGGTGCAAGGGCCGATGGACGGCGGGCGGCGGTTGAGGCGGGTTGGTGGAGGCGGAACCTGACTCAAGGCGGCGGTTGGCCCCTTCCGTTTCCCGCTGGTTACGTAGCGCACTTACCGAATGAACACGAGAACTACGTACATGGCAATGTTCACTTGCGATATAGATTAATCACAATATCATCGCCCCACCATGCCTTGCCAAAGGATGATATGACTTTTCTGTGAGTCAACCATTCTGCCAACGTACGGTTTTCATCAGAATTTTCTAGCTGCGGACGACCGTAACCGGTGGTAATCTCCTTGTACGGCCGAGGTAAAAGTTTCAACGTCTCTCGTACCTGCTGCACATCCATCGTTTGATGTAGTTCGTTAAGCAGTTTGATCTTTGTTATGGTGGGGCTAGATGCAAGGATCATCTCTTGCGCAACTTCGAAAGTAATATTTTTAACCTTGCTATCCGTTCTCGCAAGAATCTGACCTACTAGAGCAGCTCTTTCTGGACGGCCCACGAGCTGATTCAAGTCCATTAAGTCGATTAAATTGCGCTTATATCGATCCTCGATGTTTGACCTGAGAAGGCGCTCTCGGAAATCGTCATCAACCGAAACTGCGGCAGGATTATCCAGGTACGTCGCTATGTTATTAGCGACAAAAACAACCTGCAAATCCATATCACCATCGAGAGATGCGAAAATGTCTGCGTCGAACGTAACTCCGCACTCCTCCACTAGTATCCGGCGCTTCGTGGGCTCAAGGGTCGTCGGAATTGTTTTTGCCTTGTTACGCAGAGCAGCGACGTACTCTCGATAGACGTCGTCGGGCATTCCGTTTGCATTTCGCAAAAATCTTCGCAGTGAAAACGCGTCCTCCCCAGTGGGGATCGGAGTTTTCAAGAGTGCGGAGCGAGCATCATCATCTGTCAGAAAATGGATAAGGCTCTCGGCTTTGCCGGCATCATCGCGTAGAAACGCTAAGCAATTCGTCCAGCTGGGCTCGATCTTCACCAAGCGAAATAGCGACGAATGGTAGCGTTCGGGAACACCCTCCAGAGATGGGAAGACGGCGTTTTGCTTGTCGATGAACTTTTCAACCTTCTCGGCATCGAGCTCGTCGTGCGAAAGCAGCTCAAGCAAGGCCGAGACAGACTCGTCATCGTTACGGTCCAGCCGGCAGAGGACGCTATCGAAGTATACGCCAAACTCCGATCCTATACGCTCCAGAAGCGGTCTGCTGTTTAGCTCGCGGAGGGTAGAAAAGTGTCGACGATGGAGGCTCTCCACATCGGACTGTCCAAGTACCGACACGTAGATGAAATCCAAGTTCTCAACTGAAAGGCGATAATGACCGCTTTCAAATAACGCGCGGACGATCCCGTGATGATGCTCGATTGCGGATAGGTCTTGCACCTGGATTGCTAACGGTTCGAGCTTCGACGGATCTAACCCCTCGGCGTGAGACAGGATTCCGGGTAGCGCCCCGGAAAGATATCGGCCCAATTCGGAATGCTCGCCCGCAACACGACCCAGCACCTCGGCTGGAGCATGCTCGATCAGCCTCGCAAGGTGGATGTCACATATAGGGCTCTCGAGCACCGCAGGGACTAGACCCGGCCAAGCTGCGGAAAGCCCCACCAGCAACTTCTCGATCTGGGTGCCAGTGGAATAGTACGCTTGAAAGAACCCTTCGCACTCGGAAAACTCGGTTGCGAGGAATCTAAATATCTTGTCTTTGCGGCCATGCTGACTTGGCTCGCTGAGCAGGACATCGACAATCTTAACATTAAGAACGTAGCCAAGACCGAAGTCGTCCTCCCGCATATTTTCGATAACTTCTTTGGCATTATCGATTGGAAACTCTGGATCTGGCGTAACAAAACTTCTGATATGCCGAAGGAACTTGTTATCGCTCGGGGAAAGTCTTCCAGAATGAAACATGGAAGTGTATTGATAGTAGCTGTCGTCGAGGTGCCCTTCCAGCAGTAGGAATCGAGCCAATTCTCCGCCATCTCCTAGCTGGCCTAGCGTTTCTGTCAGTTGATCGATGTCATTCCTCAGCAAAAGGTTGAACTTGCAGGTGCGGACGTACGTCATCCTCGCTCGCAGTTCCCCGATCCGCTTTTGTGCCGCCTCCCTCCTCTCCTGCGATTTTCCCTCGATCAAGGCGGCTCTATCACGGTAGCTCAATTTTGGATCAACACCGGACTGTAAATCCCTGATATCGCGCTGCCCCCCACCATGCTGGGCCGAATTATAGGTAACCCTCTCGGCGGTGATGATGTCGTCGAACGCCTCGCTGTCCGTCAGCTGAGGGGCGGAGATCATGCCGTTTCCGCTCGTACCCACGGATATCAGGGCAGATGGCAACTTCTGAAACAGCGCCATCGCGTAAATGCGCCGTAGATCCCGGAGGTCCTTTGGAACCTGCTGTTCAGCGGCTTGTATCTCATGCTCGAGCTGCGCGATCTCCGTCTTATACTTCCGCTCCGCCTCCGCGATCAGCACGTCCTTCCGGTCAAAGATCGACGCCAAGACCCCGTCGCCACGATGCAGCTTTTCGAAGTCCCGCGGATAGGTATTTTTATATATCAGAACCGCTAGAAGCTTGTTCGGATCGAGGGAGTTGTCACCATCTGCTTCGAGACTCTCGTTATATATGGCATATTCATTGAATATATTGCTGATAAGTCTTAAGTCGTTAAGATATCGAGATACCTCACGAAGAAACCGAGAATCAAGACGATCCTCCAGCGCAAGCCTCGTTCCTTGCTTTAACACCATATCAATGGAGTTGGAGCTATTTATGATCGGCACAACAGGGATAATAAACTCGAAGAACTTCGTCCGGTCTGTATTGGTAAACATATCATCGCGGAGCGCGTAGAGAAATTGAACCCGCCTTTTGACTCCTGCGTATCCATTTACTAAGCTGTTGATCTCGCGGAGAGAGACGAAAATATCTGGATTGTCAAACCGATCAAGATCTTCAACAACTACAAGTTTGTATTTTGTGGACTGAAAGAAATATACGATCTCGTCAAGATGTCGATTAAGTATAGATGCTTGATCGGCCGCAGAAGGGCTAAGCTCCACATTCTTTAGAGATATACTCTTGAGGGATACGCCGAAACTGGCGACGTAAAAATATTGAAACGCAGTCCAAAGGAAAATAGCTGCGAATCCAAACACTGCTAACTTGAACCAATTCGTCAGAGCGAACGGCTCGAAATAGACCCCTGATAGAACAGATGCTCGTTCCGCGAATAGATACCAAAGAGCCGTGAACCCTAGCAGGATGTAGAGCGACCAGAATTTCGACCAAAACCCAGGTGACTTGATGCGTTTGAACCTCGACAATGGAAGCTTGTCGGCATCCGCACCGTATAGGAGTTGCTGGAGGATGCTGCGCTCGATCTCCTGTTTGGATACCTCACGCTTGGGATCACCCGCCTCAGGCAGAAACGCGGCGAGCGATATGTGCAGTGCCGAACGAGGATGGCGCTTCAGAAAGGTCCTGATGATGCTGCTTTTGCCAGACCCATAAGGTCCGGTGAGCGCGATGTTGAAAACTCTCGGATTAGCCGTCGCCTTCTCCAATGCTCGCGCATAGACGCCGTCTGGATCGGCCTCGTCGGTGGGGGCGAGGTCGACGAACTGTGAACCAGTTCTGGCCGGGGAAGCGTAATCTTTAAGAGAAGCGGCGGTGGTCTCGAGACGCACTGCGGACCATCGTGCCAAAGCCCGGAGTCGGTCATAGAACGGATTGGAATTTCGCGCGGTCATAGGAGCACGAACTACCATACGTTTCATGGCTTCCAAACCGCACCGCACATTGGCGATGCTCTTCCCGTCTGACCTCAGCGATCACCAACATCAGGGTTGGTTTGCGAAGTAGGCATCGCGCCCGGCAGCCTTCGGGCTCAGGGGCGGAATGTCGCGTTTACGGCGTAGTCCTCATGACCGCTTATGGCGCAACTTCCGCCCCTCACCCCTCCGCCACCACATACACCCACGCCGCCGCCCCCGCCGCCGTCGTCACGCGCACCCGGCGATAGGCCTCGCCCTCATAGGCGTCGGCGGCGGTCAGGTCGGCGGGGGTCAGGGGGTAGAGGCGGCCGGGCACGGGCGGGGCGGCGTCCGGCGTCGGGATCAGGATCGGATAGTGGATCAGGCCGGTCTCGGCCGTGATCTGGGGATCTTCGACGGGGATGTGCGACAGGCGAAAACCGCTCAGTCGGTCCGGGGCGCCGGGCCCCAGGTCGCGGCCGAAGACGGCCGTCTGGACCGCCGGGTCCTGCAGCGTGCCATAGGCGAACAGCAGGACCTCAGCGGTCATGGAGGCGGCGGCGTCGGCGGCCAAGCCGTCTGGATCAGGCCGCCTGTTTCTTGCGGCCGGGGGCGACCATCAGCTTCTTGGTTTCGGCGATGGCCTTGGCCGGGTTCAGGCCCTTGGGGCAGACCTGGGCGCAGTTCATGATGGTGTGGCAGCGGTACAGTTTGAACGGGTCTTCCAGGTCGTCCAGACGTTTCTGGGTGGCGTCGTCGCGGCTGTCGGCGATCCAGCGATAGGACTGCAGCAGGGCCGCCGGGCCCAGATATTCCTCCTGGTTCCACCAGTAGCTGGGGCAGGAGGTGGAGCAGCAGGCGCACAGGATGCACTCGTACAGGCCGTCCAGTTTTTCGCGCTCGGCCGGGGTCTGGAGCCGTTCCTTCTCCGGGTCGGGCTCGTCCGACTGGAGATAGGGCTGGATGGAGTCGTACTGGGCGTAGAACAGGCTCAGGTCCGTCACCAGGTCCTTGACCACCGGCTGGTGCGGCAGGGGGGAGATGGTGATGTTGTGCGAGGCGCACTCGTCCCAGCCCTTGGTGCAGGCCAGGGCGTTGCGCCCGTCGATGTTCATCGAGCAGGAGCCGCAGATCCCCTCCCGGCACGAGCGCCGGAACGACAGGGTCGGGTCGATGGTGTTCTTGATGTGGATCAGGGCGTCCAGCAGCATCGGCCCGTGATCGTCGGACGAGACCTCATAGACGTCCCAGCGCGGGTCGGCGTCGACCTCGGGGTCGTAGCGGTAGACCTTGTAGGTCTTGACGTTCTTGGCGCCGGCCGGGGCCTTGTTGACCTTGCCCTTGGCAGGCTTGGAGCCGCGGGGGAGGGAGAGTTGAACCATCTGCGTTCGACCTCAGTAAACCCGAGCCTTGGGCTCGATGTACGCGATGTCGTCGGACATCGTGTAATTGTGCACGGGGCGGTAGTCGATCTGGACCTGTTCGCCCGGGCGCTTCCACGCCAGGGTGTGTTTCATCCAGTTCGCGTCGTCCCGGTCCGGATAGTCCTCGCGGGCGTGGGCGCCGCGCGATTCCGTGCGGTTCAGGGCGCTCTCGATGGTGACGACGGCCTGGGCAATCAGATTGTCGTACTCCAGCGTTTCCATCAGATCCGTGTTCCAGATCAGGCCGCGGTCCGTGGTCTTGATGTCGGAACCGGCGGCGTCGATGGCGCGCAGCTTGTCCGTGCCCTGTTGCAGGGTGTCGCCGGTGCGGAACACCGCCGCATCGGCCTGCATCGCCTTCTGCATCGCCAGCCGCAGCTCAGCCGTCGGGGTGGAGCCGTCAGCGTTGCGGAAGCGGTCCAGTCGGGCCAGGTGGGCGTCGGTCTGGGCCTTGGAGGCGCTGGGCACGGCCGATGCCTTGTCCACCACCTCGCCGCAGCGCAGGCCGACGGCGCGGCCGAACACCACCAGGTCGGTCAGGGAGTTGGAGCCCAGGCGGTTGGCGCCGTGCACCGAGACGCAGGCCGCCTCGCCAACGGCCATCAGGCCGGGCACGACGCTGTCGGGGTTTCCATCACGAAGGGTCAGCACCTCGCCGTGATAGTTCGTGGGAATGCCGCCCATATTGTAGTGGACCGTCGGCAGGACCGGGATCGGCGCCTTGGTCACGTCCACGCCGGCGAAGATCTTGGCGCTTTCGGAAATGCCCGGCAGGCGCTGATGCAGGATCTTCGGATCCAGGTGGTCCAGGTGCAGGAAGATGTGGTCCTTGTTCGGGCCCACGCCGCGGCCTTCGCGAATCTCGATGGTCATGGAGCGGCTGACCATGTCGCGGGGGGCCAGGTCCTTCACGGTCGGCGCATAGCGCTCCATGAAGCGCTCGCCTTCCGAATTGGTCAGATAACCGCCCTCGCCGCGGGCGCCCTCGGTGATCAGGCAGCCGGCGCCGTAGATGCCGGTCGGGTGGAACTGGACGAACTCCATGTCCTGCAGCGGCAGGCCGGCGCGCAGCACCATGGCGTTGCCGTCGCCGGTGCAGGTGTGGGCGGAGGTGGCCGAGAAATAGGCCCGGCCGTAGCCGCCGGTCGCCAGAACCACCATCTTGGCCCGGAACTGGTGAAGCTGCCCATTGTCCAGCTGAAGCGCCGTCACGCCGGTGCAGGCGCCGTCCTGCATGATCAGGTCCAGCGCGAAATATTCGATGAAGAACTTCACCTCGCGGCGCACCGACTGGCCGTAAAGGGTGTGCAGGATGGCGTGGCCGGTGCGGTCGGCGGCAGCGCAGGTGCGCTGCACCGGGCCCTCGCCGAAGTTGCGGGTCATGCCGCCGAAGGCGCGCTGATAGATCTTGCCTTCCTCGGTCCGCGAGAAGGGCACGCCCCAGTGTTCCAGCTCATAGACGGCCTTGGGCGCGTTCCTGACCAGATATTCGATCGAGTCCTGGTCGCCCAGCCAGTCCGACCCCTTGACGGTGTCGTACATGTGCCACTGCCAGCTGTCCTCGCCCATATTGCCGAGCGAGGCGGAGATGCCGCCCTGGGCGGCGACGGTGTGGGAGCGGGTCGGGAAGACCTTGGTGACGCAGGCGACCTTCAGCCCCTGCTGGGCGGCGCCAAGCGCGGCGCGAAGGCCGGAGCCCCCGGCGCCGACGACGACGACGTCATATTCGTGATCGATCAGTTCGTAAGCGGCCATCTGGGGATCAGGCTCCGAAACCGGCGGGCAGGGGCGCAGAACCCAGCGCCAGCCGCACGATGAAGAAGACGCTGGCGGCCGCCAGCACGAGAAGGACCAGGTTCAGCAGGCCCGTCAGGGCCTTGCGGGCGCCGACCTGGGGCACATAGTCCTCAAGGATGACCTTCCAGGCCAGGCTGAGGTAGCCGAACAGCAGCACAGCCGTGACCGCCATCAGGCCGGCGTTCAGCGGCCTGGCGAACCAGGTCATGACGGCGTCATAAGAGGCGCCCGCCAGGGTGAAGCCGGTCGAGGCGACCCAGACGCCCAGCGGCAGCAGCGCCGTCAGCAGCACCCGCTCGGCCAGCCATTCGCCGGCGCCGTGGTGCTCGGAAATCTTGACGTTGTTCTTGAACTTGGCGACGCCGCTCACAGCGAAACCCTCCCGACAGCGAACAGAACGACCCAGAACAGGATCGCCAGGGGGATGGGCGCCCAGACCGCGATATTGGACAGGGTCGTCGCCGATTTGATCGTCAGGCCGTTGCCGGTGTCGTTGATCGTGTGGCGGGCGCCGTTCAGGATGAAGGAGAACAGGACCACCGTCAGGCCGAAGCCGACGAACAGGCCCAGCGGCGAGCCCGCCAGGGCCAAAGCCGTCTCATAGGCCTCGGGCCCGAAGGCCAGGGCGCCCAGCCAGGCGACGACGAAGACCAGGCCGACGGTGCCGGCGATCAGGGTCGCGCGGAACAGGATCGAGGCGGCCATGGTCACGTGCCAGCGCCAGATTCCCATATGGGGCGAGAGCGGGGTCAGATGGCCGTTGGGCTGGATGACGAAACGACCGGTTCGGTCGCCCGATGCAACCCCCGGGTTCGGCTTGGGCTGAGTCATGCGAATGCTTCTCAAAAGCGAATGAATTCAATCGCCGTGTGCGGTTGCGAAGGCTTTTGTGATCCTAGAACGGCGGTGTCAACGCACGGCGGCGCACAAGTCGAATTCTTGGGCCGTATTGGGCGTCTGTTTGTCGTGATCTTCCGGGTTTGTGCATGATCGCGCTCGATCGCTTGGCGAGATAAGGGATTTACGTCCGGGGTCTCGCCTCGGATGACGGCGGCGCCGGCCTCGGCCCTGACGACGAAGGTCTCTCGAAATCCGCGATCCGCCACCCTATATGTAGCGGATGAGCCCCGCCACGCCCCGCCCCGTTTTGCGCCTTCATCCCGCCTATCGCGACGACATAGGCGACCTGACCACGCGTCGGCCGGTGCCTGGTCCGGACCTGGATCAGGTCGATCCCTTCCTGTTCCTGAATCATCACGGGCCCCAGACCTATCCGCCGAACAACGCCGGCCTGCCGTTCGGCCCGCACCCGCATCGGGGGTTCGAGACCGTCACCTTCATCCTGGACGGCGAACTGGCCCACAACGACTCCGGCGGCGGCGAAAGCATCATCAAGGCGGGCGGGATCCAGTGGATGACCGCCGGCTCGGGCCTGATCCACGCCGAACTGTCGCCGGCCGACTTCAAGCGCGACGGCGGGCCGATGGAGATCCTGCAGCTGTGGGTGAACCTGCCGTCCCGGCTGAAGATGACCCGGCCCGCCTATGTGGGGCTTCAGGCCGCCGACATCCCCACCTTCACCACCGAGGGCGGCGTGGTGGTCGAGCCGGTCTCCGGCGAATGGCTGGGGGTCAAGGCGCCGATCCAGTCGCTGATCGACATCCATCTGGCCATCGTCCGCCTGCCCGCCGGCGCCCGGTTCGAAGTCCCGGTCGCGCCCGGCCGCACCGTCTTCTTCTATGCGATCAACGGCCAGGTGTCGGTCGCCGGAACCCCCGTGCCCGAATGGAACCTGGCCGCCCTGGGCGACGGCGACGCGGTCGAGATCACGGCCCAAAGCACAGACAAGACCGGGGCCGTCGTCCTGCTCGGCCACGCCGAGCCGATCAAGGAGCCGGTCTTCAGCCACGGCCCCTTCGTCATGACCACCCGCGAGGAAATCATCCAGGCCATTCAGGACTACCAGTCCGGCAAGTTCGGCCCGCCGCCGCGGGTGTGAGGCTGGCCTTTGGCTTTTAGGCCTCGTCGGCTGTGCAGAACGCAGACATTCCGAAGGGCTGTTCGGGGTGGTTGGAGGACCTTCCGATCAGTCCCAGTCGCCGTTGTTGATCTTGGAAACCCAATCCTCGTCAAGGTTCATGACCGCCTCCGCGAGCGCATGGTGACTTTTCGAGACAGCCATGGCGGCCATAGCGGCGACAGTCATGTCTCGACTCCAACTCTCGCCTCGATGAGCGAGCACACAGTCCGGCAGGCGAGAGATGGCTAAGTCGTAGGCGGGCAGGAGAAAGTCCGGCACCTCTGGCCCTCGACCATTTGTCCGAGCCACATCAACCGACGCCGGAAAGAGCAAAAAGCCGAAATCAATCGGGTTCGCTTGTGATAGCGCGATTTCCACGACATGCGGGATCGCTGCGTATGACGCGGTGTAGACGTCGCCTTGATGGCAAAGGCTCGACCAAAGCGTAAGCCACGGCTCGTCGTTTGGACCCTGCTGCTCTGGCCGTTTCGCCAATGCGTGGAGAAGATCGGGAATGTCCGATGCCGCCCCGTAAGCGTGAGTGAGTTCAGACCAGCGGTTATCGTCGAGTTCAAGCATAGCTACTAACCTTCCACGGGAAAGCACTCATGCCAATGTCCGCAACGGGTCGTGAGGCGTCTTATCTAATCGTAGCCACAGCAGACGCTGACTTTCGCTGATGCTATGTATGGCAGTGCGGTGGGGGGAGGACACCCCGCTAGGGGCACCAGAGGGTAATGCTGACCGCGCCCAGGGTCTTGGGCACCGTCTGCGTAATAGTCAGGCGCAGATCTAGCCCCACCGCACATTGATGCCGAAATGGGTCGAACCCAGGAAATCGCCCCGCCTCGCCCCCACCTCGCCCAGATGATGCGTTCCCCGACAAAACCCTATATGACGCCGGTTCCTTAGCGACCGCCGAGCCGAAGACACGCCCAAATGCCCAGCCTGAACGAGATCCGCGCCACCTATCTGAACTTCTTCGCGGCCGACGGTCACGAGAAGGTTCACTCGGCGCCGCTGGTGCCGCAGAACGATCCGTCCCTGCTGTTCGTCAATGCGGGCATGGTGCCGTTCAAGGACTATTTCACCGGCGCGTCCAAGCCGCCCTATCCGCGCGCCACCAGTTCGCAGAAATGCGTCCGCGCCGGGGGCAAGCACAATGACCTGGACAATGTCGGCTACACCGCCCGCCACCTGACCTTCTTCGAGATGCTGGGTAACTTCTCCTTCGGCGACTATTTCAAGGAACACGCCATTGACCGGGCGTGGAAACTGGTGACCCAGGACTTCGATCTGGATCCCAAGCGCCTGCTGGTCACCGTCTATATCGATGACGACGAGGCCGCCGCCATCTGGAAGAAGGTCACCGGCTTCTCCGACGACAAGATCATCCGCATCGCCGGCTCGGACAATTTCTGGGCCATGGGCGACTCAGGCCCCTGCGGCCCCTGCACCGAGATCTTCTGGGACCACGGCGATAAGATCGCCGGCGGCCCTCCCGGCTCGCCGGACGAGGACGGCGACCGCTTCGTGGAGATCTGGAACAACGTCTTCATGCAGTTCGAGAAGGAGAACGACCAGATCGTTCGCAACCTTCCCAAGCCCAGCGTCGACACCGGCATGGGTCTGGAGCGGATGACCACCGTGCTCCAGGGCGTGCATTCGGTGTTCGAGACCGACCTGTTCAAGACCCTGATCGCCGCCTCGGAAGACGCCACCTCGACCAAGGCCGCCGGCGACCAGGCCGCCAGCCACCGGGTCATCGCCGACCACCTGCGCTCCTCCTCCTTCCTGATCGCCGACGGCGTGACCCCGTCGAACGAAGGCCGGGGCTATGTGCTGCGCCGGATCATGCGCCGCGCCATGCGCCACGCCCATCTGCTGGGCGCGGCCGACCCGCTGATGCACCGTCTGGTCCCCACCTTGGTCGATCAGATGGGCGACGCCTATCCTGAACTGGCCCGCGCCCAGGCCTTCATCGAGGACACGCTGAAACAGGAAGAGGTGCGGTTCCGCACCACCCTCGGCCGGGGCATGGCCCTGTTCGACACGGCGGTTCAGGGCTTCAAGCCGGGCGACATGCTGGACGGCCAGACGGCCTTCACCCTGTCCGACACCTACGGCTTCCCGCTGGACCTGACCCAGGACGAGGCGCGTCGCCGCGGCTTCTCGGTCAATGTGGACGGCTTCGAGGCCGCCATGGCCGAACAGCGCCAGCGCTCGCGCGAGAACTGGAAGGGCTCGGGCCAGTCGGCCAACGCCGGCGAATGGCTGGCCGTGCGCGACCGCATGGGACCGACCGTCTTCACCGGCTATGACTCCCTCGAGGGCTCGGGCGAGGTCTTGGCCGTCATGAACGGCGGCGCGCCCGTCGAGGCGGCCGAGGCCGGCGAGATCGTCGAGGTCTTGCTCGATACGACCCCCTTCTACGCCGAAAGCGGCGGTCAGACGGGCGATCAGGGGACGCTGGAATGGCCGGGCGGAGAGGCCGAAGTTCTCGACGTCAAGAAGCACGCCGGCGACCTGCACGTTCTGTCGGTCCAGATCACGGCCGGCCGGCTGGAGATGGGCGCCCGCGTCGCCCAACTGGTGGACGCCGACAAGCGTATGACCACCCGCGCCAACCATTCGGCCGCTCACCTGCTGCACACGGCCCTGAAGAATGTGCTGGGCCCGGCGGTCGCCCAGAAGGGCCAGCTGGTCGATTCTGAGCGCGCGCGCTTCGACTTCAGCCACGGCGCCCCCGTGACCGAGGACGAGCTGGCCGCCATCGAGGCCGAGGTCAACGCGGTCATCCGCCAGAACGTCCCGGCGGAGACCAAGCTGATGGCCCCCGCCGACGCCATCGCCGCCGGCGCCATCGCCCTGTTCGGCGAGAAATACGGCGACGAGGTCCGGGTGCTGACGCTGGGCCGGTCGCTGACCAGCGACAACGCCCCCTATTCGGTCGAACTCTGCGGCGGCACCCACGTCGCCCGCACCGGCGACATCGGCCTGTTCAAGATTGTTCAGGAGACCGGCGTCGCCGCCGGCGTCCGCCGTATCGAGGCCCTGACCGGCGAGGCGGCCCGCCTCTATCTGGAAGGTCAGGCCGGCGTGGCCCGCAAGCTGGCCCGCGACTTCAAGATCCAGACCCCCGACGTGCCCGCTCGGGTCGAGGCCCTTCAGGGTTCGGTCAAGACGCTGGAGAAACAGGTCGCCGAGCTGAAGAAGCAACTGGCCCTGGGCGGAGGTTCGGGCGGGTCATCCGCGCCGGAAGAGATCGGGGGGATCAAGCTGATGGCCCGCGTCCTGGACGGGGTGGACGGCAAGGGGCTGCGCGGCGTGGCCGAGGACTTCAGGAAACAGGTCGGAACCGGCGTCGTCGCCTTGATCGGCGTCACTGAGGGCAAGGCCGCCGTCACCGTCGCCGTCACCTCTGATTTGACCGACCGCGTCAACGCCGCAGACCTGGCCCGCGCCGCCGTCATCGCCATGGGGGGACAAGGCGCCGGCGGCAAGCCCGACTTCGCCCAAGGCGGCGCTCCCGACGGCTCCAAGGCCGAAGACGGCCTCACCGCCGTCCGCGAGGCGCTGAAGGCCTGAGCATACCCCGACCCTCTCCCGCCTGCGGGAGAGGTGTCGCGTCGATCGCGAAGCGATCCAGCGACGGAGAGGGCGATCGCCGCGCCTAGCCCATCGGGTCCGGCGTCAGATCCACCCCCGCCAGTTTCCAGCTCAACGGCCCCCGCCGCTCCATGATCAGCACCAGGGGGTCGTCGGGTCGGTCGTCGCGGGTCAGGGTGACGGCGAACCGGTTGACGCCGCGATAGGCCCAGGACTGATGAATCCGCTCCTTCGGCGTCGCCGGCGTATCGGCCGACGGGACCGGTTTTTCGGGCCGGGGCTTGTCGCCCGACCGGACCATGGCGGCTACGCCCTCTGGCGTGACCAGGCCGTCCACGGCGCCCTCGACCAGGGACGGCGCCAACATCATGCCCAGGGCGGCCAGAGCCCGGTTCTCGCCGGTCCGATCGCGGATCTCCATCGCCGCCCGGGCGTTCAGCTCGGCCTTCAGACTGGCGCGCAAGGCGGGGAAGTCCACCGTCTGCTCCAGGCCCGCCACATCCCCCGTCCGCGCCGCTCGGATCAGCCTCTGGGCCGCCACGAAGGGCGAGATGAAACAGGCGACAAGGGCCAGTCCCAGAATGGCCGCGACCAGACCAATGGCGATCTTCTTCATGGGTGCTCCTTCAGCCGAAACGTCGAGACGGGCCGGATGTTGCGTCTAGGGTTTCGACGAGGGCTCAGCCGGCGCGGGCGCGGCCGGCGCCGCCCCGTCGGGCAGGCCGATCTGGACCAGCACCCATTCGAACGGCCCCCGCCGTTCGAAGGTGAAGACGGTGCGCGATCCGCCCTGGTCCTGAACCGCCATCCGCGCCCGGTTCACGCTCCAGAACACCGGCCGAGGCCAGGGCTTGGGTGTTTCCGCCCCCGCCTGGGGCGCAACCGCGCCGGACCAGTGGCTGGCGTAGCGCCCCTCGCCCCGCGTCAGGGCCGAGATGGCCGCCGGAGTCAAATAGGCGTCGACGTCCGGGGCGTTGAGCACCGGGGTCCGTTCCATCTGGCGCCTTACCGCCCCGATCGGGTCTTCGAGGAAGGAGGGCGCCGGCGCCTGAACCCCGCCGCTCAGCTGCGGCCGCAACGACTGGCGAACGGCCTGGAAGTCGATCAGCCGGGTCAGGCCCTGGACGTCGCCCGCCTCCGCCGCCGACCGGATGGCGAAAAAGCCCACCGCCGGCGCCGCAAAAAAGGCCGCGACCGCCGTCACGAGCGCCAGAACCACCAGATTGCCGAACAACCGTTTCACGTCGCTTCCCCCACAGTGGGCCCGATCATGCACGGCCCATCGGAGGACGCAACGAAAAGCCCCGCCGGACGGATCCGGCGGGGCTGTCTCTCTCTCTCTCTCTTGGTGTCCTACCGCGCTTCGCTCTGCTTGAGGACGGCTGTTGTCCTGCCGCGCTTTGCGCGGCTTCAGGATGCTCGCTGTCCTGCCGCGCTGACGGCTTGAGGACCGGCTCAGCCGACGTCCGGCAGGGCGGCCTTCAGGTTTTCGGCGACCTTGTCGAGGAAGCCCTCGGTGGTCAGCCAGCCCTGTTGATCGCCGACCAGCAGGGCCAGGTCCTTGGTCATGTCGCCCGACTCCACGGTCTCGACGACCACCTTCTCCAGGGTGTCGGCGAAGACGCCCAGGGCCTCGTTGCCGTCCAGCTTGGCGCGGTGTTTGAAGCCGCGGGTCCAGGCGAAGATCGAGGCGATCGAGTTGGTCGAGGTGGCCTCGCCCTTCTGGTGCTGGCGATAGTGACGGGTCACGGTGCCGTGGGCGGCTTCCGTCTCCAGCACCTTGCCGTCCGGCGTCATCAGGACCGAGGTCATCAGGCCCAGCGAGCCGAAGCCCTGGGCCACGACGTCCGATTGGACGTCGCCGTCGTAGTTCTTGCACGCCCAGACGAAGCCGCCCGACCACTTGATCGCGGCCGCGACCATGTCGTCGATCAGGCGGTGCTCATAGGTCAGGCCGCGCTTCTTGAACTCCTCGGCGTATTCGGCGTCGAACACCTCCTGGAAGATGTCCTTGAAGCGGCCGTCATAGGCTTTCAGGATCGTGTTCTTGGTCGACAGATAGACCGGATAGTTGCGCGCCAGGCCGTAGGCGAAGGAGGCGTGGGCGAAGTCGCGGATCGAGGCGTCCAGGTTGTACATGCCCATGGCGACGCCGGCGCCCGGCGACTTGAACACCTCATGCTCGATCACCTGGCCGTCGTCGCCGACGAACTTGATCGACAGGGTGCCGGCGCCCGGCATCAGGAAGTCGGTGGCCTTGTACTGGTCGCCGAAGGCGTGACGGCCGACGACGATCGGCTGGGTCCAGCCCGGCACCAGGCGCGGCACGTTCGAGCAGATGATCGGCTCGCGGAAGACCACGCCGCCCAGGATGTTGCGGATGGTGCCGTTCGGCGACTTCCACATCTTCTTCAGGCCGAACTCCTTCACCCGGGCCTCGTCCGGGGTGATGGTGGCGCACTTCACGCCGACGCCGTGCTTCTGGATGGCGTGGGCCGCGTCGATCGTCACCTGATCGTCGGTGGCGTCGCGGTTCTCCATGCCCAGGTCGTAATAGTCCAGCTCGAGATCCAGGAACGGGAAGACCAGCTTGTCCTTGATCATCTGCCAGATGATGCGGGTCATTTCGTCGCCGTCGATGTCGACGATGGGGTTTTCGACCTTGATCTTGGCCATGCGTGCGGTCCGCCTGTGACTGTGGGGAAGGGAATGTCGTGGCGGCGGTATAGCGAGGCCAAGCGCCCGCGCAAACCCCGCCGCCCATCGTCGCCGCGCGGAATAACGCAGATCCCGCCTGAACCCTTTGGCGCGCCCGGACTTCTCTTTGGCTCAGCAACAGACACGGACCTCAGGATGACGGAGGAAGAGCGCCGACTGGTGGATCAGTGGATCGTCACCTTCTGCGAGGCGCCGCCGGTGGTCGATGCGGAACTGATGCGCAGGCTGATCGCTGAGCAGGAAACGACGCAGCAGGAAGCGAAACCATGTCGGACAAGACATTCAAGGCCGGCGACAAGGTGAAATGGGACCACAGCCAGGGCGTGACGACCGGCAAGGTGGTCAAGAAGGTGACCTCCGAAACAAGGGTCAAGGGCCACAAGGTTGCGGCCTCCGAGGACAATCCGGAGTATATCGTCGAAAGCGCCAAGACCGGCGCACGCGCGGCGCACAGGCCGTCGGAGTTGAAGAAGGCATGAAGCTGAACGCACTGTCGCGCGGCGTCCCCCTGTCCTCTCTTGTTCTGGCTGCGTTCGCTGTCGCCGGATGCGGCGATAAGGATGCGGCCGAGACCCCTGCTGCGCCTAAGGCCGCCAGTACGGCGGCGCCCGCCGTCGCCGCGCCGGTGCTGCAAATTCGCCCCGAGACCAAGACCTTCCGCGACTGGCGCGCCACCTGCGGCAATGACGGAACCTGCTGGGCCTTCGGCTTCGCGCCCGAGTTCGCCGCCGGCTGGGTCCGTATCGCCCTGGCGCCCGGACCGGACGCCCAGCCGCAAATCCTGTTTGGCTACTGGCCCGACGGCGACGCCAAGGGCGCCAACCCCCTCGGCTTGACCATCGACGGCCGCGCTTATCCGGCCGCGCTCAGCGAGGCGAGCAACGCCGACGCGCCCATCGGCGAAATCCGCACTGGGGTCCGCGGCGCCCTTGACGCCCTTGCCCAGGGAAAGGTCATGACCATTCGCGGGGCTTCCACCCAGGAAGTCTCGCTGCACGGCGCCGCCGCCGCCCTGTTGTGGATCGACGAGAAACAGGGCCGTCTGGACACGCCCACCGCCCTGATCCGACGCGGCTCCCGTCCGGCCGCCCTCGTCCCGGTCGCGCCGCCGCTGCCGACCGTCACCCCCGCTCCGGCCGTGGACCAGTCGGGGTTCGGTGATCAGAACCAGCGCGTGCCCGCCGCGCTGCGCGCCCGCACCGAGGTCGGAAACTGCCTGAAAGAGTCCGCCATGCCCGCCGTCAGCGACATGGTCATGTCCGCCCGACTTGACGCGCGGACCGAGCTGTGGGGCGTGCCCTGCGGCGCAGGCGCCTATAACGTCACTCACAACTGGTATCTGACGGGGCCGAGCGGCCGCGATCCTCGTCCTGCGATCCTCGCCGGAACGGAAGGCCCAGGCTCCGATCCGGTCATGCCCGACAATGCGACCGTCAACGGCGCCTATGATCCGAAGACCCGCACGCTGTCGGCCTTCGCCAAGGGGCGCGGCATCGGCGACTGCGGCGCGGCCCAGACCTGGGCCTGGACCGGGCAGGGCTTCACCCTGACGCAGGAAAGCGTCATGGGCGAATGCGCCGGCGTGCCGTCCGATCTGTGGCCCGTCGCCTGGCGCACGCGGTGAACGACCCGGAGGTTCTGATCATCGGCGCCGGTCCGGCCGGCCTGACGGCGGCGACCTATCTGGGCCGGTTTCGTCGGCGCACCCTGGTGGCGGACGGCGGCGCGCCTCGCGCCAGCTGGATTCCGCTCAGCCACAATATGCCGGGCTTTCCGGCGGGCGTCACTGGCGCGGGTATTCTGAAGCGGATGCGCGAACAGGCTGAAGAATACGGCGCCGTCATCACGCCGGGTCTTATCGATCGCCTGACCCACGACGGCGAGCGTTTCATCGCAGAGAGGGCTGGCCGATCTGTTCGCGCCCGCGCCGTTCTTCTGGCGACGGGAGTCGTCGATCATCATCCTGACTTGCCGGGCGTCGAAGCGGCGGTGCGCAGGGCGCTGGTCCGCATCTGTCCGATCTGCGACGGCTATGAGGCCGTCGGCAAGGCCGTCGCGATCATCGGCCAAAGCGACAAGGGCGCCCGTGAAGCCGCCTTCATGCGCACCTATTCCGATCGGGTGACACTGATCCACATCGGGCCGCCTCACGCGCTCAGCCGTCCTGACGAGCTGGAACGGCTCGGCGTCGAACTGATCCTGGCGCCGTTGGACTCGATCGACATCGAAAACGACCGGGTGACGGCCCTGAGCTATGGCGGCCAGAGCCGCGCCTTCGACCTCGTCTACTCCGCCTTGGGCGCGTCGCCCAACGCCGATCTGGCGAGGGGGCTCGGCGCCCGGCTGGCCGCCGACGGCCGGCTGGAAGTCGATCTGCATCAGGCCGCCAGCGTGCCCGGCCTCTACGCCGCCGGCGACGTGGTGCGCGGCCTCAACCAGATCGCCGTCGCCACCGCCGAGGCGGCCGTGGCCGCCACTGACATCCACAATCGCCTGCGCCGGATCGACGGGCTGACGGTCGCCGACTAGGGTCCCTTACTTAAGCCTGGGTCGCGATCCAGCCGTCCACGATCCGCTCCAGCACCGACAGGGGCACGCCCCCGGCGGCCAGGGCCGTGTCGTGGAAACCCTTCAGATCGAACTTGGCCCCCAGGCTGGTCTTGGCCTTCTCGCGCAGCCGGACCCATTCGTTGTGCCCGACCTTGTAGGCGCAGGCCTGGCCCGGCCAGCCGCAATAGCGTTCGACTTCGGACACGGCGGCCCCTTCCTGATCGCCATAGGCCTCCATCATGTACTGGATGCCCTGTTCGCGGCTCCAGCCCTTGGAGTGGATGCCGGTGTCCACCACCAGGCGCGCCGCCCTGAACATCAGCGACTGGACATAGCCGATCTGGCCGATCGGATCGTTTTCATAGGCGCCCAGTTCGTCGGCCAGCTGTTCGGCGTACAGACCCCAGCCTTCCACATAGCTGGAGAAGCCCAGCAGGTTCATATATTTGGGCGCCGCCTCGCTCTCCTGCTGCAGACTGATCTGCAGATGGTGGCCCGGCGCGGCCTCGTGATAGGTAAGGGTCGGCAGGGTCCAGGACGGCCATTCCGCCGTGTCCTTCAGATTGATCCAGTAGATGCCCGGCCGCGACCCATCCAGACTCGGCGAGTTGTAGTAGCCCATGGGCGCGCCAGCCTCGACCGCAGGCGGGACGCGCTTGATCTGGACCGAAGCCTTGGGCAGGCGGCCGAAGGCGCCGGGCAGACGGGCCTGCATGTCGGCCATCTGGGCGTTCAGCTTTTCGATCAGCTCGGCCTTGCCGGCGTCGGTGTTCGGATAGACGTATTTCGGGTCCTGGCCGAGCGCGCGGATCCGTTCCGCCACGGCGCCCTGGGTCAGCCCCTGGACCTTCAGCAGGGTGTCCGCGCGGGCGGTCAGCTCGGCCATCTGGGCGCGGCCCGCGCGGTGGATCTCGTCGGCCGTCAGCCGGGTGGTGGTGATGTAGCGCAGGCTGTTGGCGTAATACTGCTGGCCTTGCGGCAGGCGTCGGACCGAAGCCTCATGTCCGGCGCGCGGCAGGGCGGCCTTCAGCAGGGCGTTCTGGGCCGACAGGGCGGGATAGACCTTTTGGGTCAGCAGGGCCTCGACCTGGGCGCCCCAGTCGCCCGACAGGCCCTTGGCCTGCGTCCTGTCCACCACCGAGGCGACCATGGGCGAGGCGGCGGCGGCGGTGCTCAGAATCCCGTCCTGCTGGGCGATGGCCTTGGCCAGGATGAAGTCCGGCGGGATCACCCCCAGGGCGTAGTCCTCGCGCAGACGTTCGGTCTCGGCGGTCAGGACGTCGGCGAAGGCGGAGATGCGGGCCACATAGGCGTCGGCGTCCTCGGCCGTCTGGATCGTATGCTGGTTGGCCAGGAAGTCCGGCGTCGACTGATAGGCCCCGCCCTGCTGGCTGACGCGGTAGGGATTGGGCCAGCCGCCCTGGCCGTAGGGGATGGCGAAGGTGGCGATCACCCCGTCCAGATTATCGGCGATTGTGTCGTAGTAGATGCCGTCCTGGGCGTCCATGGACGACCGATCCAGAGCGCCGAGTGCGGCCCGCTGGGCTCTGGTGAAGGCGCGGAACTTCTCCTCGTTCTCCGGAGTCGGAACGGTCAACTGCGACTTGGCGGCGGCGCGCGCGCCGGCGTCCAGGCCGAAGGCGGTCACGGTTTCGGGACTGAGGTCCAGGGTCTGTTCGAAGGCCTGGTCCATGAAGGCGGCCAGGGCGGCCTTGGACTGGGCGGCGTCGCCGGCCGGGGCGTTCAGCGCAAACGCCTGGCCGTGGGCGGCGGCGAGACCCGCGCCCGCGGCGGCGGACAGAAGAAGGCGGCGACGGTCGATCATGGAAGGCCCCAGCGAATATGTCTGACCCCAATGGAGCGCCGGTCGTCTCGACCCGCAAGTGAAATCGCGGACAGGCGCAGACCACCTTCCCCCGCTTGCGGGGGAAGTGTCAGCTCGTAGAGAGCAGCGAGACGGTTGACGATGGGGGAAGTTCCGCTTCTGCAAGAAAGAAGACTTCCCCCTCCGACCCTGGTTCGCTGCGCGAACGCCGGGCCACCTCCCCCGCAAGCGGGAGAGGGTCCTATTGGCCTTTGGCCTCGCGATAAATGTGATCGGTCACGGCGGGAAGATCGTTCAGCACGTCGCGGGCCGGAATCCGCAGGGTGCGTATGCCCTGCTCGAGCAGGAAGGCGTCGCGGCGCGCGTCCTGCGCCGCACGGCCGTCGTGACTGTCGCCGTCGATCTCGACCGCCAGTCGAACGCCGGCGCAGTAGAAGTCGAGCACATAGGGCGGTATCGGGTGCTGGCGTCGGAACCTCAGCCCGCCCAATTTCTCGCCCCGCAGCGCCTGCCAGAGCTGGACCTCGGGCAGGCTCATGTCCCGCCGCAGATCGCGCGCCTTGTCGATGATGTCGGACGGACGACCTTCTACGGACTCCAGACCCTTCGCCAACGTCTCCAGCACCCCTTTGCCGTAGCGGTCCAGTTTCGACTGGCCGACGCCGGGCAGGGCGGCCAGGGCGGTCAGGTCGCCCGGTTCGGCCTGGGCGATCTCCAGCAGGGTCTTGTCCTGGAAGATGACATAGGGCGGGACGTGCTGTTCCGAAGCACGGTCGCGGCGCCAGGCGCGTAAGCGCTCGAAGCGGGCGCGGACGTCGGCGTCCATCGTCTCCAGGGCGGCGTTGCGGCCCTCGCCAGAGCGGTCGCGGCGGCCCGAACTGGAACTGGAGGCGCGCACCGGTGCGCGGCGCACCTCGATCTTGCGTTCGGCCTTGTAGACGGCGCGCACCGCCTCGGGGTCGCCCAGGCCGACCAGGGGCTTGCCGTCGTTCGGGTCCTCGACCAACAGGCCCTCGAACAGCAGGTGGTCGACGATGTCGCGCCAGCCGTTGGGCGAGATGTCGGCGCCTATGCCCCAGGTGGACAGCTGTTGCTCCCACGGCTGGACGTCCTTGGTGCGGCCGGTCAGGTGGTCGATCACCCGGCCCCTGCCGAACCGGCCGCCCAGACGCTGGACCGCCGCCAGGGCCTTCTGGGCGGGGACGGTGGCGTCATAGGTCTGGGGCGGGTCGCCGCAGATGTCGCAGACGCCGCAAGGGGCCGCATCGGTCTCGCCGAAATAGCGGCGCACGGCCTGGGCGCGGCAGACGGCGCCGTCCAGCATGGCGAACAGCTGGCGGGCCTTGCGCACCTGAACCTGTTTGACCTCCTCGGCCATCGGGCGGCCGTCCAGCCGGCGCAGGGTCCAGGCGATGTCGGAGGGGCCGTACAGGGTGATGCCCTCGGCCGGTTCGCCGTCCCGGCCGCCCCGGCCGATCTCCTGCCAATAGGCCTCCAGGCTGCCGGGCGGATCGGCGTGGATGACGAAGCGGACGTCGGCCTTGTCCACCCCCATGCCGAAGGCGATGGTGGCCACCATGACGGCCCCGTCCTCGGCCAGGAACCGCTCCAGACGGCGGTCGCGCTCCTTCGTATCCATGCCGGCGTGATAGGCGATGGCGTTGGTCCCGGCGTCGCGCAGGGCCTGGGCCACGCGTTCGCAGCCGTCGCGGCTGCCGCAATAGACTACGCCCGACTTGCCGCGCCGTTCGCGCACCAGTTCGATGACGCGGGCGTCGGTCCTGGCGCGCGAGGCGCTCTCCTTGCGTTCGGCCGACAGCTGCAGGTTCGGGCGGGCGAAGCTGTCGACGAAGACCCGGGCCCCCTCCAGCCGCAGCGAGCGCAGGATGTCGTCGCGCGTGCGGGCGTCGGCCGTGGCGGTCACGGCGATGCGCGGGACGTGGGGGAAGCGCTCGGCCAGCAGGCCCAGGTTGCGATAGTCGGGGCGGAAGTCGTGGCCCCACTGGCTGACGCAGTGGGCCTCGTCGATGGCGATCAGGCTGAGCGGCAGCTCGGCCAGCCGGTCCATCATGGCTCCGGCCGCCAAGCCTTCGGGCGAGACGTACAGCAGGTCCAGAGCGCCGGAGCGGGCGGCGGCCCAGATGGCCGACCGTTCGTCCAGCGAGACGCCGGAATCCAGCCGGGCGGCCGCCACCCCCTGCTGTTTCAGGGCCTCGACCTGGTCGGTCATCAGGGCGATCAGGGGCGAGACCACCAGGCCCAGGCCGGGGCGAAGGATGGCCGGGATCTGATAGCAGACGCTCTTGCCGCCGCCGGTCGGCAGGACGGCCAGGACGTCGCGCCCGGCCAGAACCTCGGCCACCACCTGGCTTTGCAGGCCGCGGAAGTCGCCATGGCCCCAGACCCGCGACAGCAGGGAGCGGGCGTCGGCCAGACCGGGCGTCGTGGCGGGGCGGGGCTGGGTCTGGAGGGCCGGCATCCGAAGGTTGTGCACTCTTTGTTCCGGCCTGCGAAGCCCCTTTGACCGCTTTCACGGCCGAGCGGCTGACGCGGCTGGGGACGGATCAGTGCGCGGGCGAGGGGGCGAACTGGCCGCCGACGCGATAACGGTACAGATAGGAGGGCGCGATCGACTCCATGCTGGCCGGATGGACGACGCCCAACGCGGCCAGACCCTCGGCGCCCGGCGAGACCACATTGTCCTTCTGCAGCATGACGACCTGATCGCGGGTCAGGGGCGGGGTCAGACCGATCAGGCTGACGGTCTGGAGCAGCGAGCCCAGCAGCCGGGCGACCGGGAAGGGAATGGGCGCCAGCAGACGGTCGCGACCCGTCTCCCGCTTCACCAGCTCCAGCACTTCGCGGAAGGTATAGATATCCGGTCCGCCCAGTTCATAGGTTCGGCCGGCCGCGTCGCCTCGGGTCACGGCCCGGGCCACGGCCTCGGCCACATCGCCGACATAGACCGGCTGGAACCGGGTCTTGCCGCCGCCGATCAGCGGCAAGGCGGGCGCCAGGGTCGCCATGGCGGCGAACCGGTTCAGGAAGCCGTCGTCGGCGCCGAACACCAGCGAAGGACGCAGGATGACGGCGTCGGGATAGACGGCGCGGATCTCGTTTTCGGCCTCGCCCTTGGTGCGGGCGTAGGCGGAGGGGCTGTTCGCATCGGCGCCGATGGCCGAGATCTGGACGACACGTTCGACGCCGGCGGCCTGGGCCGCCTGGGCGATGTTCCTGGCGGCCTCGACGTGGGCGCTCTTGAAGCCGCGCTTGCCGCCGCCGTCGTGCAGGACGCCGACCAGATTGACCACGGCGTTCGAGCCGCGCACGGCCGCCGCCACATCCTCGGCGCTGGTGACGTCGCAGCGCATGAACTGGATCTGGCCCGGATCGCCGGCCGTCTGGACCTCGATGGCCAGGACCGGGTTGCGCACCGCCACGCGGATGCGCCAGCCGCGACGGGCCAGGGCGCGCACCGCCTGGGCTCCGATGAAGCCCGAACCTCCGAAGAGGGTCACGACGCCGGGGGCGAGGTCAGCCATGGGAGAAGCTCCAGTGAATTCCGTGTCGGCGGGATAGCCGATGGGGCGCCGCATCGCAACGCGGGCGACCCGGTCGGGGCGGGAGGAAACCAAAAACAGTGTCCGATGTGTCCGATGTGTCTGATTTGTCCGATCCGCGCCGTCGTCCGCTCCTGAAAAAGAGTGTCCGATGTGTCCGATGTGTCCGGTTCGCGCGGTCGCGCGCTCCCAAAAAAGGTGTCCGAAGTGTCCGATCTGTCCGATCCGATCTGCTCGCCCGTCCGCCGCCTCCGCTCGTCCCCGTCGATCCGCGACTGTCGCACGGCGGGCGGCCCAGGGGCGCAGAAGGCGGGTTTGGAGTCCTAAGCGGTTGGAAAGGCTGAGGGCGGCTTGGCGATCGAGCGGCGCTCGCCCATCTAGGGCCCATGCAGATTTTCACCATCGGATATGAGGGGGCGACCCAGGCGGAGGTGATCGGGCGGCTGAAGGGCGCCGGGGTCGATCTGCTGATCGACGTCCGGGCGGTCGCCGCCTCGCGCCGCGCCGGCTTTTCCAAGACGGTCCTGGGCGAAAGCCTGAAGGCCGAGGGGATCGACTATCTGCATCTGCGGGGGCTGGGCACGCCCAAGGCCGGTCGCGACGCGGCCCGCAAGGGCCATGTCGCCGAGATGCGCGCGATTTTCGCCGACCATCTGGCCGAGCCCCAGGCCCAGGTGGAGTATGCGCGGCTGAAGGATCTGGCGGGTGAGAAGCGCGTGGCCCTGCTGTGTTTCGAGGCCGATCACGCGGGATGCCACCGCGCGGTGTTGGCCGAGCGGCTGGCCGAGGAGGACGGGGCGACGGTGGTCAATCTGTAGGGGCGGTGGCGAGGCCCACCTTCCCCCGCTTGCGGGGGAAGCGTCAGGTCGTGGCGCGAAGCGACACGCCTGACGATGGGGGGCGTTTTTCCTCTGAAACAAGACTCCCCTCTCCGACCCTGGTTCGCTTCGCGAACGCCGGGCCACCTCTCCCGCAAGCGGGAGAGGGTCTTTTGCTTTACGGCCGACCCACCAGGTCGTCGACCGAGCCGCTGGTCACCGGGTGATACAGGGGCCGGGCCTCGGCGTAGATGCGGCGGGCGATGGAACGGCCCCAGTCGCCCTCGTTCCACAGGGTCTGGAACAGGGGCAGGACGAATTTGCGTCGGCCCTGGCTGGTCAGGAACCGCTCAGCCGTGGCGACCGACGGCTGATAGCGGTGGGCCAGGGCGATCTGGAGCCAGGCGAAGGTCAGTTCGCTGTTGCCCTCGTTCGCCAGGTTCAGGGTCCGCTCCAGATCGGCCAGCTGGGCCTCAGTCAGCCAGTCGGCGCCGGCGCGCAGGCCTTCGGGCCGCCAACCCAGGAAGCGCTGGCGCTGCTGGGTGTTCCATTCGCCCCACGGGATGGCCGAGGCCGGACCCTTGTCCTTAAAGAAGGCGACGGCCGCCGCATCGACCGGGACGAAGGCGTTCGAGACGGGGGCGACGGCGTTGGACGGCAGGCCGGGCTGATAGACCCAGGCGTCCAGCTGAAGCTGGGATTCCAGGGCCGCGTCGCCCTTCACCAGATGGGTGCGGATGTCGTCCAGGAACATGGCCGTGGTCATGGGGCGATAGGCGTTGCGGTCGAAATAGCCGCGCAGCCAGGCGTCGAACCGATCCCGCCCCACGGTGCGTTCGACGGTCCGCAGGAACAGGGCGCCCTTCTCATAGGCGATGTCGTTCATGCCGTCGTCGGGATCGCGGCCCTTCAGGTCCAGATGCAGGCGGGTGTCGGCGGCGGGCAGGGACTTCAGCGTGTCCTGAAGGCTGTCCCAGCCCAGAACCTGTTCCTGCATGGCGCGGTCATGGCCATAGACCGACTCCATGATCCGGTTCTCGAAATAGACGGTGAAGCCCTCGTTCAGCCAGAAGTCGTTCCAGGTGGCGTTGGTCACCAGATTGCCGGACCAGGAGTGGGCCAGTTCGTGCGCCACCAGCGAGACCAGCGACCGGTCCCCGGCGATGATCGTCGGGGTGGCGAAGGTCAATTTGGGGTTCTCCATCCCGCCGAAGGGGAAGGAGGGCGGCAGGACCAGGAGGTCGTAGCGGCCCCACCGATAGGGGCCGTACAGCTTCTCGGCCGCGTCCACCATCTCGGCGGTCGGCTCCAGCTCATGGGCGGCGGCGCGCAGGCGGCTGGGCTCGGTCCAGACCCCGGTGCGTTCGTCGAAGGGGGCGAAGGCGATGTCGCCGACGCCGATGGCGATCAGATAGGGCGGGATCGGATTGTCCATCCGGAAGCGCCAGGTCTTCATGCCGTCGGCGGCGGGCTCGCCGTTCGGCGTCAGATGGTCGGCGCTCATGACCACGGTCAGGTCGGCGGGGGCGGTGATCCGGGCCGAATAGGTCTGGCGAATGCCGGGGCTGTCCTGGGTCGGCACCCAGGTGCGGGTCAGGATGGCCTGACCCTGGCTGAACAGATAGGGCTTCTGTCCGCCCGCCGTCTGGCTGGGCGACAGCCATTGCAGGGCCGCCGCATCGGGCCGGGTCGAATAGCGGACGGTGATCTTGCGCCGTTCGTTGGGGGCCAAGGCCGGGAAATAGACGGTCAGGGGCTGGCCCTTGATGGCGTCATTGTCGCCGACGACGTAGCGCAGCGGCTGGCCCGAGGCGTCGCGCACGTCCTGAATGTCCAGATTGCGGATGTCGAGCACGATCTCGTTCGCGCCGGGGACGGCCAGGATGTCCAGGGTCGCCGTGCCCGACAGGGTCTTGGCCTCGAAGTTCGCGGTCAGGTCCAGGGCCACATCGACGACGCGGGCGATCTCGGGACGGGCGTAGGTGTGGCTGTCGACGGCGTCCGGGCCGGGGGCGGGCGCGACGGCCGGCGGCGCCAGGGCCGCGCTTCCGGTCGTGGTCGAACAGGCCGAAAGACCGAGGGCCGAGGCGAGGGCGAGGGCGGAGACGAGGCCGAAGGCTTTGCGCGTCATCGAGGCTTTCCGGGACAGATCATGAGCTTGGCCCGGAGAACGCGCGGAAACGGCGAAAAGATCAAGCCTCGCTCCAGAGCATTCGGCAGCGCAGTGGGACCGGTCAACGCCCCTGCGCCCCCGAGAGACGGGTTCGTCACAACGGGCACGGCGAGGGTCACAACGGACACGACCAGGCCGTGCCGGTTCGGCAAGGGCTTGCCCGCCTGCGGCCGTGAAGCTGCAGATTGATCGACGGTCTGGACATGGAGCCGAAAGGCCGAGGCGCGTTCGGTCCCGTCGTGTTCTCCGTGACCCTCGCCGTGCGCGTTGTGACGAAGGCCATCCAGGGCCGCGCCTTTTCAAGCCCGATGGCTTCAGCCTTGTGGTGCGGGCGGCTGGTGATGGGCCCGGAACAGCCGGCCCCGCTCGGCGAACAGGACCAGGGCCAGGGCCGTCAGGCCGAAGACGGTGAAGCCCAGGGACATGGGCACGGTGGTGCCGTTGAACTGCTGACCCACCGCAAAGCCCAGCAGGGAGCCGAAGACGGTGGAGATGAAGCCCTGGATCGAGGCGGCCGTGCCGGCGATATGGCCCATGGTCTCCATGGCCATGGCCCCGAAGTTCCCGGCGATCAGGCCGAAACAGAACATGGTCAGGGTCTGGAGGACCGCGAAGGTCCAGATCGTCTCATGGCCGCTGAGGGCGACGGCGGCATGGACCGCCGAGACGGTGGTGAAGCCGATCAGGGCGGTGTGGGAGATCTTGCGCGAGCCCAGCCGCACCACCAGTCGGGCGTTGACCAGGGAGGCGACCGCTATGCCGCCCGCGATCAGGGCGAAGACGGCGGGGAAGGCGGCCTCGGCGTCGAAGACGTCGGCGAAGATCTGCTGCGAGGAGTTGATGAAGCCGAACAGGGCGCCGGTGATGGCCGTCATGGCCAGGGTGTAGCCCATGGCGGTGCGGTCGGTCAGGGCGGTCTTATAGGCCGAGGTCAGGCGTTTGACCTGGATCGGCAGACGATCCTCCGGCTTCAGGGTCTCGGGCAGGCGCAAGGACGCCCAGACGATCAGGGCCACGCCGATAAGGCCGAGGCCCGCGAAGATCCAGCGCCACGGCCCGACCAGCATGATCAGTTGCCCCAGGGAGGGCGCCAGGATGGGCACGCCCAGGAAGACCAGGAAGCTGAACGACATGACGCGCGCCATGGTGCGCCCCTCATAGCGGTCGCGCACGATGGAGACGGCCAGCACGCGGGTGCAGGCGCTGCCCAGCCCCTGGCCGATCCGCGCCAGGATCAGGGTCTCGAAGGTCGGCGCCAGGGTCGCCAGAAGGCTGAAGACCACATAGAGGCCGACCCCGGCCAGAAGGATCGGCTTTCGCCCGAACCGGTCTGCGACCGGACCATAGATCAGCTGCGCCCCGCCGAAGCCCAGCAGATAGGCGGTCACCACCCACTGACGGCTGTTTTCGTTCGTCACCCCCAGGTCGGCGCCTATGGCGGGCAGGGCGGGCAGCATGGAATCGATCGCCAGGGCGTTCAGCGCCATCATCAGGGCGATCAGACAGACGAACTCGACGAATCCGGGTTCTCTTCTGGCGGGGGCTGACGCGGCGGAAACGGACATCCGGGCCAGATGCCCCGCCGCGCCGCGAACCGCAACCAGTCGCCGGCTATAAATTGCTGCAATGCAGCGAAATCGAGGTTGAACGCCGGGCGCCTCGCCAATGTCATGAAGCTTCGCTAGAGGAAGTCATGACAGAACAGATGACAGCACAGGCGGCGCTGGACCGCCTCGAAACCCTCTACACCCAATCCGTGACCAACCTGCGCGACGCCGTGCGGGATTTCGTCAACACCGGCGCCCGGCCCGATCCGGTCAAACGCGCCGAAGGGGTGTTCGCCTATCCCGAACTTCGCATCCGCTGGGACGGGGATCGCCCCCAGGACCTGGAGCCGCGCGCCTATGCCCGGCTGGCCAAACAGGGGGTCTATTCGACCACCGTCACCCGGCCGGACCTGTTCCGCCCCTATCTGACCGAACAGCTGGGTCTGCTGGAAAAGGAATACGGCGCGACCTTCGAGGTCGGGATTTCGAACCAGGAAATCCCCTTCCCCTATGTGACCGACGGACTGGAGGTGGCGCTGGACCGGTCGATGACGGCGGCCCTGGCGCGCTGGTTCCCGACCACGGACCTGGCCCACATCGGCGACGAGATCGCCGATGGTTTGTTCGACATGGGCGGCGACTTCCCCCTGTCGCATTTCGACGGCCTGCGGACCGACTTCTCCCTGGCGCGGCTGAGACACTACACCGGAACCCCGGTGGACGACGTCCAGTCCTATGTCCTGTTCACCAACTACAACCGCTACGTCGACGAGTTCGTGCGCTGGGCCATCGAACAGCTGCAGACGCCGGGCACCCCCTATCAGACCCTGTCCTGCGCCGGCGGGGTGGCGATCACGCGCGACACCCCCAATCCCGAGACGGCGATCAGCGATACGGCCTGGAAGAAGCACCAGATGCCGGCCTATCACCTGACGGCCCCGGGCCATCAGGGGGTGACGCTGGTCAATATCGGCGTCGGCCCGTCCAACGCCAAGACGATCACGGACCATCTGGCGGTCACCCGTCCGCACGTCTGGCTGATGATCGGTCACTGCGGCGGTCTGCGCGCCAGCCAGACCATCGGCGACTATGTGCTGGCCCACGCCTATCTGCGCGACGACCATGTACTGGACGCGGTCCTGCCGCCGGACATTCCGATCCCTTCGATCGCCGAGGTTCAGCGCGCCCTGTACGACGCCACCAAGTCGGTCAGCGGCATGCCCGGCGACGAGGTCAAGCTGCGCCTGCGCACCGGCACGGTGGTCACCACCGACGACCGGAACTGGGAGCTGCGCTATTCCAAGTCGGCGCTTCGCTTCAACCAGAGCCGCGCCGTCGCCATCGACATGGAAAGCGCCACCATCGCCGCGCAAGGCTATCGGTTCCGGGTGCCCTACGGCACCCTGCTGTGCGTCTCGGACAAGCCGCTGCACGGCGAGATCAAACTGCCGGGCCAGGCCAACCGCTTCTACGAAGGCTCGATCTCGGAGCATTTGCAGATCGGCATCCAGGCGGTCGGCCTGATGCGGGACGAGGGACCCAAACTCCACTCCCGCAAGCTCCGCGCCTTCGACGAGCCGCCGTTCCGTTAAGAGGGGCGCGATAGACCCTCTCCCGCTTGCGGGGGAGGTGGCCCGGCGTTCGCGCTGCGAACCAGGGTCGGAGGGGGAGGTTTCACTTGAAAAGAAGACTTCCCCCATCGTCAGCCGTCTCGCTGCGCTCGACGAGCTGACACTTCCCCCGCAAGCGGGAGAAGGTCTGTTCGCCGTCGTAGATTAAGAAAGCGCTTTACAATGTAAAGCGCATTGTGCATCCTGTGATCATCGGATTTCAGGAGGAGTTCGCCATGACGCGCGACACGCAGACGATCCAAGACGACATCGCCTATATGCGGGCTTTGGCTCACGAAGGTCGGCACGCGCCCCTGCTGGCGGGCCCCATACTGGTGGCTGCGGCCATCATCTTCGGAGGCGCCAGCCTGGGGCAGTGGGCGCTCACGACGGATCTGATCGCGCTGAATCCCTGGGCGGCGCTCTGGCTTTGGATCGGTTCGGCCCTGGTCTTTGCGGCCGCCCTGGTCGTGCTGATCGGGCGGATGAAGGGACGCCCCGGCTATAATTCGTCGGGCAATCGGGCGGTGGGCGCGGCCTGGTCCGGCGTGGGCTTCGGCATCTTCGTCACCTGGTTGGCCCTCACCGCCCTGTCGGTGAAGAGTGGAAGCTGGGCCTGGATGGCGGTCATGCCGACGGTGGTTCTGACGGCCTATGGATCGGCCTGGATGGTCGCGGCGGCCATGACGCGCGTGCGGTGGATGAGCGCCACGGCCCTGATGTCCTACGCCGGCGCCGTCGCCGTCGCCTGGTTTGCGGACAGTCCGGCCATCTATCTGGTCTATGCCCTGGTCCTGGCCGCCGTCGCCCTGGTCCCCGGTCTGATCCTGATGCGGCAGGAACCGTCGGAGATCGTCTGATGGCCGATGACTTCGACATCAGCCGGATCGACGACGTCATCCACGGGCGGATCCGGCTGGGGATCATGGCCTATCTGTCCGGTGCGGACACAGCCGACTTCAACACCTTGAAGACCCGGCTGCAGACGACCGACGGCAATCTGTCGGTCCATCTGAGGAAGCTGGAGGAGGCGGGTTTCGTCGCCGTGACCAAGAGCTTCATCGGCCGCAAGCCCCTGACCCAGGCCAGTCTGACCGAAGATGGCCGCGCCGCCTTCGTCGCCTATCTGGACGCCATGGCGGGCCTGCTGCCGGCGCGCTAGAGCATGATCGTTTCGGACGGAACCGCTTTGCGGTTCCGACAGAAGCGTGAATCATGCTCTCGCTTTAATCTGGAGCCTGATTCACCATTTCA
>MDSZ01175402.1_pt1 | contig 70013 bp, 57 predicted proteins | sample 811201 | NCBI WGS metagenome assembly MDSZ01 (sample SAMN05326647, study PRJNA326480) | marine metagenome | isolation source: seawater | place: Indian Ocean: North | collected 2010
GGAAATTGCGTTGACCGCGGGTCCCCAGCTGGTTGTGCCGGTCATGAATGCACGCTATGCCTTGAATGCGACAAACGCCCGCTGGGGCAGCCTATACGACGCACTATACGGTACCGATGTGATACCCGAGGGTCCTGGTACCGAAAAAGGTGGGGCCTATAACCCGGGTCGTGGGGCCAAAGTTATCGAGTATGCGACAGGGTTCTTAAACGAGACCTATCCTTTAGCAGACTCTCGACACGAAATGGTGAGCAGATACTGGATCGATAACGGCAAGCTGGTCTGCGAGACCGATACGGGACCGGTTGGGTTGGCAGACGAGAGCCAATTCGTCGGTTATACAGGAGCTGAGGACAATCCTTCGGGTGTCTTGCTGAAACATAATGGTTTGCACATTGAAATTCAGGTCGATCGGGAAGATCCCGTGGGTCGACATGAAAAAGCCGGCGTTAAGGACGTTCTGGTTGAGTCAGCAGTTACCACGATTCAGGACTGTGAAGACTCTGTAGCTGCTGTCGACGCCGATGACAAAGCGGTTGTCTATGGAAACTGGCTGGGTTTGATGCGCGGAGATCTTGCTGAAGAATTCCAGAAGGGCGATACCACTGTTCGACGGACGCTGAACCCTGATCGCGTTTATTATGCACCAGATGGTTCCAAGTTGACGTTACACGGCCGTAGTCTGCTGTTGGTGCGTAATGTCGGCCATCTTATGACCAATGACGCGATTCTCTTGCAAGACGGTAGTGAAATTCCTGAAGGTATTATGGATGGAATGTTCACAAGTCTGATTGCGATGCATGACCTGAACCGGACTGGTGCGATCAGCAATTCGAGAGCTGGAAGTGTTTACATCGTCAAACCAAAGATGCACGGGCCTGAAGAAGTACAGTTTACTGTCGATCTTTTTGATCGGATCGAAAGAGCCCTGGGGCTAGCCACCAATACACTCAAAGTCGGCATAATGGACGAAGAACGGCGTACGACATTGAACCTCAAGGAATGTATACGCATCGCAAAAAATCGCGTTATTTTCATCAATACCGGCTTCCTTGATCGGACCGGCGACGAGATTCACACCAGTATGGAAGCTGGTCCGATGGTCAAAAAGACTGTCATGAAGCAACAGCCATGGATTGTCTCCTACGAAGACTGGAATGTTGATGTTGGTCTTGGTGCCGGTTTACAGGGTAAAGCCCAGATTGGTAAGGGTATGTGGGCTATGCCAGACGAAATGTCCCAGATGATGGAACAGAAAATAGGGCATCCAGCTGCTGGCGCGAACACTGCGTGGGTACCTTCCCCGACAGCGGCGACTTTGCACGCCATGCATTACCACGAGCTAAATGTAATGAGTCGTCAGGATGAGTTGAAGAGTCGATCTCGTGCAAGTATGAATGACTTGCTCACCATTCCATTGCTGCAGGGCGAAAATCTATCTGCAGAGGATGTATCCAGAGAATTGGAAAACAATGCTCAGGGCATTTTGGGCTATGTTGTCCGATGGATAGACCAAGGTGTTGGTTGCTCGAAGGTTCCAGATATTAATGATGTTGGCCTAATGGAAGATCGTGCGACACTGAGAATATCCTCCCAGCATATCGCGAATTGGATACGTCATGGTATCTGCTCAGAAGAAGAGGTCATGGAAATCATGCGAAAGATGGCGGTTGTAGTTGACCGGCAAAATGCAGATGATGATTCTTACCAAAACATGGCTCCTGACTTTGAAAATAGTGTCGCTTTCCAGGCGGCGTGTGATCTCGTTTTCAAAGGCCGAGAACAGCCAAATGGTTATACTGAGCCTGTGCTGCATGCCCGTCGCAAAGAGGCGAAAGCTCTTCAAAAAACATAAATTTTCATGACTACAATGGCGAAACTGGAGGTAAGAGGAGGCATTACAGTGGACAGGTGGAAGCGCTCCCCCTAAATTACGGATCTATTCGTGCTGGTCCACTAGAGCAATCCTTGCCGGCCATTAAAGTAATCATAGTATCTGCCCAGACGTATTTTTTCTGACATAGTTTTTGATAAAGATCGTTTGATCTTAGTTCAGGGGAGGCAGTGTCTTGTCCGGTGTCACTCTGTCGGGTTACTTTGACTTAAAGCGATGTGATAATTGATTAAGCCAGTGGAAATTTAGATCGGCGTATTCGACATAGGTTTCTTTACAGTAGTCCACTATCCTGATTCTAAACATACTAGGGCTTCTGTCATCACCAGGGCGATCCAGGGTCACGGCTCGGTCTCCCCATTCTGAATCACCTCAAGAATTGACTAGAAACCCCAGTGAGAGAATGAAGGAGCTATCAAGGAGTCGGATAGAAAAACATCATCCGATGTCTCAGCGCGGTTTAGCGCCACCTCCGACCCGAATAATTTCGCCGCTCACCCAACTTGCTGCGTCTGAGGCTAGGTAGATGCAGACGGATGATATGTCTTCCGGTGTACCTAGGCGATTGAGAGGAATATTCCACTCCTCGAGTAGTTGATCTAACTCTGTCTCGTCTCTTCCAACGGCCTTAAGCATAACCTCGGTGGGTATCGCGCCCGGTGCCACTGCGTTAACACGAATCCTTGGTGCGAACTCAGCGGAAAGGCTCCAGGTTAATGAATTAACACCGGCTTTAGCAGCTCCGTAGTGAGCGCTGCCAGGCACCGGGCCACTACCTGCGCCAGAGGTAATATTGATAATTGAACCGGTGTCCATATACCGTTCAGCGACTAGGCACCCTTCATAGACTGCCGTTAGGTTTAAGGCGAGAGTACGATGCCATTCATCTCGAGGTAAATCCTTAGAGGGCATCCGCATGGGAGACCCTCCTGCATTATTGATCCAATCAGTAAGGCTGCCGAACTTGTCCACTGCTGTTTGAGCCAGGTGCTCAAGAGCTTGAGGGTCGGTAACGTCGGTAGGTACAGCGATGGCTTCGCCTCCGGCCACTCTTATGGCATTGGCTACAGCATCGATTTCATCGACACGGCGAGCGGCTACAATTACCTTGGCGCCGACGGCGGCGAAGTCCTTAGCTATTCCCTCACCAATACCCCTTCCAGCGCCGGTAATTACTGCTACACGATTATCAAGGCGAAACCGGTCGAGAGGACGCATTAGGCTGCTGCGGAGCGGGCTGCTTCGAGCCTTTCCTTCAAATCGGCGAGTTCAGACAGGAGCTCTGGCGGCGTGCGACCTTCATAACTGGCATAGTATGCCTCGATCTGTGGGATTTCCGCTAGCCATCCGTCTACGTCGACTCTTAATAATTGAGCTATTTGATCTTCGGTCAGATTCAGTCCGTCCAATTGGAGACCATCGATGGTTGGCAGATTACCAATCGGGGTTTCCAGGGCATCGGCATTATCTTCGCAACGCTCAAATACCCATTGCAAAATTCTTGAATTCTCTCCAAAACCAGGCCAGATGAAGTCGCCATCTTCATCCTTCCTGAACCAGTTCACGTAGTAGATTCTAGGGAGGTCTGCTCCCTCTTTTTTACCGATGTTTATCCAGTGACCCCAGTAGTCTGCCATGTTGTAGCCGCAAAAGGGTAACATTGCCATCGGATCGCGACGGAGCTCGCCAATTTTACCGGCGGCTGCGGCCGTTTTTTCGGAAGCGATGATGGAGCCAAAGAAAGTACCCTGTTGCCAGTTTTTTGCCTCATTGACTAGAGGTACAACGGATTCTCTGCGGCCACCAAAAAGAATGGCGCTTATAGGAACGCCTTTTAGGTCCTCCCATTCGTCGGCAATAACCGGACACTGAGCGGCTGATACTGTGAATCGGGCATTCGGATGTGCGGCTGTCGATGAGGATTCTGGAGTCCAATCGTTGCCCATCCAGTCTATGAGATGCTCGGGTTTTTCCGAAGTCATGCCTTCCCACCATACGTCGCCATCATCGGTTTCTGCAACATTGGTAAATATACAGTTGTTATTAAGGCTCAGCATCGCATTCGCATTGGAATCCATACCTGTGCCTGGAGCAACACCAAAGAATCCAGCTTCCGGATTAATTGCGTAAAGCTTTCCGTCGTTACCGAATTTCATCCAACAGATATCGTCTCCAACAGTTTCTACTCTCCAGCCCGGGATTGTAGGTATCAACATGGCGAGATTGGTTTTGCCACAGGCGCTCGGAAAGGCGCCTGCGATGTACTTTGATACCCCCTCGGGGTTGGTTAGTTTCAGTATTAGCATATGCTCTGCCATCCAGCCTTCGTCTCTAGCCATCGCAGATGCTATACGGAGAGCGAAACATTTCTTCCCGAGGAGAGCATTGCCGCCGTAACCGGAGCCGAATGACCAAATTTCACGGGTATCGGGGAAGTGAGCAATATATAGGTTTTCTGGATTGCAGGGCCAGGGTACGTCTTTATGCTTATCTGTCAGAGGGACACCGACTGAGTGGACACAAGGTACAAAGTGGCCATCATCGCCCAACTCGTCGAGCACAGCTTGTCCCACTCTTGTCATGATGTGCATGCTTGCCACGACGTACGGGGAATCGGAGATTTCGACCCCGATGTGTGAGATAGGAGAGCCGACTGGGCCCATAGAGAACGGAATGACGTACATGGTCCGGCCTCGCATACAGCCGTCAAAGAGGCCGTTCAGGGTTGATCGCATAGATTCCGGTTCCATCCAGTTATTGCTTGGTCCGGCATCCTGCACTTGCTCTGTACAGATATATGTTCGACTCTCAACTCTAGCGACGTCAGCTGGGTCTGATCTAACAAGATAGCTGTTTGGACGCTTCTCTTCATTGAGCTGCCGAGCAACCCCCGAACCGACCAGTATCTCCCACATCCGGTCGTATTCCTCGGTGCTGCCATCACAAATAACAACCGCTTCTGGCTGACAGAGGGCTTTAATATCTTCAAGCCATGTCGCCAGCTTCTGGTGCTTCAACATTAACGTACCTATCCAATTCTAGCGCTGTATATTCGGCCCACATGTTAGGCAAGGAGAGCATACGGGTCGAAAGGGTCGAGGATACAGGGGCTTAAGTCAGTCGTCTAGCAAAGATAATCGGGATGCCGAAACTTCACGTGGCTTATACCTAAAGTGAACTACAACAAAAATATTAAATCTACTCTTGACATGTCGATCCTGGGCCGCAACATCCGCAGCATGGAATTTAAGCCCTCTCGAACCTTGACCGATTACCGACCTTATTGGGCGGAGTGCTTTGGTGTAGCACCATTTTTACCGACCAGCAGAGAGGAAATGGATGCGCTTGGCTGGGATAGCTGTGATGTGATTATTATTACAGGTGATGCCTACGTAGATCACCCCAGTTTTGGCATGGCTGTAATTGGTCGGGTATTGGAGGCACATGGTTTCAGAGTAGGTATCATCGCGCAGCCTAATTGGCAGGATACTTCAGATTTTATGCGTCTCGGCAGGCCTAACCTCTATTTTGGTGTAGCTGCAGGAAATATGGACTCAATGATCAACCGGTATACGGCCGACAAGAAGATTCGTCGGGACGATGCCTATACGCCGGACAACGTTGGTGGAAAGAGACCAGACAGGGCGGTGATTGTATATTCGCAGCGTTGCAGGGAAGCTTTCGCCGGTGTGCCTATCGTGATTGGCAGCATTGAGGCAAGCCTGCGACGCATTGCGCACTATGATTATTGGAGTGAAAAAGTTCGTCGGAGCATTTTGTTTGATGCCAAGGCAGATATGTTGCTCTATGGTAATGCTGAGCGTGCAATTGTTGAATTAAGCCATCGAATGGGTTCCGGAGAGCCTATTGAGGCGGTCCGTGACATACGAGGCACAGCTTTCATTTTGAAAACTAGGCCTAAAGGCTTTCGTATAGTTGATGAGTCTCATCTACCCGAAGATCGTGAGAAAGCTGTGCGTCTGATAGATGACGATGCTCCTAGTTATATTGAGCTACCAGGTTACAAAGAGGTGTGTGAAGACAGTGACCTTTACGCGCACGCTTCGCGCATTCTGCACAGAGAAACTAACCCTCATAATGCTCGACCGCTTCTACAGCCGCACGGGGATCGACTGTTGTGGTTGAATCCACCGCCAGAACCGTTGACGACCGAAGAATTAGATTGGGTGTTTGAACAACCGTTCCAGCGTATACCCCATCCATCATATGGTGAAGCTCGCATACCTGCATACGAAATGATTCGTCACTCGATAAACATAATGCGTGGTTGTTTTGGTGGCTGTACTTTTTGTTCAATCACCGAGCATGAGGGCCGTATTATTCAAAGTCGATCTGAAGCCTCCATCCTCCGTGAAATAGAATCTGTCAGAGATAAGTCGCCCTCGTTTACTGGGGTGATTTCTGATCTTGGTGGTCCTACGGCTAATATGTGGCGTCTTGGTTGTAAAGATCTTGAAACCGAATCCAAATGTAGGCGACTTTCCTGTGTGTACCCAAATATTTGCTCAAATTTAAATACCGATCAGATGCCTCTGGTATCTCTTTATCGCAAAGCTAGAGAAACCGACGGCGTAAAAAAAGTTCTCATCGCATCCGGGCTTCGATATGACCTGGCTGTGCAGACGCCCGAATATGTGAAGGAGTTGGTCACAGAGCACGTGGGGGGTTACCTAAAAATCGCTCCCGAACACACGGAAACCGGGCCGCTCTCGAAAATGATGAAGCCTGGTATAGGTAGTTACGACCGCTTTAAGGCTTTGTTCGATCAATATTCGAAAGAGGCCGGTAAGGAACAGTATCTGATCCCTTATTTTATCGCTGGTCATCCTGGGACCACGGACGAAGATATGTTGAATCTGGCTACTTGGCTGAAATCTAATGGTTTTCGGGCCGACCAGGTACAGACCTTCTATCCGTCGCCAATGGCTACAGCCACTGCGATGTACCACAGTGGTCGGAACCCACTGAAACGAGTGGGACGATCAAGTGAACGAGTATCGATCGTCAGAAAGGGACGTCAGCGCCGACTCCACAAAGCTTTTTTACGTTACCACGCTCCAGAAAACTGGCCGATATTAAGGGAGGCGTTGCGTAAGATGGGTAGAACTAACCTCATTGGCAACGGTAAAGCTCACCTGGTGCCAAGGACTCAGTTCGCTAGACCGAATCGTCGGGGCGCGAAGTCGTTTCGAACTCAACACACAGGCTTACCCATCTCGCCGAAAAAACCGAGGTAGCGAGAGTTTCCTCTAGGCGTCTTGTTAGGGTGACTGAAAAACTAATTCCTGACTAATTTGTCAAACGGCTTCGCTTATCTCCAGAGAATCTCGTAACTCTCTTTTCAAAAACTTGCCATTAGCATTCCTTGGCAGCGACCCATTACTAAACCATATGTATTTTGGGATCTTATGTTTGGCCATATGTGCTGAACAAAAATCTCGAATCTGCTCGGCTGAGAGGCTTTTTCGAGCATCCTGGAAAATACAGACACCGACTTCTTCTCCGAGTCGGTCATCTGGAACGCCGAAAACTGAACACTCGAGGATTGCTTCTAGTTTATGGAGACAGGTTTCGACCTCTGAGCAGTAGATGTTTTCTCCTCCCCTTAGCACCATATCCTTTACGCGATCCACGATATAAACGAATCCTTCGTCATCCAACTTCGCAATGTCGCCGGTATGAAGCCAGCCGTTGGTGATGGATTCTGCGGTTGCATCTGGACGATTGATGTAGCCTTTAATGACTGGCGCTCCACGAACCCACAGTTCGCCGGCTTCTCCCTGACCAACTGCGTCTCCGTTGCCGTTCACTACTTTTACTTCGAAAGTAGGCATTGCAGGTCCTGCACTTTCCGGCTTGTCGAGAAAAAAGTCCCCACTGATTGATGTGATAATGCCGCAGGTCTCCGTCATACCGTAGCCGGTTCCCGGTCGAGCATTTCTGACACTTGAATCGATTTTGCCAACCAAGTCTGGTTGGAGTTGAGCACCTCCACCTCCTACAGCCACCAATGAGGAAGTGTCGTAGTTGTCGAATTCGGGATGGCTTATGAGCTCGCGGCTCATAACTGGCACTCCTGTAATGTTGGTAATTTTCTCTCTTTCGATCAGCCGTAGGGCTTCCAATGCGTCCCAGCGATACATGTGCACTAGCTTGCCCCCTGCAACGGTCGTTCCCTGAGCTAAGCAATTATTGGCGGTTACGTGGAAGAGAGGTGTCGTCACCAGAGCAGAGCTCTTGGGTAAAGTTTCAGGGTCAGGAGGTTCGACTCCTTGGAGTCTACATTGTGTCAGCGTGGAAAGGTTGCCAGCAAATGCTAGGTTAAGCACGTTATGGACACAGCCTCTATGGGTCAACTGAGCTCCTTTAGGGTAGCCTGTCGTGCCAGAGGTATAAAAAATGCAGGCATCAGCGTCCGGATCAACGTTGACCTCGGGCAATGTGCTGCTGGTAGCAAGGACAGTGTCGAAAGGAATAACATTATCGACCTCTTCGGGCAGTCGGACGCCGACGGTAATTAGATCAGGAAACCCGTCTCGAATATGAAGAAATCTTTCTAACCTTTCGCTATCAGTGAAAATAACTTTAGGATTGGCATCATTGAGGCCATATTCCATCTCATCTTCTACCCACCAGGCATTCATTCCGACGACAGTTATGCCTGTAGCGACGCAGGCCCAGTAGCAGAGTAGCCACTCGGGAAAGTTACGCATGGCGATCGCAACGCGATCGCCGGGATGAACATTATTTTGCTTAAGCCAGTTAGCAACCGCAGCGGCATTAGCGTGAGCTTGCTTGTAGGACCAACGTTCATCACCATAAACCAGGTATTCAGCTTCATTATGGAGCGCTGAGGCGAGCCATATTTCGCGTAAGCTCGGTGGTGCAGCCGAATAGACACGCATCGGAGAACCTCTTACTTCAATCTCTTCGACGTGGAAGGGTGCGCCTTTGGAAGTTAGTTCCTTCCATACTTGCTGGTAGGTTTCGTACATAGGCGGCTGGTTCCCCATGAAATAAAAAGTTCCGGTAAGATAGGGATTTAGCCAGTCTTATGCAAACAGGCTGAGGAATTTTGGGAGATGCTGTGGCTTATCTATTAGAAGGAATAAAAGTTATTGATCTCGCCAGCTTTCTGGCGGGACCAGGGGCTGCAACGCTGATGGCCGATTATGGTGCCGAAGTGATCAAAATTGAACCTCCGGGTGGTGATGGTTATCGGCGTCTGCATGGTAACTGGGAAGTTGATTACAACTGGCAGCTAACCTCACGAAACAAACGAGGTATGTCGTTGGATGTGCGAACCGAGTCAGGTCTCGTTGTGTTAATGAAATTGCTGGAAGAAGCAGATGTGCTGGTAACGAACTTTCGCAATGATCAACTGGAGAGTTATGGAATAGGTTGGGAAAAACTGCATGACAAATTTCCTAAACTTATTCTTGCGCAGCTCACCGGTTATGGAAATGCTGGACCAGATCGGTTTCGGCGGGGTTATGATTCAACAGCATTCTTTGCTAGAGCAGGTTTGATGGAGATAACTAGGCAGCCCAATGAAGCTCCTCCTTTCCCTCCGGGTGGCATAGGTGATCATGCGACAGCGATGACCTTGTTCGCAGGTATAATGATGGCACTCTATAAACGCGATAGGGCGGGTGAGGGGAGCTTTGTAGAAACATCCTTGATAGCGACAGGTTGCTGGACTAATGGTATGCAGCTTCAGGGAGCTATCGCGGGTTTCGATGTCGGTCGTGCCCTCGATAAAGCTGGCGCTCGTAGTCCCTTTGCTATGGTTTATACAACAAGAGATAGCCGTCATATCTGTTTGGTTTTGACTAACCCACAAAAAGAGTTTCGTGAGGTCGCTTCTTCGCTTGGTCTAGCTGAATGGGCGGACGACGAACGTTTTTCTGAGACGCGGTCCATCATGAGAAATCGAGACGAGGTTCGAGACAGATTTCGTACGGCGATCGCTGCAAGAAATCTGGAGGAATTGTGCCTCTCCTTTGACGAAATGCAATTGACCTATGGTGTTGTAGAAACGCTAACTGACGTGATCAGTGATGCCCATTTGATTGAGAATGAGGTTGTTGTTCCCACTGACTCGGAAAACCCGTTGTTTGATTGGACGATAAATAATCCAATTAGGATTTTAGGCGAAGCGAGAAAGGCCGCAAATGATCCCCCCGAATATGGGCAGGACACGCTAACTATTCTTGAGGAGCATGGTTTTACCCGTGATGACGTAGAGAAGTTGATAACTGACCGGATTGTCTTTGCGGCAGAGTAGGATATCGATCATGGAAGGAATCAATGAAAGTAATGTTACAGCCTGGCTGTCAGATCATATCCCAGGCCTGAAGCCGCCAGTCCGTTATTCCCTTATTGCTGGAGGACATTCAAACCTGACATATCGATGCGAGGACGCAGCAGGTGCGACCTACGTCCTAAGACGACCACCGCTCGGACATGTTTTGCAGTCTGCCCATGATATGAGTCGTGAACATAAGATTATTGACGCGCTGAAAGAGTCTTCCGTTCCGGTGGCTCGAAACTACGGCCTGTGTCAGGACCCGCTGGTTAACGAAGCCGATTTTTATGTTATGGCATATGTCGATGGTCTTGTGTTGAACGACTCCACCGTAAGTCTGAAACTACCTGATCACGAACGTGAATCGATCGGTAAAGACTTGGTTGACATTTTGTGCCGACTGCATGGAGTTGATCCTGATGAAGTTGGATTGGGAGATTTAGGCCGAAAGGAGGATTATCTTGGACGGCAGATCAAGCGGTGGACCGCTCAATGGGAAGCTTCAAAGACCCATGAGATATCAGCGATGGAAGACAGTTGTCGTATTCTAAAGGAACGAAAGCCGGAGCAGGTCGGTGCAGCTATTGTCCATGGAGATTTCCGGCTTGGCAATATGATGGTCGATGAAGGTCGGGTACAGGCTGTGCTTGACTGGGAGCTCTGTACATTGGGAGATCCTTTGGCGGATGTTGGTTATCTGCTAAATAACTGGATGAGTCTGGATGAAGTTTTGGAGCCGGGTGAAGGTGATCAAGCTCCGACTGCTGCAGGTGGGTTCATTTCGCGAGACCAGTTGTCTGGCTATTATGAGAATACAACCGGGCGGGACTTGTCCGCCATCAATTATTACAGGGCTTTCTCGCACTGGCGCCTCGCCGCCATAGGGCAGGGCGTATATAAACGGTATCTTGTCGGTGCAATGGGCGACAATCGTGATGTGGATCTGGAGCGTCAGAAAGAAGGTGTTAAACGCCGTGCAGAGGCTGCGATGGATTTGCTAGAGAGTTGAACTAATGTAAGAGTGGCGGAGGGCCTTCAAGGGCTAGCAAGCGCCTGGCGGCGAGATCTTTGACCTTCTTGTCGCTGGCCATCTGGAGGACTTGTGTATAGGTGTGTTGGGCGAGTGATTTATCGCCCTGCATTTCATAAACTGCGCCTAATTGAATGGTAAACTCGTCGCGATCCGGCAGCAGTAAAAGTTGTCGGTCTAAACAAGCTTTGCTCTTATCCCATCTCTTCTTCCTCCAGAATATTTGCTTCAGGTTGTCGAGCATTCGAATAAGAATGTCTCTTGGACCTGCCTCATCGAAGTACTCTTTTTTTAGGTTAGCTTTTGGTCCTGCGATTTGCCTCAATAAAGTCTGGCAGTCGGCTGGGCTTAGTTCTCGGCCGGAAAATGGGTCGACAATGATCTCCTCGCTAGTCTTGTATCTAACTAGAAAATGACCAGGAAAAGAAATTCCACAGACAGGCAGATCCAGTCTTGATCCGATCGTCAAATGAATCAGGGCTAGGCTAATTGGGATACCCCGTCGGTTTTCGATAACGCGATTCAGATAACTGTTTGCTGGATCATAGTAGTCGGAGATGTTGCCTGAAAAACTTAGTTCACCATGGATGTAATTAACGAGCGAGGTCACTGGGGCCTCGTTTCCCTTTCGAAAGGAATTAAAGCTGTCTGCGTAGTGATCAAGCTCAGCGAGATAGTGCTTCACAGCACTATGCACATCGATCTGATCTTCATCCTCCGCGGCGATCAGCAGCGCCGCCTCATCGATATTGATCTGGCTGTCTGGCAAAGTCGAAAGCTCTGCGAATTTCTGGCGTATGTCGGAAGTCATGCGACAACTTTACAAGCTTGTACCCGTTATGCAATCCTCGATTTGCTTACTAGCTTTTGAAGCTGCTAATCAGTGCGAAAAGGTTCAAAAATAGAATCTCTTAGATCATTGAAGCCACTTATGGAGGCTTGCCTGTTTTCGACGCCGAAGCGCCTTTAGGTACTTTGCAGTTTCTGCATAGGACTTGCAGATGAAGGTGTCGTTGCAACTGTCTTGGCCTTGACCCAGAGGCTGTAATGATGACCGTTCGCCGGATGCTGAATATTGCGAACTTTTGGCATTCAACTGGTTTTGCTTCCGAGCCACTATTTGTAATGGCTACAGACTTGCCTGTCGTGAGATGAGGGGAATTAAAGATGAATTTTGACTTGGCGCAAACTGACGAACTGTTGGGGACGACGCGAGCCGTGCGTAAACGCCTCGATTTTAATAGGCCTGTGCCCAGAGCGCTGGTCAATGATTGCATTGCGTTGTCACAACAGGCACCGACTGGTGGTAATTCTCAGGGGTGGCGCTGGATTGTTGTTGAAGATAAAAACAAGCGTTGCTCATTGGCAGAGATATACCGTAAAGCTGCTGGAGGGTATTTAAGGGCTGAAGGGGCAAAAGCAGAAAAAGCTGGAGATCAGCAGACCCTGAGAGTGTTTCATTCTGCGTTGTACCTTGCGGAAAACCTAGAACATGCTCCGTTGCATGTTATTCCCTGTTTGATGGGAAGACCTGAAGAGGGTACACCGGTTGTCAGTGTGGCTGCCATGATGGGTTCAATTTTTCCAGCAGTATGGAGTTTTCAGCTGGCCCTGAGGGCTAGAGGACTGGGCTCGTGTCTGACATCTCTGCATCTGATGTTTGAACAGGAGGCTGCTGCTCTTCTGGACATCCCCGATAATGTGATGCAAGTCGCTTTGTTACCTGTAGCCTACACAAAAGGAACAGATTTCAAACGAGCGGAACGACCAGATGCGTCTACTATCATACATTGGGACAGCTGGGGCTAGTCCTCAGTCAACTGTCGCTGGCTCTGGCGATAGTCTCGTTTCCTGGCGCTTCGATCGATTTGGGTTTGTTTAGCTGAAGCACCGATATGAAATTCGCCGCGTTCTTTTGCAAGTCGTAATTGAAGTTCCCGCTCCCTGAAGCGTTCACGATCATCGTCTGACTTTTGTTCTTTGCAGTGTGGGCAGGAAACACCGCGTTCATAGTCCCTGCTGGCTTTGTCCTTCTCTGATAAAGGCATGCGGCAGGCGTGACACTGGTCGTAGGAGCCTGCTTTAAGGTCATGGTCCACGGTGACCCTTTCGTCGAACACGAAACATTCACCCTGCCAAAGCGAGTCCTTTTCCGGAGTACTCTCTAGGTAGTTCAATATCCCGCCTTCTAGATGATAGACATCCTCAAAACCGAGAGACTTGAGGTATGCGGTAGATTTTTCGCAGCGAATACCGCCGGTGCAAAACATGGCGACTTTTTTATGTTTTGTTTTGTCTAGATTCTTCGCTGCGTAGGATGGGAATTCACGAAAACTTGACGTCTGAGGGTTTACTGCGTTTCTGAAGCTTCCTATCTGAACTTCGTAATCGTTTCTGGTATCGATAGTGATTACATCTGGGGAAGAAATAAGTTCGTTCCAATCCTCAGGTTTGACGAAAGTTCCTACGATATCGTTGGGATTGATGTCTTCGACACCCATTGTCACGATCTCTTTTTTTAACTTCACCCGGGTCCGCAGGAAAGGCGCGGAAAGTGCTTCAGATTCTTTAAAGACTATACCTGCAAAGCGAGGGTCTGTTAGAAGCCATTGCTGTAGATTATCAATTGCTGCCCTTGAGCCTGCAACAGTGCCGTTGATTCCCTCGGCCGCGACCAGCATTGTTCCTCTGATGTTGTTATCTTTAAGAATCAGCAATAATTCTTGCTGTAACGCTTCTGGTTCATTGACGAGAACGAAGCGATACATAGCACAGACAACGAAGGCGTTGGTTTCTATTCTCTTCAAAGATTTCTCATGAAATATCAAGGATTGCGTTATTATCGCCCAACTGAATCGTCAACATAAGTTAAAAGATGCTGGAAGAAGGAGACCTGGTCCCTGACTTTGAGCTTGTTACTGATGCCGGCCAGACCATATCCCTGGATGAGTTGCTCGCTAAAGGTTCGCTAATACTTTATTTTTACCCCGCAGATTTCACTCCTGGGTGCACGGCTGAAGCGTGCGATATCCGGGATATGTACCCGGATATCAAGGCAGTGAACGCCCATGTGGTTGGTGTGAGCCCTCAGACTGCAGAAACGCATAAACGGTTCAAAGCCAAATATGAACTTCCTTTTCCTCTCATGGCTGATCCGGATAAAACGGTTATCAAGGCCTTTGGGGTCAACGGTCCTATGGGCTTTGGAGTACGTCGGGTCACGTTTCTCATTAACGAGGAAAAACGTATAGTCGATCGGGTTATCGCTGACTTCGCCATTAAACGACATGCCCAGTTTATAGAGAATGTCATTAAAGACCTGGGAGATTATTGAGACCTAGCAATTAGGTTGTGAAACCAATAACAGCTGGTTCTAGCGGATTTTGCTGAAGCAGGCTCTGAGTTCCTCTACAAATGCCTCTGGTTGTTCAAAAGCTGCAAAATGGCCGCCTTTCTCCATCTCATTAAAATGCATTAGTTGAGCAAAGCGCTTTTTAGCCCATCTCTCAGAGGTCTGGAAAATTTCTTTTGGAAAAATCGAACATCCGACAGGTAATTCAATCGGCTCGATACCTGTTTCTCCGAAACTTTCCCAGTATATTCTGGCCGAAGAAGCGGCGGCACCGGGGAGCCAATACAACATCACGTTGTCCAGAAGTTCATCCCGACTGAGGATGTTCTCTGGATGTCCGTTGCAATCTGTCCATTGGTAGAACTTTTCCATAATCCAGGCTGCTTGTCCCATAGGCGAGTCAGCAAGGCCGTACCCGAGTGTCTGTGGCCGTGTGCTTTGCTGCTTTGAATAGCCGGAATCATGTTCTTGGTAGAATTGCATAGCGGCTAGTGCGCGCTGCTCAAGCTCACTTAGATCTTCCATTTGGTCTGGGTCAGGAGGCGCGATTGGCATATTCATGTGAATGCCCCGGCAATGCCCCTTGTTCTGGACACCGATTTCTGCTGTAACGATAGCGCCCCAGTCTCCACCTTGGGCGAAGTATTGATCGTAGCCTAGTCTTAGCATCAGTTGGTCCCAGGCAGAAGCAATGCGCTCTATATTCCAGCCGGTAGCTCTGGGCTTACCGGAATAACCGAAGCCAGGAAGTGTTGGAATAACGAGATGGAAGGCATCAGATATTTCTCCGCCATAACTTACTGGGTCTACCAGAGGTTTTATGACTTTCTGGAACTCGACAATGGAACCTGGCCACCCGTGCGTCAGTACCAATGGCATAGCGTTCGGAGAAGTGGATCTGATATGGAGAAAATGGAAATCTAGTCCATCGATCTCTGTCTTGTATCCAGGCCATTGGTTTAATTTTGCCAACCGCGCAGGCCAGTCATATTCTGACATCCAGTAAGCCTGAATTTCTTGCATATAAGCTAGTGGGATGCCTTGGCTCCAGTCGTCTGGTGTTTCGGCATCTGGCCAGCGAGTCATTGCTAGCCGTTGCTTTAGATCTGCAAGCTCCTGCTCGCTCGTTTCGATAGCAAAGGGAGTTATCTCAGACATATCCTACTCTTTATTCCTGTGGGTGGATGACGATCTTACCAATGGCTTGCCGGTTCAACATCTTCATCATAGCCTCTCCAGCATCATCTAGGCCGAAGGTGTCGCTTGAGGAAGGACTGATTTTTTCTTCTACTACCCATTCCAGTAAAGTCGTTAGCACTTCTTTCGATATGTAGGGGTTTTCCGCTATATGGCCGCCCCAATTTACACCGATAACAGAACAGCGTTTCAGTAGCATTAGATTAATAGGAAAGCGTGGTATATCTCCTCCGGCAAAGCCAACGACCAGATACCGGCCGTCTGCGCCCAATGATCTGAGTGCTGGTTCAGCAAAATCGCCGCCGACGGGATCATATACAAGGTTAAGTGGGGTACCGTCCAGAATTTGACGTAGTTCATCGCGCCAGTTGTCTCGGCTGTAATCCAGTACCTGATTCGCGCCGGCTTTTAGACAGGCATCCCGCTTCGCTTCAGTAGAGGCCGCGGCGATAACTCTCGCTCCCATGGCCTTCGCTACATCGATTGCAGCGATGCCTACTCCACCGCTGGCACCAAGGATGAGGACGGTCTCCTTTTCCTGCAACTTTCCGCAGTAATTGAAACCATGATAAGCCGTACAGTAGTTAACAAGAAAACCAGCGGCTGCTTCATGGCTTAGCGAATCAGGGATCGGCGTGCATCTCTCTTCTTCGACTAATGTAAATTCCGCTAAGCCACCGCTGCTCGACGCCAAAATGCGTTGGCCTGGTCGGAGATGTCGGACATCAGTGCCGGTTTTCTCGACAACACCTGATAACTCGTTTCCTGGGATGAATGGCAGTTTAGGCTTTATCTGATAACGGCCCGCGACTGTTAGCGCATCCACATAGCCAAGGCCCGCTGACTCTACCCTAACGAGCACCTCATTTCCTTTTGGTTCTGGTTGAGCTACCTCTGATATTTTTAGGGTTTCAGGACTCGCAAATTCTTCACAAATGATCGCGCGCATTAAGCAGATTTACTCGACTCGTTAGGATCGTCCGATATTAAGTTAATTCATGGGCGGCCGCTACATGGTAAAGGCGTGTCACGATGGCTTATCATCACTTGCTGGATCAATTAAGCATATCCACTCTATGAGTTTGAAAGAAAAATTGCAGGCCGGAGGCAACATTTCGGCTCCAGGGGTCTTTGATCCGTTTTCTGCTCGTATCGCAGAAAACGCGGGTTTCGACGTTCTCTACATCACCGGATATGGCGTGAATGCGACGTTGCTCGGTCTGCCGGATGCTGCTTTTGCGTCATATGCGGAAATGGTGGGCCGTGTGAGGAGCATTAGTGAGGCGACAGACGTGACATTGATCGCCGACGGCGATACTGGTTTCGGTGGATTAGCAAATGTAGGTAGGACTGTTACGGGTTATGAGGCTGCCGGCGCTGATGCCATACAGTTAGAGGATCAGGAGTTTCCCAAGCGATGTGGTCACACCCGTAACAGGAAGGTCATCCCGATCTCCGAGATGATCAAGAAAATGACGGTTGCAAAAGAATCGAGATCCTCTGAAGACTTCCTTGTTATTGCCCGAACTGACGCCTTAACCGAGCATGGCATAAATGAGGCGCTTCAACGGGCCGAACAGTACCTGGAGGCGGGTGCGGACGTACTCTTTGTGGAATCTCCTGGCTCCGAAGAGGAAATGCGAAGAATTTGCGATACTTTTGCTGGTGTGCCTTTAATCGCAAATATGGTCGCTGGGGGCGCTACGCCTATCTATGATGATAGGGTTCTTTTTCAGATGGGTTATCAGATAGTTATTCACCCGATTTATTTGCTAGGAGCCGCGTTTCGAGGCATGCAAGATGCTCTTCATTCGTTAGGTCGTATCGGGCATTCTGATAAAGTGGCAGATATTAACGAATTGAACGAATTGTTGGATTTTCAACGTATCTGGGATCTCGATGAAAGATTTGATGGTGCCCCTGACACTTATCGCTAGCAGAACATTCGATCTGGAACAAAGTGCAATGCGGGAAAGATTACTGAGTAAAATAATAATAGACGAAGGTTAAGCGAGACTGTCTTTGTAGAACTTGTACCGCAAATTAATTGGGTAAAATGCAAGGTGGCAGCTAGGATAACGTGGACTTGGCTGGTCGTTTTTTATCGCCATTGAACGTTTACGTGTGCGGTATGAAAAAAAGAAGAAAGAGGTCGCAAGCAGTGAATTTTAGTTTGGAACTATGTAACGAAATTCCGCTAAATTATGTCGGTTGGAAGGGAAAGTAATTATGACTGTAGGTTTAGGCTTGGGTGTATCTCGCTTTCCATTTGATAGTGCCAAAGATTATTGGCGTTGGATTGAACTTTGTGAAGCTAACCGTGTTAACTCGATTTGGCAGACCGATCGATTGATATCCTCTGAAGCGATGCTTGAGTGCATTTCTACCATGGCAGCGATAGCTGGGCATACAGAACACATTCGTTTCGGGATGAATGTTGCATCAATTGCTTTGCGCGACCCGCTGCTGACCGCCAAACAATGCGCTACCATAGATTTTTTGAGTGATGGCCGCATGCTGCCAGCCTTTGGCTTAGGCAGTGCATTTTCTCGCGACTATATTGCAACCGGTACCCCAACGAAACGACGCGGTAAACGCGCCGATGAAGCACTCGAATTGATGGCTAGATTGTGGCGAGAAGACTCGGTGACTTACGAAGGTGAGTTTTTCAAATATGACGAGGCACGTATTGAGCCAAAACCGGCGAATTCTGAGATTCCACTTTGGATAGGTGGGTCAAGCGAAGTTGCTATCAGAAGGACCGCTAGCCTGGGGACTGGTTGGTTGGGTGGCATCGACACCCCAGAGCAAGCAAAAGTAGTAGTTAAGGGCGTAAAACATGCTTTGAAGAAAAATGGCCGATCGATTGACGACGATCATTATGGAGCGACGTTCCTGTTTAGGTTTGGCGATTTAGAAGATCCTATCGTGGCGAAAACTTCTGAAGGACTTAAAGGCAGGTTTGCCTCGCCGATCAATCGGTATTTGGTTGCTGGAGATGCCGACGCTATACTCACGAGGGTACGTGAATTTTTGGATGCCGGATGTGAAAAATTTGTGTTGTTGCCCATGGCGAATGGTACGGCGGACATGATGGAGCAGACTAGGCTTTTTATCCAGGAAGTTCTGCCAGCGTACCCGGGTTAATACCGGCACTGCTTTGAGTAAGACCGACTTAAGATAAATGGCAGACAAAAGTAGCGAGCCCCGCACAGGTGTGTTTTTTAGTAAAGCTGGAAAGGACTATGTTGTGCTTTGGCAGGGTCTCGAGGTAGCGAGGTATGGGTCAATTGCCGACTTTATAGAGGCGCATCAGCGTGGTTTAGATGCTCTCGAAGAAGATCAGGCTAATCTTTTGGCAAAATATTATCAGTCTATCGGTATCGCGACAGGACGAACTTCCGATAGCGCGAATAATGATAAGAGCGATTCTTAGCATTTGTTGGCCCTCAGTCTATCAGTCTGGGATTCCTATTGAGATAATCTCCTCTTTAATGATGGTTGGATAGGTTTTTATATCTTCCCAAGCAGGTGGCGCTAGAACCTCACCTGTTTCTAGATTAAATTCTGCTCCATGGTAAGGACAAGTTATACACCGGTTGTTTATCATTCCTCCCTCCAGTGTTAACGCTTCATGTGAACAGTAATAGGAAATCGCAAAGTACTCGTCTTCAGCGCGACACAACAAAATCTCCTCTCCATTCAAGTTGATGTGTAATTGTCCTGTATCATTAAGCTCGGAGGTCGAGGCGACTGGGTAATATTTCATTTGCTATTTAGAAATCTGATTATCAGGAAGCTAAATTCTCTAGCGAGAGCCTTGAGCATAGTCGCTGAGTTGATTCCGACAGAAAAGTCATTACGTAACAGGAGCTGCCCGGTCGACTTTCTGTCAACTCAGGCAGTTCTTAGGTCAGGTAATTGGTAATTGTCGTCTTCTAATTGTGCTCGAATGGTTTTCTTGTCGATTTTGCCTGTTGTGGTCAGTGGAATGGCATCCACAAAGATGACGTCGTCGGGGAGTTGCCACTTCGCGAATATTTCAGCGCAATGATCTAGAATCAATTCGCGCGTAACATTTGCCCCTTCGACTAAAATAACTAGTGCGACGGGGCGTTCATCCCATTTAGGGTGGGGCTGTGCGACCACGGCAGCTTGTGAAACTCCGTCGAGGGCGACAATATGGTTCTCTAGGTCGACAGAGGAAATCCATTCACCCCCGGACTTGATTAAATCCTTTGAGCGGTCAGCGATGATTAGGTATTGCTCACTGTCGATTTTTGCGACATCGCCGGTTACGAGCCAGCCGTCATGAAATTTATCGGGTTGGGGATCATTGTAGTATTCACTGCAGATCCAAGGCCCACGTATAAGTAATTCACCTACAGCCTCTCCATCATGCGGCAGTGGGTTCCATTGTTCATCAAAGATTTCGATTTCGAGACCTGGCATAACAAGTCCTGCCTTGGCGATGTTTTCGTACTGTTGATCTTCGGTCAAAGATAGATGCGAACGTTTGGCGACTTTCCTGCTAAGTGTTCCGAGCGGATTAGTTTCGGTCATTCCCCAGCCCTGCACCATTTCTATATTTTGCTGTTCTGCGTACCAGCGCATCAAAGAAACGGGGGGCGCGCTGCCACCGCAAGTTAAGCGAGTCAGATTACTCAGGTCGTATTTATCTGGGTTATTTTCGATTTCTGCCTTCACGCCCTGCCAGATAGTTGGGACACCCGCAGAAATTGTTACTTCTTCGTTTGCCATCAGCTCGACGAGACGAGCTGGATCCATGAAGCGATGAGGCATTACTTGTTTGCAGCCTAGCATTGAAGCGGCGAAGGGTAATCCCCATCCCATGGCATGAAACATTGGAACGATTCCACAAATCGCATCGACGCCGGACAAGGCCATAGCGTCGGTCATACTCTGGGTGATCGTATGTAGGTAGGTGGATCGGTTGGTATACATCACTCCTTTGGGTTTGCCAGTGGTGCCGCTGGTATAACAAAGCCCCATGGGGGCATTTTCGTCAATCTCTGGCCACTCGTAAGTGTCTTCGTGTCCATCGATAAAGTTTTCGTAGTCGACTTGGTTTGTGAAGCCCGACTCGCCAGCCTCCCCGTGCCTTGCTATCACCAACAGTTCTACCGTTGGAATCTTGTCGAGGATGGGCTCAAGTAAGGGTAATAGGTCTTCGTCGGCAAAGATCACTCGATCTTCGGCATGATTAATGATGTATTCGAGGTCATGAGGGCTGAGTCGAATGTTCAGAGTGTGGAGTACACAGCCCATTGAAGGCACAGCTTGGTATAATTCGAGATGGCGATAGTTGTTCCACATAAAACTGGCAATACGGTCTCCGACTTTAATGCCCCGACTAGCCAGTGCATGAGCGAGTTGTGCTCCTCTTTTTGCGGTAGCCTCGAGACTTTGTCTATGTGTGCCCTCGTTGGTCAAAGTGACCACTTCAACATTTGGGTCAAGCATGGCGCCTCGGCCCAGGATTCTAGACATAAGCAGCGGCGTCTGTTGCATGGTCATGATAATCTCCTTTTAGGGTAGTTCCCTGCATCTGGCGGGCGCTAGGATATCTGAATTTTCTCCGTTTTTCTCTGATTACGCAGGCTTGCGATCGTACTTATAAGCAGAGCTAACCAGATGCAGCTAAAACTAGTCGCTCTAATGAAGTCAAATGGTTCGCCGAAAACAAAGATTGCGATAATCAATGAGATAGTAGGAGCGATGTATTGGTAAAAGCCAATAGCTGTCAGTGGTAATCTTGTTACTGCCGCGGCAAAGCAAAGGAGTGGAAAAGCTGTTACAAAACCGCCTAGCGCTAGCACTGTCGACGTTTCAATATCCCGGCCAAAGGCCATATTGCCGGTTGTACTTAGCCAGAAAATGTAGAGGAGAGCGAACGGTAAGATGATTGCTGACTCTATTGCTAAGCCGGCGACTGCATGCATGTTCAGGTTTTTTCGAAGCAGTCCATAAAAACCGAAAGAAAATGCAAGCGTTAAAGCGACCCAGGGCAATCGACCCAACCAGATTAACTCGATGAAGATGCCTATCGCTGCCAGAGCGACAGCCAGCCACTGAAGCGGCAGAAGTGATTCCTTAAGGAAGAAGACACCTAGCAAAATAGTAACCAAGGGGTTAATGAAGTAACCAAGTGAGGTATCTGTAATATTGTTGTTGACTACCGCGTAAATGAAGACCAACCAGTTGATGGCTAGTACGGAAGCGCTCAGGAATATGCGGGGCATCTGGCGTAAAGGTGTTTTTAGTTTCGATAGGTCTCCAGTAAAAGTAAGAATCACGAGCAAGAGTACAAGCGCCCAAACCAGGCGCTGGCACAGAATTTCCAAAGGAGCGATGTCGTCTACCCATTTGAAGTAAATAGGTACAACCCCCCAGAAACAGTATGCTGCCAGGGCAAAGTAAGCTCCGTGTATGGTTTTCTGATCGAACAAGTTTGTTTTTACCGTAGTCGTTGAGACACTTTGTTGTGTTGTCGTGATGACCAGTCCGGCCATGCTAAGTAGTTGGTTAGTTGTTATTTACAATGAGTATTTCGCCGGACGCATTGACAGGGCGCTTTAAAAATTTCTCCAAGACTTCGACTTTGCTTAATCGATCCTGGCAACGGGAAGCTAAGGCAGAGAAGGGTGGTCTGCAGGGGTCTGCGATTAATACTTGTCTCACGCTAGCCTTTTCCGAACGTTTAATCAGCTTGAAAAGCTCGTCCGCCATTTCGTCCCAAAAACAGATGTCGGCTCCCATGATGACATCAAAACTACTCAAGTAACTCACCGTTAGCTGCTTGAATGTTTTTTTCTCTCGCGTCATTTTGAGGCCATTGACCTCTGCATGCAGATCAAGATAAGGAAGGACGTTTTTGTCAGCATCGATGCCATGAACTCGATTATCGAAATGTTTAGCACAATAGAGACCCAGCAAGCCCCAACCACATCCGATCTCTAAGACTCTTGCTCGTTTCGGAAGTGGGTGTTTTTTCAGGTAATCCATGATCAGGTAGGAGGAGTTCCAAAACTTGTTGCCGTGAATTTCTGCAACCGCACCCTCACGCTTTAATTGTCTGACACGAGGGTGATTCGCGTTAAGTATGTTTAGACCGAAGGCCCGGCGATGATTTTTAGCAGGCATTGTTAACCGCTAACGGATGAGGGGTCGAGATTTTAGCTTGTCGATTCCTCTGGTACAAACATATCCCGGTCTTTCTGGTATTCAAAAAATGACTGTGTGGCATTGCGGTTGATCAGATGACGCTCGTACATGGGGTGAAATAAGCTTCTAACTTCATGTTCGATCTCGAACATAACGTCGCCATTGTCGGGATCGACTATTTTCTGAAAGCGGTACTGGTGCTGGTCTGATTCCTCGGTTACGAGGCCACTTTTTGCTAAAAAGTTGTGTGGGCCAGAAAAATTGGCGACATAAATAGCAATGTGATGCCCATCATATTCCGGGTTTATCTTTTTGTTTTCGGTAAACCTAAGTTGTTGCTGTTGCCCGATCGAAACCACAACGCTATTTTTCCGAACGGTTGTTTTACAACCCATGACGTGCTCGTAGAAGCGACCGATGCCCGCACTCACGCCAGGGCAAACAGTGAACTCAACGTAAGGAATACCTAATTGTAGGTTGCCGAAATTTCCCGGCGCATGGCAACGTATTTGGTTTCCCCATGGACAGGTAATATCAACCCAATTCTTGCGAGGATTAAAGTTAAAGTTGGTATCCCTAAGGCGCTTGCTTACTCGAGATAAGCGTTCAATAAGACTATCAATTTGCGGCACGACGACGCCTACCCTTCCTCTTAAGACCTGTGGAGGAGCCGTGGGCAGATGAAATTGTTGACGACCAACGTTGACCCACACGTTGAATGGACCGAAATCTATGTAAGGGTCTCGAGTGAACCCTAAACCATTAACGTAAAAAAAAGTCGCCAGTGCCTGATCAGGAACGGTGACGTTAACATGCTCCATCGACAAGATATTGCCAACATCTCCCCTAGACCGGCTGAAAGATCGTTGTGGCATGATAATTTCCCTGCTTAGCTATGAGATGGCTTGCCACATAGAATGGGTCTAGTCGTGGGCTTCTGTCAAAAAAATTTCATGAAACAAATAGGTCTTTCTGCGACTCTTGGTTGCTCACTAAACTCGTCGCGCTAGATTTAAAGTAGGTGAGGTATCCTTTCAGATTGGATTGGCAAGTAAGTTGCTTTCTGTGAAATCATTTAGTCCAACAAATGTGCCGCCGTTACGTTCGCACAAAGTCCGCATGAGGATGGAAAATTTTATACCGGTTTCTTGATACCTTGGTGGGTTAGCGAATTGCACGGGGAAGCCAACGGCATGAATGCGAACTAGTCGGTTTCCGGCATCATCTGCTCTGTTAATTTTGTCAACTACATCAATGACCTGCTGGATGGATCGGCCGCTAAATTCGTCACCGAAAACGTACAGGCTGATTTTCCTGTCGGGTTGATAGAAGGTCGAAATTGCCTTGGTTATTCCTTCGACTGGAGAGGAGTTTGAAAAGACATTCCATGTTCGTAGCCGCTCGATAATAGCGCGGCGACGAGCTTGTGTATCAGGTATCCAGGCATTGGTGTACTGCGAGAACATGTAATTGCCCATATCGTTCATTACCTGGATCCCTTTTAAACGAGGGTAGACTGCTAGTGTTTCAGAGACCTTCTGAAGGACTAGTGGCCACGCGTAATTGTACATACTGCCTGACGTGTCAATTATGAAAATCACATATTCGCTGTCTACCGGGACGCCACCAATCTTGTTGTCATCCTCAGCTTTCTGATAATCAGCCAGTAGACTTGCCATTTCGTCTGTCAGCGATTGTTTGGCCTCTGCGAGCCGACCTTCAATCGTGTTGGAAAGCCTAGTTTTATCCAAAGTCTTTTCGTGTTTGTTCTGCAAAGCCTCTAATTGAGCATTCAGTAGATTCAGTCGATCGAGCTCCTTTACTTGTTGATCTTCTCGTCTCAGCATACGACGGTTGATCTCGCGGCTTTCGCCGCGAAGATCAAATAAGTCCTGCTCAAGCGTGGCGAGATATCCCCCTAGATTGTCGATAGATTCCTCTATCACGATCGGCTCAAAGACTTTAGTTAGCACCAGTAGGAGAATAATGGCACCAAAACCGCAACTGATCACATCCAAAAAAGATAAGCTTATGCCCTCGATTTCCCGTCGTCCTTTTTTCATGGCCAGTCCTCTGGAGGCGATAGGAAGGAACCGCCCGTGATTTGTGCTAATCGCCAATAGGATGGTGCGGCAATTGGGTCCCCCTCCATTGGGAACAGGATAACATTGATCGGACTTTCAAATGGCAACAGCTCAATGCTCTCGGAAAATAGCTCTACTCGTTCTCGACTTTCAATAAGCGCATTTTTTGATTCTTCCTCTCCCATTGTAGGCAAACTATCGACAATCAAAAAAATGTTATCTGGGAGTGGTGATAGATTAGATGCCAGGCCGAAAGCATTGTGTAAAGATGTGCCATTTTGAGGGATCGTTGCTCTAAGTCCTTCCATTGCGCCGTCAGTGTCAGCTTTTTCGATAGCGCGAAGCCAAACTAACTCATTGTTAGTTACTACTGATCTAGCCTCATTATTGAAGGTAACCAATTGAAAGTTAGCATCTTTGGGTAAATTGGCTAGCAACCATTCCACGGTATCCAGTGCTCGCTGCCACTTTTTGGATTGTTGCTTCTGAGGATCAGGTAGGTTTCGTCGTCTGATGATGTTAACAATGGTTTTGTCGAGCATGCTGGCGGATGAGTCCACTAGTATCAATATATGCTGACCGCCGACCTTCATGCCGGTTAGATACTGACGATCACCCTGACCAACAATGCTTCTTAGGGAAGTGCCAGCTGATTCATCAGCAGCTACGCTACCCTTTAGATTAGCAGCCTCCAGTTCGAGTTCCTTTAGCTCTGATTTCAGAGATTCGATCGACTGCTCCTGGCTCGCTCCATCACGTTCTATGGTCGCAAGTTCGAGTTCTAATGTTCTTATACTTTCTATCAGACGTGCCGCCATATCTTGCGTTGTTACAATTTCGTCATCCTGTTCTTGCACACTATTACGTAACATGATGAGTTGGGCTGTTTCTGTTTCTATAAGATCCTCAATTCGAGAAATCTCTGCAAGGACCTGGGCATTGACCTCCTGACTTGTTGTCTCGGTAGCGTGGTTGATGACGATGTAAATGAGAATAACCGCTCCGAACCCACAGGACATGATGTCTAAGAAAGACAAACTGAAGACATTTGTTTCTCTTCTTTTAGCCATCCTCAATTACCGTGATCACAGCCGCGCGTTGTCTCTTGTATTCAATGATATCGCCAGTGCGCAGTTTACTCGTGGATTCTACTGGCATGTTGTTGACGGTAGCTTGCTGCGAATCGCTCGTTTCAAGTATTAGTTCGCCATTACGGAAGTAAACACTGGATGTTTGGGATTCATCTTTTCGGTGTGCCGAGTCATCTATTGGTAGTCTGCGGCCTTTGCCAATAGGGTAGGCAATATCTTTGAGCAGGATGTGAGTGGGAGCTGACTCAGCATTGTTGGAGCTTTCTTGCTCAGTTTCGCTGCTAAGATCTAGTTTTAGAATGTGTGTGATCGCTGAATCGTTGGGGCTCAAAATCTGATCGCGGTATAGGTAAGCGGAGTCGTTAATTTTCGACGCATGCAAATGGATAATCTCAATGTCAGGGATTAGTTGTAGTGATTCCTTTAGGCCAGGGAAACCTTGGAATTGATGCGATAGCAGAAGGCTGGTTTTTGCTCCCGACGGAATTTTCGTTCTGATAGCCTGAACGATTTGTGGGTAGATTGGTGCGCAGGCCCTCAAGAGGTTTTCTCGAGAAACGGCAACGGTGTGTTCTGTCTCAACTGCATGCATTGAAAAGCTGTACATTTGCTCCGGACCTAGTTGCCTGATCCAGTTAGGCAATAGATTGAACAGTTGCTGCTCACTATCTGCATCATGCATCGGATCGAAGCGGGTGGTTTGGATGAGTTGATTCGCGATGATATCGGCCCAGCGATCTAATAGCGTTGTCAGTCCTGTTTCAACAACAACATCAACCGTGCTTCGAGCGATCGAGTGCCCATTAGCAGTTAGACAGGTCAGTGTAATAGAGTGCAAATGCAAATCCAGATGGATGACATGCCTTCGAAGCGGCAGATCCGAGGCGGCTAGAATCGAATTATCGACGACACCTCGGACAGGAATGTTACATTCCTTGGCGATACCCAGTAATAGTGAGAGATTTTCGCCATGGTAGTGTCCAGGCACAATGAATAGAGCGGCTTGCGCTTTGTCTGAAATAGGTTCCCAAAGATCTTCCAAGTGAGCGAAAGCTAGGTCAGCATGATGACGTATCTGATTTTTTTTGCCTTTTATGGGCGCAGTCGTTAACTGGTTCCAGAATTTATTGTTGGTCCAACCGGTGAGAAGCTTGGTGTTTTGTGCCGCCTCTTCGCCCACCATAAGCTGATTGCCATCAAGAACTGCATAACCTCGACTCGTGTCAATAAGATCACCATTCAAACTGAGTTGAAGTCCGGCATCATTAATGTTGAAAATGGCTAGGCTCATGAATTTTTCCTATCAGGTCTGCAGGTGGCGTATAAGTTTTAGGTCACAGTATTCCTCAGAATCCATAGCAAGACGCTCTTGCGCGAGCTGCAACTGATGCATGAGGAACATGACGATAATACTTATAAGAAGAGCAACGAACGTTGAGTTGAAGGCCACTCCCAAAGCTTGCGTGACTCCAGCGATATCACCCTGAACAGCCTTGTGAGCCTGGCTAAGTGCCTGGCCGATTCCTCGGACCGTGCCAAGGAAGCCAATAGAGGGAATAGCCCACGCAATGTAACGAATCATCGACATTTCAGAATCGAGTCGTTCGGATTCCGATTCGCAGATAGCTCTTACGGCGTTTGACACATCTTGAATGTTTCTCGTGGACCGAAAACGGTGCAGTGCCGTAAGCAAGGCTCTTGGTAACAGGAAACTTTGTTGGTCCTCGGATAAGGCCTGTATTGGCCTCGAGTATTCTCGAGTATCTTCAGGCAGAATGCTGGTGCCCTGGTTTAGGGGAATTAGGTCAAGCTGCAGAATGCGTCGTTCCTGAGTCGTTTGTAGTGCTTTGTAACCCATTAGAGAGACAGCCCATAGCGCCAAGATAAAGCAAGCCTCTTGTTCAAAATCTCTGACGACAACGTAAGCAGATCTCTCTGGAACATAATCAGGATTGGCGTTGATTTGAATTGCTTGTTCCTCAAGAACTGCTGTGGCATTCGGCCGTATAACTGAAACATAAATGGCGTGCACGATGATGATTGCAATTACCAAGGAGAACAGTTGGAAAATAAATTCAAAGGGAATCTGTTTATTCATGTTTGTTTTCCATTAAATATCGACGGGGAAGCTGACCGCGTTGTCAGCGGTTATTTCTTCACTAGGGCGAAAATTTTTGAATGCATCGCTGAGTTCACGGCTCCGAAGTTGCTCCGAGGCGGCGCTCTCGTTAGCGCTCTCTATCTCTGGGCTGGATGCTGATTCCGTTTGGGAAGTAGCTTCGTCGACCTCTTCGGCCTGAATAATGATCGGTAAGAGCACTAAAGTGATAAGTCTGATCATTTGAGATATCTCGCTATTCGAAAACCAACGTCGGGTCGTCCGTTACTACCGTAGTCTCTGAATGTCCATCGGAGTTCGCTGAATCGACCGTGGGTATAATTTGAGCCCCGTATAACATGGTAGTCGCCTGCCTTGGGACCGGTTGGGTCGATGAGCGTTTCTCTGCTCAGTTCCACCGCGTAAAAGTCGTGTATCCATTCAGATACGTTGCCTGCAAGATCATAGACCCCGAGTTCGTTGGGCGAGAAAGTTCCTGGTGGGGCGGGCCCGCGAAAGTTGTCGTTATATCCGATGATTCGGTAGGGGACCATGTTGACTGCAGTTTCATCTGCGAAATTACCTGCACCCGATGGGGGCGGCATACTGTTTCCCCATGGAAAGCGGCTCGGATTGCTAGCGGAATAACGAGCCGCCCACGCCCATTCTGACTCAAAAGGTAGCCTATATCCGGTGTTGACAGGATTGACTAATGACCAATTACCATCGATTAATTCGTAAGCAGGTTCGATTCCGTCATGGTTGCTCAGCCAGTTACAAAATCTGATAGCTTGATCCCACGAGACATTAACCACCGGGCGATCAGGCTCAGACAGAAGGGCACGACCGAGAACCCCGGCGTCGTGACCGGGGTCGAATTGCTTGAACAATTTATTGGTAACCTCTTTCTCGCCGAGATAAAAAGCGCGAGTGAGTTTTACGGATTTTTCAATTTCGTTTGATCGTCGGCCAGGCTCGCGGCGTCCTGCTCCCATCGACAGCTCGCCTGGCACAATGAAACGCAGAATATTACCTAGACTAGTCGTTACTCTTTCCGGTATGGCAGCGGCGAGCGCCTCTGCCTCTGTTTGCAGTATTATGTTGAGTTGCTGAGCGAAACCAGGTTGGGGAATTATCGAGGTTTCGTAAATCGCGTAACCTGATTGCTCGACTCTGATTTGATGGCTGCGGGCCGGTAGATCGAGAGTTTGGTTTGGTTCGCCGATTAGTTCATCGTCGATGTACAGTTGTCCTCCAGTAGGCAAAACCGATATTCGAACCTGGCCTGTTATCGGTTTCATGGGGAGATTTATCGTCTGGTCTTCCTCGGCACGAATTCGTATTGAACGAGATAGGCTAGCGTAGCCTGCACGTGTCGCTACCATCTCATAGCGATCGTTGGGCGGCAGGGTGATAGACAATGGGGTTTGCCCTCTATATTGACCTGCGATAGTTATATTAGCTCCGGCAGGTGATGATGTAATCGTTAGTTTACCGTCAGATTTGGCTAGAACTATCACGTCGATCTCCTGATCAACCTGCGCCTTAACGTCAATTTCAGTTTCCCACGATTTATAACCCACTCTTTTTAATGTTAGCGTGCGGATGCCCTCGATTACCTCAACTGAGTCAGGCGTCGAACCAACTTCGACCCCGTCGACGCTGATGGTTGCAGCTGAAGGCATTGAAGATATCTTTATTGATGCCCACGCAGGTGCCAGAAGGATGTTCGCTGTTTGTCGTTCCCGTTTACCGACGACTTCGATCTCCGTTTGATAGGCAAGATATCGCGGGTGCTTAACATATAGGTCGCGTGTGCCAGCTGGGACAGCTTCGAGTACAATCGGGGTGGTGCCCACTAGGACTTGATCAACAAAAACCTCGGCTCCCTCGATTTCCTCATTCCCGAAACGAGCTTTAACTTCAACGATTCCGGGCAAGGGCACCATGCTAAAGGTCAGTGTTTGTTCAGATTCATTCCCAATTTCAATTGCCTCTGATAAAGACTCATAGCCTTCTAGACGCGCAGATAGTTCATAACTACCGGATAGCATTAGATAACGTTTGCCTAGCTTGTAAGTGGGGAACGTACCGCTGACAGCTATGTCGTCTACCCCCGGAGAAAAATTTATTAGGACGGCGCGAGCATTGAACATGAACAATGCAGCTAGTGCGAGAATGAGAAACGCGGCAGCGATTGCAAGTTTGAGCGGATTGATGCTGATAAGCCGATCGTTGGGCGCGGCTTCTGCGCGCTTGAACGCCGCCGGCTCAATAGTCTGATAAGTTTTATGTTCTTCCATGGCTTCAGCGAATCCTTTCGGTGCTGGCGATGAAGATATCGGGTACAGGCCTTCCGGCGATAAGAACCAGTTCCTCGCGTGCGTCGCGGTATCCTGGGCGTTGTCCAGTAATGGTGTACCGTCCAGGAATGAGATAAACCGTTTCATTGATGGGTGTGCCAAGATCAGCCTCTTTCCGTATAACCACTGACGTCTTCCCATTAGATTTAATCGTTACTGGGATCTTGATGCGAGCAGTGGAGATGAGCATTGCTAGGCTGTCAATTTGCCTTTGGAAGTCGACCGCTTTCGATTGGATTTGTGAGGCCTCTTTGAGAAGGCCAGATGCCGACTGCAGCTCAATGTTACTTTGCAGCAGTGTAGGATCAGTAAGATAGTAGACAAGTTTTGTGTCGATTTCCGCACGCCAGATAGCATAGGTTAATCCCTCGCGGGCAAAAGCAAGGGACTCGCTTATAGCTAGAGCAGCTTCGTAGCTCTCGATAGCTTTTTGCCAGTTTTCATCGGCGACGAATGCCTCGGCATCCTGTCTTTTCTTATTTATCGCGTCATTGGTTTCTGCCTGATCCACCTGCGCCAAGCCGTCTGCAGGTTCGGGAGAGTCAGGAAGAATTAATAGCGCATTATTGAAACCAGCGCGGGCCTCGTCATATCTACCAAGAGCAATCGCTCGGAAGGCTGCGGACATCGCATCGTTGAATTGTCGGTTTTTAATCGCTGCCTTTATGCGGTCTAAGCCCTCAGTGGCTGGCGTCCAGTATGGATCAAGCTTTGCGGCAGCTTGAAAAAGTTTAAGCGCAGCGGTGTAGTCAAATTCTCTTTCTGCGAGTCCTGCTTGCCGGGCCAGGTTCAACACTTCTTCGAGGTTCTCCGCGCGTTTCAACTTCTCTTTTATTTCAGGATTATCAAAAGCGATGGCGTTGGCAATGGTCAGCGTTGTTAGCGCTGTGTCGAAATCACCACTAATCAGGGCGGACTCGCCATCGGTGACGTATTCCTGAAGTCTGGTTGACATGGATTCTTCTAATTCTTGGAGTGAGTCTCTTATATCAGTGTATTCTTCGACGGCGTTTTCATATTGACCTTCCCGGAAAAGGTTTTCGGCTTCGTCGAGTGCCGCGTTGAGTTGACTATATCGGGTGTTTGCCCAAAGAAATATCCCGTGATCCTCAAGGTTCAATTGTCTTTTGAGTATATCGCGTGCAATTGACTGGCCTTCCTGTTCAAGATATTCCAATCTCGCAGCTGCGAGTGGAGTTGGACCGTCGCGTTTTGGCGGCTGGGTCTCCAGACCGGATTCCGTGTAGTTCTTGAGATTTGCCTCGTCTGGTGAGGTCTCCATGAGTGGATTAATTTTATTGGTTATTGGTACCTTATGATTGGTCGGCAGCAAGGTGAATAGAAATAGACCAGTTAGGACCAGGGTCAGGACGCCGTATGCGACCTGTCGTGTATTGAGGACTCTAGTCCTTCGTGTGGCCACTGGCGCTTCTGTTTCACTTCTTTCGGTGTATGTCTCGGCACGACTGAAATTCGTGATTGAAAGGCTGTTGTTGGCCTTTTCGAAGAAGTCGGTAAGAAGAGCTTTGACCTCTGTGAGATCAATGCCACGATCGACTACCGAACCACTGGTCATCTGCTCAATTGCGACTCTTATATCTTCGGGCAGAGGTGTGCCTTTGAAAACGGCGCTGCCTGAGGAACTGTCATTCAAAAATTGATGGACCATTTGACCGAACGCGTAAGTATCGTCAGAAGGGTCGGGCTTGCTGCCTGCTGCAATCTGGGGGCTGATGAATACGGATTGTTGGTTTGGGTTTGCGGTTATACCAAGACCGGTAATTTTTAAGTTGCCTTCAGGAGTGATTAACAGCCTATCTGGATTTAGGTCGCCGTGGCAGATACCGAGAGGTTGCAGATAGATTAGGACGTCGAGTAATTGAAGGAGTGCGGGCCAGGGATCAGCTGTTTCCTCACCTAATGACTTACATTCTGGTAAATACGGTTCAAGTAGGTAACAGAGTCCTTTCTCCTCTCCGTGGGCAAAGACTAAATTGATGCACTCATGTACCAGACCTTGCGTCTTGGTGATTCCTTCTATCTGAGTCGGCCAGTCTGCGGCGTGGTCATTATCGATGACTCGCAGCAAGGCACGTTCACCAGTCTTTTCATTCGTGCAAGTCCAGATGTCCCAACCGCTATCTTGGGTAGAGATTTTCAGGTCAAGTCGGTATCCGGGGGGAAAGGCCTCCCTTTCAATCAGTGTTATCGTCATTGCTACGGCTGCCGTCCTGCCTACACGTCATTCTACGCGGGTCTCTTCGAGATAGATGTCATGTAGTAATTTTCGCCACTGCGTGTACTGTTGCTCTGCGGTACCAACTAGCTCGATAGTTCGGCCTTCTATATCCAGAACATAGGGAGTAATCTCGGTTCCCAGCGACTGGCTCAATTCTCTGAGCGACTCGGCATGAATCTCTGCCTCCTTCCGCCTTGAAAGACCTTCCCTAATGGCTCCAATACCTCCTACTACTGCGCCTGCAGCCGCAGCATCCCCAGCCCATGTATCGCTTTCGCTACCGGCAGCAATCCCACCTGCAATGAGCAAGGCGCCTGCGACCAGTCGGTTGCGAGCCTGGCGTTCTACTTCTCTTAACCTGATGGCTTCATCGTAAGTGGCATGACGCCATTCGTCGTATGAAGGTCTCATTTCTCGATGAAAACGTGAATAGTAGTCATCTAAAGTATCTACGAACAGATACTCTTGCTCCTTGATTCGGTTCACTCGTGTCATCATTGAGTCATTGCTTGCGGGTAGCTGACTAATCGTTAGCTCGCCGTTAGAAGATGCTCCGAGGTAGTCGCCAAAAGCCATGGGAGCGAGGTCTGCCGCAAATTTTAGGCTGGCTACGGCTTTGATATTCAATAGTTGATCACGGCTTCGTCTTGCGCGCTCAGCGAGAAGACCGTTGGCTATATCGTTGTAAAGATCCTGGAATGGATCTTCAATAGGTTTTTCATAAGAGAATTTGCTGGCGACGTCTTCATAGGTTCGGCGATACCACTCTTCACCAGTTGCATCGCTGACTCTGATTTCAACCCTGACAAGCTCTCCATCTGATTCAAGAATGCGACCGGTTACATGCAGGTCAACAGCATTGCTGGTTTCTGGTGTTACCCGCACTGCGCCCCAATTTCCGGTTAGTTCGAGCGTATCTTTTAACTGGAAAGCTAGGTAGCTTGCCTCGGCTCGTCTTACATCTGGAATAATCAGTTGCTCCTCAATTTCCTTAAGGTCTTTCGGTATTCCGGGATCAAAGGGCCTGATGCCAATATCTAAAAGTTCGTCAACCGCTGTGGGTTCGTTTGATTGGATAGCGGGCTTTGAATTAGATGTCACCACCTGGGTGGTTGTGCAGGCAACTGACGAGAAGAGTATAAAAAGGGCAGTCAGTAAGATTGATATTGGGTGATGGGTCAACATTGCTTTTATGTTCCTTTTATAGGCCTGCCTTATATCGTTTATACTCTTCCCAGAGTTTCGCTCTGAGGTCCGAGTCAGATTCGGCGATTGCTGCTTCGCGGAGTTGCTGTGCAACGATGTCGTCACCCTGAGGATCGGGTATGTCATCTGGGATTAGCGGACTAGCTCCATTGTCAGCAGACGCGAGTTCGGCACCCTCAGGCATTCTGCCCTGTTGGGTAGGGGACTCTCGAACTTCAACCATTGTGGGGTTTTCGCCATTCTCTTCAAAGGCCTCTTTGTCCGGCTCAACACCGCCACCGAGTATGGCAATACCGGGCACGTTATCGCTGGATTTTGGAGGAGGTGCACTGCCAATGACATCGGCCCGTGCTTCCAAGATCTCATTTTCAAATACTATGATTGAGTCGTGTAGTTCTTTTTCTAACTGACTCTGTCTGCCAACAATAGTGCCTTGAGCTTGTTGTTGTTCGTACTCAGGAAGTTCAATCCGAGAGGAAAAAATTGAGTCAGTAGCGATGACTATCGCGACATTAGCCTCGCTAAGAGCTTCCTGCGACTCTCGGATAAAATCATTGTTTTTATTGCCCTGCATCACCGTCTCAAGATCAAGCAGATCCTGACCAGCGACGATAACGGCGACGCGTGCTCGCGCTAGGGCTGCTTCAGCGGCGGATAGCTCATCTGTGGTCTGTGCATCCGCCAGAAGCTCAGCAGCTTGCTGCATGCTGATACCTGCTCTTTCCATAGCGGCTTGAGCTGCCTCAATTTGCTCGTCAAGCTCCCGGGTCCGGGATTCCTCGAGTCCAGAGGCTTCTCCTGATGCGACCTGGCTATCTGTTATGCTTGCTTCTCTGGATTCATTTTTTTTGGTCGATTCAGGTTCATCGATAGTGTTTGCAGTTGTCTCGGCTACTTCCTCACTGAATAGGTCAGACTCTGACTGACTGACCTTATCGCTTTCTGGTATTAACGGGTCCCACTCTTCCTCTGTTCCGGATTGGGTTCCCTGCGATGGCATCGCCTGTCCGGCATCAGCTACATCCTGCCCTGACTTCTGGAGTTGTTCGGCAGCCTTTCTCTGGTCTTGGTCGTTTGAGTTCGCATCGGAAGATTCTTTATTCTGCGACTTCTGGGGTGGTACGTTTGTTGCGTTTCGATCTGCTGTAGGGTTTGGCATCGACGGCGCAGAAACATTGGGCGAGCTTGGCTTGGATGGGGAGGAGGTTTGGCTTGGGGGCGTGGGCGGCGAAGAAGATGGTGGCGAGGGGATTGGAGGTGGAGGAGTGCTGCGTTGCGGTGCCTCACATGCTTGCAATAGCAAGGTGAGGCAGATAACTGTAAGGATCCTATCGAAATTGTTCATATCAATAATCTGTTTCGCGGTCGTAATGGATATTTTTGAAGAAGTTTAACGTATTAAACCTCGTGTTTTTGTGATCTACATCTCATTTGACCACTTTTTCGTTAAAAACGTTCAATTCCAGATTGTCAGATCTTTCTAAAAGCTGGCTAATCTTTAGGATTACTTAGGGCTGGGCAAGTCTTCGGAGGACGAGTAGGATGTAGAAGACGCGTTTTAGGAGTAACGGATTTGGCTAGGATTTTAGCCCTATGTGTGCTGTTTGTTGTGCAAGGCTGTACGACAAGTGTTTTGGTCGAAGGCTCTGTACCGACCCCGTTAGTCAATAAAATTCCTGCTCGAATAGGTGTTCATTATCCTGATGGGTTTAGGGCGTTTCGCCACAAGGAAGAGATCAGAGAGGCCGGAAATTGGGACATTGATCTTGGTGCACAAAATTTTACTTTTTTTTCAAACCTTCTCGACTCTCTTTTTCTGAGTGTTAGCGAAGTAGGGCCGCTGCCGCACACACCGGCGGAAATGGCTGAATTAGATGGGATTCTAATCCCCAGCATAAAAAAGTATGGCTTTCTGACGCCCAGTATTTCTGGTTTGAAATTTTACTCGGCGTCTATCGAATATGGGATTGCTTTGTATGATAAAACCGGTAAGAAAATCGGTGATTGGAATATTATCGGTTATGGAAAGAGCGAAGGGGGGATTTTCTCCTCGGACGAAGCTATCAATGAAGCAACGGTGCTGGCGATCAGAGATGGTGGTGCGAGAATTGCGATAGAGCTGATAGATCAGGCTGCTGTGGTTGCGTGGATAAAGAAGCTTAAGACTGTCGAAACCGATTTAGATAACAGCGTTATAGAACCGACTGCGGAAGAGGATGTGTGATTATGCGCCTGTTGCTTGTCTTGATAGTGGCCAATATGCTCAGTGGATGTGTCACGTCCCGTATAGAACAGTCTCGTGACGCTGTGACGGGGATCTCTTCTGATGAAGCTATGGTGTTGTTAGGACGCGCCAGTTACAACGAAAAACAGACAGAGGAAAGCTTCACGGACTGCATTGCTGATGTACTCAATAAGGGTGACCAATCAATCCGATTGATAGCGCAACAGCAGTTCAAAGATGATCTGTACCCTTGGTTTGAACCGCGGACAGCACCCACCTCTGCTGACGAATTAGGCAGGCTCTTTGCTCAACCCGGCGTAAAAGAAAGAATTGATGATGCCAACGTTAGGTATTTAGCGTGGATCGATGGTGATACCGTTACAATTGACAGCGGTGGATCGATGAGCTGTACGATTAGTAGTTTCGGAGGTGGCTGCTTTGGAATGAGCTACTGGGAAGAGGATGCATCTTATGAAGCATCGATCTGGGATTTAAAAGCGATGACATCTACAGGGCAGATTAGCGCAGACGCAACAGGAACGTCCTATCTCGCGGGTGTAGTGCTGCCTATTCCTATTTTAGCAAGGCCGGGAAACGCGGCTTGTGAAGGTCTTGCGGAACAACTTCGGTCGTTTATACAAGGTGATAGTTAGCGCGCCATCTGTTTATGTGGCTCCGATTCTGGAGCGGTAAGGATGTCATTACTCGTGGACGGGGCATTAGGAATAGTGGCGGAAGAAACAGAAAAGGGCTGATAAAAAGTAAGCCCTTCAGTAGCTACAAGCTCGCCATCCTCGATACGAGGTCGATACAAGGCATTGCGAACTTGATACCGGAGGATACGGACTTGCTCGTTTGGCACATTCTTGTCTACCACCCGAACGCTTTTTACAGTGCCTGCAGCAGTGACCGAATATTCTAGACTAACAAAAAGTTCCTCATCCTCGTCTGCCGCGTCTGGTCTTCTATCAAGGAAAAGAGTGTCGCTTTCGCTTGGGAAAAGTCTCTCAGGCAAAGCGAACAATTGAGCAGCAAACGCTCTGGTCTGTTCGTCTTCTTGCAACTTGTTCCACGCTTCCAGATATAGAGGCGAAGCTTTTTCATCTCTCATTATGGTGTAAAAGTCGCCAAGATCGACTAGAGCTATTGCTCTGTCAGTAAGGTCAGAACCAGAGTGGTTGTTTACGATTTTCAATGATCTCGTAAGCGCTGCTTCAGCGCGTTTTCGGTTGGTGACTTGAAGTAGACGCGCATGTGCAAGGCCCCGTAAAGGTGTTACCAGTCGTATATCATCTTCTCCATAAGTTGTTTCTAAAATTCTTACTGCACGCTGATAAAGATCAACGGATCTGCGAAAGAGTAGATCCCTTTGGAGCCTCGCATCTGACTGCATCAACGTAGGTATGGTGCTGCCGCGTGAAGCAAAGTATGCCCCGATGCTGGTGAGAAAAGGAACGATTTCCACGGATTGGGAACCGAAGGACTGTTCAGCTACTCGAAGAGTAAAGCGCTGCTCGCGATCTGCCGCCAATACCTCACCGCGTTTTAAATTTGTCTTAGTTATCCAGGATAGTGCTGAAAGTTGAGATGACGCATAGACTCCTTGGTTTCTATGGACGATGTGCTGAACTCGTCGAAAGGTGTCCTCGGCTTCCGTATTTTGATCAAGAGAAAACTCTGCGATTGCTTTGGCCATCAGACCCCTGATCAGATCAACACTGAAAGGCTTCGTTCTTGATTCAAGATGCTTCAATCCATCATTTATACTAGGCAGTGCTACCTCGTAGTCTGTTGCAGCTGTCCTGACAATGCCGTGATTAACCATTAATTGTCCGTAGAGCACTGGATTGCTATCAGCGAAGTCTAAGTGGGCTTCCAGAAGGACATCTGACAGATTGGTAGCCAGGTCAAATTCATTGTTGTTGGCGTGGGAAAGCATCTGTCTGTAGGTGTCCGCAAAGGGAGATCGAAGCTCAGGTTCGTAGATATATAGAAGAGAGTCCTCTTCGGCGGCAATGCGTTCGCTCGTCGATATTAAAAAAGAAAATAGCAAGCAGATCAAAGAGAGTTTCATTGTTTTTATATTTCTCTTGGGCTGAAGGTTTGGACCAATATGATGTCTGGTGTCGCTGCGGGCTCACCGTTTTTCAATGACGGTCGGTAGTAGGTCTTACGCAGGACCTGAAAAATTAGATTATTGAGTCTGTTCGGCGCGTTTGACTCCACAAGTCGAATGTTTTGAAGATTGCCAGTTTCAGCAACGGTGAACGACATAGTAATCGATAGTTCATCTTTTTTCTTGTGCCAGCTGATAGGAAGAATTTGAGCTAATTGATTTTCGCTGAAGAGTATGGGGTGACCGATTAAGGCGTACGTGGTTTTCTCCCGATCATAAGGTTGATTAAGATCCCTAGTTTCAAAACCTTTGTGATGTTTATCTGGGTCAAAACGGAACCATTGCGGTCTTTGGTTGGGCCGCTCAATCTGCTCCTGCTGTGTAAGTCGTCGTAATCTGGCTTGGGTAGATAATGGAAGGTTTCGTGTTATGTCATAGGTATTTTTTTGCCGCGATAGTGGCGCTTCGATTGCCCTGCGGAATGCCAACGCCTTGGGTGGCGTATTTTGAGGTGAAATGAGATTGGCGAGTTCGAAGTACGCTCTGGCGCGTTGCGCCTTTCCCGCAAGAGTCAGAGAGTCCGCAATTTCGAGGTACGCGGATACCAAGATTTCAGGTCGCCTATCATCTCGATCCTCTTTAACTGCAGCTATAAGATTTTTCGGACTGCAACAATTTCCTCCTAGTCTGTAGGTTTGGTTTTTAACAACTTCTAATTGCAGACTGTCTAGTCCCCTTTTTTTGGCGATGGAGATAGCGTCCTCAATGATGTCTCTTGCGCGTCTCGGTTGACCGGTTTGCATGTACCACTTAGCCAAATTGGCATAGGCAGCTTGTGCCTCTGCGGATTCTAGATCATAAGCATGGGTGGCGACGAAGAAGCCGAAACGTTTTTGTCGATTTGCTGCAGCAAACTCTTTGTCTTTCATTGCCAATTCAGATAGTAGATCGATGATGGGTAATTGTTGAGTGCTGTAGACACCGCCATTTCGATGGGTAATATTTTGAGCACGATAAAGGGTGTCTAAAGCTTCCGACTCTAGCCCAAACTCAAGCTGCGTGAGAGCCAGTTTCATTAATGGGGCAAAAAGGGTTCCGGAGAACGTTCCGTTGGCATCTTCGACTAATTTGATACCCGCCTTGAGTTCTGAGATGGTCTCAAGGTCGAATTGATTGTCAGCCGATCCAGCCTGAGCTAGCCATCCCAGAGTCATAAAGAGAAAAATCCGAACCATTCGTCGAGTTTACCTATTCTCTGGAGCTATTATTAGGGATAGTAAGCACCATCTCGTGAAGTAATTGCAATGAAAGATGAACCCTTCACCAAATTATGGGGTCTAATTAAAAGCGATTCTTGTTTAGCTCCGTTTCAGCTGCGATAACAAAACAAAAGAGCGTGATTATGTTGGAACTTAGAAAAATACGGCTAAATATTCTGATGATTATGCAGATCTGCTTTTGGGTGGATGTTGCTGGCGCGGTTTCGCTTGAGGAAGAGGTTAAATTGGGAAAAGAGGAGCACGCTAAGATTATTAGCCGATTTGGCGTATATCGCGACCAAGAACTTCAAGCGTACATTAATAAAGTCGGTCAGAGAGTCGCGGCCGAGAGCAGTCGTGAAGAGATTACCTATAAGTTTACGATTCTTAATGATGACATGATCAATGCGTTTGCTCTGCCAGGGGGTTTCATCTACGTGACTCGTGGCATGCTCATGCACATGAATTCAGAGTCTGAGCTTGCTGCTGTGTTAGGACATGAGGTTGCTCACGTCACAGAAAAACATGCTTTGCGTCGCAATGCGCGTGGTAAGGGCATCAGTGTCCTTAACACAGTGCTGGCAGCGGTCTCCGGTCAACCAGCCCTATACGAGTTAGGGAATATGTTTGGAGGGGTTCTTTTATCAGGATACAGCCGTGAGTTTGAGTTGGAAGCAGACGAGGTAGGTGCTCGCTATATGGCGAAAGCGGGCTATTCGCCTAAAGCGATGCTGAAAACCATCGAAATTTTGAAAGCCAAGGATCGCGTGGAAATTGAACAGGCGCGCCTCGAGAATCGAGAGCCTAAGGTCTATCATGGTTTCCTGTCGACGCACCCAGATCATGACACCCGATACAAAGAGGCAATAGAAGCGTCTGAAGGACTTGTTAGAAATTATGATGAATTTATCAGGACAGATGAGTTTCTTCAGAAGCTAAACGGTATGACCTTTGGTCCCTCTAAGAAAGTTGGTGTGGTGCGCAAAAATACTTTTTATCACCCACGACTAGGGATTAAATTTAACTTTCCTAAGGAATGGCGTTACGAAGCCCAGCCCGGTGGCGTAGCAGTGGTTAGTCAGGTAGGCGACGCGGTTTTTTCAGTTTCGACAGCACGTTTGCCGAGAGGTGCGTCAGTCAGCGCCTTCGTGAACGAAGGCCTTGGTTTTCGCGTTCGTGAAGGACGCGAGATCACCATTGCGGGCTTGCCTGCTTTCCTAGGAATAGCTGACCGTGCGGACTCACCATTTGGGCCAAGGCCAGTTAGATTTGCAGTAATTTTAGATACCCGAAAGCGTATTGGTTACGTGCTAAGGGGCGCAGGCCAGTACGATTTGCGTAAGATTGCCAGTGATAAAGATTTCATTGCTAGCATATTCAGCTTCGACCGAATGGATCGGGACGACTTCTCTGTCGCGAAACTACCCAAAGTGCAGGTGGTTCGGGCTGAGGATGATACTACGATGGAGCAACTGGCGGATGATTCTCCAATTACTAACTATGCGCTAGACCGATTGCGTGTGATGAACGGCCTTTATCCATCGGGCCAGCCAGAGGCTGGTCAACTGATTAAGATCATTAATTGAGCTAGATTAGCTTCAGTAGGTTCTCGTGTGATTCGATTTGCTGAGGATCATTAATTCCCTGGATGCGGCCTCGCGCGATCAGATAGTCCATGCCAAGTTGTTCGCGATATTCTGCGAGCTTGTCTTTTACATACTGCTGGCACCCGACGATAGCCCAATCCTCTAACAATGCTTCGGTCTCTCTAATTCGCGCGGATGACTCCTTTGCCAGGCTTTCTTTGACTTGGTTTTCCAACTTAATATCGTTGGTCACAAATACAGTACGCATGATTGGAGTTGTTGAAATACTCTCGTGGCCCGCCTCCGTGGCGTGTCGGCGGTGTTGTTCAATATTTGACTTCAGGCTATCCAGGGATTCCATAGGTGACGCGATGTAAGGCAGTCCCAATTGTCCAGCCTGCTTGATGGCAAGAGGACCGAAAGCGGCGACCCAAAGGGGTGGATGAGGCTTTTGCACGGGTAGTGGTGATAAAAAAATCTCTTTCCCATCATGATGATCGATGGGCTCACCGCGCCATGCGGAGATCATCGCAGTAAGGTTTTCTCGGAAAATCACGCGCTTCTGTTTGGTTGGGATGTCAAATATTTGAAACATGGCGTCTTGGAAGCCACGACCTATGCCTAGGATAACTCTGCCATTGGAGAGTTGGTCTAGCACGGAGACTTCTTCGGCAGCCAGAATGGGGTTGCGAATAGGTAGCAGATAAGAAGTTGAGCCCAGACGAATTCGTGTCGTACGACTGGACACGGCGGCGAGCAACATAAGCGGTGAGGGGATAGCTGCCGGGCCGGTGAAGTGATTTTCTGGTAGCCAGAAAGAATCGAATCCCATGCTTTCCGCAATCACGGCTTGCTCAGCAAGTTCAACACCCAGTCCTGCGGCATTAAATTTCCAGGCGGTTACGGCGATTTTCATATGTTATGGCTCTTCATATTTCATTGAGAGTAATAGCTCGGGACGCTGAGGTTGTGGCAAAATTCAGGCGTTTAAAGTTACAGGAAACATGATGAATCCTAACACGCCAGTTATCGTTGGTGTTGCTCATGTCGAGCAGCGAATAACAGACCCCTTGGTAGGCCTCGAACCGACCGACTTAATGGTGGAAGCAGTCCGAAAAGCGGCAGAGGATGCCGGTAATCCCATGATGTTATCGGCGGTTAACTCGGTTAGGGTAATTCGAGGTGCTTGGCGGTACAAGCAGCCGGCTGGTTATGTTGCAGAAAAGATTGGTAGTCCAGGGGCAGAAAAAGTGGGCACCTGCTTTGGTGGGAACATGGTGCAGAGCACAGTCAACGCGTCCGCCATTGATATTCTGGCTGGCAAACATGATCTTATTGTTCTTACCGGGGCTGAAATTGGGAATAGTCAGGCGAAGGCTTTGAAAGCCAATGTAGAGCTACCCTTTACGCCTGTAGAAGGCCCGTATGACCGTATGTTAGGTGTTGAAGAGCCCATGTCCTGTGAAGCTGAGCATGAGCGGCAGATCACCAGGCCTATTCAAATGTATCCGATCTTTGAAAATGCGATTCGATATGCGCAGAGTGAAAGTGTGACAGACCATATTGAGAGGGTTTCTAAGCTATGGGCAGGATTTAGTCGGGTAGCCGGGAATAACCCTGATGCGTGGATTACCGATCCGGTTGATGCGGAGACTATAAGGACAGCCGGCCCTGGCAATCGTATGGTGAGCTTCCCTTATCCCAAGTTGATGAATTCAAACAACGCTGTTGATATGTCTGCTGCGATCATTATGTGCTCTGTAGCAAAAGCCGAGTCGTTAGGTATACATCCTGATAAATGGGTCTACCCGTGGACGGGTACTGACGCTCACGACACTTATTTCGTATCGGGTCGGGATAACCTACATTCTTCTCCAGCCATTCGCTTAGCAGGCAGTCGGGCACTTGAATTGGCAAAAATGGATGTCGAAGACATTGATCTTGTCGACGTTTACAGCTGTTTTCCCTCGGCTGTGCAGGTAGCAGCCAACGAATTGGGTTTGTCACAGGAACGTGAATTGACGGTAACAGGAGGCCTGACCTTTGGCGGAGGTCCTTTGAATAACTATGTTATGCACAGTATTGTTAGGATGATTAGCTTGCTCCGAAAAGCGCCCGGTGATAAAGGCTTTATCACGGCGAATGGCGGTTATCTGACGAAGCATGCGTTTGGTGTTTACTCAACTGAAGCACCGGCTATTGATTTTCAGCATGCAGACGTTCAGGCGGAGGTGGATCAAGAACCGACTCGTGAATGGGTTGTCGATCATCATGGCGACGCAACAATTGAGTCCTACACAGTCATGTTCGGAGCGGAAGGTCCGGAAGTAGGTCACGCTGCTTGTCTTACTCCTGATGGTAAAAGGACTTGGGCTAATTGCACGGAAAAAGACGTTATTTTGGCCATGACCACCGAGGAATTTTGTGGTCGGTCGGTATCCATTGATGGTGCCGGGACCTTGAGCGTGCGCTAGACGGGGCGATCACCTGCCAAGCTGACTCGGAGCATTTTCCTTAAATAGCCATCATAATCATTCAAGGGAAAGTGCTGACAGGCCCGGTTATCCCAGAAAGCCAAGCTGCCAGGTTGCCATTTAAAGCGGCAGCTGAAGGCGGGCTGTTCTATTCGCTGGCAGAGAAATTCCAAAAGCGGCTGACTTTCCTCGATAGTCCAATTCTCGAAATGGGTCGTGTGCGCGCGGTTCACATATAATAATTGGCGCTTTGTCTCGGGGTGGGTTCTTACGGCGGGATGAGTGGCTTTTAATCCTTTCAATACGCCCCCGGGTCTAGTCTGTGAAATTGCTGCTTTGTCGGCATTGTTAACTGCCTTTAAACGAGACAGGAACTGGCGCAAATCAGGTGACAGGGAGTCAAATACCTCGTACATGTTTGCAAAAAGGGTATCGCCACCCTTTTCCGGAATGTTTACTCCGTAAAGCAGGGCACCCATTGCCGGTGCGTCAAGGTAAGCGGTATCAGAATGCCAGACTCCGCCAAAATTCACGGTGTCCTCGGGCTTCTTAATGATTTCAACAACTTCAGGGAGGCCATCGATGCCAGTTACGAACGGGTAGGGTGTGGGCATACCCAGTTTGCAGGCAAGATTGTAGAGTTTTTGAGGCGATAAAGATTGATCTCGGAAGAAGACAACCAGATGTTTTTTGAGCGCTGATTTTATGCCTGATAACTGCTCTGCACTCGGTCTAGACAAGTCGACGTCGTGAATTATGCAGCCGATACGCTCGTTGAGTAATTCCTGTCGCAAGGCAATCATTAGTGATCGTGAGTACAGTTATCCTGTCGACAGCAGCGGTAGTTTTGGATATGAGCTGCCGCGAGTATGAGGCCACCGATCGATGTTGCGATACGCTCGCCGCTTAAACCAAACAAATCGTGGCCGAAAAATGCGGTGGTCATCAGAGTGCCCAAGCCTATAGCCCCAAGAGTAAGTGTTAGCGCGTCTTTATGTTTTCGACAGCCTATAGTTAATGCGAAGATGCTAACCGGCAAAATGACCACCATCATCAGTAGGTGAAAAACGTTCTCGCTCAGCGTCGTGATGTTCAGAATTGGGAATGCTGTCAGCACAATTGGAAGTGCCAAGCAATGGAGCATGCAAATGCCTGAGAGTACCACCGCAATGGTATCCAAACGTTCGCTCTTGTTAGCTAACTCGTTCATAACGCGGAGGTTTATAGCACAAATGGTCTGACTCGACATCAACGGGACGTCTTAGACCGCTTCTAGCTCCACCGGAATACCTGTCATGAAGGATTGGTTTGAAACTTTTTCGTAACTGCCTGGACCTGACGGGAGCAGGTTGTTGGCATTGCAGCCTCGATGAGTACTGGCTGTCTTCATGTGCTTGCCTTGATAGCCCCAACCGTGGGTCATGGCAACGGTACCTGGCTTGAGGTCTGCATCTAACACGACTCGAGTGCTAACTTCACCGAACTGATTGAAAACTCTCACTTCTGATTCATCTCCCAGGTTAAAACGGCGGGCATCCTCGGGATGAATGTAGAGTGGATTTTCTAGATGCTTAGGTCTTTTCAGTGACGTGACATTATGGAACCAGCTATTGATCATGTAGTTAGTTCGCCGGGATATCATTTTCAGCTGTTGGTTATCCTCTTCTGAGAGTTCGTCGAATATGTTCTTGCATAATCCGCGTGCCTCTTCAAAGGTTTCTGGGCAACAATCAATTCTGCCTGTCTCTGTCTGAATGATCTCATCGTAAAAGCGACCTGCTCGGACGGGCGGCAGAACAATGGTGCCTTCTGCTCTAACACTCTCGATGTCCAGGTTGCCCTGACGTAACATGTGGTCAAATCGTTTAAATAAACCTAACTTATCGATGGCGTGCTGGTAATCTTCAAGATTTGCATTCTCGGTGTCGAAACCCTGTGCCTGTTCAATGTGACGTAATATCCACCATTCTGGTTTGCGCTCCGCTCTGGGTGGAACAACGAAATCTGTATATTGGATAAATGGTTCCTTTTGCAAGCCGAGTCCGCAGATGTTGATATCTGCTCGCTCGAACATGTCTGTCGCAGGTAGAACATAATCAGCGTACTCGGAGGTAGCGCTTGGATAGATATCAATCACAACGAGGAATTCTAGCTTATCGAATGCTTCTGCCAGTCTGCTTCCTGTACCCATCGATAACAACGGATTACCTGATACAACGACAAGGCCTTTTATCGGATTGTCTTTAGCCTCGATCATGTCGGCGAGTAAGTTTCCTGGCAGCGAGCCTCGGATTCGCCTAACCTCGCCGAAGGCGGTGTCTTCGTAGTGAATATCGCCTCTAAGCCGGCCTGCCTTGGAGGCGGGATAGAAGCCTCGGGAGTAAATATTTCCGCCGGGGCGATCAAAGTTACCCGTGCACAGGCTAAGCATAAATAACAGCCAATAGGCGACTGATCCTTGTCGTCCCATGTTTACGCCAGTCGACATATAGAAAGCAGCGCGTTCTGCTTTGCTGACGTCTTTGGCTAGCTCCCTGATTACCTCAGCTTCAAGGCCTACTACGGGCGCGACCGCTTCAGCTGTGTATTCAGCGACAAAGGCGCGTAAAGCGTCGACGTTATCGCCATGATCCGCTAGAGCCTCGTGATCGACGAGATCCTCTGTAAACAGGTTATTAAGCAATGCGGCCATTAGGTAAACGTCAGTATCGGGTTTAACGGCCAGGTGTTGACCAATACCGTTGATTGATTCGTTTTTGCGAGGGTCGACGAAGCGGATATCCGTGCCCCGTTTAGCTGCGCTGCGAAGCGCTTCCATCGGGTCAGCGATGGAAATAAAGCTCATGTGCGAAACTCTGGGGTTTGCACCGAAAATAAGCAGGAAATTGGTATTTTCAATATCAGGAATTGGATGGATAGTGCTGGACCCAAATACTGCTTCAGAAGCAGCGAATTTGTTAGTGCAGTCTTGAGTGCCTGATGAAAAGTTTCGGCGTATTCTGTTATTGAGGAGAAATGAACCGATAGCAGGACCTGCGAGTGAATTGAAAGCCAGTGGATTACCGGTGTAAGAAGCAATGGCATCGTCGCCGTACTTTTCTTGTACTGTTTTTATGGCGTTTGCGATGCCCTGGCCAGCATGGTCCCAAGATATACGTTGCAGATTTCCATCAGAGTCTCTCTTTTGAGGGAAATTCAAGCGATCTTGATCTTTATGGATTTCAAGTGTCGCGATTCCTTTATGACAGGCGAACCCTTTTGTAACAGGATGTTCTTTGTCTGGTCTTAGGCGTCTTATCTCACCATCTTCAACCTCCGCGACTAGACCACATGAGGGTTCGCAGACTCGACAAAAGGTTCTTACTTCTTGCATATCGATATTCTTGAGACAAAAAGAGCAAAGTACTGGCTGAAAACCAGGAGGTCAAATTTTGTATACTCCGAGGCTCCAAAAATTTAGGTCATAAACGATGTTTGAAGGAAAGACGGTTGTTGTAACTGGAGCCGCCGGTGCCTTGGGGTGCGCAGTTTACGAGCACTTCATGAGGCAGGGAGCCCGCTTGGTAGCGGTGGACTACAGTGACGAACTTTTGCAAAAAACATTTCCTGAGCCGGTTACTAGTAATAAGTACTTGGCAGTGGATCTTACCCAACGCTCTAGTTGTCAGGCAGGGCTTGGCTCAGTGATCAAAGAGGGTGTCGACGTACTTTGCAACATTGCTGGAGGATTTGCGATGGGTGAACAGGTACATCAGACGTCGGACGAGACATGGGATTTCCTAATGAATCTGAACACCCGTTCCATTATCAATACAGCCGCTGTGATTGTGCCGACGATGCTTGATCAGCGTCGTGGGAAAATCATCAATGTTGCCGCTCGAGCAGCGACTCAAGGCTTAGCTTCCATGGGCCTTTATACGGCATCAAAAGCAGCTGTCATGCGGTTGACTGAAGCAATGGCTAGTGAATTGCGAGACGAGAACATCAATGTTAATTGCATTATGCCCGGCACTATCGACACGGCAAGGAACCGGCAGGATATGCCGGACGCAGATCATTCCAGATGGGTGCCACCGGCTCACTTGGCAAATGTCGTTGGTTTCCTAGCATCGGAAGCGGCCGTAGCTGTCCATGGCGCAGCGATTCCGGTTGATGGACTCAGTTAGGCAGTGATTCCTCGTGATCAGCAGAGTTTCTATGATTAGATTGCTTACTCGCTAGCGACATTTCGAAAATAGCCACCAGAAGAAAAGGGGAGGTAAGGTTTGACTAAAATAGGTCAATGGCAACGAAAAAAAGTCCGTCGTCTCGCCGACTGTCGGGTCTTTACAGTGAGCGAATCTACGAGCGTTTCCCCCCTTTCTGGTGAGGAACACCTTTTTTACTTCATCGATAGTGCTGATTGGGTCAACATTGTGCCGATAACACCGGATAGGCAGGTTGTGTTTGTCAAACAGTTCCGCCACGGAAGCGAACAAATCACTTTGGAAATTCCTGGTGGAATGATTGACCCAGGAGAGGCCCCAGAGGTTGCCGCGACCCGTGAATGTCTTGAGGAGTCAGGATATAGTGCAGATCGAGTCGAATCGCTGGGTGTTCTTAATCCAAACCCAGCTGTATTTCCCAATCGGTTACATACCTTTGTTGCCAGGGAATGTATCCGTGTCGATGAGATCGCGAATACGTCGACAGAGCAGACCGAAGTTGTGTTGGTGCCATTGGAGGAACTCCCTGAAATGCTAGGGAGTGGCCAGATAGATCATGCTTTAGTTGCTGCGACCCTTTGGCGTTTACTGTATCAGGAGAAGCCATAGTAGAGGCTGAGCAGTGCTGTTTATACAGCCAGTTACCTTTTTTTGTTGCCAAGATTAGTTATTGGCCTCTATCGGTGTGAGACGAGGTGTGTTGTGTCACTCGTTAGTAGGCTGGTTGCTATCGGTAAGGCGTTGAGAGTAAGTTGGTGACGCCTGATGAAATTTTCACGAGCATTATGGGGTGGGTTTCTAGATTCTTCCCAGACGGTTAGATTTCGGTACCATGTCAAGAGGAGCATTATTTGCGGATTTTCGATGTCCTCGACAAAAAGCCCTTGGACTTGGGTATCGAAACTTGATTCGAAGTCTGGCCAGGCATTTTTTGACAATTCGACAATTTCAGAAATGGTTTGAGGCCTTACGCTGAACCATCTGAAGACGTAGACACCTGGGTCCTGGGCAGCAGTATGCTCAGTAGGTCTTGCGGTAGGCTTAAGCGTCCAATCATTTGCAACCTCTATGTTTTTTGGCAGTTTTAAGTTGAGGTTAGTTTCCCCAAAAGTAACTAAGTAAATTTCATTAGTAGCCAGACCAAGTAAAGCGCCAAAAAGGCCAAAGATTTCATGTCCCTGTTCCTTGATCGCTTCACGATGTCTATTGACGACGTCGACCAGAGCCGGAGGACCGGGTCTGTTAACGTCACGAAGTTTAATGACTCGATAATGCATGTTGTGCTCCCACTATTAAAGATGATAGCTCTGATTTGTTGGAAGGAGCTAACGCGGTAAGTGATTAAACGGGTTGATTAAACTCGTTAAGTTTGTTGACTCGAATCAATTGCTGAATTTCTCTTACGTAGTCATAGCCGCGGGCAGAGTAATGCACAAGACCCTCGGCTAATGCTAATCCATTCATTACTTTCTCATTGTTACGAGTTTTCGCTCTTATCGAGCGTAGGTTGATATAGGCGGGATGGGTGTTGATGTTATGAATATAGGCATCGATACCTTCACCAACTGAATCGTAGCGAGCAACTTCGTGCTTAAGGCCCTTATCTCTATATCTCGGCGCCAGTCCGCAGCCCGGCTTAAAGCACCAGACGCCGAACAGATTGTTGGCCTTACGTGCGAATCGAGAGGTGCCCCACCCAGATTCATTAGCTGCTTGGGCAAGAACTAATGACTCAGGGACAGCATCAACCTTGATAATCAGTTGGTTTATTTGAGTCAGCAAGTCGCTACCGGCGGATACTCGGTAGCGACTGCTGATTCCCCCAAGAAAAGCTAGAGACTGCTTATCTAGCGTCACACCATTCTCGATGTCGGTTTTCAATGCTAGCACCCTAGTGCGTTCGGCTAGAACGGCCAGATTACTCTGGCGAATAAGCGGTAAGAGATATTCAAAGAACTCCTGTTTTTTAGCTCTCACATCTCTAATTGCCAAAAAATCGGGTAGTGCTGTGGTTTCTTGATTGGAACTCGGCAGGATGGTCGTGGCGATATCGGATGAGTTTGCCTTACAGCTACTACCTAAAAGTAGCAAGGCGTAAAAGCTGATTGAAATGTTTATTGGCAAATTCATTGCTACCCCCGTCAGTATATGCAATGAAAGAACAATAATATTATTCATTATTCCTCCATTTTCAAGCCTAAAGTGACAGGTCTTGAATCGAGGAATGAAAGGCATATCGCTGTGATTTAGAGGAACCGTGACGTTCCTGGGATTAACCGTTTATCTGAAAAATTGAAAATTGTTGGAAAAACGGACAGATTTGGCTTCTCACATGAAAACTTTTGTCTTTCCATGCAGGTCGCGTCGAATTTGCAGCATTAGCGGAATATTCAGGGTGAGGGGCGTAGCCTAACCCAGCCGCTTTCAACATCGGTTAAACCCTCTGTGTATCCAGGTTCACCGGGCATAGTGATCTTGCCAGTTTTTGAATCAACCCTTGCGCGCTCGTCGGAGAGATTTTTCGCGGCACTTTCAATAACTTGTTCTGCAGAATTGAAAAGAGCTAGGCTCCGAATCATGCGTTCCGTTACGGTCATCAGTACCATTTCTTCTCCGTCGATGCGTGCCAGAATATCTTCCGGAGTTAGCCAGGCTGAGTTGACTAGCTCGCTGTCATCGTGGAGTGGAATCTGGTGGCTAGGGATCCGAGCGATAAAGAATCGTGCATCGAAGCGCCTGGGAGAACCTAGCGGCGTAATCCAGCGGGCGACATAATGCATCTGCCCAACATCAGCAAGCAGACTTTCCTTCTCGAGAATTGTCTTAAGTTCAAGTTCACCGGCATTAAGTGCATCTCGATAGCCTTGGAATCTATACTGTTGTTCTCTGTCGATTCTTAACGGCGTTTCGTCTTCCCTGTGAAGTGCCAGCAATATCCCGGCTTCCTCGAAAGTCTCCCGGATAGCTGCCATGTAATAGGCGGTGGCTCCTGAGTCTAATCCCATCAGAGAACTGGCTTCCTCGTCGGTCCTGTGTGTACTGATGTCCTGGTAATAGCTGGCATCGTCTTGGTGATCTACGGCACCGCCAGGAAAAACCCACATGCCACCTGCGAAAACGGTCTTAGCGTTACGCTGTAGCATGAAGACCTGAAGATCCGGACGATCATCGATCAACATGACGGTGGCCGCTGGCCTTATAGGAACACTTTCTGGATCGAAGTCAGACATGATGATTCTTAAACGTTTAATAGTTGAATTTACTTGGGTAACGGTTACGCATCAATGTTGTCTATTCGGTTCTAATTTTTTGTTTGATACGAGCTTTGGTGGGCATTTTCTTACAGATGCGAATATATCAGGTTGAGCGCTCTTAAAATTAGGCACTACTGAAAGAAAAAAGGCGGCTGTTCAGCCGCCTTTTTATTATCGCAAGATCGTGCTTACAGTCTAAATTTATACTGCAGTGACACTGTCCTTCCCAGAGGCACGGTTGCCCCTTGATCAAGCGTATTTGCACCAGTGTTATCGATTGGTGTTCTGCCAGGGATAGCTCCTCCGCCAATAATGTAGTACTCGTCCCCTAAGTTTCGCGCGATGATATTTACCTGATGTTTTTCATCAGCAGTGTAAAAGCTCAGAGCCGCATCGTAGATCCAGAATGAATCTTGCACGAAGGGATTAAGGGTCGCCGTCCAGGCATAGTCGTCAGTGAAGCGGGCGTCAGCGGACAGGCTGTACCGCCAGTTATCATTTAGTGCTCGGTCGAAGGTAAACCCGATAAAGCCAGTAACATCTGCACTACCTGCGCCATCCTCGCCCTTCAGATTCTCACCGGTGGCATTAAAAAAATCGTCCGAATAAACCGTATCGGTCCAGGCCCAGGCTGATCTGATGGTCAAGCCATCAATATCCGTCTGCCACAGCAAGTCAAACTCGAAGCCCTCAGTCTCCAGCGCTGAAGCGTTGAATGTACTGAACTGAATAGCGGTTGAATTGAAAAGCTGAACCTGCAGGTCCGTGTATTCGTAGCTAAAAATAGTGGCGTTCAAGCGCATGCCACCATTCATTAGGTTAGCTTTCATACCGACTTCGAAACCGTCTGACTCTTCTGATTCATAGACGAGGAAACTAAAATCGCCATCAGGTGGATTCAAACTCGCTGACGGTAAAGCACTGTTATCTACGCCACCCGATTTGAAACCTTCTTTGTATGCCGCAAAAACACTGATGTCTTCCGTTAAGTAGTAGTTGATAGCAACCTCGGGAGAGAGGTTGTCGTCCTCAAATTCTAGACCATCAATCAACGGGGGTGCCCCGAAGGTGCCTTGGAGGAACAAGTGAACGTAGTCGATTTCGATTTTGCCCTCTTTTTCCTCGTCGGTGTAGCGAGCTCCAAAGGTAAGTTCCGTTTTCTCGTTGATATCCCAATAGAACGCAGCGAACGCGGAGAAAACATCGGTATCTAGGAAATGATGCTTGTTGTAGTCATAACCATTGCCGGTAATCGGGTCTGGTGCAAGCAAGCCGATGTTCACGGCGTATTGATATGCATCGAACTCCTGCTCAATCTCCTGCCAGAATATTCCTCCCTGGAAATTAAATGAGCCGTCAAATTGGCTTGCGATTCTAATTTCTTGCGAAAAGCTTTCGTACAGGTTGTTGTGAAGACCTCCAAACACGCCGGCACCGTAGCTGTAATCATCTAGTTCCCAGTGATCTAAGTCCACGTAACCTGTAACGGCGGTGAGGGTGTAGTTTTCACTGATGTCCCAGTCCATTTGTAAGGACATAAAGTCTGTCTCTTGTTCCAGACCTGGTTGACCGTCGTCATATCCCTCGACAAGACCTGCTCGGAGTGCTGGATTGAGTCCGATCTTCGAGGTGTTGCCATTGATTTTACAATCGTCCACACCTTGGAAAAATATCGCACCCAGAACGACAGTGGGCTGATGTGCGCCCTCGGGACAAACTTCTTCTACGTAAGCGGTGCCAGCTCCGTCATTGTCGAATTCAGAGTAGTTGTATTTTAGTTTCGCTCTAAAGTCATCGGTGGGCTCCCAAACTAGAGTCAATCGAACATTAGTGCTCTCGTCACCGTAATATTTTTCGGCGCCATTGATTGCTGCATTTGGATCGTTATCAAACGAGTAGTTCTCAAAAAGTTCGTCGTTTTTGGTACCGCCGACAGCAAGCCGTGCACCTAATGTGTCGGTAACGGGGCCCGAAACGATCATTTCATAGAAGGTACCGTCGTACTCGGTCTCGACGCCTGCACTAAATTCGAACTCAAACTCGTCGCCAGGGTCGTTGGTGGTAATAGAAACAACACCTGCCGTCGCTGATTTTCCGAAGTAAAGGGATTGCGGCCCTTTCAAAACTTCAAGCTGACGCATGTCCATGTAACTATTGTGGATAAAGCGGCCTCTGTTAACGACAACTCCGTCTAGGTTGATAGCGACTGAGTGGTCGAACGCTGCTGAAATAGAACTCGATCCGATGCCTCGCAATCGCAGGGATGAGCCGTTTCCAGACCCGCCTTGCGCGATTACCATATTTGGTACCATCTTGGCGGCGTCGGCTAGGTTAGTGATGTTGTATCTGTCTAGATCCTCTTCGGTCATAGCTGAGATCGTCACAGGAACATCCTGCAATCCCTCTGATTGTTGCCGAGCTGTGACAATTACTTCTTCGATAACAGTCTCCGCGCCATAGACGGCGGTGCTCCCTAGAACAACAGCCAGCGCGAATGCGGCTGTTTTTGCAAATTTCATAGATTTCTCCCCAAGTAATGCTGCAAAAGTTCGAACGCAAAAGTGGCTAATTCCCCACGCAAAAACATAGTTTTGGGGGAAAAATAACGCAGCTACTCTAATCGAGCATAACGGGGTGGTCAAGCCGAAACTGGTACTCGTTTCGAGTCTGAAGATATTATAAAACGGGCCTTTCGAGACGTTTTAAGCAGCGCTGACGGTTTTTTTAACACGTTTGTTATTCAAAAGAGACTTTAGGTATCGGCCTGTCTCAGACGCAGGGATGTTGGCGATATCCTCTGGGGTTCCGTAGGCCATAATTTCTCCGCCGTCCGGGCCACCATTAGGACCAAGGTCAATTATCCAGTCTGCAGTTTTGATGACATCCAGGTTGTGCTCGATAACGGTAACCGTATTGCCAGCGCTAACCAATCTTTCCAGAACCGCAAGTAACTTCTTAACGTCTTCAAAATGTAGCCCCGTTGTCGGTTCGTCCAGGATGTAAAACGTTTTACCTGTCGCTATTTTCGATAGTTCCCTGGCAAGTTTGATACGTTGAGCCTCTCCGCCTGACAAAGTTGAAGACGGCTGGCCGAGGTGGAGGTAATCAAGACCCACATCCGCCAACAATTGAAGCTTATTAACAATTTTGGGGTGTTCCGAGAAGTGCTCGACTGCCTCAGCAACGGTTAGGTCCAATACATCTGCAATCGATTTGCCTTTGTAGCGCACCTCGAGGGTCGCGTCGTTAAAGCGTCTACCATTACATTCCTCGCACTTCACATAGACATCCGAGAGGAAGTGCATCTCAATTTTCCTGACGCCATCGCCCTGACAATCTTCACAGCGCCCTCCTTTAACATTAAATGAGAAACGTCCGGGTTTGTAGCCTCTCATTCGTGAACCCGGCAGTTGAGAAAAAAAGTTTCTGATTTCGTCGAAAACTTTAATGTAGGTAACTGGATTACTTCTGGGTGTTCGGCCGATAGGTTTCTGATCAATGGCCACTACTTTGTCCAATTTTTTCAAGCCAGTAATTTTTTCGTGCAGGCCAACTTTCAGGGTAGATTGATGGAACTGCCGGGCGAGGGCCGGGTACAGAATGTCGTTAACTAGAGTAGATTTACCTGCGCCAGAAACACCTGTGACGGCTGTCATGATTCCAAGTGGAAACTTGACGTCAATGTTTTTCAGGTTATTTGCAGCTGCACCGTGTATAGATATTTCGTCAGCAGCTTGGCGGCGCTGCTCTGGGATCTCGATAGCCGTCCGGCCGGAGAGATAGTTGCCTGTGATTGATTGACGATTTTTTTCGAGACTTTTGGGTGTACCGCTGTGCACGATGTTACCCCCCAGCACTCCAGCAGCGGGACCAAAGTCAATTACGTAGTCTGCGGCACGGATTGTATCCTCGTCATGTTCGACGACGATTACAGAATTACCGATGTCTCGCATCCTGCAAAGAGTAGCCAGAAGTTTTTCATTGTCACGCTGATGTAAGCCAATGCTTGGTTCGTCGAGAATGTAAATGACCCCTGCTAGCTCTGAGCCAACCTGGCTGGCAAGGCGTATTCGTTGTGACTCGCCGCCCGAGAGCGATGGTCCTAGACGGTCTAGAGACAGATAAGACAATCCGACGGAATTTAGAAAGCCCAACCGGTTGCTAATCTCTTTTAAGACTTCGGTCGCAATTTCGCCGGCAGCTCCTGGAAGCCGCAGATCGCTAAAAAACTCGAAAGTCCTATCGATTGTCCAACTTGACACCTCTACCAGTGTGATGCCGTTTAATCTAACGGCGGCGCTCTCTCGCCGCAGTCGCTCTCCGTTACAAGTTTTACAAGGTGTATTTGCCAAGAATTGTGAGTACCAGCGCTTCATCCCTTCGGACTTGGTATTCCTAAAACGCCGCATTAGACGGTTTACTAGCCCCTCATAGCGCTGGTTATGTACCCCATGATTGCCCCAGTTGATTTTGTAACGCTTGTCCCCGGTTCCGTAGAGTATGGTTTTTTGTTGTGCCTTACTAAGCTTGCGCCAGGGCTTATCCAGAGAAATTTTAAGGTGATTAAACATCTGCCGATGAAAGATGGCTCCCATGGATTTACTGTCATTATCTATGCGACCGACCGATTTTAGTGCGCCTTCTCTGATAGTTAGGGATCGGTCTGGAATCAAGAGGTCTGGGTCGAAAGCTACTTGGGTGCCCAGCCCATTGCATTCGTGGCACATGCCTTGCGGACTATTAAAAGAGAAGGATTGAGGGGTTAGAGCTGGGAAGGAAATACCGCATGCTGAGCAAGAAAGGGATTCCGAATACAATCTGTCATCTTCTCCCTCAAACCCGGCGATTAATACCCCGTCGCCATATCGAAGCGCTGATTCAACGGACTCCGTTAGCCTTTCTTCTACATCTTCCTTGATAATAATCCGATCGATGACAGCTTCCACCGTGTGTTTTTTTCTTTTGTCCAGGGCTTCTATTTCATCTGTACGAACGATCTCTCCATTGATCCTAAGTCGGACGAAACCCTGTACTTTGGCGTCCTCAATCATTTCACGGTGTTCGCCTTTTCTATTAACCAGCAGTGATGCTAATAGATAGAGTCTGGTGCCGCTGGGCCATGTCATGAGCTCATTAACGATCCTTTGCGCTGTTTGGCCTTGTACTTTATGTCCGCAGGAGTGGCAGTATTGGGTGCCTACGCGCGCGAACAGGACACGTAAATAGTCAGAAATTTCGGTGATGGTACCGACTGTCGAACGTGGGTTCCGTGATGTGGTTTTCTGCTCTATGGATATCGTTGGGGACAGTCCGCGGATTGTGTCATATTTGGGCTTTTCCATTTGGCCCAAAAATTGTCGTGCGTAGGCCGAAAGAGATTCCACGTAACGTCTTTGACCCTCGGCATACAGAGTGTCGAAGGCGAGAGAGGACTTACCAGACCCGGATACCCCTGTAAGCACGACCAGTTGACGCTTAGGAATTTTGACCTCGATAGATTTGAGATTATGCTCTCGCGCTCCTCTAATAAGAATGTGATCGAGTTCTTCTGCAGCTTTTTTCATGGTTCTGTACTTCTTCAATCAGCCGACAATGGCTTGAAGGCTTGTCGCGTCGTCAAAAATTAATGGCAGTTTGTTGCTAATCTGCGGGAGATCATAACTATACAGTTTTACGAGTATGTTCAAGTGCAAAATAAGTCGAGGGCTTCGACAATAGCGTGTCGCTGTAATAACTTTACTTTGTAATTGAAAAAATTGTTTCACGAAATTTGCTGTTTAGAAATTAGCGGATGCAACTTTGGACGTTATGGCATAATTATCAAGCTTCACTCAGGGTAACAAAGCACAATGGCGAAAACAGTAACAGGCTGTTTGTTAATAATTGGCAACGAAATTCTTTCAGGACGAACTCAGGATACAAATTTGGCCCATTTGGCGCTGGCTTTAAACGAGCTTGGCGTTAGGCTGGTACATGCCAGAGTCATTCCGGATATTGAAGAAATTATTATCGATACTGTCAATGAATGCCGGCAAACTTATGACCATGTCTTTACGACTGGTGGCATTGGCCCCACTCATGATGACATCACCGCGGATTGCATCGCTAAAGCTTTTGATACGGAACTTCATATGCATCCCGCTATAGTGGAAATTATTAAGCGTCGAGAAGCTCCGCCAGAGGTCATGGAATCTCGATTGAGGATGGCACGGGTCCCAGTAGGTTCAGCGTTGATCGAAAACCCTACGGGTGGACCTGCGGGATTTCAGATCGGTAATGTCTATGTCTTGGCAGGTGTGCCGATGGTTATGCAGGCCATGGTTAGCACTTTAACGAAGGAACGTCTGGACGGTGGAGATCCTGTTCGGTCAAGGAGTGTTGGGGCTTTTCTTGGCGAGAGTGTGATCGCGAATGACCTTGCCGCTGTTCAGGATGAACATCCCAATATTGATTTGGGGAGTTATCCGTTCTATCGAGAGGACGGATATGGGACGAACCTTGTGATGCGTGGAACCGATGAGTCAGAGCTTGAAGTTATGCTTAAAAAGGTGGAAGCGCTCATCATCAAACTAGGTGCGGAGCCACAGTACGAATAAATGTTGTTTTTCAGTCCGGTCCGAATTGATTTGGGAGACATGTGTTTTACGGAATTTGAGATTGGCAAGGTAAGTATTGACAGGCTGAATCGTCAGCCCTGAGAACAACGGCATCTAACAGAATAAGAGAGGGCTCATCAATGGCAATCGAAAAGGTATGGCAGAAACTTGACGAGTCGTCACTGAAAAGAGTCAGTGGTCAGTTGGGTGTCTTCGAATTAGGCAACAAAGCGGGCGAAGTTGTTTACATTGGTGTGGCAGACGCACGCAGTCTTTTTGGCCTTCATGGAGAGCTGGCAGCGAAAATCGGTTCTGTCGAAAATTTCAGGTGTGAAGTCACGACGGCCTACAGTACTCGACGGCAGGAATTATTGATGCAGCATCATGCGAGGCATGGTCAATACCCTTGTTTAAATTCCGGCAGTGAAACTCTCAGCCTTGGGAGGCTTTCACCCTGATGCAATTACAGATGACGGAAGAACAAGGGCTTATCGTTGAGTTGGTGCGTCGATTTGTGCGAGAAGAAATTCTTCCTCTTGAAATGAATCTGGATCCTGACGCAGACAAGCTTGATGAGCCTGATGAAATCAGGCTCAAGGAGATGACTCGCGAGATGGGGCTTTACGGACTGGGCATTCCTCAGGAATACGGTGGTCCTGATCTGGACATGGTTACAATGACGCTCATCGCTATCGAAATGTCTCAACACCGCGCAGGTCTCTATGTACCATGTTATGGAGTATTCGGTGGGGCTGGCCTTGCTCAGCTGTTCGAGGCAAACGATGATCAGAAAGAACGTTATTTGCTGCCGACTTTACGCGGCGAAAAATCAGGTTTTTTTGGTCTGACCGAACCTTCGGGAGGTTCGGACCCTGCCCGGGCCATTCAGACAAAAGCTATAAAGGATGGCGATAATTGGGTAATCAATGGTGGGAAAATCTTTATTTCCGGTGCCGATCAAGCAGATTACGGATTGGTATTTGCTCGTACCTCGCCTGAAAAAGGCCGGGGAGGAGTGACTTGCTTCATAGTCGACACGGACACTCCAGGCTTTCATGTTCGGCGAGTTGTTCACACACTCCGATCGGCTCGATATGCGACAGAGCTCCAGTTCGATAATATGCGTATCCCTCAGAAAAATATCCTTGGCGAGGTAAATAAAGGATTTGCGATTGCCAACGACCGTTTATCGCGGCAACGCATCCCTTACAGTGCCGGGTGTATAGGAGTAGCCGTTAAGGCCCACGAGATGGCTCTCGAGTATGCTGGTGTTAGAGAAACTTTTGGCGCTGCATTGTCATCTCGGCAGGCGGTGCAATGGATGCTGGTAGATAATGAAATCGATATTCAACAAGCGCGCTGGGCCACCCTAGAAGCTGCGAGCCTAGCTGATCGTGGTGAACCTTTTCGAAAGCAAGCGGCGATGGCGAAGTTAATCGCGTCAGAGGGAGCTTCACGTGTAGTCGACCGCTGTATTCAGATTTACGGTGGTTATGGTGTGACTAAAGACTTTCCCTTTGAGCGTTGGTACCGGGAGATGCGTATTCGTCGAATTGGCGAAGGCCCCTCGGAAGTCCAGCGTCACATTATTGCTAGAGATATTCTCGGTCAGAGTTTGCGGTAGTACTTGTCGTCGTCGAGGTCAAATGAAGCAGCAGTTTGCCGGTGGGGGCTACGAACCTAAGGGCCTCAATGGTCTCCAACACAATTTGGTGCTGATACCGCCGTTAGAACGGCCGAGCCCTGTGGTTGGTTCAATTGTTTCCTCGCTTAAAAAGACTATTAGTTTGCATTTATTTGGTACGCATAAAAACGGGCGTTCCAGGATCGCTAGCCAGCTAGTTAATATGCTCGATGACAAAGGATTGATATCTTGAGCGGCGCTGAGTCAGCCAGGCATCGCGGGCCATCCGGCATGCTATTATTCATGACGATATTTCTGCTGTTACATATTCCTCTATTTATTTATCCGGTATTTCGACTTGGTGACTGGCTGGGATTAGGTGATTTATTGGTCTGGATAACCGCGTTACCAATAGTTCTCAGTCAAATCATTAGTCGCTGGTTGCTCCGTAAGGTCAGGCAAGAGTGGTTAAAGCGCCTTCGTCAGTTCGCCGACCTGATTCTTGGTATAAGCCCGGTAGTACTTATCAATTTACTTCTTGCTGAAATAGCGGTGGCGCTTGGTTGGATTGCAGCCGAATCAGCTGCATGGACTGTGCTCGCAGTAAGTTTCTTGATAGGCGGACTCGGTGTGTTGGCCGCGCTTTATCCTTCGGTTAAGCGGGTGAATCTCAGATCCTCGAAGCTAGCAATGCCTCTCCGAATTGTACAAATTACTGATGTACACATTGGATCGAGAAGCGCACGCTTCCTTGAGGAATTGTTGGCGCGTATCGTTCCATTGGAGCCAGACTTACTTTGTATTACAGGCGACTTTATTGATGCCTGGGCCGTCCCTGAAAAGGAGCTCGTCGCTCTGCGAAACCTTGACTTTCCGATTTATTTTTCGACTGGTAATCATGAACGCTACGAAGATTTAGAAGCTATTTTGGCACGACTAGAAAACCTTGGTGTAGTCGTGCTTTGTAATCGAGCGGTGATGCACCGAGATGACTTTCAGGTTATCGGTATTGATGATCAAGATGATGTTCGTCAAGTAGAAAGAGAGTTGGCCAACATTCCATTAGCAGAACGAAGTTTTAAACTGCTCATGTATCATCGACCAGTGGGCCTCGAAGCAGCGGCCAGCGCAGGAATAGATCTGATGCTCAGTGGCCACACACACAATGGACAGATATTCCCTTTTAACCTTTTGGTAAAACGTGTATTCAAAAGAATTGTAGGCATGTATTCCTTGTCGGATACTGTCCTTTACGTTTCGCAGGGCACCGGCACTTGGGGCCCTGTTATGAGAATAGGAACGCGTTCTGAGATCACACTATTTGAATTGGAGAAGTTAGAGTGACAGAAGTATCGGAAGATTTTCGATTGGAAATTCGGGGATGGTTGGAGACAAACTGTCCCGAGTCTATGCGAACACCAATGCCTCAAGATGAAATGCCAAGTGGTGGAAAGAAAACACATTACAAAAATCCGGATACTAAGCGCTGGATGGATCTTTGTGCAGAGAGAGGATTAACGGCTCCAACCTGGCCCGTTCAATATGGCGGTGCCGGTATGGATTCGGCGCAACATCAGGTACTAAGGCAGGAAATGGCTCGAATCAATGCTCGGCAACCCCTGGTAGGCATGGGTTTGTCGATGATTGGTCCGGCACTACTTGAATTTGGCACTGAAGAACAAAAAGCTGAGCATCTGCCAAAAATAACGCGAGGCGAAATTTGGTGGTGTCAGGGGTACAGTGAGCCCAACTCAGGCTCAGACTTGGCAAGTCTGCAGACGCGTGCTGAAGTAGATGGCGATGAATATGTCATTAACGGTCAAAAAATATGGACCTCGGGAGCGAATCATGCGGACTGGATCTTCTGTTTGGTTCGAACTGACACCGATGCACCAAAGCACAATGGCATAACTTTTGTGCTATTCGACATGGATCAAGCTGGCGTGACTGTTAAACCCATTAAACTGATCAGTGGATTGTCTCCATTCTGTGAGACTTTTTTTTCAGATGCCCGAGCCTTGCGTTCCAATGTAGTGGGCAGAGTTAATGAAGGTTGGACGGTAGCCAAGCGACTATTGCAGTATGAAAGAACATCTATCGGCGGCGGCGTTGGTCAGAGACCAAGGTCCGTTTCTGAATTTGCCAAGGATTTTATTGGAACCAGTAATGGTCGTATTAATGAGGCAAGCCTTAGAGATTCGATCTCTGAGCATGCAATGAATGATCATGCTTTTGGTTTAACGGTTAGACGCAATGTAGCTGAAAGTCAGTCAACAGAGGCGCCTAGTTTCGTTTCGTCGATGTTTAAGTTCTACGGAACGGAACAGAACAAAAGACGTCTTGAATTGATGATTCAAGCTATGGGTACTCAGATGCTGGGCTGGGAGGGCGAGGGCTTTGAGCCCGATGAATTAACGCAGACACGTGCATGGCTGAGAAGTAAGGCGAATTCAATTGAAGGAGGTACAAGCGAGGTCCAGTTAAATATCATTGCGAAACGGGTTCTTGGTCTCCCGGATTAGAGGTTTTATGACAATTCCTGGAAGTCGAAACTCTCAAATTAGAATTTTGACATCCTGCTTAATGATTTCTCTTGGATTTTGCAAACGAAACAGTTGAAGATGACTCAGCGCTTACCGCCAGATCTTTAGTCCAGCCTGCTATAATCGCGCGCTTTTCGCGAAACACTAGTGTAAAACCGATGACTATAGTCAAAAAGCCCAATGCGGCGTCCAGGAATTATTTTTCCCAGCGACTCAGATTGCATTATCTCGATTGGGGCAATCATGATAAACCCACTTTACTATTGGTTCATGGGAATCGTGATCATTGTCACAATTGGGATTGGGTAGCAGAGAATTTGTGTGATGATTATCACGTCATAGCGCCGGACTTCCGCGGTCATGGTGACTCGGAGTGGGTAATAGGTAGTTCTTACAGTCATAGTGAGTATGTTTATGACTTGGCTCAACTGATCCATCAACAGGACTTGGCTCCTTTAACGATAATTGCGCATTCGCTGGGCGGAGGGGTGGCACTTCGTTATGCAGGGATTTATCCCGAAAACATTAAAAAGATGATTGTCATAGAAGGTACCGGAGGTCCGCCGGGTGAGCTGGATCAGAGACCACCTCATGAGCGCATGCGAGAGTGGATTGAGAGCACTCGTACAGTTTCTGGTCGAATTCCAAAACGTTATCCTAATCTTGAAGACGCTTATCAGAGAATGCACGAAGCAAACAGCCACTTGAAAGAGGATTGGGCCAGGCGCTTAACGGTTCATGGGGCCAATCAGAATGAAGATGGCTCATACAGTTGGAAATTTGATAACTATACACATTGCATGTCGCCATACGACATGCCACGTGACGATGTAAAGAAACTTTGGGGGCGGATAGAAGCGCCAGTATTGCTTGTTTCCGGTGCAGACTCCTGGTTCCATGCTCAGGGTCGTGAGGATCCGGTTCCTTATTTTAAAGATGCCCGTCATGAAGTTGTTAAGGATGCTGGTCACTGGTTGCATCATGATCAGTTAGACGAGTTCCTGGCGTTGGCGCGACTTTTCCTCGACGAGTAATAAAAGGAAATAGTTAGGTTATTTAGTGGGCCCCTAAGTAAGGAACCAGTCGAGCAGCGCAGCATTTTCGGTTCGACAGTAACTGTGAGATAGGCCGTCAATAATGCGGCAAGTCAAATTAGCCCCTGCAGCCGTAAGCTCCGCCTCTGCCATCTGTGCGGTTTCTACGGGGAACATCCAATCATGGGTACCATGTACCTGGTAGATACTTCGGTTTTCAGCGAACTGTATGTTCCCAGACATTGTGATTTCCGGATGCAGAACGCCGGAGAATGACGCCAGGTGAGTAAAGGGTGATGCCTCCCTTAGTCCAGCCAGCAGGGTATAGGTTCCTCCATCTGACATGCCTGTCAGCAAGACCTTTTGTCGATTTATATTAAGCATATTGGCGATAAATTCGATTTCCTGGATAAGCACAGGCAAATCGATGTCTTCGTCCATCAATGACCAGGTGTCCCCTTGGGAGGTAGGTGCCATCAACACGAATCCTCTAGTGCGGGCTTCTCGTAACCATGCCCAGACGAAGTCTGCGCCGTGACCCGTGCCGCCGTGCAGAGCAATAATTAGGGGAGTGGGCTCTGACTTGTCGAGATACTCGGGAACGTACACTGAGAACCCCCCCCGGGACTGACGGTCGTTGTTTGCATGTAAAAGACCGACTTCCTCGCTGGGTTGATCCTTATTGAGCATATTTAGCAGCTTCTGGTTATCACGCTGTGGCTTTTCTAGAAAATATTGACTGATCGGCTTTAGCACGGTGGCGACTGGATAGAGTTTTTCTTGTGCACGTGTGTTGGCGCGAATTGCCTTCATTGCCGCCCATTGGTCTCCTTGGCTATTGGTGACGCCATCGCAGGCTCTTAGTGCATAGTTGGTAGCTTCAAGGAGATGGTTCGCAAATTTTTCAACATGTTCCGGATACTGCAGGTCTACAAATCCTGCTGAAGCGGTTTTCAGTTCTGCTTCGAACGGTGAAATGAAGTCGGCGAGTTGTGCTAATCGGGAAGGATGCATGTTTTGCTGGACCTGCTCAAAGGCTTCCATGGTGGTCAGCAGCGTTGGCGTCAGTCGGGTAATCGCGTCAAGTAGTTGGTCGTCACTGTCAGTCATGTTGGTGAAAAGTGATGGTGAGCAGGCACTATTACTGATGGTTGCGTCATAGGCAAGTATGGTAATCCGTTAGCAAAACCGATAGGTTGCGTTAGTCCTACAATTTTTTGGAAATGGTCGCGCACCATAGGTCATGTCAGTAGATCACGATAGTGGCTTTACTCGCCACGTTCCGCCCCCTTGTCTTGAAGAAGTCCAGGTGCTGTATGTTGATGACCATATCTTGGTCGTCAACAAACCGGCAGGACTGTTGTCAGTTCCAGGCCGCTTCTTAAAAGATTCTGTGTTGCATAGGATGCTTTTTGAGTATCCCGATGCTGTCATAGTTCATCGACTCGATCTTGATACATCAGGTTTGCTTGTGCTTGCGTTGTCGAAGAAAGCTGTATCCGATCTGAACCGGCAGTTTAGAGAACGTTCAGTTAGAAAATACTACGAAGCATTAGTTTGGGGTCATGTACCGGACACGAAAGGGCTCATCGAATTGCCAATTCGACCTGATCTTAACAACCGGCCGCGGCAGATAATTGATCGCGCGAAGGGAAAGGCTGCACAAACGCGCTATCGCGTTATCAATATTGGTCGTCAAAGTTCCAGATTGCGTTTGCAGCCTATAACAGGCCGTAGCCATCAACTCAGAATCCATCTCGCCAGTATCGGCTACCCTATTCTTGGATGTGATCTTTATGCTCATCGAGCTGCGTTTGAGGCAGCAGACAGGCTGATGCTTCATGCAACTAGCCTCCGCATCAGTCACCCGACTACCCTCGAGTCTCTTGATTTTAGGTGCCCAGCGGAATTTTCTGTTATCGGTTGATTAGTCTATTTCGGTTGTATTGAGTTCAAGCGTTAATTGAGAGTCTTTTTGTCTGTCAATTTCTGGTTTGAGCTGTCTGGTTTTGCATTATCCTCAGGTCCGTCGATGTAGTTTTTCCCCTGTAGCATGATGAATGCGATAACGGCCCTTGTTTTGAGGCCAAACTCAGTGGCTAGGCCGACACAATCAGAGAAGGTCCAGTTTTCTTTTTCAGCTATCCTCTGCTCCAGACCGGGTTTCATAAGCGAGCTAACCGTTTCTTTTTATTTTTCACGTAGTCCACAAGGATGTACTCGCCAAGGTTTTGAGGTTCCGCGTAGAAGATTCGGCCTCCATTTATTCTGCTCATATTTTCTACGAAGGCTTTCAGGTAATGGTTTTTATCAAGCATAAATGTGTTGATGGTGATGTTCTTGCTCGTACAGTTTTTTACTGCACGCAGAGTCTTGCTAATGGTCGTCGGCGTCGGTGGGTAAGCAAAGACTGGTCGACTGTTCTCGAGGTGCGCCGTCGGTTCGCCGTCGGTAATCATTACAACCTGTCGCGTCCCCTGTCGATGCCTCGCGAGCAATTTTCCCGCAAGAATTAAAGCATGCTGTATGTTTGTACCTAAGAGGTAGTCATCATACTGTAGGTAGGGTAAGTCGTATGGTTTGATTTCTCTCGCATAAGCCGAAAAGCCGAGAATATACAGACTATCTTGAGGATAAGCAGAAGAAATCAGGTTGTGCAGAGCCATAGCAACCTTTTTTGCTGACTGAAAAGAGCCACGTAAAGCCATAGACCACGAAAGATCAACCATGAGTACCGTCGCTGTCTGCGTGATAAGCTCTGACCGATAGACTTCAAAGTCCTCACTACGCAACTTGATTGGGGTGCCTGGACCATCGCGATCGACGGAATTACGAATAGTTCTCGGCATATGTAAATGGAAGGCATCACCAAATTCATAGGGTTTGGACTCTTCCGTGCGTTCACCAAAACGTCCTTCCTCGGGCACGGCGTGATTACCAAGCGATTGCTTTTTTAGTTTGTTATAGATTTCGTCCAGAGCCTTTTGCCCAAGACTCCTTGTCCCTCGGGGAGTTAGTCCCCATTTATTTCCTTCCTTTCTGACATAACCAGCGTTTTCCATGGTTTTGAGCATGCTACTCATTTTCTCGAGATCCACGAGGGCTTCGTCGCCCAGCAGTTCCCGAATCATATCGTGGTCAATATTGTCCACTTTGCCATTGTACTGGGCGTGCTGCATTTGTTGCTCGAGCTGATCTAGTTTCGACAGCTCCTGCATTAGCTCCATTGCTGCTAGAAGGTCGATCTCCTCGTTTCCAGAAAAGTTATACTCTTTTCCCTGAGGATTTAGAAAATCGAGCTCCTTGGTGAGTTTTGCTAATTCATTGTCCAGGTCTGTATCACCAAATTTACCGTGCATCATTGCTTGCAGTTGATGCTGCTGATCCGTACTCATAGAATTGACGAGAGATTGAGTTACCGACATCTGTTGCTGAATCTGGTTAAGGAACTTGTCCAAGCTCTGCGGGGGCGAATCACCGAACATGTCTCCATGCTTTTCCATGAAACTGTTAAAGTCTGCGTCTTCGCCGGCTATTTTTTTTACTAGCATCTCATTGAGATCCTTGATCATTTCCTTCATGCGTTTAATGTCGCCCTCGGATATTTGATCAATCATCCGAGATATATTCTTGAACAGAGATTGAGTCATCGCTTTACGAAGGTGATTGATGAGCTTTAGGAATTTCTTTTGTGCGTCAGTGTTTAAAAACTCATAATCCTGCAACGTATTGATCATACTGGCACTGTCATCAGGTAAATTTTTGATGAATTCATAATTTTTTTCGCCGATGCTGCTAAGTAGTTGATCAGAATAACTATTCTTCTCTGACTCCGCGCTTGCCTCTTCAGGAAGACTATTTTTCGTCAGACCTTCTCCCAGGCTCTCGATAAATTCTTGCGCATGATCGGGACTTCTTGTTCTATCAATCCAATCGTTGATGGTTTTTTTTTCCATGTCGAGGATTTCATTTAATTGCCGCCGGATGTCTTCCATGGTGCTGTCGATATCGAAGCGTTCGAGTCTTTGTCGGCGCTCATCTTTCAATTGTTGTAGGAGTTCCCTTAGGCCTCGCATGTTGTCGCCGTTTTCGGTATCCATCCCGCGCTGCATGAGATAGCGCATTGCCTGTTGCAAATCTCCGAACTCCATCAGGTCATCCGATAGTGCTTTCATAATCTGGTCTGCATCGAGTTCTGTATTTTGTGTGCCATCCCAAGCAGAGTATCGATTGAGTCGAAGAGCCATTTATAATTAACCTATGTAAGTTGTAAGATTTCCAACGCGGTCTTTGTTTAGAAGTTGATTAAGATGGAGTCCCTCTAAGACGAATTCGATGGCAGAAGCTCTTATCGCTGGACAGTCGCTTTGGGAAAGATTTGTGACTACTTTATTTAGTCCATCGACACGCGAGATAATGTCTTCGTAATCATCAGATGCCATTGATTCGCCAGTGGTGACCTGAAGTCCATCGGCAAATTGTAGAGCGAGAGTTTCCATGTCCAGGTCTTCCGAGAATCGTGCGAAGACATTTCTGACGGCGTCTTGAAGCAGTCGCTCCATAATTTTTTCCTCTCTTCCTTCTTCCATTGCCTCAAACTCTATCTTGCCTTGCAGCGAAGGCATGATGAAAGGCAGATCTGAAATTCGAGGCACGATGTCCTTTTCATCGACTTCAATAGAGCGACGAAAAGCGTTAGCTAGCACTGACTCGTAGTTGGCGATGGACGCGCGGACGGAAACTCCCGAACGTTGATTAATGTCAGGCGACTTTCTCGCCTGCTGGGTGATTTCGGCGATTATCTGAGCCATAAATGGCGGCACCTCCTGCCTATATTCACCCAGGTCAAGTTTGCGTTGCTCTTGTTCCATTATCGATATTTCTTGAGGAAGGCTGGTTGGATAATGTGTTCTGATCTGCGAACCATAACGATCTTTCAATGGAGTAATGATCCGTCCCCTGTTCGTATAGTCTTCAGGGTTAGCAGTAGCGACAATGACTACATCAAGGTCTAGTCGGATCTTATGTCCGCGTATCTGAATATCACGTTCCTCCATTACATTAAGCAGACCTACCTGTATTCTTTCAGAGAGATCGGGTAGCTCGTTGATGGCAAATATGCCGCGATTGGTGAGCGGGATCAGGCCAAAATGTAAGGCTTCTTCATCGGATAGGTAACGGCCCTCGGCAATCTTGATCGGATCAACTTCACCGATCAGATCTGCGATAGTGATGTCAGGCGTTGCCAATTTTTCACCGTAGCGCATCTCAGGAGTAAGCCACTTTATAACTGCATCGTCGCCCTGATCCTCGATGACTTTTTGTCCTTGCGAGCTAATTGGTGCAAACGGATTCTCTGGAATGTCGGCGTCAGCGAGTATGGGTGTTTTGTCATTTAGCAGACTGGTTAGGCTGCGGATGATTCTTGACTTTGCTTGGCCACGCTCGCCGAGCATGATGATGTCTTGGCCCGATAAAACAGCATTTACTATCTGTGGAACGACAGTATCTTGATAACCAATAATGCCAGGGAAAAGTGTCTCTTTAGTCTGCAGCTTGCGAATTAGGTTAAGTCGCATTTCTTCCCTCACTGGCAGAACCTTGTAATTATCGGCTTTAAGCTCTCTCAGTGTCGTAGGTTGGCTCACTTGGCTCTCCGTCATCCGTGAACGTGTGTAACCCAATAAATAGTATGCCAAAAGGCTTTTCAAGTCTTTCCTTTAGATCTCGTTAGGCAGTCTAGTTTTCCTCGCACCTTGCATTAGAAGTAGTCAAATAGAATTGGATACGTCAGATCAGTTTAGCGTCGCTGCTTTCAATTTCTCGTGTTCTCAATAGAACGAACCGGTTTCATTGTTGGATAGAAGAAAGACTTTTGATAGTACATCGCTTGAAGCCGATCGGAGTCAGTTCTGGGAAATAAGGGTAATCTTGCAATATCTTCGAGGTACGAGTTAGCCCTACAAAATAAAGGCTTAGTCTTAAAGAGGTTTTTCGGCAGTAAGAATAGCTCGAATGGGCGCTGGATAACCTTCAACCGTTTTTGATCGGTCTCTAGCATCAAGAAAGTCAGCAAGTGATTCAAAATTCATCCAAGGTGTTCTTCGTTGTTCTTCCAATGAAGTCGTGGTGACGTCAACCAATCTGGTGTTCGTGAAACCGATGCGGCTTACCATCTTCTCTAACAATCCAGTAGAGGGAATAAACCAAACGTTAGCCATCTTGGCGTAGCGATCCCTGGGTATCAGTAATTGCTGCGGATCACCTTCGATAATAAGGGTCTCGAGGACCAGCTGTCCGCCCGGTCGCAGGAATCCGAGCAATTCCTGCAAATGGTCTAACGGTGATCGACGGTGGTACAGCACACCCATTGAAAAGACAAGATCAAAACTTCTGAATTCGGGTAAGTGCTCAGCACGTAAAGGTAGTAGAAAAGCTTGGTTGTCGCTACTAAGCCTCTGTAAGAGCGCAAACTGAAAGTTGAATAGAATGGTTGGGTCGATCCCGAGAGCTAGTGAAGCTCCATCACCGAGCATACGAAATAAGTGATAGCCATTGCCACAGCCAATATCCAAGACCTGTTTGCCTTGCAGGTCATCGATGTGAGGTTTTACCCTTTGCCATTTCCAGTCGCTGCGCCATTCAGTGTCGACATAGGTCCGACCTATTTGCCAAGGGCCTTTTCGCCATGGTTTGAGTGCCTGTAGTTGAGAGTTATAGTCTTTAGTGGCAGAACCAATATGTATAGTGTCGGACGTTAACGAGGGTTCTATGTCAGCAGGTTCGATATCCGTGACAATTTCACTCCACTCGGCAGTCCGACCATGGGCTCGCAGGTTAGTTGACAGACTTTCGCGTAGCTCTGGATGAAAGCGTGCCAGCGCAGTTTTGCTTGTTTTAAGGAAAAATCGCTCGATTTCTGCTTCCAACAGTCCGTTCCTAATATATCAAAGATGATGGGGACGATAACGAAGTCATCCCCCCAGGGTCAGCGAATTGCAATAAACGCTTCAAAGTTAAGGCAGCGGAC
>MDSZ01026188.1_pt1 | contig 69957 bp, 54 predicted proteins | sample 811201 | NCBI WGS metagenome assembly MDSZ01 (sample SAMN05326647, study PRJNA326480) | marine metagenome | isolation source: seawater | place: Indian Ocean: North | collected 2010
ATCCATCACCTGCAGCGCAGCGACGAGCCGGTCTGGGGCGTGGGCCACTCGCTGGGCGGGGTGCTGCACTATCACGCCGCCTTGCTCCGTCCGGAGCTGTATCGCGGCGTGGTGATGCTCGACTCGCCGGTGCTGACGCTGGCCGATCGCATGGTGATCCGTGCGGCCAAGCGCTTCGGCTTCATCGACCGCATCACGCCCGCCGGGCGTACCCTGGGGCGGCGTGAAGCATTCGCCGACTCGGACGAGGCGCGTGACTACTTCGCCGGCAAGAGCCTGTTCCGCCGTTTCGATCCCGAATGCCTCGATGCCTATGTCAGCCACGGCTTGCAGGCTGACGAGCAGGGCCTGCGCCTGCGTTTCGATCCGGCTACCGAGATCAGCATCTATCGCAGCGTGCCGCACACCTCGCCCGGGCGACCGCAGCAGCTGGCGGTGCCGCTGGCGATGGTGCGCGGCCGCCATAGCCGTGTGGTCCTGCCGCACCACGCACGCCTGCTGCGCAGCATGCCGCGGGCCGAATATCACAGCCTGCCCGGAGGGCACATGTTCCCTCTGGAACGGCCACAGGCGACTGCCGAGCTACTGCGCGAGTTGTTCCTGCGCTGGGCCGGCGGCCAGGAGGAGAGAGCATGAACAGCGGTTTCGAAGAAGTACGCCTGAGCCTGCCGCACATCGAGCTGGCGGCGCACCTGTATGGCCCCGAGGATGGTGTGCCGGTGCTGGCCCTGCATGGCTGGCTGGACAATGCGGCGAGCTTCGCGCGCCTGGCGCCCAGGCTCGAAGGGGTGCGCATCGTCGCCCTGGACTTTGCCGGGCATGGCCATTCCGAGCACCGTGCGGCAGGTGCCGGCTACGCCCTGTGGGACTATGCCTTCGATGTGCTGCAGGTGGCCGAACAGTTCGGCTGGTCGCGCTTTTCCATTCTCGGCCATTCCATGGGCGCGATTACCGCCGTGCTGCTGGCGGCAGCCCTGCCGGAGCGGGTCGCACGCCTGGCGCTGATCGATGGCCTGGTGCCCTATACCGGCGAAGCCGAGCAGGCCCCGGAGAAGCTCGGCGAGGCGCTGCGTGCCCGGCAACAGCTCAGTGACAAGCGCAAGCCGGTGTATGCCGAGGTCTCGCGTGCCGTGGAGGCGCGCATGAAGGGCGTCGGCGCGGTCAGCCGTGAGGCCGCCGAGCTGCTGGCCCAGCGTGGCCTGATGCCGGTGCCGGGTGGCTACACCTGGCGCACCGACAGCCGCCTGACCCTGCCGTCGCCATTGCGCCTGAGCTGGGCGCATGCGCAGGCCTTCGTCCGCGCGCTGCAATGCCCGGTCAGCCTGGTGCTGGCGGAGCAGGGCATGATGGGCGCGCAACCTGCGGTCAGGGCCTTGCTTCAGGACCTGCCGTTCGAGGTGCACACGCTGCCGGGCGGTCACCACCTGCACCTCGACGACGAACGGGGGGCGCAACTCGTAGCGGATTGTTTCAATCCATTCCTGCGCGTGCCTTGACTTGCCGGCGGCTCCTGGGGAAAGGTGTGGCGGTCTGCCATGGAGGATCGCATGATCGACTCTTTCGAAGTCGCCACTCATTGTTCAGCAAGACCGTCTACCGTTTTCCCTCAGAGGATGTTCACTCGATGAGGGGAGGCATGAAGCTGTTCTCTGCGCTGTTTGCCAGTGTCTTCAGCGGCGCGCTGCTCGCCGCCGCTGCCGATGTGTCCGGTAGCCGTGACCTCGAGGCGTTGCCGCGCTTTCCTGCAAGCCACATCGTGGCCTTCGCGCAGGAGCCCGCGGCCGAGCGCATCTATCCGCAGGGCTCGGTCCGGCGCATCAGCGGACGCCTGCGCTACGAGCGCGAAATCCTGGCGCAGGGCCGGCATCAGGCCGTGACCTACGAGCTGCCGGGCACCCACAGCGCCGACCAGGTCTTCAGCGCATCGCGCGAGGCCCTGCTGAAGCAGGGCGCCGAGCTGCTGTACTGGTGCCAGGGGCGTGAGTGCGGCTCCAGCAGCCTGTGGGCCAATGCGGTGTTCGGCAATTCCACCCTGTACGGTTCGGATGACCAGCAGGCCTATGCCCTGTTGCGCCTGGCCGAGCCGAATCACGAAAGCCTGCTGGCGCTGTACAGCATCACCCGTGGTAACCGTCGGGCCTACCTGCATGCCGAGCAGCTGGATGCCGACGCGCCGCTGGGTGCCTTGCTGCCGACGCCTGCGACCCTGCTGCGGCAACTGCGCAGCGACGGGCAACTGCAGTTGCCGGTGGATGCCAAGGCCGACAGCGCCTGGGTCGAGGTGCTGGCGCGCAGCCTGAATCTGGACAGCACTCTGCGCGTCAGCCTGTCCGGCGGCCAGGCGCCGGCCTGGCGCGAAGCGTTGATGGCGCAGCGTGTGCGCGAGGCCAGGCTCGAACTGGGCGAGGACGAAGGCGATGCGCTGAATGTGCGGCTGCTGCGTTAAGCAGGGGCGTACCGGGGGAAGTTTGCAGAGCGCCCATCTCGGGCGCTTTGTCGTTTCGTCGAATGGAGTTTCGATTGATGGCCACTAATGATCGTCTGCTGGTGCAGATTCTGCTGCTCGGTTTGCTGGCGGCCAGCCTGTGGGTGCTGGCGCCATTCTGGTCGGCGCTGTTCTGGGCGGCGGTGCTGGCGTTCGCCAGTTGGCCGCTGATGCGCCTGCTGACGCAACTGCTGAACGGCCGCATGTCGCTGGCCGCCGGGATCCTCACCGGGGTCTGGGTGGTGCTGGTGGCGGTGCCGCTGGTCTGGCTGGGGTTCAACCTTGCCGATCACATCAAGGACGCCAATGCACTGGTCAAGGACCTGCAGGTCGAAGGCCTGCCGCCACCGCCGAGCTGGCTGGAAGCGATACCGCTGGTGGGCGGGCGCCTGGTGGAGATGTGGCACACCATCGACCAGCAGGGCGCGGCGTTCTTCGACACCGTGCGACCCTACCTGGGCCAGGTGGGCAACTGGCTGGTGGCGCGCAGTGCGAAAATCGGCGGCGGCATGGTCGAACTGGCGCTGAGCCTGGTGCTGGTGTTCTTCTTCTACCGTGACGGCCCGCGCCTGGCCGTGTTCGTGCACAGCCTGCTGGAGCGCCTGATCGGTGACCGCGCCGATCACTACCTGGAGCTGGTCGCCGGCACGGTGCAGCGCGTGGTCAACGGGGTGATCGGCACGGCAGCGGCACAGGCGGTGCTGGCCTATATCGGTTTCGTCATCGCCGGGGTGCCGGGTGCGCTGGTGCTGGGGCTGCTCACCTTCGGCTTCAGTTTCATCATGATCCCGCCGCTGATCTGGGGGCCGGCCGTGGCCTGGCTGGTCTGGCAGGGGGAGATCGGCATGGCGATCTTCCTCGGGGTCTGGGGCTTCTTCGTCATCAGCGGCGTGGACAACATTCTCAAGCCCTACCTGATCAGTCGCGGCGGCAACCTGCCGCTGGTGGTGGTGCTGCTCGGGGTGTTCGGCGGTATTCTCGCCTTCGGCTTCATGGGGCTGTTCCTCGGCCCGACCCTGCTGGCCGTGGCCTACAGCCTGCTCAGCGACTGGGTGGCGGACCGGGCGCCGCCTGCCGAGAACCTGGTGGACAAGCCGCTGGCGGACGAGGAGACGCGCGGTTGATCGTCAGCCGCGCTCGCTTTCGTACTTGTCCAGGGTGTCGCGCGCGATCTGCCGGCCAAGCATGATCAGCTCCGGCGCCTTGTAGAACTCGAAGAAGCGGCATACGCGCTTGGGCACGTTGATCAGGATGTCCGGTGGGTAACCGGCGATCTTGTACTGCGCCAGCGAGGTCTGCATCACCTCGAAGCTCTGGTTGACCAGCTCCAGCAGCGAGGCGGGCCCGCTGAACTCCGCCACGTGCGAACCGCTGGCGGATTTCGGCGCCGCTTCGTCATCGTCATGACTCGGTGCCGCGGCCGGGCTGATGTCATCGGCCTGCTGCTGCCCCTCGGCCAGCAGCAGGACTTCATCCTCGCTCTTGCGTCGGAAGCTGGGCAGGCGCGAGCCCAGGCTGCTCATCATCTGGTCGATGCGCCCCTTGAGGGCGGCCGGCCGTTCGATCACCGGCAGCTGGTAATGGGTATGGTTGGTGGCGTTGAGGTTGACCGCGATGATCAGGTCGCAGTGGCTGGAGACCACCGGCACGATCGGCAGCGGGTTGAGCAGGCCGCCATCGACCAGCATGCGCTTGCCCTGGACCACCGGGGTGAACAGGCTGGGAATCGCCGCCGAGGCGCGCATGGCCTGGTGCAGGCAGCCTTCCTGGAACCAGATTTCCTGCTGGTTGGTCAGGTCGGTGGCGACGGCGGTGAAGGGGATGTCGAGGTTCTCGATGTCCACCTCGCCGACGATCTCCTGGATGCGTCCGAACACCCGTTCGCCGCGTATCGCGCCGAGGCGGAAGCTGACGTCGAGCAGGCGCAGCACATCCAGGTAGTCCAGGCTCTCCGTCCACTCGCGGTATTCGCGCAACTTGCCGGCGGCGAAGATGCCGCCGACCACCGCGCCCATCGAACAGCCCGCGATGCAGCCGATTTCGTAACCGCGTGCCTGCAGCTCCTCGATCACGCCAATGTGCGCATAGCCACGCGCTCCCCCCGAGCCCAGTACCAGCGCCACTTTCTTGCTCATGTGAAAAATCCCCCGTCCAGGCCACGACCTTACTCGCGCGATGACGCTGCGCCAAGGCGGTCTTTGCTAGAATCCGTCGCCAGTCGTCGCAGTGAGAGAGAAGCATGAGCGAACCCATTCGTTTGACCCAGTACAGCCACGGTGCCGGTTGCGGCTGCAAGATCGCGCCCAAGGTGCTCGAGGTGATTCTTGCCGGCAGTGGCGCACAGAATCTCGACCCCAAGCTGTGGGTGGGCAATGCATCGCGCGACGATGCCGCGGTGTATGCCATCGATGAGGAGCGCGGAGTGGTGTCGACCACCGACTTCTTCATGCCGATCGTCGATGATCCGTTCGATTTCGGCCGTATCGCCGCGACCAACGCCATCAGCGACATCTACGCCATGGGCGGGGACCCGCTGATGGCGATCGCCATCCTCGGCTGGCCGGTCAACGTGCTGGCGCCCGAAGTCGCCCGCGAGGTGATCCGTGGCGGCCGCGCGGTCTGCGACGAAGCCGGAATCGCGCTGGCCGGCGGCCATTCCATCGATGCCCCCGAGCCGATCTTCGGCCTCGCCGTCACCGGGCTGGTGAGCAAGGGCAACATGAAGCGCAATGACACCGCGACGGTCGGTTGCAAGCTGTACCTCACCAAGCCACTGGGCATCGGTATCCTCACCACGGCCGAGAAGAAGGCCAAGCTGCGCGACGCCGACATCGGCCTGGCGCGGGACTGGATGTGCACGCTGAACAAGCCTGGCAGCCGTTTCGGCAAGCTGGAAGGCGTGCGGGCGATGACCGATGTCACCGGCTTCGGCCTGCTTGGCCACCTGGTGGAGATGGCGGACGGCAGCCACCTCAGCGCGCGCATCGAGTTCGCCCGCGTGCCGCGCCTGCAGAGCGCGGAATACTACCTGCAGGAAGGTTGCGTGCCGGGCGGCACCCTGCGCAACTTCGACAGCTACGGCGAGCGGATCGCGCCGCTGCCCGAGCTGAGCAAGCTGCTGCTGTGCGATCCGCAGACCAGCGGCGGGCTGCTGGTGGCCGTGGCGCCGGAGGGCGAGGCGCAGTTCTTGGTGGTCGCCGCCGAACTGGGGCTGGACCTGGCGCCGATCGGCGAGATGGTCGAGCGACAGCGTTACGCGGTCGAGGTGCTGTAATGCGTGACAACTGCACCGATTACCGCGACATCTTCCTGCACGACCGGCCGATGATGGATGCCCGTGCGCCGGTCGAGTTTCACAAGGGCGCCTTCCCGGGTGTGATCAACCTGCCGCTGATGAACGATGTGGAGCGGCAGAAGGTCGGCACCTGCTACAAGCAGCACGGCCAGCAGGCCGCCATCGAGCTGGGTCACCAGCTGGTCAGTGGGCGCAGCAAGGACGAACGCATCGAGGCCTGGGCCCGCTTCGCCAAGGCCAACCCCGAAGGTTACCTGTACTGCTTTCGCGGCGGCCTGCGTTCGCAGATCGTCCAGCAATGGCTGAAGAGCGAGGCCGGCATCGACTATCCGCGCGTGGTCGGCGGTTACAAGGCGATGCGCAACTACCTCCTGCACATCACCGAACAGGCCGTGGAAGAGTGCGATTTCGTCCTCGTGGGCGGCATGACCGGTACCGGCAAGACCGAGGTGATCAGCCAGCTGGGCAACAGCCTCGACCTGGAGGCGCATGCCAATCACCGCGGCTCCAGCTTCGGCAAGCGCGCCAGCGGCCAGCCGGCGCAGATCGATTTCGAGAACGCCCTGGCCATCGATCTGCTCAAGCGCCAGGCGACTGGCCAGCGCCAGTTCGTGCTGGAGGACGAGGCACGCCTGATCGGTCGTTGCTCCTTGCCGCTGTCGCTGCACCAGGCCATGCAGAACTACCCCCTGGTGTGGCTGGAAGACAGCCTGGAGAACCGCATCGAGCGCATTCTGCAGGCCTACGTCGTCGAACTGTGCGCCGAGTTCGTCGCGGTGCAGGGGGCGGAGGAGGGATTTCCCGCATTCGCCGCGCGGCTGCGCGAGAGCCTGGCCAATATCACCCGGCGCCTGGGCGGCGAGCGTTATCAGCGCCTGGCCGCGATCATGGAGCAGGCGCTGCACGAGCAGCAGAACGATGGCGTGGTCGACAGCCATCGCGGTTGGATCGAAGCTTTGCTGGTTGAGTACTACGATCCTATGTATGTGTTCCAACGTGAAAGCAAGTCCGGGCGCATCGAGTTCGCGGGCGAGCAGCAGGCGGTGGTGGAGTACCTGCGCAGTCGCAGCGAACGCTGAACCGGGCACTTTCGCCCGGCCTTAGCGTCATAGACTGGGCCAATCCGTAGTCATGTCCGTTCGAGGAGTGTGGTTGATGAAACACTGGATCTGTTTGCCGCTGCTCGCGGTAGCGTTGACCGGCTGTGCCGGCAAGACGGTTTACCGCGATACCTGCGCCAACCAGCTGGATGCCGCCTGGAAGGAGCTGAGCATCGCCGAGGCCGAAGGCTTCGCCGGCACCGTGAGCTATTCCAAGGCGTTGTCGCTGCTGACGGCTGCCAAGACCCAGCAGCAGTTCGAGGCCTACGAAGGCTGTACCAGCAAGGCCGAGCGCGCGCGCTTCTACATCCGCGAATCGCGAGCGGGGCGCTGATGCAGCTCGACTTCTCTGCCCTGATCCCTCTGGATGCCTATCGCTGGCTGGCGTCCAGCGTCACGCCGCGCCCCATCGCCTGGGTGTCGAGTCGTTCGCCCGAGGGCGTCGCCAACCTGGCGCCGTTCAGTTTCTTCCAGGTGATCAGCGACAATCCACCCACGCTGCTGGTCAACGTCAACACCCGTGACGACGGCAGTCTCAAGGACACGCTGCGCAACGCCCAGGCCAGTGGCGAACTGGCGATTCAGCTGGTGAGCTTCGCGCAGGCCGAAGCCATGAATGCCAGCGCCGCGGTGTTGCCCCACGAGGTCAGCGAGTTCGAGCATTGCGCCATCGCCAGCGTGCCCTGCGAGCGCATCGACGTGCCCCGTGTCGTCGGCGCCCCGGTGACCTTCGAGTGCCGCGTCGCGCAGATCCAGCCGTACCCCGCGCAGCAGCCCAACAGTCACCTGATCTTCGCCGAAGTGCTGCTGGCCCATATCGACGACGCGCTGCTGACCGAGCAGGGCCGTCTCGACCCGCTGCAGCTCGATCTGGTCGGTCGCCTCGGCGGCAGCGCCTATTGCCGCACGCGCGATGTCTTCAACATGCAACGCCCTTGAATTCGTTCTGAAAACGACCTCCAGTTAACTGTTTCGGCCATCCTGCCGCCTGCTGGCTTGTCGCCAGCAGGGCGGTGCTCCTATGTTTCAGGATTCTGGGCTGGCTGCAGTAGGCAGGGGGATGTCATGGGTAGCTCATTGACCAAGCGGCTGGCCAGCTTGAGTACGGCCAGCAAACTGATGCTGGGCTTTGCCCTGGTGCTGCTGTTGACCGCGCTGGTGGCCGCCACCGGCCTGCTGGCGTTGCGCGAGGTCAGCGCCGGCGCCGAACTGCAGCAGCGCATGAGCGCTCTCGGTGAACAGGTGCTGCGCATGCGCCAGAGCGAGCAGGCCTTCGCCCTGGCCGGCGACAGTCAGCATGCCGAACGGCTCAACGAGCAGGCCGATGCCATCCTCCAGGCCAGCCAGGCGCTGCAGGGCGAGCTGGACAGCGACAGCGCGGCTATCCTGGCGCAGGTCGAGCCGGCCCTGGCCGACTACCGCACGGCCTTCGCGCGCTATGTCGAACTGACCGACAACATGCAGCTGTCCTTGCAGGCTGCCGACTGGCTGGTGGTCGCTGCGGCCAACAGCCTGGACCTGCTGCAGGAGGGGCTGTCCGAGGATGGCGTCGACCTGCTGGAAAGCTCCCAGGGCGAGCGGGGCGGCGACTCGGTGCTGCAGGCAGGGCAGGTCGGCAAGATCCACCAGCTGCTGCTGCAGGCGCTGGATCAGGCGCGCCAGCGCCTGGAGGCCAGCCGCCGTGCGGACACCACCGAACAGGCGGAGATCGCCCAGGCGGGCGAGGCGCAGGCCCTGGCGGCAGAGCTGCGCGATGCGCTGGACGACCCCGGCTATTCCGCCGTGCTCGGTGAGGTGGTGGTCAACGTCGACTCGTTCAACGAACGCCTGCAGGAGTACGCCAGCCAGTTGCAGCAGCAGAAGGCGGTCTACGCCCAGCTCGTCGCCCAGGTCGAACTGTTGCTGCAGCGTGTCGATCAGGCACTGCAGGCGCAGCAGCAGGCCATGCAGGCGGAGCGCAAGGCCAGCAGCGGCCTGATCGTGGTGGCCGCGGCGCTGGCGCTGCTCTTCGGCCTTGCGGCGGCGATCATCATCAGCCTGGTCATCGTCAGGCCGCTCAAGCGCGTCATCGCGCTGGCCGAGTCGGTCGCCGGCGGTGACCTGAGCGTGCACCTCGAACAGGACCGCCGCGATGAGATCGGCCAGCTGCTCGCTGCCATGCAGCGCATGGCCGGCAACCTGCGCGACATGGTTGGCCGCCTGCAGGGTGGCGTGGCGCAGATTTCCAGCTCGGCTCAGTCGCTTTCGGCGACCGCCGAGCAGACCCGCCAGGGCGTCAACGGGCAGAAACTGGAGACCGATCAGGTGGCCACGGCCATGAGCGAGATGACCGCCACCGTGCACGAAGTGGCGCGCAACGCCGAGGCGGCAGCCGCTTCGACGGAGCAGGCCGACCAGCGCGTGGGCAATGGCAGCCAGGTGGTCCGCCAGACCCTGCAACGCATCGAGCAGCTGGCCCGGGCGATGGACACCACGACCGCCAGCATCCAGCGCCTGAGCCAGGATACCCAGCGTATCGACGCGGTGCTGGAGGTGATCAAGAGCGTCGCGGAGCAGACCAACCTGCTTGCCCTCAATGCCGCCATCGAGGCGGCCCGTGCGGGCGAGCAGGGCCGCGGCTTCGCGGTGGTCGCCGACGAGGTGCGGGCGCTGGCCAAGCGTACCCAGCAATCGACGGCTGAGATCGAGTCGCTGATCTCCGCCTTGCGCGAGGGCAGCCGGCGTGCGGTGGCAGACATGGAGCAGAGCGCCGGGCTGGTGGAAAAGACCGTCGACGACGCCAGCCAGACCGAAGTCGCCCTGGTGGCCATTGCCGAGGCAGTGACGCTGATTTCCGAGATGAACCAGCAGATCGCCGCGGCGGCCGAGCAGCAGACGGCCGTCGCCGAAGAGATCAACCGTAGCGTCACCTCGATCCGCGACATCGCCGATCAGTCGGCCACGGCGATGGACGAGACGGCGGCGTCCAGCATTCAGCTGGCCGAACTGGGGCGCGAATTGCAGGGCATGGCAGGGCACTTCCGCCTGTGAGGCCGCGCTGTTCGCCCGCGGCGCACTTTGGACGGCCATTCACAGTTTCGTGAGCAAAGGTTACATGGCGCTTTGCCCCGGCCGAGTGGCCCAGTAGCATCGGCAGTCCGTACAAGGAGCAAACGATGCGAACCAAACTGGATGCCTGCCTCGACTCGGTCAATCAGGTGGTACTGGGCAAAGAGGCGCAGGTGCGTCTGGCGCTGACCTGTCTGCTGGCGCGTGGTCACCTGCTGATAGAGGACCTGCCCGGCATGGGCAAGACCACCCTCAGCCATGCCCTGGCACGGGTGCTGGGGCTGAGTTTCCAGCGCATCCAGTTCACTTCCGACCTGTTGCCGGGCGACATTCTCGGCACTTCCGTGTTCGACAAGGACACCGGGCAGTTCGTGTTTCACCAGGGGCCGATCTTCGCCGAACTGGTGCTGGCGGACGAGATCAACCGCGCCACGCCGAAGAGCCAGAGCGCATTGCTCGAAGCCATGGAGGAAGGGCAGGTCACCATCGAGGGGGCGACCCGGCCGTTGCCCGAGCCGTTCTTCGTCATCGCCACGCAGAACCCGGTCAGCAGTGGCGGCACCTTCGCGCTGCCCGAATCCCAGCTCGACCGTTTCCTCATGCGCCTGTCGCTCGGCTATCCGGCCCAGGCGGCAGAGCGTGCGCTACTGCTTGGCGATGCGCGGCGCGACATCCTGCCCAAGCTCGAGCCGGTGCTCGACCATGCCGAACTGGCGCGCCTGCAGGCCGAGGTGCCGAAGATTCGCGCCAGCGACGCCCTGATCGACTACGTACTGCGCCTGGTGGAGGCTACCCGCAGCCTGCCGCAGTTCGCCTGGGGCCTGTCGCCCCGTGCCAGCCTGGCGCTGCTGGCTGCGGCCAGGGCCTGGGCGCTGCTCGCCGAGCGGGATTACGTGATCCCCGAGGACGTGCAGGCGGTGTTGCCCGCCGTGGTCGGTCACCGCCTGCGCGAACGCGCCGATCCGGCCGGCCATGGTGGCGGCAGCCTGGTGCAGTGGCTGCTGCGCGAAGTTCCGGCGCTCTGATGCGCACGGCACTGAGGCCCCTCTGGGCACGCTGGCTGGCCCGGCGCATCCCGCCTGCGGCCAGCGTTCGCCTCAATCAGCGGCGCATCTTCATCGTGCCGAGTCGGGTCGGGGCGGTCTTCGCCGTCGCCCTGGTGCTGATGCTGCTGGTCGCCATCAACTACCAGAACAGCCTGGCGTATGGCCTGACGTTCCTGCTGATGGCGGTGTTCGTCGTCGCCATCCTGCACACCTATCGCAATCTTGCCGGGCTGGTGCTGAAGGCGGGCGGTGGCGGGGCGGTATTCGTGGGTGAGCAGGCCGTCTTTCGCGTGCGCCTGGAGAGTCGCGGGCGTGAGCACCAGGCCGTGGCCCTGGGCTGGCCACCGGCCGAGCTGGTGCTGCGTGATGTGCCGCGCGAAGGCCAGTGCGAGGTGGAGGTGAGCCTGCCGGCGCGGCGGCGTGGCTGGTTGCGGCCCGGTCGCCTGCGGGTCGAGAGCCGCTTCCCGCTGGGCCTGCTGGTGGCGTGGAGCTGGGTCGACCTGGACCAGGCGGTACTGGTCTACCCGCGCCCGCTGGAAGGCGATCTGCCCGTGTCCGCCGGTCTCGGCGAGGACGACGACGAAGGCATGCGGGCGCGTGGCCAGGGTGCCGATGACTTCCAGGGGCTGCGTGACTACCAGCCGGGCGATTCCAAGCGGCGGCTGGACTGGAAGGCCTATTCGCGCGGCCAGGGGCTGCTGGTCAAGGACTTCGCCATGCTCAGTGGGCGGGACCTGTGGCTCGACTACGAGAGCCTGGCTGGCGACAGCGAAATGCGCCTGTCGCTGCTGTGCCACTGGGTGCTGCAGTTCTCCGCGCGACAGCAGCCCTTCGGCCTGCATTTGCCGGGCACGTCGATCGCTGCGGACGTTGGCGAGGCGCATCGCGATGCCTGCCTGCGCGCCCTGGCGTTGTTCGGGCAACGTCCATGAGCCGGCTGCCAGGCATTCCGCGCATTGCCCTGATCTGGTTGCTGGTGGCGCAGGTGCTGGTGATCGTGCCGCATCTGGTGCATCTGCCCATGTGGATGATCGCCCTGTGGCTGGGCGCTGCGAGCTGGCGGGTGCAGATCTTCCGCATGCGTGCGCGCTACCCCGGTGGCTGGGTCAAGGGCGGCCTGGTGCTGCTGGTCCTGATCGGCATCCTGTTCTCGCGGGGTACCCTGGTCGGGCTGGATGCCGCCGTGGTGCTGCTGATCGCCACCTTCATCCTCAAGCTGCTGGAGATGCGCACGCGGCGTGACGCGCTGCTGCTGGTCTTCCTTGGCTTCTTCTGCGTGGTCACCGCCTACCTGTTCGAGGATGGCATCGTCGCCGCGCTCTACAGCCTGCTGCCGGTCACGGCGCTGCTGGCTGCCCTGGTCGGTCTGCAGCAGAGCGGCTTTGCCGAGCGGCCCTGGCCCACCCTGCGTCTTGCCGGCGGCCTGCTGCTGCAGGCGTTGCCGCTGATGCTGCTGCTGTTCGTGTTCTTTCCGCGCATGGGGCCACTGTGGTCGTTGCCGATGCCCAGCGACAAGGGCCGGACCGGACTCTCCGACAGCATGGAACCAGCCGATATCGCCGAGCTCAGCCGCTCCTCGGAGCTGGCGTTTCGCGCCAGTTTCGAAGGCGCCGTGCCGCCCCGTAACCAGCTGTACTGGCGGGCCCTGACGCTGGACCGATTCGATGGTCGGCGCTGGTCGCAATCGAGCCTGGCGCAGCTGCCCAGGGCGCCGCAGTGGAGCAAGGCCGGGCAACCGCTGGATTACAGCATCATCATGCAACCCAGCGGCAAACCCTGGCTGTTCGCGCTCGATGTCGGCGAGGTCGCCCAGGATGGCACGCGCATGATGAGCGACTTCCGCTGGCAGAACCGACGCCCCGTGGACCGCAGCCTGCTCTACCAGGTGCGTTCCTGGCCGCAGGCCCTGCGCGAGGCCGAGGCGCAACCCTCGACGCTGCGCCATGCCCTGCAGCTGCCGGCACAGGGCGATCCGCGCAGTCGCGCCTGGGCCGCCCAACTGCAGCGCCAGTACCCGCAGGCTGATGCGCTGGTGGACGCGCTGTTGCGGCATTTCAATCGTGAGCCGTTCGCCTACACCCTGCGTCCGCAAACGCTGGGTCAGAACAGCGTCGACGAATTCCTGTTCGACACCCGCAGTGGCTTCTGTGCCCACTACGCCGGGGCCATGACCTTCGTCCTGCGTGCCGCCGGCATCCCGGCGCGCGTGGTGACCGGCTACCAGGGTGGCGAGCTAAACCCCTCGGGCAACTACATCCAGGTTCGCCAGTTCGATGCCCATGCCTGGGTCGAGTACTGGCAACCCGGGACCGGCTGGCGTAGCGTCGACCCGACCTTCCAGGTCGCTCCCGAGCGCATCGAGCAGGGCCTGCAGGAGGCGTTGAGCGAAGAAGACGGTTTTCTCGACGACCAACCCTTCTCGCCGCTGCGTTACCGGGAACTGGCCTGGCTCAACCAGTTGCGCCTGAGCTGGGAGCGTCTCAACTACGGTTGGCAGCGCTGGGTGCTGGGTTATCAGGGGGAGCAACAGCTCAGCCTGCTGCAGAGCTGGTTCGGCAGTCTCGACTGGCAGCGTCTCGCACTGGCGCTGGTCGGGGGTGGTGCGGCGCTGCTCGGCCTGCTGGCCCTGTGGCTGCTCAAGCCCTGGCAGCAGCGGCGTGACCCTTTGCGTCAGGTGCTGCGACGGTTCGAGCGTCTGCTGGCGCGGCATGGCGTGCATCGGCAGGCCGGCGAGGGCATGCGTGCCTTCGCCCGGCGCGCCAGCCAGGAACTGCCGGCGCAGGCGGCGCAGATCCAGGCGTTCGCCGCGTGTTTCGAGCGCCAGCAGTACGCCGGCCAGGCCGTGGCGCCGGCCGCGCTGCGTCAGGCGCTGGGTGAGTTGCGCCAGGCGTTGCCCTGGCGCTGGCTGAATTAGGATTTTTCGGGCGCGACGGGTTTGTTGGTCGTCACCCTGAGCGTCAAGGAGTAGCGAGCATGAGCGATCTGATCGAGCGCAGCCTGCAGCGTGTGCTGGCCTTGCAGGTACGGCTTTATGCCTGCCAGGCCCGCCTGGGCGGATTCACCGACGCCGAGGCGTTGCACGACCTGCGCATCACCTTGCGCCAGCTGCGCAGCCTGCTGCGCCCCATGCGCGGCCTGGCGACGGTGGATGCCCTGGAGCAGGCCGCCGCGGTACTCGGCCGGCTGACTGGTCCCTTGCGTGATCGCGAGGTGTTGATGGCCGAACTCGAACGCATGGGCCTGAGCCGCTTGCTCGCCTTTGACCAGGAGGCGCATGCCGGGGCTTTTGCGGCTGTGGCCAGCAGTCGTGAACTGGCCGAACTGATCGCCTTGCTCGACAGCTGGCCGGTTGCCTGGCGCGAGGCAGCACGGCGTGGCCAACTGCATAGCGTCAGCAAACGCATCCAGCGTCGCCTGCGGCGTCAGCAGGCGCAGCTGGCGCAGGCCCTGCGTGACCCAGCGCACGACCGCCATCGCCTGCGCCTGCTGATCAAGCGGGTGCGCTACGCGGGCGAGACCTATCCCTTGCAGAGCGGCCTGGACAGGGCGGCGCTGGCGCGGCTCAAGCGCGCCCAGAGCGCGCTGGGCGACTGGCACGACCACCTGCAGTGGCTGGCGCAGAGCGAGGTGATCGAGGCGCTGCATCCCTGCCGGGAGGCCTGGCTGCAGGGGCAGCTGGCTGCCGAGGAACGTGCGGACGGCGCCCTGATCGCGTTGTTCGGTGACTTTCCCCTGGGCGAATGAGGCGACATTTTCGCCGGCAATATGACCGAATCGGCATCTTGCCGGCCTATCTTCCAGGCTGCGCCATCCCCTAAGATCATCGCCCTTGATGACGCGCGAGGTCCGTATGACGCTTTTGCAATTGCTCGACGCGGTGCGCCGCGATCCCGATGCCGTGGTGATACCAGCCGAATGGGGCCAGGGGCGTGCCAGTTTCGGTGGCCTGGTCGCCGCCCTGGCGTTCGAGGCCATGCGTGCCAAGGTCCCGCAAGGGCGCCCGGTGCGTTCGCTGGCGATCACCTTCGTCGGCCCCGTCGCCCCGCACGTGCCGGTGAGCTTCCAGGCGGAAGTGCTGCGCGAGGGCAAGGCCGTCAGCCAGATGCTCCTGCGCGCGGTCCAGGATGGCCAGGTGGTGACGGTGGTGCAGGGCAGCTTTGGCGCGTCGCGTGCCTCCGCGGTCGACGTGGCGGCGCTGGCAGCCCCGGAGATCACGCCGGTCGAGCAGTGCCAGGAGTTGCCTTACGTGCCGGGCGTGACGCCGGAGTTCACCCGTTTCCTGGCCATGCGCTGGGGCATTGGCGGCATGCCGTTCAGCAACAATCCTTCGCGGCAGATGGGCGGCTGGGTGCGCTTGCGCGGCGAGCAGGCGGCCCAACCGCTGGACGAGGCCTACCTGCTGGCGCTGGTCGACGCCTGGCCGCCGGCGGTGCTGCCACACCTGAGCAGCCCGGCGCCCGGTAGCTCGCTGACCTGGACGATCGAGTTTGTCCAGCCGCTGCAGGCGCTGACGACCGAGCAGTGGTGCCTGTACCGCGCCGAGATCGAGCATGCACGCGATGGTTATGGGCATGTCGCCGCAGCCATATGGAGCCCGGCGGGCGACCTGCTGGCGCTGAGCCGGCAGACGGTGACGGTGTTCGGCTGAGCCGCCTCAGTCGGCGGCCTGGGCGGTGCGGTTACGGCCCTCCGCCTTGGCCCGGTACAGCGCGCTGTCGGCGCGCGCCAGCACACCTTCCAGAGGCTCCGCGGGGCGGCGCTCGGCCAGGCCGACGCTCAGCGTGATGCCCAGTTGCTGGCCGTCGGCGCCGTTCAGGGCCAGTGCCTCGGCACTCAGGCGCAGACGCTCGGCCACCTGCAGGGCGTCGCAACGGTCGGTCTGGGTCAGCAGGGCGGCGAACTCCTCGCCGCCGAGGCGGCCGATGATGTCCACTTCACGCAGCACCTGGCGCAGCAACTCGCCCAGGCGGGCGAGGACCTCGTCGCCGCTCTGGTGGCCGTGGTTGTCGTTGATCGCCTTGAAATAGTCGATGTCGAGCATCAGCAGGGTGCAGGGCTGGTCGAAGCGTTCGGCGCTCTTGAACAGCTCGCCGGCGCGCTGCAGGAACGCGTGGCGGTTGTTCAGGCCGGTGAGCGCGTCGGTGGTGGCCAGCACCAGCAGTTCCTGTTCCATCTGCTTGCGCAGGCTGATGTCGTAGCTCCAGATCAGCAGCGCAGGCCTGCCGTGATACTCCAGCACGCGTCCCGAGACCACGCCCCAGTAGGGCTCGGCTCCGGCCAGCTGGGTCTCCCAGCCGTCCAGACGCTGGCGGGCCTGCAAGGCCTCGCTGAAGTGCAGGGCCTCGCGGGCGTTGCTGAACAGGCGACTCAGCGAGAAGTCGCTGCTGGCATCGAGTTCCAGGCGCTGGCGCAGCCGCTGGTTGACGAAATGCACCTGCTTGCCGTCGTCGCTGATCAGCGCCACGTCACTGGGGCTGGCGTCGAGGATCTGCCGCAGCAGCGCCTGGCCCTCGCTGAGCTCGGCGGTGCGTTCGCTGACGCGTTGCTCCAGGTGCTGGTTCAGCTCGGCCAGGTTGTGCGACAGCGTGCGCGCCTTGCGGTAGTCGCTGACCAGGCGCGACACCAGCAGGGCGCCGCCGAGCAGAAGACCGAGCAGTGTCCAGCCCAGGCCGATGAAGCAGCGGTGCAGGAGCTGGCGCTTGGCGTCGATCTTGTTGGCCAGGGAAATCTTGCTGGCCACCATCACCTCGTGCATCGGCTTGAGCAGCTGCGGCAGGCGTTGATGGATTTCTTCGGCCAGTTGCCGGACACCCTGCGGGTCACCCCAGCGCGCGCGTGCATCCCAGTCGCGGCTCAGGCCGATGATCTGGTCGAGCGTGCCCTGGGTGATCGACTGTGACTCGGGCAGGAAGTCGAACAGATGGTGGCGTTCCAGTGACTGGGTCAGGCTGCGCAGCACCTGGATGCGCACCACCAGATCGTCGCTGTCCAGCTCGCCCTTGCGCAGGCTGTGCGCCGCGTCGAGCAAGTGGTTCATCTCGTTGTCGATCTGGTACGCCTGCCAGAGCTCGTTGTGCAGCGTCGGCAGGGCGAGTTGGCGTGCCTGCTCCTGCACCAGCCAGAGCGAGCCGAGCGTGACCAGCGCCATGGCCAGCACCAGGGTGATCAGGGCGGACAGTTTCAGGCGGTGACGGGAGGGCGAAACGGGGGGCGTTGCAATCGAACTCATTCGACGTGAATCTCGCTGAGCTGCCAGATGGAGCGGTTGTAGAACACCTGTTGGTGCAGTTCGGGGTAGTCGTCGAGTGGGTAGATGAGGTACAGCGGCCCGTGGTCGCGGATGGAGAGGAACTGGCCGTCGCGCTGGTAGGCGATCAACGGCTGGTAGCGCCGGATGTCGACCGCCGGGATCACCACCGAATAGTGATTGAGCGAGCGGGTGTACACCGGCCTATCGTGCGTTTCTTCATCCATGGATTGCAGCAGCCACGGCAGGGACACGCCCACCCACACCTGTTCCTTGCCCGTGGCGTCACGCAGGCGGATCGTGCTTTGCGGGAAACGCTGCAACTGGTGCAGGGTGAAACTCTGCTGGCGGCCGTCGGCCAGGTACAGGCGCAGCGCCGTCCGGTCCTGCGGATAGGGAACAGGCTCTGCCTTGACCGCGGTCAGACAGAAAAACGTCACGCAATACATGACAATAAAATGTCGTGACATCGACATACGGCTGCCATCGGTCAATATATTGTCGATGCTATCGTGGTTTAGTCTGGGCGCCTGAATTGGCCCGACGAACGGAGGCGCGCGGATTCAGGGCGTTGCGTGGCTCACGCCGGCATGGCGACGCAGGACGAAGGCGGCGCGCAGGCCGATGCCGGCCAGGACCAGGGCCAGCGCGCTGGGCTGGCAGGCGGCCGTCACCAGCAGGGCCACGGCGAGCAGCAGCAGGCACGCCGCCAATTGCTGAATGGCGCGGGCGGTGCTGTACGGGTCAAGCAGAAGGGCGCTCATGTTGCATTCCTCGGAGGGTTGCAACCAGTCTATGAGCGCACCGGCACGGGCGACGAATCGTTTCTGGCTATGACCGGCATAGCCTCCAGCGACCCTACAGCTTGAGCTGGCGGATCGCCTGGTTGAGCTGGGCCGCCAATGTGGCCAGCTGCTGACTGGTGGCTGCCGATTCCAGCGTCTGGCCAACGGTCTGCTCGGTGACGTCGCGGATGCCGACGACCGAGCGGCTCATTTCCTCGGCCACCTGGCTCTGCTGCGCAGCTGCCACGGCGATCTGCGTGTTGCTGTCACGCATCAGGGCCACGGCGGCGGTGATCGCTTCCAGTGATTCTCCGGCTTCCTGTGCCAGCTGCACGCACTGGTTGGCGTTCTCCGAGCTCTCGCGCATGAATTCCACGGCGTCACGGGTGCCGCCTTGCAGGTTGCCGATCATCTGGGTGATCTCGTCGGTGGAGTCCTGCACGCGCTTGGCCAGGTTGCGCACCTCGTCGGCGACCACGGCGAAGCCGCGACCCATTTCGCCAGCGCGGGCGGCCTCGATGGCCGCATTGAGGGCGAGCAGGTTGGTCTGTTCGGCGATGCCATGGATGACGCCGACCACGCGACTGATGTGCTGGCTGTCCTCGGCCAGGCGCTCGATGCTGCCGGCGCTCTGGCGCACGCCCTGGGAGAGGGCGGCGATGGACTGCTCCACGCGTTCGACCACCTGCTGACCGGCGCGTGCCAGCTGGTCGGCGCTGAGCGACTGGTCGCGGGTCGTGCCGGCGTGATCGGCGATGTGCTGCACGGTCGCCGACATCTCGTTGATCGCCGTGGCGGCCTGGTCGGTCTCGCTCTGCTGGCTGAGCATGCCCTGGCGTACCGCGCCCATGCGCTGGGCCATGTTGCGCGTGCCGCTGTCGAGTTCACTGGCGACCTGGCCGACGGTGCCGACCACGCGCTGGTAGCCGGCCTGCATGGCGTTGAAGGCGGCAGCCATCTGGCCGACCTCGTCGCGGCTGTCCAGCGGTACGCGCAGTGACAGGTCGCCGCTGCGTTCCGCCTGCAGCATCACGTCCTTGAGCGTGTTGAGGTGGCTGAGCAGGAAGCGGATCAGCAACTGCGAGGCCGCCAGCAACAGCAGCATGAGCACCGCCACCGCCAGGGCATAGGACAGCGCGTGCTCGGTGAACAGGTCGAACAGACTCGGTGCCCGCGCCACGACGGCGAGGTTGCGTCCGTCGGCGAGCGAAACCCGCTGCGCGCCAACCGCCGGCATGCTGTCGAACCAGGCGTCGTGTTTCAGCACCTGCCAGCCGCTGGCATCGGCCGCACCCTGGGCATTCGCCAGGGAGGCATCGCCTTGCAGTACCTGGACATTGCCGGAGCTGGGCAGTGTCGCCTGCTGCGGCCACTGCTGAAGCAGGCGTGCCTGGGCGCTGGCTGCCTGGCGCGCATCGAGGCTGCGGGCCGCCTGCTCGGTGTGCAGGGCGAACAGCACCAGCATCAGGCTGATGACGAATGCGACGGCGTTGACCGCCCAGAATTTGTACTTGAGAGAAAGATCGCTGATCCAGGCGCCCATGCTGTCGTTATCCGTTTCGCTGCGTTCACTATTGGCTATGTGCCAGTAGTATGCCTTGGGGTAAGGTCAGAGTCTTGACGTCAATCAAGAGTCCGTGCTGCCACTCTCCAGTATGGTCGGCATGGCGAAGAATGCCCGTGCGCATGCCGTCGACTGTGCCGCCAGCTGCTGTTCGCTCTGGCCACGATGCAGTGCCACTTCGCGCAGGACCTCGCCGAGGTAGGCCGGCTCGTTGCGCCCGCTCCTGGGCTTGGGCCGCAGACTGCGTGGCAGCAGGAAGGGGGCATCGGTCTCCAGCATCAGGCGCTCGGCAGGGATGTCCTTGAGCAATGGATGCAGATGGGTGCCACGGCGTTCGTCGCAGACCCAGCCGGTGATGCCGATGTGCAGGTCGAGGTCGAGATAGGCATAGAGGGCACGGCGCTCGCCGGTGAAGCAGTGCACCACCGCAGCGGGCAACTGGTCACGATAGCCGCGCAGGATATCCAGCAGGCGCTGGCTGGCCTCGCGCTCGTGCAGGAACACCGGCATCTGCAGTTCCACCGCCAGCGCCAGCTGTTCTTCCAGGGCCTTTTCCTGGATGGGCCGGGGTGAAAAGTCGCGGTCGAAATCCAGGCCGCATTCGCCGACGGCACGGACCTCGGGCTCGTTCAGCAGTGCTTTCAGGGCGGTGCTGCTGGCCGTGCCCCAGCTGCTGGCATCGTGCGGGTGGATGCCGGCCGTGCTGAACAGTCGCTGGCCGCTGGCGTCCAGCTGTCGGCAAAGTGCCAGGCTGGCCTCGCTTTCGTTCAGACTGGTGCCGGTCAGCACCATCTGGCAGACGCCGGCTGCATAGGCGCGCTCGAGCAGCGCCTCGGCCTGGGCGGCCAGGCTGGGGTGTGTGAGATTGACGGCGATGTCGACGAGTTGCATGGTGCCACCTGATTAGCGCGAGGGGGGCAGAATAGCAGACGCCATCCGTTCGTCAGGAAGTCGATTGAAAACAACGGCTTGGTAATTGTTTTCAGGACCGGCGGAGGGCCATGGGCTGGCGTGGCGGGGCTCGCCTGTGCCAATCTCCGCGCCCCCGTGTCGGCCCAGGGAACTTGTTTGGCAGCTTCGCAGTCAGTTGCAGTCTGGCGCGCATCCGCGAGCAGCAGATCAAGCACCCCCGCGAGGCTTCGCCGGCCTGCTGCCATTGTTGGAGAGTCGATGTCGCGATTGCTGCTGATCCTGTGCCTGCTGGTCGCGCTGCCGCTGCCGGTCAGCGCACGCCTGGCAGGCCCGCCCGAGGTCGGCAGCCAGACGCGCAGCGCCCGTGACCTGTCGACGATTCGCGCCAGCGGCGAGCTGCGCGTCCTGGTCAATCAGAGCCGCAACAGCTCGGGCCTGGTGAAAGGGCAGAGCATCGGTGTCGAGTACCACCGTCTGCGCGCGTTCGAGCAGTACCTCAATCGCAACGCCCGCGACGGGCGCAGCATCACCCTGAAGATCATCCCCAAGGCCAAGGACCAGTTGCTCGGCGCCCTGCAGCGCGGCGAGGGCGATCTCGTCGCCCCCGGGGAGCTGCTCAGTGTGCGCGCCGGTCATGATGTCAGCGCCAGTGCCGCGATTCGCCGTCAGGTACCGCTGGTGCTGGTGTCCAAGCAGGGCAACCGGCACTACCGCAGCCTCGAACAGCTGGCCGGGCGCAGTCTTTCGCTGCCAGCGGGCAGCGCGGTCGGCGAGGCGCTGCGGCGGATCAATCAGCAGTTGGCGGAGCGCAAGCTGCCGCCCATCGTGGTCGAGTGGGTCGACCCCAGCCTGGCGGTCGAGGACGTTCTGGAAATGGTCCAGGCCGGCATCTTCGAACGCACGGCGGTGGAGCTGCCGATCGCCGAGCGTTGGGCCAAGGTGATGCCCAGGCTGCGCGTCGACAAGCACCTGGTGCTGGCGCGTGACGGCGAGATGAAGTGGTTCGTGCGCCCCGACGCGCCGATGCTGCGCGCCAGCATCGACCGCTTCTTCAGCAGCTATCAGGCCCCGGCCGATCAGGACAGTGCCTTCCAGCGCGTCTATCGGCGCCTGTACAAGGTGCATTCGCCCCTGGGACGAACCGAGCGCCAGCGTCTGGAGAAGGTGCGCCCGGTATTGCAGAAGCACGCCGAGCAGCAGGGCTTCGACTGGCTGCTGCTGGCGGCGCTGGCGTTCAAGGAGTCGACCCTCAACCCTGCGGCGCGCGGTGCCAGCGGGGCGACCGGGCTGATGCAGATCACGCCGGCGGCGGCGCGCAGCGTCGGCGTCAGCAACATCACGCAGGTCGACGCCAACGTCCAGGCCAGCAGCAAGTACCTGGCGATGATCCGGCGCAACTTCTTCAACAGCCCGCAGCTCAACGAGCGTGAGCGCATGGCCTTCGTCCTGGCGGGATACAACCTCGGGCCGCAACGGGTGCAGAGCCTGCGGGCGGAAGCGCGTCGGCGTGGCCTCAATCCCAATCAGTGGTTCTTCCAGGTCGAGCGGGTGGCCATGGAGCAGATGGGGATGGGGGTCGTGAGCTATGTGAACTCGGTGAATAAGTACTACCTTGCTTATGACCGCGAGCGCTATTTGCTCGAACCGCAAGGACAGCGTCTGACGGTTAAATAGGTATCTATTTTTTCGATTATCGTTAGCGGTATTTTGCGATTTTTAAATCGAATAAATTGGATATTCTGTGCGCCATCTACCTCACACATCAAAGGAAGCCTTGCAATGAACAACCTGATCAAGAGCATCACCGCCAGCCAGGCCGGCATGGGTATCACCATTCTGCGCGTGATCGCCGGCCTCACCTTCGCTGCGCATGGTTCGCAGAAGCTGTTCGGCTGGTTCGGCGGCTATGGTCTGGCCGGTGTCGCGCAGTGGATGGAAAGCATCGGTCTGGCGCCGGGCTACCTGATGGCGCTGATGGCCGGTAGCGCCGAATTCTTCGGCGGTGTGGCACTGATCATCGGCCTGCTGGTGCGTCCGGCGGCTGCGGTGCTGGCGGTGACCATGCTGGTGGCGATCTTCAGCGTGCACCTGGCCAACGGCTTCTTCATGAGCAACAACGGCTACGAGTTCGCCCTGGCGCTGCTGGCGATCAGCATCGCGCTGGTGTTCGAAGGTGCCGGCAAGCTGTCGGTCGACGGCAAGATCGCTGGCTGATTCGCTTCCGCAGCAACAGGAAGGCCCGCCAATGCGGGCCTTCTTGCGTTCAGCGCCGGGCGATCATGCTGCCGGCGCTTGCTCGGCCTTCTTCTCCTGCGCGGCGACCTGCTGCGCCAGCTCGATCATCTGCTCGCGCATCCAGCGGTTGGCCGGGTCCTGGTCGGTGCTTTCGTGCCAGTACAGGTGCGTTTCCAGTGCCGGCACGTCGCCCACTGGCAAGGTCACATGGTGCAGGTTGTGGCGGCGGGCGAAGCGCTCCGGCACGGTCATCACCATGTCGGTCTGCTGCATCACGCTGCTGGCCATCAGGTAGTGCTGCGAGCGCAGGGCGATCTTGCGCTGAATCCCCATCTTGCCCAGGGCCAGGTCGACATAGCCGAGGCCGCTGCGGCGGCTGGAGATGTGGATGTGGGTCAGCGACAGGTATTCGTCGAGGCTGATCTTCTCCTTGGCCAGCGGGTGGCCAGGGCGCATGGCGCAGACGTAGCGGTCATCCAGCAGCTTGACGTGGCGCACCTGCGGGTCGGTGTTGAGCGGGGCGTCGACGGCGAAGTCCAGGCGCCCGGCGGCCAGCTCCTTGGTGGTTTCGCGGCGCTTGGCCAGGAAACTCTCGATGCACACGCTCGGCGCCAGGCGACGCAGGCGCTGGAACAGCGGCGGCAGGAGAATCTGCTCGGAGAGGTCGGTCATGCTGATGCGGTAGGTCTTGCCGGCCTGCTGCGGGTTGAAGGTGCGGCTCTCCTGCACCGACACGCGCAGCAGCTGCAGGGCGTTGCGCACGGGGCCGATGATGTTCTGCGCCATCGGCGTGGGCACCATGCCCTGGGCGGTGCGCACGAACAGCGGGTCGTTGAAGGTTTCGCGCAGGCGGGCGAGGGCGTTGGAAACCGCCGGCTGGGTGATGCCGACGATCTGTCCGGCACGTGTCAGATTGGCCTCGGTGTAGATGGCGTCGAAGACGATGAAGAGGTTGAGATCCACCTTGGTCAAGTTCATGCCGCAAGCACTCCAGGGCTGTCGATATCAATCGATCATATATCGGTTATGAATGTTCATACACGCTGAAAATAGGTTAGATAAATCTTAAGCGCTGTTCTAGCATCATTTCCACACCGACATCACACCCGATCCGCCAGAAGGTATTGCCCATGGATTTCGCCTATTCCCCGAAGGTTCAAGAGCTGCGTGAGCGCGTCAGCGCATTCATGGAAGCGCACGTCTATCCGGCCGAAGCGGTATTCGAGCAGCAGGTGGCCGAAGGTGACCGCTGGCAGCCGACCGCGATCATGGAAGAGCTGAAGAACAAGGCCAAGGCCGAGGGATTGTGGAACCTGTTCCTGCCCGAGTCGGACTACGGCGCCGGCCTGACCAACACCGAATACGCACCGCTGGCGGAAATCATGGGCCGTTCGCTGATCGGCCCGGAGCCCTTCAACTGCGCGGCGCCGGACACCGGCAACATGGAAGTCCTGGTGCGCTACGGCAGCGAGGCGCAGAGGCGGCAATGGCTGGAGCCGCTGCTGTCCGGCGAGATCCGCTCCGCGTTCGCCATGACAGAGCCGGGGGTGGCCTCGTCGGACGCCACCAACATGCAGGCCAATGCGCGCCGCGAGGGCGACGAGTGGGTCATCAACGGGCGCAAGTGGTGGACGTCCGGCGCCTGCGACCCACGCTGCAAAGTGATGATCTTCATGGGCCTGACCAACCCGGACGCGCCGCGCCACCAGCAGCACTCGATGATCCTGGTGCCGATGGACGCGCCCGGCGTGACGGTACTGCGACCGCTGCCGGTGTTCGGCTATGACGACGCCCCGCACGGCCATGCCGAGGTGCTGTTCGAGAACGTGCGGGTGCCTTACGACAGCGTGCTGCTGGGCGAGGGGCGCGGCTTCGAGATCGCTCAGGGCCGCCTCGGCCCGGGCCGTATCCACCATTGCATGCGTTCGATCGGCATGGCCGAGCGCGCCCTGGAACTGATGTGCAAGCGCGCCGTGAGCCGTACGGCGTTCGGCAAGCCGCTGGCCCGCCTGGGTGGCAACATCGATCACATCGCCGATTCGCGCATGGAGATCAACCAGGCGCGCCTGCTGACGCTGAACGCGGCCTACATGATGGACACGGTGGGCAACAAGATCGCCGCCAGCGAGATCGCCCAGATCAAGGTGGTCGCACCCAACGTGGCGCTCAAGGTGATCGACCGGGCGATCCAGATGCACGGTGGCGCCGGGGTCTCCAACGACTTCCCGCTGGCCTACTGGTACGCCATGCAGCGTACCCTGCGCCTGGCGGACGGTCCGGATGAAGTGCACCGTGCGGCGATCGGCAAGTACGAGATCGGCAAGTACGTGCCGCGCGAAATGATGAAAGCCAGCCGCTGAATCAGCCGCTGTAGATGAAGAGGCCCGCATCCTGCGGGCCTCTGCGTTTGCGCTTCAGGGCAGGCGGTCTTCGGCTGGCTGGGTCTGGCCCAGCCAGCCGAGGCGCATGTGCAGTTGCGCGGCGAAATGACGGGCTGCCAGCTCGTCCTGGAACGTCAGCGCGCGACGGCCGAGGCGTACCTGCCAGAGGCGTTGACCCTGGCGCTCGATGAGTTCTATGCAGACGTCGGGCATCGCAACTCCTGGCTAGTCGATGGCCTTCCGGTCGCGTGTCTTGAGCAGGGAAAACAACACGCCGCCGGCCAGCAGGCCCAAGGTTACGCCAAGTGAGAGCAGGGCGGGAACCTTGACCAGGTCATGCAGGAAGATCTTGCCGCCGATGTACATCAGCACCAGCGCCAGGGCGTACTTCAGATAGATGAAGCGGTGCATCAGTGCGGCCAGGGCAAAGTACAGCGCGCGCAGGCCGAGGATGGCGAAGATGTTCGAGGTGTAGACGATGAACGGGTCCTGCGAGATGGCCAGGACGGCGGGCACGCTGTCAACGGCGAACACCAGGTCGGCCAGTTCGATCAGCACCAGCGCCAGCAGCAGTGGCGTGGCGTAGAGCAGGGCTCTGCCGCTGGCCTGATCCTTCAGGCGCACCAGGAAGCGGCCGCCGTGCAGGTCGTCGGTGACGCGGATGCGCGTGCGCACGAAGCGCAGCAGCGGGTTCTGCGCCAGGTCCGGGTGCGCCTCTTCATCGTTGCTGCGCAGCATCTTCACGCCACTGAACAGCAGGAAGGCGCCGAACAGGTAGAGAATCCAGTCGAACTGCTGCACCAGCGCCGTGCCCAGGCCGATCATCAGCGCGCGCAGCACGATGACGCCGAGGATGCCCCAGAACAGCACGCGGTGCTGGTAGCGGCGGGGGATGTTGAAGTAGCCGAGGATCATCGCCATGACGAAGACGTTGTCCATCGACAGCGACTGCTCCACCAGGAAGCCGGTGTAGTACTCCATGGCCTTGGTGCCGCCGAGCTGCCACCAGATCCAGCCGCCGAAGGCGACGCCGACGCTGAAGTAGCCGGCGTACAGCAGCAGGCTTTCGCGCACCTCGATTTCATGCTGGTCGCGGTGCAGCACGCCGAGGTCGAGTACCAGCAGGGTGATGATCAGCAGCAGGAAGGCCAGCCAGAACCAGCCGGGTGTGCCGAAGAGTGGGGATGTCAAAAAGGCGAGTAGAGCGTCCATGAGCCCTCCCTGTGTCTGCCTGAGTTGAAAGAAATCGACTCAGTGACTCCGACATCACGGTGAGCAGCTCACCGCCAGAGGGGCCCGGCGTCACGCGGAGCAAAGGCTAACGCTGCGCCGAGAAACTGCCAAGCCCCCTGACGAGGATTGTTGGCGTGGTCAGTAGACCCACACCTCGACGCGGCGATTGCGGATGCGCCCGCTGTCCTGGTCGTTGGCCGCTACCGGCAGTTCGCTGCCCAGGCCGGTGATCTCGCGGAACAGTACGCCCTGCTTGGCCAGTTCCCGACGTACGGCCATCGCCCGCAGCTTGGAGAGCAGTGCGGCGCGCTCGGGATCGCTCTTGGGGTCGCCGAAGCCGACCAGCACCACCTTGTTCCGCAGCTTGTCGTGCTGCTTGAGGTAGTCCATGACCCGCTGCAGGTCACGGTAGGCCTTGTTGTCCAGGGTCGCGCTGCCTTCCTGGAAACGGAAGTTCACCGACAGGCGCTGCGCCTGCTCGGCGAGCTGGCGGTAGTCGTTCGGCATCTGCGTTTCCGGGGCGACTTTGATCGCCTGCACGGTCTGGGCGATGAAGCCGGCGCTGTCGACGATCGCCTGGCCGCGAGGGCTGTGCGCGAAGTCGATCAGTGCGCGGGCCCAGGGGTTTTCCAGTTGCGGATCGTTGTAGATGAACAGGCGGCGTGCGAGCGGGTAGTCCTCGGTGGCGATCAGCGAGGTGCTCGGCAGCATCGGATGCGATTCGCCCGCGGCCACGGCGATGGCCTTGGCCTGGCGAACGTAGGGCAGGCCGATGAAGCCGATGCCGTTGGGATCGCCGCTGACCAGGTCGGAGAGCTGGTTGCTGGACTCGAAGCGCCGGGCGCTGGCGGCCAGCGTCCGGCCACCTGGCGCCAGGACCAGTTCCTTGAAGGTGTCGTAGGTGCCGGAGTTGTCGTCACGCGCATAGGCCTGCACCTTGCCCGGCTTGCCGCCGAGGGCGGCCCAGTCGCTGATCTCGCCGGAGAACAGCTGGGCGATCTGCTCAACGCTGAGGGCGCTGATCGGGTTGCCGGGGTGGACGATGATCGCCAGGCCGTCGATGGCGATGATCTGTTCGCTCTGCGGGCTGTGCAGGTCGCCCAGGTTCGCCAGGCTGGCGGCTTCGCTGTCCTTGATCGGGCGGGACGAGGCGGCCAGGTCGGTACTGCCGTTCTGCAGCGAGGCGAAGCCGGTGCCGGAGCCATGGGCCGCCACCTCGACGATCACGCTGCGGCCGTCGGCCTGACGGCCGACGATGCGCTGCTCGTTTTCCCGGGCGCCGGCTTCGCTGCGGATGTCGCGCAGCCCCTGGGCCTCGAACAGGCCCTTGACCAGTTCCGGGCCGAGCTTGGCTCCGATGGTGTTGGAGCCCTGGATGCGCAGGACCGGCTGGTTGCCCTGGGAAGCGGGCAGGGCGGCGAACACCGACAGGGGCAGGGCGTAGCAGATGAAACCGATGAGCAGCAGGGACAGGGTACGACCCCAGAGGTCGCGATCAGCGTAGGACAGGGCGCGCGGCATGCGGCAGGCACCTTCTAGTGGGTGGGAGAAAGTGTCGCGCAGAATAAGTCGATTGAATGACAGTCAGGTTACAGCGGGCTGCCGGGTGGCTCTGCACCGGGCTCCGCGGCGCCGCCGAGGAAGGTGATCTCGCAGCGGTTGCGGCCAAGCGCCTTGGCCTGGTAGAGCATGCGGTCGGCCGCCAGCAGCAGGCCGTCCAGGTCGCCGAAGGGTGGCCAGGCGACCACTGCCCCGATGCTCAGGGTGCAACTGATCGTCTGCCTGTCCAGCTGCACCTGGGTGTCGCCGAAGCGCTGGCGAATGCGTTCGGCGATTTCCCGTGCCTGTTCGAGGTCACAGCCGGGCAGCAGCAGGGCGAACTCCTCGCCACCGATGCGCGCCAGCAGTTCGTCCTTGCGCAGGCCGCTGCCCGCCAGGTTGGCGAAGGCCTTGAGGACCTGGTCGCCAGCGGCATGGCCATGGTTGTCGTTGATGCGCTTGAAATGGTCGATGTCCAGCATCAGCAAGGCCAGGGGGCGCTGTTGCTGAGCCAGCAGGCTCAGTTGTTCGCTGGCCTGCTCACGAAAGGCCCAGCGGTTGAGCAGGCTGCTCAGCTGGTCATGGCTGGCCAGATAGCGCATGCGTTGCAGCAGTTCGTTGCGCGCCGACATCACGCTGGCCACGGTCAACGGTGCCAGGGCGATCAGCGACACGCCCAGGCGCAGCGACAGCAGCACCGGCCGTGAGTTGACGTCCAGCGGCGCCAGCGACAGGCCGTTCAGGGCGATCGACACCAGCACCCAGCCACTGGCCAGGAACGTCAGCAAGGCGGTGCTGAACAGTCGGTAGCTCAGGGCGCACCACAGCAACGCTGGCACCGGGAAGGCAACCACGCCGGGGCCGCCGATCAGCAGGCACAGCGCCGCGGAGACCAGCAGCCCGAGCAGTGGCAGGAGCTTGCGCGCCTGTTCGGCCGTCCACAGCGGGCGGCGCCGCCGCTCGGTGCGCACGGCCCGGCATGCGGGCAGGGTGAGCATGACCGGCAGGAACAGCATGTAGTTGACCAGCTCGGTCATGAACCAGAACACCCAGCCACCCATCGGCTTGCCGCCATACAGCAGCGGGTCGGTGATTGCGCCGAAGCAGCCGGAGGCAGCGGCCGCCGCGACGATGGCCAGCACCAGGTAAGGCACCGAGGCGGGCGTGCGCAGGCTGCGATGACCGGCGTGCAGGCGCCTGAGCAGGAGGAAGCCGACGACCACCCCCGACAGGTTGCCGGCGCTCAGCAGCAGGGTCTGCTGCAGGCTGCTGCCGGCCAGCAGGTCGGCCAGCAGATAGGCGCATAGGGCGCCGCACCAGCCGGCCGGACGAGCGAGGCGGGGAAACCGGACCAGGGCACCGAGCAGTACGGCGTTGGCCGGCCACAGCGCGGCCAGGTGGCCAATCGGGCGGGTGAGGATGCCCAGCAGGCAAGCACCGAGCACCAGCAGGCAAACCAGGGCTGCAACGCCCGCTGCGCAGTGGCGGGCGTCGGGAGGTGAGGTGGCGGAACTGCTCATGGCCGGACCCTCGAGATCGCCACCGGAGAAAATGATGGCGTTATCGAATTAGCCTAGCCTGCGTGGATCATTCAGCAATCTGCAGCCAGATCGGCGCGTGATCCGAGGGTTTCTCCATGCCGCGCAGTTCGTAGTCGATACCGGCGTCGAGCAGGCGTGGTTGCAGCGCCTGGCTGGCGAGAATCACGTCGATGCGCAGGCCGCGCTTGGGTTCGTCCTCGAAACCGCGGCTGCGATAGTCGAACCAGCTGAAGCGGTCGTTCACCTCGGGGTTGAGGTGGCGGAAGCTGTCCACCAGGCCCCAGTTCTTCAGGGTCGCCAGCCACTCGCGCTCTTCCGGCAGGAAGCTGCACTTGCCGGTCTTCAGCCAGCGCAGGCGATTGGGTTCGCCGATGCCGATGTCGCAATCCTCGGGGCTGATGTTGATGTCGCCCATCACCACCAGCGCCTGCTGCGGATCGAAACCTTCCGTCAGCAGCTGCTGCAGGTCGGCGTAGAAGCGTTGCTTGGCCGGGAACTTCACGGGGTGGTCGCGGCTTTCGCCCTGGGGGAAGTAGCCGTTCATCACCGTGACCGGTTTGCCTGCGGCGTCGGCGAAGGTGGCGTAGATGAAACGTCGCTGGGCCTCCTCGTCATCGCCCGGGAAACCCTTGTGCAGGCTCAGCGGCTCCTGGCGCGAGAGCAGGGCGACGCCGTAGTGGCCCTTTTGCCCGTGGTAGTGCACGTGATAGCCGAGCTGACGGATCTCGGCCTCCGGGAACTGTTCATCGGCCACCTTGGTTTCCTGCAGGCCGATCACGTCTGGCTGGTGTTTCTCGATCAGCGCCTGCAGTTGATGAGGGCGCGCGCGCAGGCCATTGATATTGAAAGAAACGATTTTCATGGGCAGCGGGTCCTGGGCAAAAGGCGATGCTAGCCGATCCTTCACGGCTGCGGCCAGCGCCTGGCGAGCATGGCATGGCGGTGCTAGGGTCTGTACGAAAAGTCAGCGGGCGAAGTCCGGGCCGTGCATCAACAGGCGGGAACGGACAGCGCCTGAGTCATCCGAGATCCATCTGGCCCACAACCTATAACAACAGAGGTCCGCCATGCCCCACAACGCTCCTGCAGAAGTGCGCATGCTCGATGGTGGTTACGCCCGTGAGGTGCGCTCGCTGCTCTACCATGCCTACCGCCACGAACCCACCTTCGGCTATCTGTTCGACGCGGATCGGCCGGGGTTCGATCAGCGCGTTCGCGCGACGATTCGCGAGCTGGTGCAGCAGCACTTTTCCGAGGACCTGCCGGCCATCGGCCTGCTGATCGACGATCGTCTGATCGGTGCGGCCCTGATCGCACCGCCGCAGCGGCGGCTGGACATCACCGAAAGCTGGAGCTGGCGCCTGCGCATGCTGCTGACCACCGGCTTCAGCTGCACCCGTCGCTATCTCGACTACCACGATGCCGTGCTCGCCTGCCTGCCGCCGGGTCCCTACCACGTATTGCCATTGCTCGGCGTTCATCCCGAGTTCCAGGGCCAGCACCGTGGTGAGCAGCTGCTCGAGGCGCTGCATGACTGGTGCGCGCAGGACAGCGGGTCGCAGGGCGTGGTGCTGGATACCGGGAACGCCAGGCACCTGGAGTTCTATCGCCGCCAGGGCTACGAGGAAATCGGTGAACTGGCGCTCGGCCCGGTGGTGGAGCACGTGTTCTTTCATCCCAACCCGCAGCCGGTGGTGCGCGCCAGCGCCTGAACCCCGGCTGTCTGCCCGGCACGCGACGGCTCTGGCTGGGGCTCTGCTCCGTGGTAGCATCCCCCGCCATGAGTGTATATGGACATATCAGGCGCAGCCTGGCGCTGTTGCTGATCAGTTCGGGGGCTTTCGCCGCGAACGAACTGGACGTACGGATTACTCCGAGCAACGCCGCTCTGAAAGCCAATATCGAAGGTTATGTCGGCAGCCTGGACGGGCGCGACCGGCAGGCATTGCGCCGTCTGCGCCGCATCGTCGAGGGCGAGGCCGACAAGGCCGCCCAGGCGCTGGGCTACTACCAGGCTCGTATCCGCAGCCATGTTGACGAAGGTGAGCCGCCGCGCCTGGTGCTGGAGGTCGAGCCCGGCGAGCGTGTACGCCTGCGCACCGTCGATATCCGAATCGAGGGCCCGGCGAGTGACCTGGCGGCCTTTCGCGTGCCCAGCGCCAGCCGTCTGCAGCCGGGCGCCGTGCTCAACCATGGGCGCTACGAGGATGCCAAGCGCCTGATCCAGAACCAGGCTTCGCGCTATGGCTTCTTCGATGGCCGTTTTTCCCGGCAGAGCCTGCTGATCGACCCGGACGCCGGGGTGGCCGACATCGAGCTGGTGTTCGTCAGCGGGCCGCGCTACCGCCTGGGGGATCTCAGCTTCACCGGCGATTTCCCCTTCGACGAAGCGCTGCTGCGGCGCATGGCGCCGTTCGAGGCGGACACGCCCTACGACTCCGAACTGATCGCCGAGCTGTACCAGGCGTTGCAATCCAGCGGCTACTTCGAATCGGTACGGGTCGACGCCATCCCTACGCAGGCCGATCAGCAGCGCATTCCCGTCACGGTGGCGCTGCAGGTGCGCGAGCCGCGCTCCATGGGGCTGGGCCTGGGTTTCTCCACCGACGTCGGGCCGCGCCTGCGGGCCAACTGGACGCGCCACTGGCGCAACCCGCAAGGGCATAGCTATGGCATAGAAAGCGAGCTGTCGGCGCCACGGCAGAACGTCGGGCTGTGGTACGACATACCGGGCGATCCGCCGCTGACGGACAAGCTGCGCCTGGCGGGTGGCTATCAATACGAGGAGCTGGCCAGCAAGGACAGCCTCAGCCGCCTGCTCACCCTGGGGCCGGAATGGCACAGCCAGCGCTCCGGAGGCTGGCAGCGGGTGCTCTCGGTCAAGTGGCAGCGCGAGGAGTATCGCCTGGGCGACGATTCCGGCCTCAGTACCCTGCTGATGCCGGGCGCCAGCTATTCGTTGCTGCGCAGCGACAACCGGCTCGATCCGAACCAGGGCTATCGCCTGCAGTTCGATCTGCGTGGCGCCGTGGATGGGGTGCTGTCCGACGCCAACGTGCTGCACGGCAACGTCATGCTCAAGGGGCTGACCACGCTGTTCGACAACCATCGTCTGCTCGGTCGCGTGCAGTTCGGCGGCACCGAGACCAACGGCTTCGCCGCCGTGCCGCCGTCCTTGCGCTTCTTCGCCGGCGGCGACCAGAGCGTGCGGGGCTACGACTACCAGACCCTGTCGCCGGAGAACAACCAGGGCGACAAGATCGGCGGCCGCTATCTGTTCGCCGTCAGCGCCGAGTACCAGTACAGCCTCACGGACAAATGGCGCCTGGCGACCTTCATCGACCAGGGCAATGCCTTCAATTCACTGGAACTGCCAACGCTGAAAACCGGGGTCGGCTTCGGCGTGCGCTGGGTGTCGCCGGTCGGGCCGCTGCGCCTGGACCTGGCCCACGCCCTGGATGACGATGGCGGCATCCGCCTGCATTTTTCCATGGGGCCCGAGCTATGACGCGGCGCCTGCTGAAAGGCCTGCTGGCCGCTTCACTGGGGCTGCTGCTGGTACTGGGCACCACGCTGGCGGGGCTGCTCGGTACGCAGGGAGGCAGTCGCTGGCTGCTGGCCCAAGTGCCGGGGCTCGAGGTCGAGCACTTCAGCGGTCGTCTGGGCGGCGCCTGGCAGGCTGAACGTGTGCGCTGGCAACAGGCGGATACGCAGCTGCAGTTGCAGCGAGTGGACTTCGCCTGGTCACCTTCCTGCCTGCTGCGCCTGACCCTGTGCCTCGACCGCGTGCATCTCGAGCAGGCCGCGCTGAGCGTGCCGCCGAGCGAGGCGAGCGCCGCACCGCTGCGCCTGCCGAGCCTGAAGTTGCCCCTGCGCCTGCAGCTCGGAGATGTCCGTCTGGGTGAGCTGCGCCTGGACGGACAGTCGCAGTTGACGGAGTTGCAGCTGATCGGCAACTGGAACGAGCAGGCCGTCGATCTGCAGCGCCTGACCTTGCAGCGTGACGAGCTGCAGCTGGAGGTCAGCGGTCAACTGACGCCACAGGGCGACTGGCCGCTGGCCCTGAGTGGTCGTCTGCAACTGCCGCAGATCGATGACAGGCCCTGGCAGGTCGCCTTGCAGGTGGCGGGCGAGCTGCAGGGCACCCTGCAACTCAGCGCAGACAGCAGCGGCTACCTGGATGCGCGCATTCAGGGCAAGGTGCAGGCGCTGGCCGAGCAGCTGCCGGCGGAACTGCATCTAAGCAGTCGCGAGTTCCAGGCCAGCAGCGCCTTGCCGGCGACCCTGCAGCTGCGCGACCTGGACCTGCAGGCCAGGGGTGACCTGGCTGCCGGCTATCGCATCGACGGCACGGCCAGCCTGCCGGCCGAGCAGGCGCCCATGCCGGTGCAGCTCAGCGGCCGCGTCGATGCCCGGGGGGCGAAGATCGACGCGCTGCGCATCCAGGCCGAGGAGCAGCATGTGCAGCTCGACGGCACACTGGACTGGAGCGACGTGTTCAGCATCGATGCGCGGCTGGACTGGCAGGACTTTCCCTGGCAGCGCCTCTACCCGCTGGACCAGCCGCCACCGGTGGCGTTGCACCGCCTGCAGGCCGAGATGAGTTTCAGCGAGGGCAACTACCTGGGTAACTTCAGCGCACAGCTGCAGGGGCCGGCCGGTGAGTTCAGCCTGAGCAGCCCGGTCAGCGGCGATCTTGGCCAGGTCAGTCTGCCCCAGTTGCAGCTGGTGGCCGGGCAGGGACGAGCGGAGGGTGTGGTCAGGCTTGGCTTCGCCACGGGCATCGACTGGCAGGCGATGCTGCAGCTCAGCGAGTTCGATCCCGGCTACTGGCTGGCGGAGATGCCGGGCAGGCTGGCAGGCCCGCTGAACACCTCGGGGCGCTTCGCCGCGGACGTATTGCAGGCGCGCGCCGATATCGACCTCAACGGTCGTCTGCGCGGCCAGCCTGCGCAGCTCCAGGTGCAGGGGGCCGGGAGTGGCGAACACTGGCAGCTGGATCGGCTGTCGGTGCGCCTGGGCGACAACCGCATCAGCGGCCAGGGCGCGCTCGAGCAGCGCTTGCGTGGCCAGTTGGACCTGGCGCTGCCACGTCTCGGGCAGCTCTGGCCCGGCCTGCAGGGGCAGCTGCAGGGGCGCCTGGCGCTGGCCGGCAGCCGGCAGGCTGCACAGGGGCAGTTGGCCTTGACCGGGCAACGGCTGGCATTCGGCGAGCCCAGCGTGCGTCGCCTGCAACTGGATGCGATGCTGGACGCCCGGCAGCAGGCGGACATCGCCTTGAACCTGCGGGGTATCCGCATTGGTGACACCCTGCTGGGGCGCTTGCAGGCCGAAGCGCGTGGCGACCTGCAACGCCAGGCGCTGCAGCTGGACCTGCAAGGGCCGCTGCTGACACTGGCGCTGGCGCTGGATGGCCGGCTCGGTGAACAAGGGGATTGGCGAGGGCGTATCGCCAGCGGCCGTGTCCAGAGCGGTGGCCAGGACTGGCAGCTGCAACAGGCCGCCAGCCTGGAACGCCTGGCCAGCGGCCGGCTGAACCTGGGTGCACACTGCTGGCAGTCCGGTGCGGCCAGCCTGTGTGGTGGCCAGCAGCGGCTGATGCCGCAGCCCAGTCTCGACTGGCGCCTGCAGGACTTCCCACTGGCCAGCCTGCAACCCTGGCTGCCCGAGGATTTTGCCTGGCAAGGGCAGCTGGACGGCCGGCTCAAGGTCGATCTGCGCGAAAGGGGCCCCAATGGCGAGATCACCCTCGACGCCGGTGCCGGCACCCTGCGTATCCGGCAGCCGGAGCAGGAGCAGTGGCTGGATTTCCCCTATGACAGCCTGCGTCTGGAGAGCAGCCTGCGCCCGCAACGGGTCGACAGCCAGCTGCGTTTCCTCAGCGAGCGCCTGGGTGAGCTGTCGCTGCAGGCGCGGATCGACCCACGGCCGCAGAGCAAACCGATCAGCGGCGAGTTCCGCCTGAGCGGCTTCGACCTGGCCGTGCTGCGCCCCTTCGTGCCGATGGCGGAAACACTCGAAGGCCGCCTGCAGGGCGCTGGCAGGCTGGCGGGCGGGTTGCTGGCGCCGCAGATCGATGGCCAGTTGCGTCTGCAGGGCGGTGCGCTGTCCGGCAGCGCGTTGCCGGTGAGCCTCGAGGCGCTGCAGGTGCAGGCGCTGATTGCCGGCGAGCAGGTGCAGCTGTCCGGCAACTGGCGCAGTGGGGAGCAGGGCAGTGGCCAGCTCAACGGGCAACTGAACTGGGCCGCCGGGCTGAGCGCTGAGCTGACCCTGCAAGGCCAGCACCTGCCGGTCAAGGTGGAGCCCTACGCCGAGCTGGAGGTCGAGCCCGACCTGCGCCTGCAGTTGCGCGAGCAGCATCTGGTCGTCAGCGGCAAGGTGGGCGTGCCGCGTGGCCTGATCAGCGTGCGTGAACTGCCGCCGTCCACGGTGAAGCTGTCCGGCGACGCCCGGGTGGTCGGTCGCGAGGAACCGCTGGCCGAGCAGGGCCTGGGCATCGCCATGGACGTCGACGTCGAGGTCGGCCAGGACAGGCTGGCCTTCAGCGGCTTTGGCCTGAGCGCCGATCTGCGCGGCCGCGTGCACATCGGCGACGACCTCGACACCCGTGGTGAACTGGACCTGGTCAATGGTCGCTACCGTGCCTACGGCCAGCGCCTGACCATCCGCCGCGCGCGCCTGCTGTTCACCGGGCCGATCGATCAGCCGTTCCTCGATGTCGAGGCGATTCGCCGCGTGGACAACGTGGTGGCCGGCATCCGCCTGTCCGGCAGTGCCGAACAACCCAGCACCACGGTATTCGCCGAGCCGGCCATGAGCCAGGAGCAGGCGTTGTCCTATCTGGTGCTGGGGCGGCCGATGGGGCAGGGCAGCGGCGACAACAACATGCTTGGTCAGGCGGCCCTGGCGCTGGGCCTGGCGGGTAGCAGTTCGCTGACCACCAGCCTGGCAGGCAGCCTGGGCATCAAGGACTTCCAGCTGGATACCGAGGGCAGCGGGCTGACCACCAGCGTGGTGGCCAGCGGCAACCTCACCGACCGCCTCAGCCTGCGCTATGGCATGGGGGTGTTCGAGCCGGCCAACACCATCGCCCTGCGCTACGAGCTGACCCGCCGACTGTATCTCGAGGCGGCCAGTGGCCTGGCCAGCTCGCTGGACCTTTTCTACCGGCGAGACTTCTGATTTTTGCTATATCCCTACATGCTCGCAGGTGTATCGGCTGCGCTTCTGCGCTAGTCTGGACGGATGGTCGGGCCGTGACCTGCCATTCGACAGGGCGCTCGTCAGCGTGCCGCCCAAGTCACCTATCCGCCCTTCAACTCCCTGAACGATAAGGAAAATTCCCATGGCGCAAGTCACTCTCAAAGGCAACCCGGTGCAGGTCGACGGCCAGCTGCCGCAAGCGGGCCAACAGGCTCCGGCCTTCAGCCTGGTCGCAGGCGACCTGAGCGACGTCACCCTGGCCAGCCTGGCCGGGAAACGCAAGGTGCTGAACATCTTCCCGAGTGTCGACACGCCGACCTGTGCGACCTCCGTGCGCACCTTCAACGCCGAAGCCAGCCAGCTGAACAACACCGTGGTGCTGTGCATCTCCGCTGACCTGCCGTTCGCCCAGGCGCGTTTCTGCGGCGCAGAAGGTCTGGAGAGCGTGGTCAACCTGTCCACCCTGCGCGGCGCCGGCTTCCTCAAGGATTACGGCGTGGCCATCGCCAGCGGCCCGCTGACCGGCCTGGCCGCGCGCGCCGTGGTGGTGCTCGACGAGAACGACAAGGTGCTGCACAGCGAGCTGGTTGGCGAGATCGCCGACGAGCCGAACTATGCCGCTGCCCTGGCCGTGCTGAAGTAAGTCGCCAGGCGTCACCTGAAAACGGCCTGCTCTGCAGGCCGTTTTCGTTGCTGCCGCAAAAGGTGTCCGCCGTGCTGGCCAATCTCCAGCAGGGCCGGGCGCAAACAGTTGGTTACGTAAGCGCAGCGTAAATAGCCGGTAAATGGGCTTTGCTTGACGCGGGCGAGTGCTTATCGTTCCGACTCCCAGAAAAAGTGATCCCACGCCTGCCATGTCGAACGTTTCTCCATCCTCCTCGAATACCTCTCGCCAGTGGCTGATCGGCCTGGCACTGCTCGCTTTGTCGCTCGTGCTGCTGTGGTGGTTCTGGCCGAGCGAGCCACAGAAGCAGCAGATGGGGCGGGGCCGCTTCGGTGACACGGGCCCGGTCCCGGTGCGGGTGGCGCCGGTGGCGCAGGGTGACTTCGCCATCGAGCTCAAGGCGCTCGGCACGGTGACCTCCTACAACACCGTCAACGTGCGTTCGCGCGTCGACGGCGAGCTGGTCAAGGTGCTGTTCGAGGAGGGCCAGCAGGTCAAGGCTGGCGACCTGCTGGCAGTGATCGACCCGCGTCCTTATCAGGTGGCGTTGCAGCAGGCACAAGGCGCGTTGCAGGAAAACCAGGCGCAACTGAAGAATGCCGAACTGGACCTGCAGCGCTACAAGGGGCTCTACGCCGAAGACAGCATCGCCAAGCAGACCCTCGATACCCAGCAGGCGCTGGTCAACCAGTATCGTGGCAGCCTGCAGAGCAACCAGGCCGACGTGGCCACGGCCAAGCTGAACCTGGATTTCACCCAGATCCGCGCGCCCATCGCTGGACGCCTGGGGTTGCGCCAGCTGGACCTCGGCAACCTGGTCAGCAGCGGCGATACCACGCCGCTGGTGGTGATCACCCAGGCCGATCCGATCGCGGTGATCTTCACCATTCCCGAAGGGGATCTGCCGGCGGTGCTCAAGCGCCGCAACGAAGGCGCGACCCTGGCCGTCGAAGCCTGGGATCGCGGTGAGCGCCTGCGCCTGGCCGAGGGCGTGCTGGAGAGCCTGGACAACCAGATCGACACCGCCACCGGCACGGTCAAGCTCAAGGCGCGTTTCGCCAACGCCGAGCAGATGCTGTTCCCCAACCAGTTCGTCAACGTGCGCCTGCGCGTGGAGACCCGCGAGGCCGCTACCATCATTCCGTCGGCTGCCGTGCAGTTCGGTACCCAGGGCACCTTCGTCTACGTGGTCGACAGCGACAGCAAGGTCAGTGTGCGCCAGGTGACGATCGCCGCCAGCGATGCCGAGCGCAGCATGGTGGCTGGAGGCGTTCAGCCCGGCGAGCGTCTGGTGCTCGAGGGCACCGACCGCCTGCGCGACGGCAGCCAGGTCGAGGTGATCGACGCCAGCGCCACGCAGGCCGGCGACGCGGCAGGCAAGGGCAGACCGGGCAAGGCCGCAGCGCGGAACGACGCATGAACATCTCGCGCCCGTTCATCCTGCGGCCGGTCGCCACCACGCTGCTGATGGTGGCGATCTTCCTCAGCGGCCTGATCGCCTATCGTCTGTTGCCGGTGTCGGCCCTGCCGGAAGTGGACTACCCGACTATCCGCGTACTGACCCTCTATCCAGGCGCCAGCCCGGACGTGATGACCAGCGCCGTGACGGCGCCGCTGGAGCGCCAGTTCGGGCAGATGGCCGGCCTCAAGCAGATGTCCTCGACCAGCTCCGGCGGCGCCTCGGTGATCACCTTGCGCTTCAATCTGGAAGTGTCGCTGGCGGTGGCGGAGCAGGAGGTGCAGGCAGCGATCAACGCGGCGAGCAACCTGCTGCCCAGCGATCTGCCGGCGCCTCCGGTGTACAACAAGGTCAACCCCGCTGATACCCCGGTGCTGACCCTGGCGGTCAGTTCGACCACGCTGCCGCTGCCGCAGATCAACGACCTGGTCGATACCCGCCTGGCGCAGAAACTGGCGCAGACCAGCGGCGTGGGCCTGGTGACCCTGGCCGGCGGGCAGCGTCCGGCGGTGCGCATCCGGGTCAATCCCGAGGCGCTGGCGGCCTATGGCCTGAGCCTGGCCGACGTGCGCACGCTGATCACCGCCAGCAACGTCAACCAGCCCAAGGGCAACTTCGACGGGCCGACGCGGGTTTCGCAGCTCGACGCCAACGACCAGTTGAAGTCGGTGGACGAGTACCGCGAGCTGATCCTCACCTACCAGGACGGCGCCGCGCTGCGCCTGAAGGACGTCGCCGAGATCGTCGATGGCGCCGAGAACGAGCGCCTGGCGGCCTGGGCCAATCGCAACCAGGCGGTGCTGGTCAACGTCCAGCGCCAACCCGGCGCGAACGTGATCGACGTGGTCGACCGCATCCAGACGCTGCTGCCGCACCTCACCGAAGGCCTGCCGGCGAGCGTCGAGGTCAAGGTGCTCACCGACCGCACGCAAACCATCCGCGCCGCCGTGCGCGACGTGCAGCACGAACTGCTGCTGGCCATCGCCCTGGTGGTGATGGTGACCTTCCTGTTCCTGCGCAAGCTGTCGGCGACCATCATCCCGTCCATCGTCGTGCCGCTGTCGCTGATCGGCACCTTCGCGGTGATGTACCTGGCCGGTTTCACCATCAACAACCTGACGCTGATGGCGCTGACCATCGCCACCGGTTTCGTGGTCGACGATGCCATCGTCATGCTGGAGAACATCGCCCGCCATCTGGAGGAGGGCGAGACACCGCTGAACGCCGCGCTCAAGGGCGCCCGGCAGATCGGTTTCACCCTGGTCTCGCTGACCCTGTCGCTGATCGCCGTGCTGATTCCGCTGCTGTTCATGGCCGATGTCGTCGGCCGCCTGTTCCGCGAGTTCGCCATCACCCTGGCGGTGGCGATCCTGATTTCCCTGGTGGTGTCGCTGACCCTGACGCCGATGATGTGCGCGCGCCTGCTCAAGGTGAAACGGCCCGAGCAGGAAGGGCGCTTCTACCACCTGGCGGGCGGCTTCATCGATGCCATGATCGAGCGCTACGGGGTGGGCCTGTCCTGGGTCCTGCGGCATCAGGCGCTGACCCTGCTGGTGGCCGTGGCGACCCTGGGCCTGACCGTGCTGCTCTACCTGGCGGTGCCCAAGGGCTTCTTCCCGGTGCAGGACACCGGCGTGATCCAGGGCATCTCCGAGGCGCCGCAGTCGGTGTCCTTCACTGCCATGAGCGAGCGCCAGCAGCGCCTGGCCGATGTAATCCTGCGTGATCCGGCGGTGGCCAGCCTGTCGTCGTCGATCGGCGTGGACGGCGACAACCCGACGCTCAACAGTGGGCGCCTGCTGATCAACCTGAAGACCCATGCAGAGCGCGATGTCACCGCCAGCGAGGTGATCGAGCGGCTGCGTCCGGAGCTGGCGAAGGTCCCCGGTATCGAGCTGTACATGCAGCCGGTGCAGGACCTGACCATCGAGGATCGCATCAGCCGGACCCAGTTCCAGTTCACCCTGGAGTCGCCGGACAACGACCTGCTGGAAACCTGGACACCGCGCCTGGTCGAGGCGCTGCGTGAAGAGGAAGCGCTGACCGACGTTGCCAGCGACCTGCAGAACCGTGGCCTGCAGGTGTACCTAGATATCGACCGCGACGCCGCCGCGCGCCTCGGCATCAGCGTCGGCGATATCGACGATGCGCTGTACGACGCCTTCGGCCAGCGCCAGATCAGCACCATCTATACCCAGGCCAGCCAGTACCGCGTGGTCCTGGAAAGCCGTGACGGCGGGCGTATCGGCCTGGCCGCGCTGCGCCAGATCCATGTGCCCACCACGGATGGCCTGCAGGTGCCGCTGTCGTCCCTGGCGCACATCGAGGAGCGTCCGGCCAGCCTGCTGGTCAACCACATCGGTCAGTTCCCCGCCGTGACCCTGTCGTTCAACCTGGCGCCCGGCGTTTCGCTCGGCGAAGCCGTGGCGGTGATCGAGCGCGTCGAGCAGGACATCGGCCTACCGGGTGGCATCAACACCCAGTTCCAGGGGGCAGCCGAGGCGTTCCGTGCGTCGCTGTCATCGACCCTGCTGCTGATCCTGGCGGCCATCGTCACCATGTACATCGTGCTCGGCGTGCTCTACGAGAGCTACATCCACCCGATCACCATTCTCTCCACGCTGCCGTCGGCCGGGGTCGGCGCCTTGCTGGCCCTGCTGCTCACCGGCAACGACCTGGGGCTGATCGCGATCATCGGCATCATCCTGCTGATCGGCATCGTCAAGAAGAACGCGATCATGATGATCGACTTCGCCCTGGAGGCCGAACGCAATCAGGGCATGGCGCCGCAGGACGCCATCTACCAGGCGGCCCTGCTGCGTTTCCGGCCGATCCTGATGACCACCCTGGCGGCGCTGTTCGGTGCCATTCCGCTGATGCTGGCCTCGGGCTCCGGTGCCGAGCTGCGCCAGCCGCTGGGCCTGGTGATGGTCGGCGGCCTGCTGCTCAGCCAGGTGCTGACGCTGTTCACCACGCCGGTGATCTATCTGTACTTCGATCGGCTGTCGCGCCGCGTCAGCGGGCGCAGCGGCGCCGGGGTGTCGGTATGAGCGACAAGCTTCAAGCGGCAAGCCGCACGTTGAAGACGGTCCGCTGCCAGGCGTTTGCTTCTCGCTTGCAGCTTGAAGCGTGTGGCTTCGTGCTATGAATCTCTCGGCCCCCTTCATCCGGCGCCCGGTGGCGACCTTGCTGCTGAGCCTGGCGATCATGCTGCTCGGCGGCGTCAGCTTCGGCCTGCTGCCGGTGGCGCCACTGCCGCAGATGGACTTTCCGACCATCACCGTGCAGGCCAGCCTGCCTGGCGCCAGCCCGCAGATCATGGCCTCCACCGTGGCCACGCCGCTGGAGCGCTCGCTCGGCAGCATTTCCGGCATCAGCCAGATGAACAGCCGCAGCAGCCAGGGCAGCACGCGGATCATGGTGCAGTTCGACCTGGACAAGGACATCAATACCGCGGCCCGCGAAGTGCAGGCAGCGATCAACGCGGCCCGCGACCTGCTGCCCAGCGGCATGCGCACCATGCCCACCTACCGCAAGATCAACCCGTCGCAGGCACCGATCATGGTGCTTTCGCTGACCAGCCCGAACCTCGACAAGGGGCAGCTGTACGATGTGGCCTCGACCATCCTCGCGCAGAAGCTGGCGCAGGTCGGTGGTGTGGGTGAAGTCCAGGTCGGAGGCAGCTCTCTGCCTGCCGTGCGCGTGTCGCTGGAGCCGCGCCTGCTCGATCACTACGGCATCGCCCTCGACGAAGTGCGCCAGACCATCGCCTCCAGCAACGCGCTGCGTCCCAAGGGGGCGGTGGAGGACGAGCAGCGTCGTTGGCAGGTGCAGGCCAGCGACCAGCTGGCCAAGGCCGCCGACTACATCCCGATGATCATTCGCTATCAGGATGGCGCCGCCGTGCGCCTCGGCGACGTGGCCACGGTGACCGATGGCGTCGAGGACCGCTACAACAGCGGCTTCTACAACGACCGCGAGTCCGTGCTGCTGGTGATCAACCGGCAGAGCGGGGCGAACATCCTGCAGACCATCAGCGATATCCGCGAGCAACTGCCGGCGTTGCGCGAGGTGATCCCCGCCAGTGTCGAGCTGCAGGTGGCGATGGACCGTTCGCCGGTGATTCGCGCGACCCTGCATGAAGCCGAGCAGACCCTGCTGATCGCCGTCGGCCTGGTGATCCTGGTGGTGCTGGCGTTTCTCGGGCGCTGGCGGGCGGCGCTGATCCCGGCGCTGGCGGTACCGGTTTCGCTGATCGGCAGTTTCGCCGCGATGTACCTGCTGGGGTTTTCGCTCAACAACCTGTCGCTGATGGCGCTGATCATCGCCACCGGCCTGGTGGTGGACGATGCCATCGTGGTGCTGGAGAACATCGCCCGCCACATCCACGATGGCGAAACACCCATGGCGGCGGCCCTGAAGGGCACGCGTGAGGTCGGCTTCACCCTGCTGTCGATGAACCTGTCGCTGGTGGCGGTGTTCATTTCCATCCTGTTCATGGGCGGCATCGTCGAGCGCCTGTTCCGTGAGTTCTCCATCACCCTCGCGGTGGCGGTGGTGATCTCCCTGCTGGTATCGCTGACCCTGACGCCGATGCTCTGCGCGCGCTGGCTCAGGGCCGAGGACGAACAGTCGCGCAGCCGCCTGCAGCAATGGGGCGACCGCGTGCAGAGCCGGGTGCTGGCCGTCTACGGGCGTACGCTGGACTGGGCCCTGCGCCATTCGCTGCTGATGCTGCTGAGCTTCATCGCCACCATCGCGCTCAACGTCTACCTCTTCGTCAGCATTCCCAAGACCTTCATGCCGCAGCAGGACACCGGCCAACTGATCGGTTTCATCCGTGGCGACGACGGCCTGTCGTTCCAGGTCATGCAGCCGAAGATGGAGGCCTTCCGCAAGGCCGTGCTGGCCGACCCGGCGGTGGACAGCGTGGCGGGCTTCATCGGCGGCAGCGGTGGCATCAACAACGCCTTCATGATCGTGCGGCTCAAGGCCATCGGTGAACGCGGGCTGTCGTCGCAGGAAGTGATCAACCGTCTGCGCAGGGAAGTGCCCAAGGTGCCGGGTGGCCGCATGTTCCTCATGTCGGATCAGGACCTGCAGATCGGCGGGCGGGAAGGGCGCAGTTCGGAGACCGAGTACATGCTGCTTTCCGATGACCTCGATGCGCTGCGCGAGTGGTTGCCCAAGGTGCGCGATGCGTTGCGGGCGCTGCCCGAGCTGACCGACATCGATGCCAGCGAGAACGACGGCGCGCAGCAGATACGCCTGGTGGTCGACCGTGAGACGGCGAAACGCCTGGGCGTGGACATGGTCATGATCACCTCGGTGCTCAACAATGCCTTCAGCCAGCGCCAGGTGTCGACCATCTATGAAGCGCTCAACCAGTACAGCGTGGTCATGGAAATCGACCCGCGCTATGCGCAGTACCCCGAGGCGCTGGATCAGATCCAGCTGATCACCGCCGACGGCGCGCGCGTGCCGTTGTCCACCTTCGCCCACTGGGAACGCAGCCTGGAGGAAGACCGGGTCAACCACCAGGGCCAGTTCGCCTCCGAGAACATCGGTTTCGCCCTGAGCGAAGGCGTGAGCCTGGACCAGGCCAGCCGGGCGATCGACGATGCGGTGGCGCGGCTCGGCCTGCCCACCGAGGTGCAGGGCACCATGGGCGGCACGGGCGCCGCCTTCCAGCAGACCCAGGGCAACCAGCCGTTGATGATCCTGCTGGCGCTGGTGGTGGTGTACATCGTCCTCGGCGTGCTCTACGAGAGCTACGTGCATCCGCTGACCATCCTCTCCACGCTGCCTTCGGCCGGTGTCGGGGCCTTGCTGGCGTTGCAGCTGGTGGGCATGGAATTCAGCCTGATCTCTCTGCTGGGGCTGTTCCTGCTGATCGGTATCGTCAAGAAGAATGCCATTCTGATGGTCGACCTGGCGCTGCAGCTCGAGCGCGGCGAACGGCTCGGCCCGCAGGAATCCATCCGCCAGGCCTGCCTGCTGCGCTTCAGGCCGATCCTGATGACCACGCTCGCCGCCATTCTCGGTGCCTTGCCCCTGGTGCTCGGTAGCGCCGAAGGCTCGGAGATGCGCCAGCCGCTGGGCATCACCATCGTCGGCGGCCTGGTTCTCAGCCAGTTGCTGACGCTCTACACCACCCCGGTGGTTTACCTCTATTTCGACCGCCTGCGCCATCGCGTCAATCGCTGGCGCGGCGTGCGTACCGATGCTTCGTTGGATAATCCGCTATGAAACCCGTCCAGTTCCCTGATGTTTTTCCTCCTGCTCGTGCGCTCCGGGCCGGGCGCCTGCCGCGTTCCTGCAGCCTGATCCTGCTGCTCGGGCTGCTGGCGGGCTGCGCCCTCGGCCCGGACTATCAGCGCCCCGAACTGGCCGCGCCGGTACAGTTCAAGCAGGTCGAGGGCTGGACCTCGGCGGCTCCGGCCGATGCCCTGGCGCGCGGCAACTGGTGGGCCCTGTACGGCGATGCCGAGCTGAACGCGCTGGTCGAGCGCCTGCAGCTGTCCAACCAGAACCTGGCGGCAGCCGAGGCTCAGTACCGCCAGGCGCGCGCACTGGTGCGCGGCGCCCGGGCCAGCTTCTACCCGACGCTGTCCGGCAGCGCCGGGGTCACGCGTTCGGGGCAGGGCGCCTCGGGGACGAACAGCAGCACCAGCGCATCGGGCATCAGCAAGAGCTATGACCTGAGCCTCAGCGCAGCGTGGGAGCTGGATATCTGGGGCAAGCTGCGCCGTGGCCTGGAGGCCAGCCGTGCCGAGTTCGAGGCCAGTGCCGCAGATCTCGCCGCCGCGCGCCTGAGCCTGCAGAGCGAACTGGTGCAGAACTACCTGCAACTGCGGGTGCTCGACGAGCAGTCGCGCCTGCTCGATGCCACGGTCGCCGCCTATGCACGCTCGTTGCGTCTGACCGAGAACCAGTACCGCGCCGGCATCGTGCCGAAATCCGACGTGAGCCAGGCCACCACCCAGCTCAAGAGTACCCAGGCCCAGGCCATCGACCTGCAATGGCAACGCGCTCAGCTGGAGCATGCGATCGCCGTACTGGTGGGTGTCAGCCCGGCGCAGTTGTCGATCGCGCCGCGCGAAAGTCTGCCGGCCTTGCCGGCGATACCGCTGGCGCTGCCCTCGCAACTGCTGGAGCGGCGTCCCGACGTGGCGGCCGCCGAGCGCCGGGTGATGGCCGCCAACGCACAGATCGGCGTGGCCGAAGCAGCCTGGTTTCCCGATCTGAACCTCTCCGCCACGGGCGGTTATCGCGGTAGCAGCTTCGCCGATTGGATCGAGGTGCCCAACCGCTTCTGGTCGCTTGGTCCACAGCTGGCACTGACCCTGTTCGACGGCGGCGCACGGCAGGCCGAGCTGGAACGCACCGAGGCCGCCTACGACCAGACCGTGGCCGAGTACCGCCAGGCCGTGCTGGACAGCTTCCGCGAAGTGGAGGACTACCTGGTGCAGCTGCGCGTGCTGGAGCAGGAGAGCGGGGTGCAACAGGAGGCGCTGGATGCCGCGCGCGAAGCGCTGCGCCTGATCGAGAACCAGTACCGTGCCGGTACCGTGGACTACAACAGCGTGGTCACCGTGCAGGCGACGGCATTGAGCAACGAACGCTCGAACCTCACGCTACTGGGCAATCGCCTGCTGGCCAGCGTGCAACTGATCGCGGCACTGGGCGGCGGCTGGCAGGTCGAGCAGTTGCAGGAGCAGACGTCCTCGACTGACTGACGAGGCGCAGCAGTGGGCGTGGCGGAAACCCGCCACGCCACTTTCGCATCACTTGTGCTGCTTGCGATTCACGGTCTGTGCGGCCTTGATCACGTCGCTGCCGATCACCGATTCGAACTGCTGCCACACCGGGCGCATGGCGTTGCGCCAGGCTTCGCGTTCCTCGCCGGTGAGGGTGATCACCTGGCTGCGGCCGGAGTCGATGATGCGCTGGCGATCGGTCTGGTTGGCGGCCTCCGCCTGCTGGTTCACCACGTAGGTCACTTCGTCGATGATGGCTTCCAGTTCGGTGCGGATGTGGTGCGGAATGCTGTACCAGAAGCGCGAGTTGCTCACCAGCATGTAGTCCAGCACACCATGGTTGGTTTCGCTGATGAAGGGTTGCACCTCGTGCAGCTGCTTGCTGTAGATGTTCGACCAGGGGTTCTCGGCGCCTTGCACCTGGCCACTCTTGAGCGCGTTGAAGACTTCGGCGAAGGGCAGTTTCTGGCTGCTCGCGCCGATCTGGCGGAACTGCGCCTCCAGCACCGCCGAAGGCTGAATGCGGAAGCTCAGGCCGTTGGCATCGCCTGGCGTGTGCAGCGCGCGGGTTGCCGAGAGCTGCTTCATGCCGTTGTGCCAGTAGGCCAGGCCGACGATGTTGTGATCTTCCATGGAGCGCAGTAGCTGGCGGCCCTTGGAGCGCTTCTGGAAGCGGTTGACCGCCTCGATGTCGTCGAACAGGAACGGCAGATCGAAGACCTGCAGTTGCTTGGTGTATTGCTCGAACTTGGCCAGCGACGGTGCCAGCAGCTGGACTTCGTCCTTCTGCAGGGCTTCGAGCTCGTTGGCGTCTCCATAGAGGCTGGAATTGGGGTAGACCTCGACCGTTACCTTGCCAGCCAGGCGTTCCTCGACCAGTTGCTTGAACAGCAGTGCGCCCTGGCCTTTGGGCGTACCATCGGCAACGACGTGGGAGAACTTGATCAGGATAGGTTCATCGGCCAGTGCCGGGTTGGCACTGAAGGCGGCTAACGCCAGGGCGCAGGTGGCCAGGGCGCGGACTGGATTGAACATACTGCTTCCTTTTCTTCTTGTCGGTTTGGGCGCTCGTTTCGGCAGCCCTGTGTTGGTCGACTCTGGTACGCAATGACGGCAAGGGGTGCGGCAGTACCCGATACCCGACCAGAGTTGAAGTCCTGCATGGCAAGGCTTATGCCAGTGTGGCGAATATCCGCCAGAGTGCCTGGGATGGTGAAAAGGCTGTGATCCAGCGCACATTAGGTGGCGGATAACCGCCATGTACTCGGGAACACACAGCGGAAACTTGCCGGTGCGCAACGCGTCGAGCAGCCCTGCTATTCTCTGCCGCTTCCTCTGTCATCCAGGAGCGTCCCGATGAGTTGGTCCGCCACGCAGTATTCCCTGTTCGAACGCCAGCGTACCCGTCCTGTTCAGGATCTCCTGGCGGCCGTGCCCCGCGAGGGCATCGAGCAGGCCGTGGATCTGGGCTGCGGCCCTGGCAATTCTACCGCGGTGCTGCAGGCGCATGCCCCCGAGGCGCGCATCGTCGCCATCGACAGCAGCGAGGATATGCTGCGCGCAGCGCGTGAACGGCTGCCGCAGGTCAGCGTGCAGCTGGCGGATATCCAGCACTGGCAGGCCGACATCGCGCCGCAGCTGATCCTGGCCAACGCCTCGCTGCAGTGGCTGGACGATCACGCGCAGCTCTACCCGCGTCTGCTGGCCCAGCTGGCGCCGGGCGGCTGGCTGGCGATCCAGACGCCGGACAACCTGCAGGAGCCGGCACATCGCCTGGCCAGGGAAGTGGCGGCCGACGGTCCATGGGCGGCGCGTATCGGTCATGTGCAGCACCCTGAGCGGCACACTGCGCAGGCCTATTACGACATCCTCGGCGCGCATGCCAGCGAGCTGGATATCTGGCGCACCACCTACTTCCATGTGCTGGACGACGCCAGCGCGGTGGTCGAGTGGTTCAAGTCCACTGCGCTGCGGCCGTTCCTGCAGCCGCTGGATGCCGAGCAGCAGGCCGCCTTCCTGCAGCGTTACCAGGCGGCGATTGCCGACGCCTACCCGCAGCAGGCCGATGGGCGCGTGCTGTTGCCGTTCCCGCGTCTGTTCCTGGTGGCGCGGCGTTAGCGCAACAATTTATCGCGGCTGAAGCCCCTCCCACAGATTGCAGTGAAGACTGTGGGAGGGGCTTCAGCCGCGACCCTCAAAAGAAGGCCCCCGCATCTGCGGAGGCCTTTTCCTTTGCGTGGCTTCTGGTTAGTGCGCCAGGGCGACCAGTCCGGCCTGTTGCACCAGTTCCAGCAACGGCTGCGGATACACGCCGAGGAAGAAGGCGAGCAGGGCGACCACCAGCAGCATGATGCCGCCGGCGCGCTGGCCCCAGTCGAAGGGGGCGTCGTGGCGATGCAGGTTGGGTTCGCGCATGAACAGCGTGACCATCACCCGCAGGTAATAGAACACGCCGATGGCACTGCCCAGCACCATGGCACCGAGCAGCCACCACAGCTGCGCCTCGACACCGGCGGCGATCACGTAGAACTTGCCGATGAAGCCGGCGGTCAGCGGAATGCCGGCCAGCGACAGCATCATCACCGTGAGCACGGCGGTCAGGTACGGACGGCGCCAGAACAGGCCCCGGTACTCATACAGCGCATCGGCATCGCGGCCGCTGTAGGGCGTGGACATCAGGGTGATCACGCCGAACGCGCCGAGGCTGGTCAGCACATAGGTGGCCAGGTACACGCCGATGGCTTCCACGGCCAGACCCTGGCTGGCGACCAGCGCCACCAGCAGGTAGCCGAAGTGGGCGATGGAGGAATAACCGAGCAGACGCTTGAGGTTGTTCTGCAGCAGCGCCAGCAGGTTGCCGAACAGGATCGAGGCGATGGCGATCAGCGTCAGCAGCTCGTTCAGCCAGCCGCCAGCGGTGGCCGGCGAGATCTGGTACAGGCGCAGCAGCACGGCGAACACCGCCACCTTGCTGGCGGTGGCGAGGAACGCCGCAACCGGTGCCGGAGCGCCTTCGTAGACGTCCGGCGTCCACAGGTGGAAGGGCACCAGCGACAGCTTGAACGCCAGGCCGATGAGCATCATGCCGATGCCGATCTGGACCAGCAGGGTGCTTTCCCGTGCCAGGCTGACGCCGAGGTCGGCGAAGGCCAGGTTGCCGGACTCGGCGTACAGCAGCGCCATGCCGAACAGCAGGAAGGCGCTGCCTGCCGCCGACAGCACCATGTACTTGATCCCGGCTTCCAGCGAGCGCTTGTTGAAGAAGGCGTAGGCGATCATGCCGTAGGTCGGCACCGACAGCAGTTCCAGGCCAATGAACAGCCCGGCCAGGTGTTGCGCGCTGACCAGCACCAGGCCGCCGGCAGCGGACAGCAGCACCAGCAGGTACAGCTCCTCGCGGTTGCCCGGGTAACCCTTGCCCGACTCGCCGCCCAGGTAGGCGTGGATCAGCGTGATGCAGGCCAGGCTGGCGGCCAGCACCAGCGCCATGTAGTAGCAGGCGAAGTTGTCGACCAGCAGCAGGGGGGTGACCGCCAGCGGCGTGACTTCCAGGGTCGGAATCAGCGACAGCAGCGCCAGGTTCAGGCCCGCCACCGAGAGGATGAAGGTCAGGGTGTGATTGCGTTTGGCGGCGATGGCCAGCATTACCACCACCACGGTGAGGCTGGTCACCAGCAGTGGCAGCAGGGCAATCAGGTGTTGCAGGGTGAATTCGACAGCGTGATGTTCCATGAGTCTCTAATCCTTACCCTACCGGCCCGAGGCGAGTTGATCGAGGGCGCCAGCCAGCCACTGCTGCACGCCATGCATGCTGGCAGCGGAGGTGTCGAGCACCGGTTGCGGGTAGACGCCAAGCAGAATCAGCAGTGCCCCGAGGCCAAGCACCATGGACAGCTCGCGGGCTTTCAGGCCGGGCAATGCCGCCTCCTGCCGCACCGGGCCGAAGTACGCGCGGTGAATCATCGCCAGGGCATACACCGAGCCGAGCACCAGGCCACAGGCGGCCAGTACCACGACCCAGGGCGCCGCCGGGAAACTGCCGATGAGGATGAGGAACTCGCCGACGAAGTTGCCGGTGCCCGGCAGGCCCAGCGCCGCGGCGGCGAAGAACAGGCTGATGGCCGGCAGCCAGGGCATGCGCGCCCAGATGCCGCCCATCTGGCTCAGGTCACGGGTATGCAGGCGCTCGTAGAGCTGGCCGCAGAGGATGAACAGTGCCGCGGCGGACAGGCCGTGAGCGACCATCTGCACCACCGCGCCCTGCAGCGCGATCTGGCTGCCGGAATAGATGGCGATGAGCACGAAGCCCATGTGCGAGACGCTGGAGTAGGCCACCAGGCGCTTGATGTCGGTCTGCGCGAAGGACAGCAGGGCGCCGTAGACGATGGCGAACACGCCGAGCCACTGAGCGATCGGTGCGAACTCCGCCGAGGCGTTGGGGAACAGCGGCAGGGCGAAGCGCAGCAGGCCGTAGGCGGCGGTTTTCAGCAGGATGCCGGCGAGGTCCACGGAGCCTGCAGTCGGCGCCTGGGCGTGGGCGTCGGGCAGCCAGGAGTGCACCGGTACCACCGGGAACTTCACCGCGAAGGCGACGAAGAAGCCGAGCATCAGCAGGTATTCGGTGCCTGCCGCCAGTTCGGTCTGCAGCAGGTCGGCGTAGTTGAAGCTGAGCACGCCGGTCTGGTTGAAGTGCACGAACACCAGGGCGAGGATCGACACCAGCATGACCAGGCCGCTGGCCTGGGTGAAGATGAAGAACTTGGTGGCGGCGGTGATGCGGGTGCGGCCGTCGCTGCCGCTGTGCCCCCAGAGCGCGATGAGGAAGTACATCGGCACCAGCATCATTTCCCAGAAGAAGAAGAACAGGAACAGGTCGACGGCGAGGAACACGCCGACCACGCCGCCGAGAATCCACATCAGGTTGAGGTGGAAGAAGCCGACGCGGTTCTGGATCTCGTTCCACGAGCAGAGCACCGAGAGCACGCCGAGCAGGCCGGTGAGCGTCACCATCAGCACCGACAGGCCGTCCATCGCCAGGTGGATGGTTATCCCCAGACGCGGGATCCAGTCGATGACGAATTCGTGGGCCCAGCGCGGGCCGCCGTCCGGGGCTGGCGCCAGGGTGAAATCACCGCTGACCCACAGCCACAGGCTCAGGCCGAACAGCAGGCCCATGGTGATCAGGGCGATCCAGCGCGGCAGGACGTGGCCGAAGCGCTCGCCTTGCCAGCACAGCAGGCCGCCGATGAAGGGGATCAGGATTAGCCAGGGCAGAATCATCAGGCTGTTTTCCTTAACTCAAAAATAGGATGGCGGCGAGCACCAGCACGGCGCCCCCGGCGATCGAGGCGGCGTACCAGCGCACCTGACCGGTTTCGCTGCGTACCAGCGCGGCATTGCCGCCGCGTGCGAGCAGCGGGATCAGGCCGATGCTGCGGTCGATCGGGTCGCGGCGCAGCAGGTGGCAGAGCAGCAGGTAGGGACGCACGAACAGCTTGTCGTAGAGCCAGTCGAAGCCCCAGGCGGCGAACCACCAGGCGCTCAGCAGGCGGCCCGGCGCGCTCTGCGCCACGGCACTGGCGAAGCGGCGCTGGCCGAGGAAGAGCAGGGCGGCGATGACGATGCCGCTGACCGCGATCAGCCCGGACAGCAACTCCAGGCTGTGCTTGGCCTCGCCACCGGCATGCCCGGCGCTTTCCGGCAGGACGCCGGCCAGCGGCGGGGTGATCCAGGCGCCGATGAAGGTCGACAGCACGATCAGCACCAGCAGCGGCAGGTTGTGGGCGATGCCATGGCCGGCATGGGCCTCGGTCTTCTGCTCGCCGTGGAAGGCGATGAAGATCAGGCGGAAGGTGTAGATCGAGGTCAGGAAGGCGCCGGTCAGCCCCGCGTAGAGCAGGCCGCCGTGGCCACTGGCGAAGGCTTCCCAGAGGATCTCGTCCTTGGAGTAGAAACCGGCCGTCAGCAGCGGCAGCGCGGCCAGGGCTGCGCCGCCAACGACGAAGCTGGCGTAGGCCAGTGGCAGTTTCTTCCACAGGCCGCCCATCCTGAAGATGTTCTGCTCGTGGTGGCAGGCATGGATCACCGCACCGGACGCCAGGAACAGCAGGGCCTTGAAGAACGCATGGGTCATCAGGTGGAAGATCGCCGCGTCCCAGGCGCCGACGCCCAGGGCGAGGAACATGTAGCCGATCTGGCTCATGGTCGAGTAGGCGAGGATGCGCTTGATGTCGGTCTGCACCAGCGCGGCGAAACCGGCCAGCACCAGGGTCACGCCGCCGACGATGCCGACCAGTTCGAGAATCTCCGGGGTCAGCAGGAACAGGCCGTGGGTGCGCGCGATCAGGTAGACGCCGGCAGTGACCATGGTCGCCGCGTGGATCAGCGCCGACACCGGGGTCGGACCGGCCATGGCGTCGGCCAGCCAGGTCTGCAGCGGCAACTGCGCCGACTTGCCCACCGCGCCGCCGAGCAGCATCAGCGTGGCCAGCCACAGCCAGGTGTCGCCCGCGACGTAGCGCTGCGGTGCCAGCACCATCAGCTCCTGGATGTTCAGGGTGCCGAGGTTGAGGAACAGCAGGAACAGGCCGATCATCAGGAACACGTCGCCGATGCGGGTGACGATGAAGGCCTTGAGCGCGGCGTTACCGTTGGGCACGTGCTTGTAGTAGAAGCCGATCAGCAGGTACGAGCACAGACCCACGCCTTCCCAGCCGAAGAACAGCACCAGCAGGTTGTCGCCGAGCACCAGCAGCAACATGCTGAAGATGAACAGGTTGGTGTAGGCGAAGAAGCGCGAGTAGCCTTCCTCGCCACGCATGTACCAGCTGGCGAACAGGTGGATCAGAAAACCCACGCCGGTGACCACGCCGAGCATGGTCACGGACAGGCCGTCCAGGTACAGGGTGAAGCTCGGCGCCAGGCCTTCGACGCTCATCCACTGCCACAGGGTCAGGCTGTAGGCGCCTGAAGCCGGCGGGTTGCCGAGGAAGGCGGCGATCACCCAGGCGGCGCTGGCCGCCGCCAGGCCGATGGAGCCGACGCCGATCACTGCGCTGGTGTTTTCCGACAGGCGTCCGCGCGAGAAGGCCAGCAGCAGCCAGCCGAGCAGCGGAAAGAATAGAGTCAGGGCTAGAAGGTTCATCCGCGCATCTCGCTGGCAGCGTCGATATCCAGGGTGTTGAAGCGGCGATACAGCTGCAGCAGGATCGCCAGGCCGATACTGGCCTCGGCGGCTGCCAGGGTGATCACCAGAATGAACATCACCTGGCCGTCAGCCGCACCCCAGCGGGCGCCGGCGACGATGAAGGCGAGCGCTGCGGCGTTCATCATCACTTCCAGGCTCATCAGGATGAACAGGATGTTGCGCCGCACCATCAGCCCGACCAGGCCGATGCAGAACAGCACGCCGGCCAGGGCCAGGCCGTGCTCCAGGGGTATACCGGTCATGCTGTGGGCTCCTTGGCGTCATGGCGGCCCAGGTGGTAGGCGGCGACCAGGGCGGCGAGCAGCAGCATCGAGGCCAGCTCCACCACCAGCAGGTAGGGGCCGAACAGGCTGATGCCGACGGCCTTGGCTTCGACCGTGGTATGGCCGATCTGGGCATCGCTGACATGGCTGAGCAGCACGTAGAGCAACTGCCCGAGCAGCAGGGCGCTGAGAATGGCCGGACCGACCCAGATGCCGGGCGTCAGCCACCTGCGTTCCTGATCGGCAGCGGCCGGGCCGAGGTTGAGCATCATCACCACGAAGACGAACAGCACCATGATGGCGCCGGCGTAGACGATGATTTCCAGCGCGCCGGCGAAGGGCGCGCCAAGGGCGAAGAACACCATCGATACCGCCAGCAGCGAGACGATCAGGTAGAGCAGGGCATGCACCGGGTTGGTGTTGGTGATCACCCCCACCGTTGATGCCACCGCCACGCCGGCGGCGAAGTAGAACGCGAATTCCATTACAGGCTCCTCACGGTAGCTCGCGCACGGTGGCGGGCGAGGGGCAGGGAGAGTGTCATCAGCATCATGGCAGCAGTCCCTTGACGTTGATCGGCTCGGCCTCGTCCTGCGCGGCGCCCTTGGGCTTGCCGGCGATGGCCATGCCGGCGACGCGGTAGAAGTTGTAGTCCGGGTTCTTGCCGGGGCCGCTGATCAGCAGGTCTTCCTTCTCGTACACCAGATCCTGGCGCTTGAACTCGCCCATCTCGAAGTCGGGGGTGAGCTGGATCGCCGTGGTCGGGCAGGCTTCCTCGCACAGGCCACAGAAGATGCAGCGCGAGAAGTTGATGCGGAAGAACTCCGGGTACCAGCGACCGTCATCGGTCTCGGCCTTCTGCAGCGAGATGCAGCCTACCGGGCAGGCCACGGCGCACAGGTTGCACGCCACGCAGCGCTCTTCGCCGTCGGGGTCGCGGGTGAGGACGATACGGCCCCGGTAGCGCGGCGGCAGGTAGACCGGCTCTTCCGGGTATTGCAGGGTGTCACGCTTGCGAAAACCATGGCTGAAGACCATGGCCAGGCTGCGTAGCTGGGTGGCGGTGCCGACCAGCACGTCCCAGATGTATTTGAACATTGCGTTTCTCCTTACTGGGCCGCGGCCAGCACGAATGCGCCGGTCACCAGCAGGTTGATCAGGGTCAGCGGCAGGCAGAACTTCCAGCTGAAGGCCATGACCTGGTCATAGCGCGGGCGTGGGATCGAAGCGCGCAGCAGGATGAAGATCATGATGAAGAAGGCCGTCTTCAGCGCGAACCAGAAGAACGGGATCTGCGGCAGGATGCCGAACGGGCCGTGCCAGCCACCGAAGAACAGTGTCACCAGCAGGGCCGAGACGGTGACGATGGCGACGTACTCGCCAACGAAGAACATGCCCCACTTCATCCCGGCGTATTCGATGTGGTAACCGTCGGCCAGCTCCTGTTCGGCTTCCGGCTGGTCGAACGGGTGACGGTGGGTCACGGCGACGGCAGCGATGAAGAAGGTACAGAAGCCGAAGAACTGCGGAATGATGAACCACAGGTTCTGCGCCTGGTAATCGACGATGTCGCGCATGTTGAACGAGCCGACCTGCGCCACCACGCCCATCAGTGCCAGGGCCAGGAACACCTCGTAGGAGATGGTCTGGGCCGACGCGCGCAGGCTGCCGAGCAGGGCGAACTTGTTGTTGCTCGACCAGCCGGCGAACAGCACCGCGTAGACCGAAAGACCGGCCATGGCGAAGAAGAACAGGATGCCGATGTTCAGGTCCGCCACCCCCCAGGTCGGGGTGATGGGGATGATGGCGAAGGCCATCAGCATCGCCGAGAAGGCGATCATCGGTGCCAGGATGAAGATGAACCTGTCGGCGAACGGCGGCGTCCAGTCCTCCTTGAAGAACATCTTGATCATGTCGGCGGCGATCTGGAACATGCCGAACGGCCCGACGCGGTTGGGGCCGTAGCGGTCCTGCCACCAGCCGAGCAGGCGCCGCTCGATGAAGCTCAGCAGCGCACCGCAGACCACCACCACCAGCAGGATGACGATGGCCTTGAGTACGGCGATGACGATCTCGATCAGTTCGGGCGTCAACCAGCTCATTGTGCGGCCTCCTGCAGCAGGGTCACGCTGGCACCGGCGAGCGTCGCCGGAATGCCCGGCAAGCCGACCGGCAGGCCGACCAGGCCGACGCCCAGGTCGTCACGCACCTGCAGCGGCAGGCGCAGGGCCTGGCCGTTGACGCGCAGAGCCAGCAGCGCACCGTCGTTCACCCCCAGTCGAGCCGCCTCGTCGCGGGCCAGGGCCACATAGGGCTCGGGCATGCGTTCCTGGATGGGCTTGGCACGCGCGGAGTTTTCCTCGCTGCCGAACAGGTGGTGCAGCGGCGCTACCTGCCAGGTGCCAGCCGCCGGGTTGAACGCAGCGTTCACCGCGAACCAGGGCAGCGCGTTGCCAGCGGCCTCGAGCAGACGCACGCCGGGGTCGCCGGCGCGCAGGTGACCACCGACCTCGTCCTGGAACTTGTTCCAGGCCTGCGGCGAGTTCCAGCCCGGCGACCAGGCGAACGGAATCTGCTGCCGGTCTTCCTTGCTGCCGGCGTAGCCTTCCATGGAGAAGGCGAAGGCCGAATCCTGATCCTGCGGCTGACGCGGCTCGTGCACGCTGATGTTGGCGCGCATGGCGGTGCGACCGCTGTAGCGATGCGGTTCGCGCGCCAGCTTGAGGCCCTTGATGCGGAACGCGGCGCTCGGCGCGGCGTCCCTGATGCCGGCCAGCAGCGGGTTGCTGGCGGCGCAGGCGTCGGTGACCTGGTCCAGCTGCGTCCAGTCCACGGCCTTGCCCTGCAGGGTGCTGTGCAGCGCGTGCAGCCAGCGCCAGCCCTCGCGGATCAGGATGTTGCTGTCGTAGTAGCTCGGCTCATAGACCTGGAAGAAACGCTGGGCGCGGCCCTCGAGGCTGACCAGGGTGCCGTCGCCCTCGGCGAAGCTGGCCACCGGCAGCAGCAGGTGGGCGCGTTCGCTGGTCGCGGTGCGCTGGTGGTCGGCGACGATCACGCTCTGCGCGGCAGCCAGCGCGGCATCGACCTTGGCGGCATCGGCGCGGCGGTACAGGTCGTTCTCCAGCACGATCACGGCATCGGCCTGGCCGCTGCTCAGGGCCTGCAGCGCGGCGTCGACGGATTCGCCGCCGAGCAGGGCCAGGCCCAGGCTGTTGGCCTCGGGCACCACCAGGCTCAGTGAGCCGTTCTTCTCACGGTTCTTCAGGGCGCTGGCGATGTTGGCGGCCGCTTCGATCAGGGCCTTGTCGCCCAGCGAGGCGCCGGACACGATCAGCGGGCGACTGGCGTTGGTCAGCGCAGCGGCGATGCGCTGTACCAGCTCGCGCGCCTCCGTTTCCAGGCCGTCCACGGCCGGGGCGCTGGGGTCGATGGCGTGGGCCACGGCGAAACCGATTCGGGCCAGATCGGCCGGCGCGGCATGCACGCTCTCGGCGGCGACGTCATCCAGGCGGGTCTCACCGACGCTGGCGATGAACAGGGGATGCCGGGCGTGCTGGGCGACGTTCTGCACGGCTGCCATGTGCCAGTCCTGGATACGGGCGCCAGCGGCGATCTCGGTGGCCTTGCCCTTGACGGCCTGGCGCAGGGCCAGGGCCAGGCGCGCGGCGGTCTGGGTCAGGTCTTCGCCGAGGACGAAGATGGCGTCGTGCAGCTCGACATCGCGCAGCGTCGGCGTCGGCAGCGGGCCGTTGCGCAGGATGTCGCGGATCAGGCGAATGTTGTCCAGCTCGGCGGCCGCGATGCCACTGTAGTAGTGCTCGGCACCGACCAGTTCGCGCAGGGCGAAGTTGGCTTCGAGGCTGGCGCGCGGCGAGCCGATGCCGATCACGCGCTTGCCCTTGAGCAGCTCGGCGGCCTTGTCCAGCGCAGCATCGATGCCCAGCGCCTGCCCCCCCAGCAATGGTTGGCGCGGACGATCCTCGCGGTTGACGTAGCCGTAGCCGAAACGGCCACGGTCGCAGAGGAAGTACTGGTTGACCGAGCCGTTGAAGCGGTTCTCGATCCGGCGCAGTTCGCCGTAGCGCTCACCGGGACTGATGTTGCAGCCGCTGGAGCAGCCATGGCAGATGCTCGGGGCGAACTGCATGTCCCACTTGCGGTTGTAGCGCTCGGAATGGGTCTTGTCGGTGAACACGCCGGTCGGGCAGACCTCGACCAGGTTGCCGGAGAACTCGCTTTCCAGCGTGCCGTCCTCCACGCGACCGAAGTACACGTTGTCGTGCGCGCCATACACGCCCAGGTCGGTGCCGCCGGCGTAGTCCTTGTAGTAGCGCACGCAGCGGTAGCAGGCGATGCAGCGGTTCATCTCGTGGGCGATGAACGGGCCAAGCTCCTGGTTCTGGTGGGTGCGCTTGGTGAAGCGATAGCGACGGGCGTTGTGCCCGGTCATCACCGTCATGTCCTGCAGGTGGCAGTGACCGCCTTCCTCGCACACCGGACAGTCGTGCGGGTGGTTGGTCATCAGCCATTCGACGACGCTGGCGCGGAACGCCTTGGATTCCTCGTCGTCGATGCTGATCCAGGTGTTGTCGGTGGCAGGCGTCATGCAGGACATGACGATACGACCACGGGTGTCGTTCTCGTCGTTGTACTGCTTGACCGCACACTGCCGGCAGGCCCCGACGCTGCCAAGCGCGGGGTGCCAGCAGAAGTAGGGGATATCGAGGCCGAGGGACAGGCAGGCCTGCAGCAGGTTGTCCGCTCCATCGACTTCGAAATCTTTGCCGTCTACGTGGATAGTGGCCATTTCTTTGAGTCTTCGTTTACCCGCTTGCTAAAGCGGCTGGCTAAGGGAATTCGTCTGTTCAGCTCGCGGTCGCCGGCGTGCGGGGCGTGCTCGCCACCTGAGCCACACCGGCCTCGAACTCTTCACGGAAATACTTGATGGCGCTGCCCAGCGGCTCCACCGCACCGGGTGCGTGGGCGCAGAAGGTCTTGCCCGGGCCGAGGAAGTTGACCAGCCCGAGCAGGGTCTGGATGTCTTCGGCGGTACCCTGCTTGCGCTCCAGGGCGCGGAGAATCTTCACGCTCCACGGCAGGCCATCGCGGCACGGCGTGCACCAGCCACAGGACTCGCGGGCGAAGAACTCTTCCATGTTGCGCAGCAGGGAGACCATGTTGATCGAGTCGTCCACCGCCAGCGCCAGGCCGGTGCCCATGCGCGTGCCGACCTTGGCGATGCCGCCGGCGTACATCTGCGCCTCGAGGTGCTCGGGCAGCAGGAAACCGGTACCGGCGCCGCCCGGCTGCCAGCACTTGAGCCGGTAGCCGTCGCGCATGCCGCCGGCATGCTCCTCGAACAGTTCGCGCGCGCTGACGCCGAACGGCAGCTCCCACAGGCCGGGGTTCTTCACCTTGCCGGAGAAGCCCATCAGCTTGGTGCCATGGTCTTCGCTGCCCGGACGGGCGAGGCTCTTGTACCAGTCGACACCGCCAGAAACGATGGCGGGCACGTTGCACAGGGTCTCGACGTTGTTGACGCAGGTCGGCTTGCCCCACACGCCGACGGCAGCGGGGAAGGGCGGCTTGGCGCGCGGGTTGGCGCGGCGGCCTTCGAGCGAGTTGATCAGCGCGGTTTCTTCGCCACAGATGTAGCGCCCGGCGCCGGTGTGCACGAACAGCTCGAAGTCGAAACCGCAGCCGAAGATGTTCTTGCCCAGCAGACCGGCAGCCTTGGCTTCCTCGATGGCGCGGTTGAGGTTGGCGGCGGCGTCGACGTATTCGCCGCGCAGGAAGATGTAGCCACGGTAGGCCTTGAGCGCGCGAGCCGAGATCAGCATGCCTTCCACCAGCAGGTGCGGCAGCTGCTCCATGAGCATGCGGTCCTTCCAGGTGTTGGGCTCCATCTCATCCGCGTTGCACAGCAGGTAGCGGATGTTCAGGGATTCGTCGGCCGGCATCAGGCCCCACTTCACGCCCGTGGGGAAGCCTGCGCCGCCGCGGCCCTTGAGGCCGGATTCCTTGACGGTCTGCACGATGTCGGCCTGGGCCATCTCGGTCAGCGCCTTGCGTGCGGCGGCATAGCCGTTCTTCGCCTGGTATTCGGCCAGCCATACCGGCTGGGCGTCGTCGCGCAGGCGCCAGGTCAGCGGGTGGGTCTCTTCGCTGCGGGCGATGCGGTTGGCCGGGCCGATGGAGGTGAGGGTCTTCATTTGTAGTCCTCCAGCAGCTTGGCTACGCCGTCCGCTCGAACGTCGCCGAAGGTGTCGTCGTCGATCATCACGGCCGGGGCCTTGTCGCAATTGCCCAGGCAGCACACCGGCAGCAGGGTGAAACGCTCGTCGGCGGTGGTCTGGCCGAGGCCGATGCCGAGCTGTTGCTGCAGCTCGGCGAGCACCGACTCATGGCCGCCGATGTAGCAGGTCATGCTGTCGCATACGCGGATGACGTGGCGGCCGACCGGTTGACGGAAGATCTGGCTGTAGAAGGTGGCGACGCCCTCGACGTCGCTGGCGGGGATGCCGAGGATCGCGCCAATGGCATCGGCGGCGCCGTCCGGCACCCAGCCGCGCTCCTTCTGCACGATCTTCAGCGCCTCGATACTGGCGGCGCGCGGGTCTTCGTAGTGATGCATCTCGTGCTCGATGGCCGAGCGTTCGGTTTCGCTGAGGACGAAACGGTCTGTCTGGATTAGCGTGCTCATGATCAGCGGTCCACGTCGGCCATGACGAAGTCGATACTGCCCAGATAGGCAATCAGGTCCGCCACCATGCTGCCGCGAATCACTGCGGGGATCTGCTGCAGGTGGGCGAAGCTGGGGGTGCGAATCCGGGTGCGGTAGCTCATGGTGCTGCCGTCGCTCGTCAGGTAATAGCTGTTGATGCCCTTGGTCGCCTCGATCATCTGGAAGGCTTCGTTGGCCGGCATGACCGGGCCCCAGGAAACCTGCAGGAAGTGCGTGATCAGGGTCTCGATGTGCTGCAGCGTGCGCTCTTTCGGTGGCGGCGTGGTCAGCGGATGGTCCGCCTTGTACGGGCCTTCCGGCATGTTCTTCAGGCACTGGTCGATGATGCGGATGCTCTGACGCATCTCTTCCACGCGGACCATGCAGCGGTCGTAGGCGTCGCCGTTGGCGGCCAGCGGCACCTCGAACTCGAAGTTCTCGTAGCCGGAGTAGGGGCGCGCCTTGCGCAGGTCGAAGTCGCAGCCGGTGGCGCGCAGGCCGGCACCGGTGGTGCCCCATTCCAGCGCTTCCCTGGTGTTGTACTGCGCCACGCCGATGGTGCGCGCCTTGAGGATGCTGTTCTTCAGTGCCGCCTTCTCGTACTCGTCGAGGCGCTTGGGCAGCCAGTCGACGAACTCCTTGACCAGCTTGTCCCAGCCGCGTGGCAGGTCGTGGGCGACGCCGCCGATGCGGTACCAGGCCGGATGCAGGCGGAAGCCGGTGATGGCTTCGATCACCTTGTAGGCGCGCTGGCGGTCGGTGAAGGTGAAGAACACCGGGGTCATGGCGCCGACGTCCTGGATGTAGGTCCCCAGGAACAGCAAGTGGCTGGTGATGCGGAAGAATTCGGCGAGCATCACGCGGATGGTGTCGACCTTCTGCGGCACCTTGATGCCGGCCAGCTTCTCCACGGCCAGCACGTAGGGCAGGTTGTTCATCACCCCGCCGAGGTAGTCGATGCGGTCGGTATAGGGGATGAAGCTGTGCCAGCTCTGGCGCTCGGCCATCTTCTCGGCGCCACGGTGGTGGTAGCCGATCTCCGGCACGCAGTCGACGATCTCTTCACCGTCGAGCTGCAGGATGATGCGGAAGGCACCGTGCGCGGAAGGGTGGTTGGGGCCGAGGTTGAGGAACATGTAGTCCTCGTGCTCGCCGCCGCGTTTCATGCCCCAGTCCTCCGGGCGGAAGCGCGCGGCTTCTTCCTCGAGCTGCTGCTTGGCCAGGGTCAGGCTGAAGGGGTCGAACTCGGTGGCGCGCGCCGGGTAGTCCTTGCGCAGCGGGTGGCCTTCCCAGGTCGGCGGCATCATGATGCGGCTCAGGTGCGGGTGGCCGGTGAAGGTGATGCCGTACAGGTCCCAGACCTCACGCTCGTACCAGTTGGCGTTGGGCCAGATGCCGGTGGCGCTCGGCAGGTTGAGATCGCCCTCGCGCAGCGCCACCTTGATCATCACGTCACTGTTACGCTCCAGCGACATCAGGTGGTAGAACACGGTGAAGTCGGCATCCGGCAGGCCGCGACGCTGGGTGCGCAGGCGCTCGTCGACGCCGTGCAGGTCATAGAGCATCACGTAGGGGCGCGGCAGCTTGCGCAGGCAGGTGAGCACCTCGATCAGACGCTCGCGGGCGACCCAGAGAACCGGCATGCCGGTGCGGGTGCTTTGCAGGGTGAAACTGTCGTCGCCGAATTGGGCGCGCAGTTCGGCGACGACGTCCTGGTCGTCAGCCTTGTATGGCGGTATGGACACAACGGTGTCTGCAGTCATGGTCTCGGTCGCTATCGAACAACGTAGAAAGTGGGCGTGAGGCTTGCGCAGGCAAGCATCGGCTCAGACTTCGTCAGGGCTACGCAGGTTGGTAACGGCGATTCGCTGCTCGCGGCGCTGTTCCTTTTGCGAAGGCATTTCGGCACGGTAGATGCCTTGGTCGCCTACGACCCAGGATAGCGGGCGGCGCTCCTGGCCGATGGATTCCTGCAGCAGCATCAAGCCTTGCAGGAACGCCTCCGGACGGGGCGGGCAGCCGGGAATGTAGACGTCCACGGGGAGGAACTTGTCCACGCCCTGAACGACCGAGTAGATGTCGTACATGCCGCCGGAGTTGGCGCATGAACCCATGGAGATGACCCACTTGGGCTCCAGCATCTGCTCGTAGAGACGCTGGATGACCGGCGCCATCTTGATGAAGCAGGTGCCGGCGATGACCATGAAGTCGGCCTGACGCGGTGACGCACGAATGACTTCGGCGCCGAAGCGTGCGACGTCGTGCGGTGCGGTGAAGGCGGTGGTCATTTCCACATAGCAGCAAGAGAGGCCGAAGTTGTACGGCCACAGGGAATTCTTGCGCCCCCAGTTGACCGCGCCGTTCAGCACGTCCGAGAGCTTGCCCATGTAGATGTTCTTGTGAACCTGGTCCTCTAGCAGCGGGTCGGAGACGACCTCCCGCTGGCCGATCGGATACGCCTCATTGGGCGCATCCGGGTCGACCCGAGTAAGTTTGTATTGCATCGCCAAAGCCTCATTGTTTTAGCTTCGCCTGCCGTTCACGACGTCCCTGCGGTGCCCAATCGAGCGCGCCGATACGCCAAAGATAGACAAGACCTGCCAACAGAATTGCTATGAAAACTGTAGCTTCGATCAGGCCCGCCCAGCCGCTTTCGCGCACCGAGACAGCCCAAGCGAAGAGATAGAGGGCTTCAACGTCGAAGATCACGAAGAGCATCGCGACCAGATAGAACTTGGCTGACAGGCGCAGACGCGCGCTGCCGGTGGGAAGCATGCCCGACTCGAACGGCTCGTTCTTGCTGCGGCCCCACGCCTTGCTGCCAAGCAGGCTGGAGACGCCGAGCATGAAGGCGATGAGCCCGCAGACACCCAGCAAGAAAACAGCGAAAGCCCAGTTCTGGGACATGGTCGTTACCGCATCAGGCATGCCGGTACTCCTTGAAATTAAGGAACGGCTTTTAATTTAGTAGTCGCCTAACGCCATCGAGGGCGCTGACGCAAAGTGTGTATACAATACTATGTGCACGCCAACTGTAAGTAAATTTTTCAGAGAAAAATTATTCTCGCAGTTTGATCATTTCTGTCGAGCTTGTGATTGACAGGCGCCCGCAGTGCCGTTCTTGAGCCTTTCGCTCGTCCCGTCGTCCCCGCAACTATAGCTGGCAACCCCTCGCTGGCAACTTTGCGCAGCAAATTCAGCTGACTAATCTGCCTTATTTCCGTCCCGGATGAGCCGCCGCGAAATGAGCAATTCATTGCCACTTTGGTGTTGGGGCGAAAGCAGCAGGTGCAGGCCCGTGTCATGGGCAAAGGTATAAGCAGAAGCCGCGATTATCACTAAACGATATGCCTTCTCGGGTGTTGCGCCCGCGATCTTGTACTAGCGTGCATGAATCGCCGGAGCGCGATGCATCATTGATCGAGCAGTGCCCACCAACCGCTGGGTCTGCGCTGTTGCCCCTGCCTGGGTATGCCGACCCTTCGTACGAATAACAAGATGAGGGGTTTTGCCATGCCTGTCGCCCAGTCCCTGTCGCGTATCGTTCCTGTCGTTCTGCTACTCGCCCTGAGTGCGCCTGCCAGCGCCGAGCAGGGCGACTACAGCTTCTGGCAGACCTTGAGCAATCTGGTTTCCCCACCCGGGGCCGACAATCCGGTCACGCCGGCGCAGCGCGTCGGGCCTTATCCGCTGCTGGCCAATCCGAGCGGCTTCAACAGTGGCTTCAACCCTGGCAACTATTACGGTTGGCAGACCATCCAGATGGCGCCGGAAACCGGCGCGGTGTGCGGCAATGGCTCGCCCTACAAGTTCTTCATCAACCGGGTGCCGAATACCCGCAACACCATCGTCTACCTGGAGGGTGGCGGTGCCTGCTGGGACTACGCCAGCTGCAGCGGGCAGGCCGGCATTCGCGGTGCGCGCAACCCCGACGGGATCGCCGACGACTACATGTCGCTGCTCAATCCGGGGGCGAGCCTGGTCAGCCCGTTCGTGGTGCGCCTGCATCCCTGGACGCGGGTGAAGACGCAGAACTGGAACATGGTCTACGTGCCGTACTGCACCGGTGACATCTATTCCGGCGACAAGGTGGCAGTGTATGACGACCCGCAGGGGCAGCAGCAGCCCCTGGTCTGGCATCACAACGGCCTGCGCAACATGCGCGCCGTGGTGGGGTGGCTCAAGGACAACCTGCCGCGCCCCACGCAGATGCTGACCACGGGGTGCAGCGCCGGCGGCGCCGGCAGCCTGACCAACTATGCCAACCTGCGCCAGGACATGGCGCCCAGTCGCGGCTACCTGATCAACGACTCCGGGCCGGTCTACACCGCCCTGGCGGGGGACAACCAGCGCTACCCGTCCTATCCGCTGCAAGCCTTCATTCGTCAGGCCTGGGGCCTGGATGCCGAGCAGGGACCACTGCAGTACCTGCAGACGCGCCTGCCCGGCTTCGACAGGAGCGACCTGGGCAGCCTCTACCCGGCGCTCTCGAGCAACCTGCCGGGTGATCGCATGGGCCATACGCACTTCTGGCAGGACCTGAACTACTCCGCCTATTCCTACGAGCGCTTCTATCCGGAGATCGTCAACGCGCCGGACCAGGCGACCAAGGAAGCGCTGATCAAGCAACGCTGGGCGACCGATACGTCGCGCCTGCGCAGCCAGCTGGCCAGCCTGGGGAATGTCGGGGGCTACTTCCCGCAGTTTCGCGACGTCAACGAAAGCCACTGCACCAGCATCATCGAGTTCGCCAATGCCGATATCCAGGAGCAGAACCTGCAACTGGACAACTTCGTCAGCAGCGTGCTCGACGGCAGCGGGCAAGTGCTGGAGGCATCGGAAAGCAGTGATGTGGCCGACCGCAACAAGCCGTTCAATCTGCTGTATTACCTGCTCGACCAACTGCTCTGAACGGATGATCGGCTAGTGCTGCGGCGGTGCCTCTGCCGCGGCGCTAGCTGTCCGGGCGTTGTCGATAGTTGCGTTCGCGCGCCTCCTGCAGACGCTGGCGCAGGTACTGGTCGCGGGACAGACCGTCGGGAATGCTCTGCAGGGCCAGCACTTCCTCGACGATGCGCTTCTCCTCGGCCTTGTAGCGTGCGAAGTTCGGGTCGACCCGTTGCGCCTGCCTGGCCTCGCGCTCTGCACTGAGGGCCTGGTAACGCCTGATCAGGGCTTCGGCGCGGCGCTTCTGTTCCTGCTCGTCTGTGCTGACGGCCCTGATCAGGCCGATCTGCAGCAGCAAGGCTTCGCTCAGCGCCAGCTCGCCCCGGCGTTCCAGTGCGTCGACGCCTTCACTCAGTTGCTGCGCTTGCGCCTCGCGGCCGTCAGCGTCGAGTTCGCTGGCGTGCTCGATGAAGCCCCGGTAACGCCGATGGAACTCCAGACGCCGTTCCTGCTGCTGAACTTCGGGTTTCGCCAGCAGTTGCAGCTGGTCTTCGCTGAGGTCGGCGGGGGCCGGCGCGGGGCTGCCTTGCGCGGCTTGTGCTGCGCGCGCCTGTACGGGCTGCGGGATGGTGGAGTGCGGGGTATCAGGACGCTGCCAGTACCAGGCGAGTGCCACGCTGCCCAATACGAGGCAGCTGCCGAACAGCAGGGAAGAGCGAGGCATGGGCGGTCCTTGCGCGAGTCGAGTGTGTTCCAGCTTAGAAGCCGCGGCTGCGCCTTGCCTGTTCCATGCGTCGATTGCATGCGCCGCCCCTCGCGCGGTAGCGCGAGAGGGGCGCGGCTGGGTCAGAGCAGCGGCTTGCCGTCGTCGCGGGTGACGATCACGGTGGCCGAGCGTGGGCGGCGACCGGCACCGTCCGGCCAGGTACTGCGGAAGTTCGCCGAGGTCGAGCCTTCACCCGGGTGCTGGATGTTGACGAACAGCGTGCGGAAGTCCGGCGTGGCGGTGATGCCGGTGACTTCGCAGCCAACCGGGCCGACCAGGAAGCGCTTGACCTCGCCGGTGGCGGGCTCGGCCACCAGCATCTGGTTGTTGCCGAACGGGCCGCTGGCCAGCTGGCTGCCGCTCATGTCGGTCTGGATCCACAGGCGACCGTCGTTATCGAACCAGAGGCCGTCCGGGCTGGCCAGGCGATTGTCGGCGGTCAGCGGCCTGCCGTTGGGGTCGAGGCTGTCGCCTTCCGGCCCGGCCAGCAGGAACAGGCTCCAGACGAACTCGCGGCCGGCATGGTCGCGGCTCTGCTCGCGCCAGCGGATGATGTGACCATAGGCGTTGGCCGGGCGCGGGTTGGCGGCGTCCACGACGGTGCGCGAGGTGTTGTTGGTCAGGGTGAAATAGATGTCGCCGTTCTGCGGGTTCATCGCCCCCCATTCCGGCCGGTCCATCTTGGTGGCGCCCACGATGTCGGCCGCCAGGCGGGTGTTGATCAGCACCTCGCCCTGGTCGGCGAAGCTGACCCCGGCGGCCCTGCAGGCGGCCTGGAAGGCCTTGTTGCGGACGTCCAGCGCCAGCCATTCGCCCTTGCCATTGGCCTTGAAGCGCGCCACGTAGAGCGTGCCCTCGTCGAGCAGGCTGCCGTTGCTACGCCCCGGAACGTACTTGCCACGGCTGACGAACTTGTAGATGTACTCGTTCTGCGAGTCGTCGCCGGAGTAGCAGACCACCGGGCGCCCCGGCTTGGTCGGGGCGAACACCAGGCCCTCGTGGGCGAAGCGGCCCAGGGCGGTGCGTTTGACCGGTGCGGCTTCGGGGGCGAAGGGATCGATCTCGACGATCCAGCCGAAGTGGTTGGGCTCGTTGCGATAGTCGCCACTGGCGTTGGCGGCCAGGCGGGTGGCATTGAAACGCTGAAATTCGTCACCGGCCAGGTGATCCCAGCCATAGCGGCTGGCACTGCCGACCCCGTAGCGCGTCATTTCGCGCGGACGCTCGGCGTCGCCGCTGGCGAAGTAGCCGGCCCAGTTTTCCTCGCAGGTCAGGTAGGTGCCCCAGGGGGTGAAGCCGTTGGAGCAGTTGTTCAGCGTGCCGCGCGTGGCGGTGCCGTCCGGGCTGTAGCGGGTGCTGAGCAGGGCGTGGCCGCGCGCCGGGCCGCTGATCTGCATCGCTGTCGCGCCGGTGATGCGGCGATTGCGGGCGCTGGGCAGCACCTCCCACTGGCTGCGGTTGCGACGAACTTCCACCACCGAAACTCCGTGGGCGTTGATTTCCTTGCGGACCTCGTCGGCGCTGCTGCGCTTGCCGTCGACCAACGTCGGGCCGTTGGGGTGCAGCAGCGGGGCGTCGATGTACTCGTGGTTGAGGACCAGCAGGCCGTGGTCGCTCTTGTGACCGCCACCGCGCTGACCATCGATGGGGAAGAAGTGCATGCCGTCGTGGTGCATGCCCACCTGATCGGCCTGATCGGCGGCGCTGTTGCCGGCATTGTCGAGGAATGCCGGGAAGCTGCCGCGAATGGGCGTGCCCCAGGGAATGAAGGGCGTGGCCTTGTAGCCGGCCGGTACGCTGATGGTATCGGCACGGTTGGCCGCCACCGCCGTGAACGGCAGACGCTTGCCGCGCTTCTTCAGGCGTTCGAGCAGGTCCTTGAGCGGATTCCCGGCGGCTTCAGCACTGCCGGGCAGGGCGACGCCGAGGAAGCCCATGACACCGAGTGCCGCACCGCCTGCAACCACCTGGCGGCGGCTCAGTACGGCCTCGATCAGGTCATTGATATGGGGGTTGCTGGAGGCGTTGCTGAGGGGTTCATCGCCATTGCCGAATAGCACGTCTTGCTCTTGTTCGATACGCACGGTGGGCTCCTTGATTGGGCTGATCGACGGAGCTATGACGCTAATCAAGGAACACGACGGAATCGTGACAGTGCCTGCGCACTGCCGCACAAATCTGCCAGAAGAGGGCGCTCATGCTCCTGCCCGGCAGGTTGAACGCAGGGGATAAAAAAAGCCCCGGCAGGGCCGGGGCGGATTAGGCAAAAGAACTGCTGCGGATGCGTGGTCCGCAGCAGAGAACCGTTCTTAGTGGAACTGGTTCATGGTGTTGTCTTTACCGCTTGCCTTCAGAGCAGCTTCGCCAGCGAAGTACTCCTTGTGGTTGTCGCCGATGTCGGAGCCAGCCATGTTCTGGTGCTTGACGCAGGCGATGCCCTGACGCAGCTCCTGACGCTGAACGCCTTTCACGTAGGCCAGCATGCCCTGGTCGGCGAAGTAGCCCTTGGCCAGGTTGTCGGTGGACAGCGCGGCGGTGTGGTAGGTCGGCAGGGTGATCAGGTGGTGGAAGATGCCGGCCTGAGCGGAACCATCGCGCTGGAAGGTGCGGATCTTCTCGTCGGCAACCTGGGCCAGTTCGGTCTCGTCGTACTCGACGCTCATCAGCTTGGCGCGGTCGTAGGCGGAAACATCCTTGCCTTCGGCGGCCATGGCGTCGAACACCTGCTGGCGGAAGTTCAGGGTCCAGTTGAAGGACGGGCTGTTGTTGTAAACCAGCTTGGCGTTCGGGATGACTTCGCGGATGCGGTCAACCATGCCCTTGATCTGGCCAACGTGCGGCTTCTCGGTTTCGATCCACAGCAGGTCAGCGCCGTTCTGCAGGGAGGTGATGCAGTCCAGGACGCAACGGTCTTCGCCAGTGCCCTTGCGGAACTGGAACAGGTTGGACGGCAGACGCTTCGGACGCAGCAGCTTGCCTTCACGCTTGATCACGACGTCGCCGTTGCCCAGCTCGGCTTCGGAGATCTCTTCGCAGTCCAGGAAGGAGTTGTACAGGTCGCCCAGGTCGCCCGGCTCTTTGGTCACGGCGATCTGCTTGGTCAGACCGGCGCCCAGGGAGTCAGTACGAGCAACGATCACGCCGTTGTCGATGCCCAGCTCGAGGAAGGCGTAACGAACGGCAGCGATCTTGGCGAGGAAGTCGGCGTGCGGAACGGTCACTTTACCGTCCTGGTGGCCGCACTGCTTCTCGTCGGAAACCTGGTTTTCGATCTGGATGCAGCAAGCGCCTGCTTCGATCATGCGCTTGGCCAGCAGATAGGTGGCTTCCGGGTTACCGAAGCCAGCGTCGATGTCTGCGATGATCGGGACGATGTGAGTTTCGTAGTTGTCGATCTGGCTCTGGATCTCGGCAGCCTTGGCGGAATCGCCGGCCTCACGAGCAGCGTCCAGAGCGGTGAACAGCAGGTCCAGTTCACGGCTGTCAGCCTGACGCAGGAAGGTGTACAGCTCTTCGATCAGGTCGGAAACGGCAGTCTTCTCGTGCATCGACTGGTCCGGCAGCGGGCCGAACTCGGAGCGCAGAGCAGCGACCATCCAGCCGGACAGGTAGA
>MDSZ01133659.1_pt1 | contig 69430 bp, 67 predicted proteins | sample 811201 | NCBI WGS metagenome assembly MDSZ01 (sample SAMN05326647, study PRJNA326480) | marine metagenome | isolation source: seawater | place: Indian Ocean: North | collected 2010
ATTTAAATAGAAGAGAATAACATTTAAATAGAAGAGAATAACATTAACCATAATGATTGAATATATACCAATTTTAGTTTTTTTAGTTTTTGCATTACTACTATCAGTTGGTGCATTTTCCCTATCAATTATTTTAGGTAAGAAATCTCCATATGCTGAGAAAAATTCAACATATGAATGTGGTTTTGAACCTTTTGATGAGACAAGAGGTAAATTTGAAGTAAAATTTTATTTAGTTGCCATTTTATTTATAATTTTTGATTTGGAAATAATTTTTTTATTTCCTTGGGCAATTGCTTTTAAAGAAATTGGGTTGTTTGGATTTTGGTCAATGATGTTTTTTTTACTAGTCCTAACAATTGGATTTGTATATGAATGGTTGAAAGGAGCTCTAGATTGGAACTAACTAAAGTTGATATAAAAGACTATGATCAAATGGAGAAACATATCTCTAAAAATGGTTTTTTAATTACAAAATACAACGATCTTATTAACTGGGCAAGGTCAGGCTCTCTGTGGCCAATGAGCTTCGGTTTAGCATGTTGCGCTGTTGAAATGATGCAATCAGCAGCCAGTAGGTATGATTTTGATAGATTTGGTGTTGTATTTAGACCAAGTCCAAGACAATCCGATGTTATGATTGTTGCAGGTACCCTGACAAATAAAATGGCACCTGCATTAAGAAAAGTCTATGATCAAATGCCCGAGCCAAGATGGGTTATTTCCATGGGTAGTTGTGCCAATGGAGGTGGATACTATCATTATTCTTATTCGGTTGTGCGTGGATGTGACAAAATAGTTCCTGTTGATATTTATGTTCCTGGTTGTCCTCCTACAGCAGAGGCTCTGCTTTATGGAATTTTGCAGTTACAAAAAAAAATTTTGAGAGATAATAAAGTATATAGGTAATGCGTAAAAGAACTGAAAATAAATTTATAATTGAAATAAAGGATCTCATTAAAAGTTTAATGAATTTTTGTAAGTATGAAATTAAAATTTTCAAAGATGAAATAAGTATTTATGTTAACAGTAAAGATTTACAAAAAACTTTAATGTTTTTAAAAGATAATCCTACTTTCAGCCTTTTAACATTAATTGATCTGACTGCCGTAGATTATCCAAATGATGAAAAAAGGTTTCTGCTAGTCTATAATTTATTAAGTGTTTCTAAAAATTTTAGACTTAAAGTTAAAACGAGAGTTAGAGAAGATACTCCTGTTAATTCAGTAAGTGAAATTTTTCCAAATGCCAATTGGTATGAAAGAGAGATATGGGATTTATTTGGAATTAGGTTTATCGGGCACCCTGATCTTAGAAGAATATTAACTGACTATGATTTTGTTGGTCATCCTTTACGTAAAGATTTTCCACTAACAGGTTTTACTCAGGTAAAATATGATGACGAATTAGGTGGAGTCATTAGTGAACCTGTTAGTTTAGAACAAGAGTATAGGAACTTTGATAATTTAAGTCCATGGGAAGGAATGTCAACATACCTTCCTGGTGATGAGAAATCTAGTAAATTAGATGACTAAAATAGAAAATTACACTTTAAATTTTGGTCCCCAACATCCGGCTGCTCATGGTGTTTTGAGATTGATTCTTGAACTTGATGGAGAAGTTGTTGAGAGAGCTGATCCCCATATAGGCCTGTTGCATAGGGGTACTGAAAAGTTAATTGAGAATAAGACATATATTCAGGCATTACCTTATTTTGATAGACTTGATTATGTATCACCAATGTGTCAAGAACATGCATTTGCTCTAGCAGTAGAAAAACTTCTCGAAATAAATGTACCTAAAAGGGGACAGTATATAAGAGTTATGTTCTCTGAAATTACAAGAATTCTTAACCATATTTTAAATATAACAACTTTTGCCTTAGATGTTGGAGCTATGACTCCATTTTTGTGGTTATTTGAAGATAGAGAAATTCTTATGGAATTTTATGAAAGAGTCTCTGGGTCAAGGTTACATTCTGCCTACTTTAGACCAGGTGGAGTTCATAGAGATTTACCCGATGGACTCACTGAAGATATAAGTAATTTCTGTGATAATTTTTTAAAACATATTGATGATACTGAGAAATTAATTGAGAAAAATAGAATTTTTAGGCAAAGGTCTGTTGGTATTGGAATTATTTCTAAAGAAAATGCTATAGAGTGGGGTTTTACAGGTCCTTGTCTGAGAGCTTCTGGTTATAATTGGGATCTAAGAAAAAAACAATCTTATGATTGTTATGATGAAGTGAGTTTTAAAATTCCAACTGGATCAACCGGAGATTGTTTTGAAAGATTTCTAGTAAGGGTTGAAGAGATGAGGCAATCTATATCAATAATAAAACAATGCATTAAAAACCTTCCTGATGGTTTGTGCATTTCAGATGATCCAAGAATTGTTCCCCCGAAAAGAAATATTATGAAAAAATCAATGGAGTCTTTAATTAATCATTTTAAACTTTTTACTGAGGGCTTCCATGTTCCTTCTGGAGAAACTTACACCGCTGTTGAAGCTCCAAAAGGAGAGTTCGGGGTTTATTTAATTTCAGATGGTTCAAATAAACCTTACAGATGCAAAATTAGGTCTCCAGGTTTTCCTTTTCTTCAGGCAACTGAATACCTATCTAAAGGGCATATGCTATCGGATTTAGTTGCTATTATTGGTAGTTTAGATATTGTTTTTGGAGAAATTGACAGATGACAGATGGTTTTTTTAAAAAAATTGCTAACGAAGATATCCAACCTAAGGACTTCTCTTTTGATAAAAATAATCTATCGAAAGCAAAAAATATAATAAAGATGTATCCAAAAAACTATAAAGAAAGTTCTATTATGCCTTTGCTATCGCTTGCTCAAGACCAAAGTAATGGTTGGTTGCCAAAAAAGGCAATTGAATATGTTTCAAAGTTTTTAGACGTTCCTGAAATTAGAGTACTTGAAATGGCAACTTTTTATTCAATGTATAATCTTTCCCCCGTTGGTAAATGTCATATTGAAGTTTGTACCACCTCTCCATGCATGTTAAGAGGTTCAGATGAAATTTTATGTGGTTTTGAAAAAACTCTTGGTATAAAAATTGGTCAAATATCTGATGATAAAAATTTCTCTTTGAATAAAGTAGAATGTCTAGGTGCTTGTGTTAATGGTCCTGTAATAAAGATCAATGAAAATTACTACGAAGATTTAAGTGTTGATTTGGCTAATGATTTAATTAACAACATAAAAAATAATAAAAAGGTAAAAATTGGCCCACAGTCAAGTAGAAAAGGTTCTGAACCTAGGAAAATAATTAAATGATTAAAAAAGAAAACATAATTTTTAAAAATCTATACGGACGTGATACCCCTTATTTGGCAGGGGCATTAAAGAGAGGTGACTGGAAAGATATTAAAAAAATTCTTAGAAAATCTCCTCAAGAAATTATTGATACAGTTAAAAACTCTGGGTTGAGAGGAAGAGGTGGAGCAGGGTTTTCAACTGGAATGAAATGGGACTTTATGCCTAAATCTAAAGATAAACAACATTATTTAGTAATTAATGCAGATGAAGGTGAACCTGGTACATGTAAAGATAGAGATATAATTAGAAATGAACCACATAAGATAATTGAAGGTTGTTTAATTTCCAGCTATGCAATTGGAGCAACTAAATGCTATATTTATATTAGAGGCGAATTTTATAATGAGGCCTTAATTCTTCAAAATGCAATTGATGAAGCTTACAAAAAAAAACTAATTGGTAAAAAGGCTTGTGGTACGAACTTTAACTTCGATCTTTATCTTCACTATGGTTCAGGAGCATATGTTTGTGGTGAAGAAACAGCTTTAATTGAGAGTTTAGAGGGAAAAAAAGGTCAACCTAGACTCAAACCCCCGTTTCCTGCAAGTGTTGGTCTCTATGGTATGCCCACAACTGTTAATAATGTTGAAACCATTGCTGTGGTTCCAACCATTCTAAAAAAGGGACAAGATTGGTTTAGTAAATTAGGAAGAAAAAATAATACAGGATCAAAAATTTTTTGTATATCTGGACAGGTAAATAACCCTTGTAATGTTGAGGAAGAATTGGGAGTTCCATTGAAATACTTGATCCAAAAATATGCTGGAGATGTAATTGGTGGCTGGGATAACCTTTTGGCTATTATTCCTGGTGGATCTTCAGTACCATTGTTACCAAAAAATATCTGTGATGATGTTTTGATGGACTTTGATTCACTTAAAAATGCCGGTTCTGCACTTGGAACAGCCGGGATTATTGTAGTTAATAAACAAACAGATATTGTTAAGGTAATAACAAGACTTTCAGAGTTCTATAAACATGAATCTTGTGGTCAGTGTACACCTTGTCGAGAGGGTACTGGATGGTTAATGAGAATGATGAAAAGAATATCTAAGGAAGGAGCGACTCACGAGGAGGTTAGACTTTTAGATGAAGTAACAAGACAAATTGAGGGACATACAATATGTGCTCTTGGTGATGCTGCAGCTTGGCCTATTCAAGGTCTTATTAAACATTTTAAAAATGAACTTTTAAAAAAATCAAAAAAAACTGCTAAGGTTGCATAGATGGTTCAAATTTTTATTGATGATAAGTCTTATGATGTAGATGACGGAATAACCGTAATTCAGGCTTGTGAATTAGCTGGTATAGAAATACCTAGATTTTGTTATCATGAAAAACTCTCCATTGCCGGAAATTGTAGAATGTGTCTTGTTGAAATGGAAAATTCTCACAAACCTGTGGCGTCATGTGCAATGCCCGTTGCGCAAGGTATGAAAATTAAAACTAATTCTGAGATGGTTGTTAAGGCCAGAAAAGGAGTAATGGAATTTTTACTCATTAATCATCCATTAGATTGCCCAATATGTGATCAAGGTGGTGAATGTGATCTTCAAGACCAAGCAATGGCATATGGGAGTGGTATCAGCAGATATGTTGAACATAAACGAGCAGTAAAGGATAAAAATCTAGGTCCATTAATTAAAACACACATGACTAGATGTATTCACTGTACAAGATGTGTGCGATTTACTCAGGAAATAGCTGGTGATAATGTGCAATTAGGTGCTCTGGGAAGAGGAGAGGACACAGAAATTACAACATACCTTGAAAAATCAATTGACTATGAAATGTCAGGCAATGTAATTGATCTATGTCCCGTAGGTGCATTGACCTCTAAACCCTATGAGTATGTTGCAAGACCATGGGAATTAAAAAAAATAGAAAGTATTGATGTTCTGGATGCGGTAGGTAGTAGTATTAGGGTTGATTCCAGAGGGGATCAAATTCTTAGAGTTTTACCTAGAATAAATGAAGAAATAAATGATGAATGGATTTCTGATAAAACTAGATTTGCTTATGATGGTCTAAATAAACAAAGAATAGACAGATTTTATTATAGAAATGAAAAAAATAAATTAGTTGAATGTTCAGAAGATCATGTTTTAGAAAAACTTAGATATAACTTATCAAGTTTTAAAAAAAAAGATATAGCAGCTTTAGTAGGTAATACTCTTGACTGTGAATCAATTTTTTCTTTTAAAACATTTTTAGATGAACTGAATATTGATAATTATGATTGTAGGCAAGATGAATCATTTTTTATACCTAAAAAAAGATCTTCTTATATTTTTAATAGTACAATCAAAGGCATAGATGATTCAGACTTATGTCTATTAATAGGAACCGATATTAAAAAAGAGGCGCCAATTTTATCATCAAGAATAAGACAGAGATTTTTAGTTTCCCCAAAGAGTTATAATGTTTTTCGTATTGGAAAAGATTTTAATTTAAACTTTTCTAATAATTTACTAGGAGATTCCCCAAGTTGTTTGAAAAAACTTAATCAAAAAAAAGTTGTTGAAATTTTTAAACGCTCCTCCAGACCGCTATTTATTATTGGACAAGGTGCATTGTGTCATGAAGATGCTGAAGATATCTATAACTTTTGTATAAATTATTATAATAAAATTTCCAAAAATTCTAACTGGAATGGCTTTAATATTCTACAAACTTTTTCTGGACGGGTCGGAGCTTTAGATCTAAATTTTTATAACCAAAAACATCTTAGAACAAATTCATTTATTAAAAATATATATAAAGGAAAATATAAAGTTTTATACCTGATGGGTGCTGATGAAATTGATTTTGATAAAATTCCTAAAGAAACCTATGTTATTTATCATGGTCATCATGGTGATAAAGCCGTTAAAAGAGCCGACTTGATAATACCAATGAGCTGTTTTATGGAGAAAGAGGGGATATATGTTAATCTTGAAGGGAGACCTCAAGTTTCTAGGCAGATTAAATTCCCAATAAAAGATGTTGATCATTCATGGAGCTTTATTAATAAACTTTACTCAACCTTAAATTTGGATGTTAAATTTAGTGATCAGAAAGCAATTAGGGAAAAAATGTTTGCTGAGCATCCATTTCTGGAAAAAATAAACTATATTGAATCTTCAGGATTACCAACATCAACGAAGCCAAAAATTAAGTTATCTTCCAAGGAAATTTCTTCAAATATAGATAATTTTTATATGACTGATTCAGTTAGTAGGAACTCATTAGTAATGTCCAAATGTTCATTGGCTTTTAATAGTAAAGATAACTAAATTTTCATAGATATGATTTTAGAACTACTTTTTATTTTATTTAAGATACTTTTAATAGTCATTCCATTAATGATACTCATTGCATATTTAACTTATTTTGAAAGAAAAGTTATTGGAGCGATTCAGCTGAGAAAAGGACCAAATGTTGTTGGTCCTTTTGGATTATTTCAACCACTTGCCGATGGTTTAAAACTTTTAACTAAGGAAACAATTTTTCCAGATAACTCTAATAAAATTATTTTTATAATTTCACCAATATTAACTTTTACACTTGCTTTAATTGGTTGGGCGGTTATACCCATCGATTATAAATTGGTTCTAGCTGACATTAATGTAGGGGTGATGTATATTTTTGCTATATCCTCTTTAGGTGTTTATGGAATAGTTATGGCAGGCTGGTCTAGCAATTCAAGGTATGCTTTTCTTGGTGCATTAAGGTCTGCAGCACAAATGATATCCTATGAAGTATCTATAGGATTAATAATAATATCAGTACTTATTACAGCAGGAACACTTAATCTCACAGAAATTGTTATGAAACAAGAAGGGATGTGGTACGTAATTCCACATTTTCCAATGTTTGTTATTTTTTTTATTTCAACATTAGCAGAAACTAATCGCGCACCTTTTGATTTGCCGGAAGCTGAATCAGAATTAGTTGCTGGATATAATGTGGAGTACTCTTCAATGTCTTTTGGTTTATTTTTTTTAGGTGAATATGGAAATATGATTTTAATGAGTTCTATGACAACCATACTTTTTTTAGGTGGATGGATGGCACCTTTTGATTTTGAAATTTTAAATTTATTACCAGGCTATTTTTGGTTTTTATTGAAAGTTGCGATCTTACTTTTTTTATTCCTTTGGGTAAGAGCTACTTTGCCTAGATACAGATATGATCAATTAATGAGATTGGGATGGAAGGTATTTCTGCCTTTGTCATTAGCTTGGATAATAATTACATCTTCTGTTGTTATTTATCTGCAAAATTAGATAATGTAAGAAATGTTTAGATTTAAAAAAATATTCTTTCTAATAAAAGACTTTCTTCTTGTGGAAATAATCTCAGGCTTACTTTTAACTTTAAAATATTTTTTTAAACCCAAAGTAACAATAAATTATCCATTTGAAAAAGGAGCATTAAGTTCAAGGTTTAGGGGAGAACATGCTTTGAGGAGGTATGATTCAGGTGAAGAAAGATGTATTGCGTGTAAATTATGTGAAGCTGTTTGTCCTGCTCAAGCAATTACCATTGAATCAGAACCAAGGTCAGATGGTTCAAGACGAACCACCAGATATGATATTGATATGACCAAATGTATCTATTGTGGATATTGTCAAGAATCATGCCCAGTTGATGCTATTGTTGAAGGGCCTAACTTTGAGTTTGCTACAGAAACTAGAGAAGAATTAATCTATAATAAGAACAAATTGTTGGAAAATGGAGATAGGTGGGAAATTGAGATAAGAAAGAATTTAGAAAAGGAATCTAAATATTTATGACCCTTTATTTCTTTTATTTTTTTTCATCAGTAGTAATTTTATCAAGCCTCTTTGTTGTTTTTGTTTCAAACCCAGTCCATTCAGTACTATTCTTAATTTTTACCTTTTTTAATTCAGCTATTATTTTTTTAATTTTTAATGCTGAATTTCTTGCTATGACAATTCTTATTGTTTACGTAGGCGCTGTTGCAGTTCTTTTTTTATTTGTTGTGATGATGTTAGATATTTCTGAATCATTAATAAAGGAAGGTTTTTTGAAGTATTTTCCCTTTGGGCTTTTATTGATGACCGTTTTTTTTATTGAACTTTTTATGATTTTTAATGCTGATAAGATTCCTTTTCCAACGAATAGTTCATTAGAATTTGAAAGAATTGAAATTCAACCAACTCAAAATACGAAAATGTTAGGCTTGTTTCTATATACCGAATATTTTATAATTTTCCAAATTTCTGGCTTTTTGTTACTTTTAGCAATGATTGGAGCAATTGTTTTAGCTCAAAGCGATAATCAAAACTCAAAAAGTATTTCACCATTCAAACAAAAAAATATTAATAAAAAAAATATTATTAAATTAAATTAAACAAATAAAATAATTAAAAATGCAACATATTCATTTTCTAATCCTATCTACTTCCGTTTTCGCAATAGGTTTTTTAGGAATTTTTATTAATAGGAAAAATATAATAACCATTTTAATGTCAATTGAACTTATGCTTTTATCAGCTAATATTAATTTTGTAGGTTTTTCGTATTTGTTAAACGATCTATCAGGACAAATTTTTTCTTTATTTATTTTAGTTGTTGCAGCTGCAGAAGCTGCAATCGGTTTGGCAATTTTGACAATTTTTTTTAAAAAAACGACCTCTATTAGTATTGATAAAATTAACAAATTAAAGGGCTAAAATTGTTTTTTCTTTCTGTATTTCTCCCCTTAATAAGTTTCATTCTTTGTGTTTCTACTCAACAATACTTTTCCACAAAAATTTTAAATACCTTAAGTTGTTTGTTGATGATTATTTCAACTATTTTTTCTATACTCTCCCTAACTTTTTGTTTGATAGAAGGTGAATCAATTTTAGAGTTAGGTGATTGGATAAGTTCAGGAAACCTCACATTAAGTTGGTCATTACAAATAGATGTTCTAACTACATCTATGGTATTAATGGTTAATTTTATTTCGACCATAATTCATATTTACTCCGTGGGTTATATGGAGAAAGATCCTAAAAGAATACTTTTTATGGCCTATCTAAGCTTATTTACATTCTTTATGCTTTTTTTAGTTTCATCATCTAATTTACTTCAATTATTTTTAGGATGGGAGGGCGTTGGCCTAACGTCTTATTTGCTTATTGGTTTTTGGAATTATAAAAAGAAAGCGAACAATGCTGCTTTGAAAGCTTTTATAGTTAACAGAGTTGGTGACTTTGGTCTTTTAATTGGTCTATTTACCATCTTTATTGTTTTTGGAACATTAAATATAAATGAAATAAAACTTTTAATTAATTCTCAAAATGATTCGTATTTTAATTTTATTGGATTTGAAATTCACTCTATAACATTAATTAGTATGTTGTTATTTGTCGGTTGTATGGGAAAATCTGCGCAATTTGGTTTACATGTTTGGTTGCCAGATGCAATGGAAGGACCAACCCCAGTATCTGCCTTAATCCATGCTGCAACAATGGTAACTGCAGGTGTTTTTCTATTAATAACAATGTCACCATTAATTGAATTTTCAGAGTTTTCAGGAAATTTTATTTTGGCCGTAGGATCTTTAACATGTATATTTGCGTCCTCAGTTGCTATCTTCCAAAATGATATTAAACGTATAATTGCTTATTCAACATGTAGTCAATTAGGTTATATGTTTATGGCAATTGGAGTTTCTTCGTACTCCTTAGCCTATTTTCATTTATTATCTCACGCATTCTTTAAAGCCCTTCTTTTCTTAGGAGCTGGTTCAGTTATTCATTCAATGTCTGATGAACAAAACATAAAAAAGATGGGTGGCCTTTATAATAAGATACCATTAACTTACATAACAATGCTCGTTGGATCTCTTTCATTAATTGGTTTGCCGTTTCTAAGTGGTTACTATTCCAAAGATTTAATACTTGAGGTAATTTATTTAAATGATTTTGACTACTCAAATTTATTTTTTTCTTGTGGTGTGATAGGTGTGCTTTTTACATCAATATATTCATTCAGATTATTAGTTCATGTTTTTCATAGAGAAAACCTTGCTGATGAGAAAGTTCTAGCGCATATTCATGAATCACCATTAATAATGATGGTTCCATTAATAATTCTTTCCATTTTTGCTATTTTTTTCGGTATGTTTGCTAATTCAGTTTTTATTGAAAGTAGTTTTTTAGAAATGTGGTCTAGTACAATGTATGTAAATAAGTCAATAGATGCTGTTTTTATTTCTCAAAATGTGCCAATTCTTTTTAAAAAAATGCCATTATTTATGATTTTATCTGGTTTTATAATTGTTATTTTACTTTATTTTTCATTCAAAGGAGTAATTCCTTTTTTTAAAAATAAAATGAGTATTTTATATAATTTCTTTAAAAATAAGTGGTATGTTGACCAGTTATATGAAAAAATTTTTGTAAATCCTACTTTTTATTTAGGCAAAGGTTTTTGGAAATCTGTGGATCAGGAGTTGATTGATAATTTAGGACCCAACGGATTTAGTAGAATGGTTTTGACATTTAGTTCCTTAGTTTCAAAATTACAATCTGGTTTTTTATACCATTATGTTTTATCTATTATCATCGGTCTAACTTTATTAATTAGTCTTTATACTTATATTTTCTAATGATAAATCTTCCAATTTTACCAATTTTGATTTGCTTACCCTTAATTGGATTAATTTTTATTTTAATGTCACCAGAAAATGATGATTTTTCTCTACAATCAAAAAAGTCAGCAATATGGACATCTCTCAGTAATTTTGTTTTGTCCTTGTACCTACCTTTTCAGTTTAATAAAGATATTCCTCATTTTCAGTTTGTAAATTCTTTCAACTGGTTTAATAGTGAAAACCTTAAACTCACACTGGGGGTTGATGGGATATCTATGCCCTTTGTTGTTTTATCAACATTTTTAATACTATTGTGTGTAATTTTTATCTATCCCCAAAAAAAAAAAAATATGAGGATGTACCTTGCTTCGTTTATCTTACTTGAATCTTTTCTTGTAGGAACTTTTAGTGCTATTGATCTTTTTTCTTTTTACATTTTTTTTGAATCTATTTTGATCCCAATGTATTTAATTATTGGTTTTTGGGGTGGTGATAGAAGAGTTTACTCAGCCTATAAATTTTTTTTATATACATTGTTAGGTTCCGTTTTAATGTTAATAGCTATAATTTTCTTATACCAAGAATTTGGAACAACAAGTATAGCGAGACTTCTTGATTATTCACTACCATTTTATATACAAGTTTGGTTATGGTTAGCATTTTTTGCTTCTTTTGCTGTAAAGGTACCAATGTGGCCATTCCACACATGGTTGCCTGACGCACATGTAGAGGCGCCAACAGAAGGTTCTGTAATTTTAGCTGGGATTCTACTTAAATTGGGTGGTTACGGTTTTATTAGGTTCAATCTATCATTCTTGCCCGATGCTTCAATTTTTTTTACACCATTTATTTACTTTCTTTCAGTGGTAGCAATTATCTATACTTCACTAATAGCAATTGTCCAAAAAGATATAAAAAAATTAATTGCATATTCCTCAGTTGCGCATATGGGTTTTGTAACAATTGGAATTTTTTCTGCGAATCTTCAAGGTTTGCACGGAGCAATTATACAAATGATTTCCCATGGAATAATTTCTGCAGCTTTATTTTTTTGTATTGGATCTATCTACGAAAGATATAAAACAAAGCAAATTAGTAATTTTGGTGGATTAGGTCTAAAAATACCAAAGCTTTCAATTTTTTTTCTTATTTTTACACTTGGTGCTATTGGCTTTCCAGGTACCTCGGGTTTTGTAGGTGAGTTTTTAACTTTAATATCCGTTTACAGTAGAAGTACTTTGGTTGCTTTTTTGTCAGCATTTGGTGTTATACTAGCTGCAACTTACATGCTTCTTTTGTATAAAAATGTTTTTTTAGGGCCTGTTAACTCGAGTATTGAAAAAAAAGCAATAGATCTTAATTTTAATGAATTATTTACCTTTTTAGTACTTTCTTTGATGATTTTAATTATAGGTATAAAGCCGAATTTTATACTTAGCTACACAACTTCATCTCTAGATAGAATAATAACACTTTATCCAATTACAATTTTTTGAGGAACTAATTTGATTATTTTACCAGAAATTATTTTATCTATTGGGTTTTTGATACTTCTTTGTTTTTCCCCATTTGTGAAAAATCAACCTTATAGAATAATTGCTTATTTAAGTTTGTTTTTAATTTTTATAACACAATTTTTTGTCGTAAAAGATATTTTTATATTTGAGGAAATATTTGGTGGGTTTTTTATTGTTGACTCTTTTGGGTCTTTTCTCAAATTAATAATTTTAATTTCGGCTGGTTTAATTGTTTTTTTTTACTTAATTGTAAAAAATGAAGATTCTTTGAAAAGACCGGAATTTCCTCTTGTAATACTTATATCAACAATAGGAATGATGCTGATGGTTTCAGCAAATAATCTCTTATCACTTTTTGTTTCTATAGAATTGCAAAGTCTTGCATTGTATGTTTTAGTTTCATTCTCAAAAGAGGACATAAATTCATCAGAAGCCGGTGTAAAATATTTCGTGATTGGAAGTCTTTCAACCTGTATATTTTTATTTGGGTCTAGTTTGATTTATGGATTAGTTGGTTCAACTGATTTTTCAACAATCAGTAATTATATGACAAATCAGTCATCTATTTCTATGGTTCTTATACTAGGACTTATTTTCATATTAGTTTCAATATCTTTAAAAATTTCAGCAGCTCCTTTTCATATGTGGACGCCAGATGTTTATCAAGGTGCGCCTACGATTGTCACAGCATTTCTATCTACTGCACCAAAGGTTGCTGTTTTTGGAATTCTAATTAGACTTTTGGTTTTTCCTTTTGGTGAAATTATTGTTGATTGGGGAAAAATAGTTATCATTTTATCTGTTACTTCAATGGTAATTGGTTCTCTTGGTGCAATTATGCAAAGTGATATTAAAAGGCTTATGGCATACAGCACTATTAATCATGTTGGGTTTATGTTGATGGGATTAGTTCCTGGAAGCGAAGATGGTATAACAGCAATTTCGATCTATTTAATTCTTTATATAACAATGAATCTTGCAGTTTTTCTGCTTATATTAAATATGCAAAGAGATCAAATTAATGTTACCAATATTAAAGATTTATCGGGCCTTTATAAATCCGAGCCAGTTATGGCTGGTTGTCTTGCTATAATTTTATTTTCAATGGCTGGTATTCCACCACTTGCTGGATTTATTGGAAAGTTGCTTATACTAAACGTTGTAATTGATAGTAACTTATTTTTTCTTGCAACAATAGCAGTTTTAACGTCAGTAATTGCAGCTTTTTATTATTTAAGACTGATTAAATCTATTTTTTTTGATCCACCTACTGAAGAATTAGATATTCTGACGAATAATCAATCTAAACTCCTAATGATTGTTTTTGCAGCTTTCAACTTAACAGTAGTTTTATATCCTAAGTTTTTCTTAAATCTATCTGCCTCAATAGCTTTGTCACTTTTTGCATTAAAATAATGTTAGATAATTTTGATTTTGATTTTTTTATATATAAAATTTTAAATAATACAAATGATGAAGCAAAAAGCATTTTTTTAAATTCTAAGAAGAATATAGCTTTAATTGCTTTAAAACAAATTTCGGGTAGAGGTAGGATAAAAAAAAAATGGATTAGTAGTTTTGGTGATTTAACTTGTACTTTTTTAATAAATAAAAAAATTCCAGTTGAAAAATTAGGCCAACTAAATATTTGGATAACGTTCAAAATTTTTTCAGTTTTAAAAAAAACATTTCCAAATATTAATTTTAAAATTAAATGGCCAAATGACATTTATTTGGATAATAAAAAGTTAGGTGGAATTCTAATAGAAACAAATATAGTAGATAACGAACTAAGTTTTTTTTTAATTGGTATAGGTATTAATTTAACTAATAATCCAATAAATTTAGAATACCCAACAATTGCTTTAAACAAATATGTAAGTAATCCTGATCCTTTAAATCTTTTTTTTAAAATTTCTGAAAATTTAACATACTCAATTTTAGACTTAAAAAAAAAAAAATTTTTAAATATAGATGAAAATTTGCTAATGAATTTTAAAGATTACAAAGAAAAAGTTATGATTAAATTTAAAAAAAAAACTATTGAAGGAACATTTGTATCAATTTGTGAAAAAGGAGATTTATTATTGGTAACAGATAATAATAAAATTATTAATGTAAACCATGGGGATATTTTATTATGAATCTAGTCATTGATATAGGTAATACAAGTATTTCTTTTTGTAAATTTAAAGGTAATAAATTAATTTCTAACGTTAAGCTATTACAAGATGAGTTTAAAAAAACTAAATTAACATCTTTAATAAGTTTTTTTTCTGAGGAAAAAATTAGCAAGACTATTATTTCGTCTGTTGTTCCAAATTGTAATAGTATTATAAAAAATGATTTAAAGAGTAAGTGTTTAAAGTTTTTCTTTTTTGATGAGTTTCGTAAAAAAATTAATTTAGAGATTAATATAAAAAAAAAAGAAGATATTGGTGATGATAGATTAGTCAATATTATTTTTGCTAAAGAAAAATTTAAAAAATCAATTATTATTGTTGATTTTGGGACAGCTACTACACTAGATGTACTTAATAAAAATGGTATATATTACGGTGGAATTATCACTCCGGGTATTGATTTATCACTTTATTCTCTTAAAAATAAAACAGCTATGTTACCTTTAGTTAAATTTAAAAAAACAAAAAAAATTGTTGGTTTTAATACTGAAGAGGCTATTCAATCAGGTTTTTTTTGGGGTTATTATTCAATGGTAGATGGGTTAATAGAAAAGATTAAGAAAGAACAAAATGAAAATTTTAAAGTAATATTAACAGGTGGTTATGCTAATTATTTTAAAGATGCCTTCTCTAATGTGATACTTATTGATGAATTTTTTACTTCCAAAGCTTTAAATTTTATTTTGGGAAAGTATTCATGTTAAAAATATCTAAAGAAGACTTTTTGTTCATTCCACTTGGAGGTTCAGGTGAAATTGGTATGAATTGTAATCTTTATCATTTTGATAATTCCTGGATAATGATTGATTTAGGAGTAATGTTTGGAAACAGCAATATATCTTCAAATGAACTTATAATGCCAAATTTAGATTTTATTCATGAAAGAGAAATTAATTTAGATGCGTTAATTTTAACACATGCTCATGAAGATCATATAGGAGCTGTTCCATATTTGTACGAAAAATTAAATAAACTACCCATTTATACTACATCATTTACGGCTTCAGTTTTAAAAAGAAAATTTCTTTCGAATGGTTTTAAAGATTTTGATATTAGGCTTCTTGATTATAATAAAAAAATAAGTATTGGTAGTTTTAGCGTTGAAATTCTTGCATTAACGCATTCTATTCCAGAACCTAACGCAATTATTTTAAGAACCAAAGCATTAAATTTGTTTCATACAGGTGATTGGAAGATTGACCCAACTCCACTTGTGGGCGAGCCAATTGATACAAAAAAACTTCAATCACTTAATAAAGAGGGAATGGAAATAATGATATGCGACTCAACAAATGTGTTTGATGAAAATCCCTCTGGAAGTGAAAATGATGTTAGAATTACTCTTCGTGATATTTTTTCAAAAAAAAAAAAAGGGAAAATAATAATTACTTGTTTTGCCTCTAATATAGCAAGACTAGAAACCATAATTAAAGTATCTAATGAATTTAACAAATGTTGTGTTTTTTTAGGTAGATCAATTCATAGAATTTATGACTCAGCTAAAGAAAATAATTATCTAAGTAATCTTAATAACATTATTTCTGAAAAGGAATCTATATCAATTAATGATGATGACATTGTAATTATATGTACAGGTAGTCAAGGAGAGTCCAATGCAGCATTATCACGATTAGTTGATAATAAAAACAAATTTTTTGAAATTATAAAAACTGATCTTGTTATTTTTTCCTCAAGAGTTATTCCAGGTAATGAAAAAAAAATAAATGAACTTAATAATAAATTACTAAAAAAAGGATGTGATATTATTAATAGCAAAAATCTTAAAGTACACGTTTCAGGACATCCTTCAAGAAAAGAATTAAAGCAAATGTATAGCTGGATATCCCCAAACACCATTATTCCAGTTCATGGAGAGTATAAACATTTAAATGAACATGCTAAATTTGCTAAAAATGTTGGTATTAAAAATCAAATTATTGTAGAGAATGGAAATGTCGTTTTACTTAAAAAAAATAATTCTAAAATTATTAATAATGTTAAATCAGGGAAGTTGCTTTTGAAAGGGAACCAAATATTTCCTCAGAATGACAATTTAATAAATAATGCTAGAATTGTAAGTTCTGAAGGTGAGATTTTTGTTAATCTAATCTTAGATCTAGAAAAAAAATTGCTTAACGATCCGATTATTTTTTGCCCAACAGTTACAGAAAATGTAAATTTAATTAATCAATTAAAAGATGTTATTAAAGAAGAACTTCAAAGGATTTTAAATTCATCTATAACAGATGAAGTTATTGGACAACAATTAAAAATAATAATTAAATCATTTATAAAAAAAAATATTGGACTAAAACCTTTAACTTATATTGAGATTGTTAGAATTTAGAATATAATTACAATAATGTTAACAAGATTTAACCATGTCGCAATAGTTGTCCCTGATTTAGAAGAGGCACAAACAAAATACAAAGATGTATTAGGAGCTAAGGTTTCTAAGGTTTATAATTATAAAGAGCATGGTGTAAGTGTTGTATTCGTTGATTTAGGGAATACAAAAATTGAGTTGATGTATCCCTATGGAGAAAACTCCCCCATTAAAAATTTTTTAGAAAAAAATAATAATGGTGCTATTCATCATATTTGTTTGGAAGTAAAAGATATTGAAGAAACTTGTAAAACACTCAAGACAAAAAATATAAGGATACTTGGTGATGGAATACCTAAAAATGGCGCGCATGATAAACAAGTAGTTTTTTTACATCCTAAGGATTTTTTTGGAACATTAATAGAACTTGAGCAGGAGTAATTATTGCTGGATTTTCTTGTGATTTACCTAATTTTATGGTGGTTAATTTTTTTTATTACACTACCTTTTGGAGTTAAAAAAGAAATTAATGTTAAGTTTGGGAATGATCCAGGAGCACCTATAAATGCTAATATAAAGAAAAAAGTAATAGTTACTACTTTTGTAACTTTTTTTTTAACTTTGATAATTATTTTACTAAAAAATGAAATTCTCTAATTTTTTTATTTCTACCTTTAAAGAAAACCCTTCAGACGCAAAGCTTAAGTCACATATCCTCATGCTTAGATCATGTATGATAAAACAAGAAACAGCTGGAATTTATTCATGGCTTCCTATTGGTTATAGAGTTTTAAAAAAAATTATAAATATCGTTGAAGTAGAACATGAATCAATGGGTATAAATCAAATTTTAATGCCAACAATACAAAGCTCCGACATTTGGAAATTAAGTGATAGATATGAAACTTATGGAAAGGAAATGCTAAAAATTATTGATAGAAATAACAAGGAATTATTATACGGACCGACTAATGAAGAAATGATGACTTCAATAGGTAAACATTTGATAAGAAGTTATAAAAGTTTACCACGCTATTTTTTTCATATTCAAAGTAAATTTAGGGATGAAATTCGACCAAGGTTCGGAGTAATGAGGGCTAGAGAATTCATAATGAAAGATGCTTACAGTTTTGATAAAGATGAAAGCTCAGGTGAACAAACCTATGTAAATTTCTATAAATTATATTTAAAAATTTTTAAAAAGTTAGGTTTACCCATTATTCCAGTCAAAGCTCCAAGTGGTGAAATTGGTGGTGATCTTTCTCATGAGTTTCATTTACTTGTTAAAGGAGGGGAGTCTGAAATCTATACAAATAAATTACATCTCAGCAAATCACACGAAAATTCTGATATATCTCAAATTAAATCTATTAAATCATACACAGATGATATGTACAAAAAAACTTCAAAAACAGAAAATTTAGAAAATTATAGAAGTATTGAGTTAGGACATATTTTTCTATTTGGAATAAAATATAGTAAATCTTTTAGCTTTAATATTAATCATGATGGTAGTAATTTTTTTCCTTACATGGGTTCTTATGGTATTGGAATCTCAAGAATTCCTGCTGCTATCATAGAGTATTCTAATGATCATAAAGGAATAATTTGGCCAAAAGAAGTTGCACCTTTCGACGTAATTTTGATTGATTTATTATCTAATAATGAAAATAAATCCGATTTTTGTAACAATCTCTATAATCAATTAAAAACAAAAAATATAGACGTCATTTATGATGATAGGTTAGAGCGTGCTGGAATAAAATTTTCAGATGCAGATTTAATAGGTATACCAATTCAAATTATTGTTGGAAAAGATTTTAAAGAGAAGAATCAATTAAGCGTAAAATTAAGAGAGAACAATAAAGAATATTCAGTTTTAAAAGAAAATATAATTAAACATATTGAAGAGTTAATGCAAAAATGATTAGTTTTTTTGAAATCTGGGTTTCAGTAAAATATTTACTTCCCAAAACACGTGAAAAATTTTTATCCGTAATAACTATATTTTCTTTTCTAGGAATTTCTCTTGGTGTAGCTACTTTAATAATTGTTATGTCAGTAATGAATGGTTTTAGAGATGAATTGACAAGTAAAATCCTGGGCGTTAATGGTCACTTAAAAATTCAGCATATAAATAACTTTAGAATCCATAATGATGATTCTATTAATTTTATACTTGATAACAAATTTTCTGATATTTTTGCAAACAAAATTATTACAAGTCAAGCTTTGATTAGCAAAGAATCAAATTCAACTGGTGTTTTTTTAAAAGGAGTAGACGGTAAATATTTAAAAGAGAGACAGGTTTACGAAAATTTACAGGATTCTGTAATTGAAAAATTCAATAACAATGAAGGTATACTAATTGGTGAAAAGCTAAAAAATAAATTTAACTTAGTTGATGGAGATTATATTAACGTCTTATCTGCTAATAGCTATGAAACTATTTTTGGAAATATTCCAAGATCATTGAGTCTTAAAATTGTTGGTTTTTTTAATACGGGTATGTATGAATACGACAGCTCATTAATATTAGTTCCAATCACAACTTTACAAAGTTTCTTAAATATTAACAAGAGATATGATTTTATAGAGATTCAAGTTAAAAAGTTTTCTGAACTTGATAAGTGGTATTCTGAATTATATCAATTAATTCCCAAATATTTTAAAATTTCTGATTGGAGAGAATTAAATCCATCTTTATTTAACGCATTGGAAGTTGAAAAAAATGTAATGTTTTTAATTTTACTCTTGATCATAATTGTAGCAGTTTTTAATTTAATTTCATCTATGATTATTTTAGTTTCAACCAAAAGTAAGGATATTGGTGTATTAAGAATACTCGGAGTAAAAAAAAACCAATTATTAAAAATTTTTATATTAAACGGTTTGATTATTGGAGTTTTGGGCACTTTTATTGGACTTCTTCTTGGACTAGCCTTTTGTTTAAATATTAATGAGATAAAGAGTTTTATTGAATTTTTTCTAGATTCAAATTTATTTTCTGAAGAGATTTATTTTTTTTCAAAATTACCTGTAATCATTAATTACACACAAGTTTTTAAAATAGTATTAATTTCAATTTTTCTTTCATTGATTGCAACCATTTATCCTTCCATTAAAGCATCGAGAGTTGATCCAATAAATTTAATAAAATGGGACTGATTTGCTAAATTTAAAGAAAATAAATCAAAATTATAAACAAGGAGAAATTAATCTTGAAGTCTTATCAGACTTAGACCTTCATATAGATGGGGTGAAGAATATTGGAATTATTGGCCCATCAGGATCTGGCAAATCATCATTACTAAATATAATCGGATTAATTGAAACACCAAAATCAGGTGAGTTCTTTTTTAACGGAAAAGATTGTCTTAAGTTAAGTAATGACGCTCAAACAGAGTTAAGAAAAAAATATGTAGGATATATTTTTCAAAACAATCAACTTCTTGAGGATTTTTCAGTTTATGAAAACATTGCTATGCCTCTTATTTTAAACGGTAAATCTTATAAGGTTGCCAAAGAGGAGTCACTCAAGTTCTTATCAATATTAGGTCTACAAAATAAAAAAGATTATAAACCAGGCTTACTGTCTGGTGGTGAACAACAAAGAGTTGCCATTGCCAGAGCACTAATAAAAAAACCATTATTAGTTCTAGCAGATGAGCCTACTGGAAGCTTAGATAAGACTAATTCTAATTTAATAATGAATTTAATAATTGAGTTATCAAAAAATAATAATTCTGTATCTATAATTGCAACTCATAATTTAGAAATTATAAAAAAATTAGATTTATGTTATAGAATTGAAAAAGGAAAATTAGTTGAATTCAAAGAATAATAATAATTTTATTCACTTAAGAAATTACACACAATATTCTCTATCTAGAGGTGCAATAAAAATAAATGAGTTAATAAGCTTTTGTAAAAAAAATAAAATACCTGCAGTTTCTATAACGGATTTTAATAATCTTTTTGGATGTATGGAATTTTCTTTAGAATGCAAAAAAAATGGAATTCAACCAATCATAGGATGCAATCTTTTTCTTAAAGATTCTAAGTTTGACTCAGGATACATACTTCTATTATGTAAAAGTGAGGCTGGTTTTAGAAATTTATCAAAGTTAGTTTCTTTTTCAAGTTTAGAAAATTCTAATAATTCGGAAGCTTATGTAAATTTTACTAATTTAGCAAAATATAATAAAGATTTAATTTGTTTGGCAGGTGGCGAATTTGGGATTATTACAAATAATTTTGAGAACAGAGATCTATATACTTGTAATACTCTTACAAATTATTTAATCAGTATTTATCAAGATAATTTTTTTTTTGAGATTCAGAGAACTAAAGAAAAAAGAAAGAATTTAGAAAACTTTTTAATTATTAATTCTCAAAAAAGGAATATTCCTTTAGTTGCGACTAATGAAAACTTTTTCTTGAAAGAAAATTTTTTTCATTCTCATGATGCTTTACTAAGTATATCTGAACAAAAGTATATTGAATCCGAGGACCGATTAAAAAGTAGTTCTGACTATTTTTATAAAGATAGTGAAACTTTATCAAATATATTTGCTGATATTCCTTTTGTTATAAAAAATACTCAATTAATTGCAAAAAAATGTTCATTCTTTGTTGATGAAAACCCAACTTCTTTACCAAAAATTTTCTCTAATCGAGTAGATGAAAATGAAATGTTAATTAGTAAGTCAAAGAGTGGTCTAAATAATAGGTTGAAAAAGTATATGTTAGATAATTCATTTAATACTACTGAGTACAATCAAAGACTAGATTATGAATTAAAAATAATTATTAAAATGGGTTATGCTAGTTATTTTTTAATTGTTTCAGATTTTATTTTATGGGCAAAATCTAATAATATCCCAGTAGGCCCTGGCAGAGGATCAGGAGCAGGATCACTAGTTGCCTGGTGTTTGCAAATTACTGATTTAGATCCACTTAAATTTGGTCTTCTTTTTGAGAGGTTCTTAAACCCAGAGAGAGTATCACTTCCTGACTTTGATATCGATTTTTGTATGGATAAAAGAGATGAAGTTATTAATTACGTAAAGCAAAAATATGGGAACTTAAATGTTGCACAAATTATTACATTTGGATCTTTTCAGGCAAGAGTAGCAATAAGAGATGTAGGTAGAGTAATGCAATTACCTTTAAATCAGATTGATGAAATTTGCAAAATGATTCCTTATAACCCCTCACAACCAGTTAGTTTAAAAGAATCAGTAGGTGAAGAGAAAATTCAAAAACTAATAAAACATAACAATAATTTAAAAAAATTATTTAAAATTTCTATCGACTTAGAAGGGCTTTATCGCCATGCATCAACGCACGCTGCTGGAATAGTAATTTCAGATAAATCATTACTCAATATTCTTCCACTATATAAAGATCCAAAATCTGATATTCCTGTTACACAATTTTCAATGAAATATGTAGAAAAGATTGGTTTAATTAAATTTGACTTCTTGGGTTTAAAAACATTAACTGTAATTAGTAAAGCCCAAAAATATTTACATCAAAGATCTGTAAAGTTAAATTTAGATGAACTACCTTTAAATGATGCAAAAACATTTAATCTTTTAAAGAATGGTGACACAACTGGTGTTTTTCAGCTTGAAGGACAAGGAATGAAAGAAACATTAAAAAAAATTATGCCTGATAGATTTGAAGATATTATAGCAGTTGTTTCTTTATACAGACCAGGGCCAATGGATAATATTCCTACTTACATTAACAGGAAACAAAAAAAAGAGAGTTACAAATATTTACACCCCTCCATTGAAGAGGTTCTTAAAGAGACCTATGGTATTATGGTTTATCAAGAGCAAGTGATGTTAATTGCTCAAAAGGTTGCTGGTTTTAATTTAGCAAAAGCTGATCTTTTAAGAAGAGCTATGGGAAAAAAAATTAAGTCTGAAATGCAGGCACAAAGATCAAATTTTATTGAGGGTTGTCTCAAAAATAAGCTATCAAATGATATTGCTATAGACTTATTTAATGAAATTGAAAAATTTGCAGGATATGGGTTTAATAAAAGTCACGCTGCTGCATATGCAATGATTGCATATCAAACGGCTTATTTAAAAGCAAATTACCCACTTGAGTTTTTTTGCTCATTAATGAATTGTGATATTGGAAATTTTGAAAAAATTTCCAGCTATTGTTATGAAATAAAAAAACTAAATTTTAAAATTTTTTCACCAGATATAAATAAATCAGATGTATTTTTTAGCGTTGTATATAATAAGAAGAAAAACCCAATAGGTATTAGTTATGGATTAAGTGCTATAAAAAATATTGGCGAAAATTCTGTTATTTATATTATAGAGGAGAGAAAAAAAAATGGTAATTTTTCGTCCCTGCAAGACTTTTTTAAAAGAGTAAATAACAAAGTTTTAAATAAAAAAATTCTTGAAGCATTAATTTTTTCTGGATCATTAGATTCAGTAGAAAAAAATCAAAATTTTTTAATTAAAAAAATTGATAAATTTATTAATCTTAATTCTAGTTTTCACAAAAATGTTGAAAAAAATCAAATTAACCTCTTTACCAATTTTTTTGATGAAAATGAATTTAGTTCTAAATCATTTAAACATTCAACTTTTGAAGAAAAACTATCAATGGAGTTTGAGTCTTTTGGATTTTATTTATCTGATCATCCTTCAAAATTCTATAAGAGTCTTAATTATAATAAGAAAATTGATAATTTGATAACTCTTAATGAATTTGAAACAAATTCTAATGATGATCACAAATCATTTGAATGTATTTGTTTAATCTCAGAATTAAATGAAAGAAAATCAAAAATTGGCAAGAGATTTTGTTTTTTTAATTTATCAGATGATACTGGTATTTTAGATACCATTTGCTTTTCTGAGGTATTAGATTCTTTAGATAATAAAATAAAAGTTGGTAATATTGTTCAAGTGAAGTTACATCTTCAACAAATAAAAGACTCTAAAAGGTTTGTTGTCAACTCCATAAAAATTTTAGATCATACATCCGTTAACTCTAAAAATTATATGATTTCACTGAATGTAAATGATATTGATTACACAGAACTCAAAAATCTTTTAACTACTAACGAAAAAGGTGAAAGTAACCTTTATTTTAAAATTTTTCATACTGATTATGAAATAGAAGTGAAAAGTAATTATAAATATTTAGCCAACATAGATTTGCTTCACTCAATAAAAAATTTAAATGGTGTTTTGGACATTCAAGAAATAAATTAAAAAACTATTGATTTAGAAATTTAAAAATGTATTTTGTAGTTTTTAATTCAAACGCACAACTGCTCTGGTGCTAATTGTTGTGTGAATGTAAAACCGGAGATTATGAGTAAAGTAAGTATAAAAGATTTATTAGATGCTGGTGCGCATTTTGGCCATAAAACTAACAGGTGGAACCCTAAAATGTCTGAATTCTTGTATGGACATAGAAATGGTATACACATAATTGATTTGCAAAAAACTGTGGTGCTTTTTAATGAAGCACTTAACGTTGTTAAAGATTATTCATCTAATGGAAAGAAAATTTTATTTGTTGGTACAAAACGTCAAGCATCTGATTTAATTGAAAAATATGCAAAACTTTGTAATCAATATTTTATAAATAAAAGATGGCTTGGTGGTATTTTAACAAATTGGGATACAATTCAGAATTCTTTAAAGAGACTAAAAAATATTGAAGACATACTCCAAAACAAAGTAGGTTCTTATACAAAGAAAGAATTATTAAAATTCCAAAAATCTTCAGAAAAATTAAATAAAGCTATTGGTGGTATAAAAGATCTTACCAGAAAGCCTGATCTTTTATTTATTATAGATACGAATAAAGAGTTTTTAGCTGTCAAAGAAGCTAATAAATCTGGAATCCCTATAGTAGCAATTGTTGACTCTAATTCAAATCCAGATGGAATTGATTTTCCAATTCCAGGAAATGATGATGCTATTAGATCTATCGAATTTTATTGTAATACTATATCAGAGACAATCAAAAATAATCCAACCAAAACTCTAGATACTTTATAGAATTTTTTATGACATTTTCTGCACAAGATATAAAAAAATTAAGAGAAAAAACTGGTGCTGGAATGATGGATTGTAAGAAAGCGATTCAAGAGACTGGAGATATAGAAAAAGCAGTTGATTGGTTAAGGAAAAAAGGTATTAATACTGCACAAAAAAAGTCTGCAAGATCAGCAACAGATGGCCTAATTACTGTCGAAATTGATAATAATGTAGGTGTTATTATGGAAATTAATTCAGAAACTGACTTCGTAGCTAAAAATGAAATTTTTCTCAACTTTTGCGAAGCTCTTTCAAAACATTGTATTCTCAATAAAATTAGTAAAGTTGATCAATTACTTGAGTCTATTATAGATAACTCTAAATCAAAAGTTAAGGATGAACTTACAAATATTATTGCTAAACTTGGAGAGAATATTGTTATAAAAAGATTGAATTTAATTAACCAAACAGATTTATTTCTCCAGAAATACATTCATAATTCTGTTTCAGATAATTCTGGTAAACTAGGTGTAATTTTATGTTACAAGTCAAGTAAAAATGACCCTAATATTAAAGAGATTTCTAAACAAATTTCTATGCATATAGCAGCAACTGACCCCAAATCACTTGATATTGAATCATTGGATCAATCATTGATAGAAAAAGAAAGAGAAATTTTTAGAGACCAACTCAAATCAACTAATAAACCCCCTGATATTATAGAAAAGATTATTGAAGGTAAAATTAAAAAATTTTATGATGAAGTTTGCTTATTGGAACAATTCTTTGTTATGGATAATAAGGTAAAAGTAAAAGACTATATTTCTAATTTCAACAAATCTAATGATTTAAAATTTTCCATTGAGGAATATTTTGTATACAAATTAGGTGCATAATATTTCTTTTTTGTTTTGCTTAACTTAAAAAATAAACATATTCTTTTAAAACTATCTGGTGAGGCCTTAATGGGTAAAAGGGATTTTGGCATAGATTTAGATATAATTAATTCTATTACAAGTCAGATAGCTACAGCTCATAACTCAGGTACAAAACTTTCAATTGTTGTGGGGGGAGGAAATATTTTTCGAGGTATTTCAGCCTCAGCCTTTGGAATGGATAGATCCTCAGCTGATTATACAGGAATGATGGCTACAGTTATTAATTCATTAATATTACAAAATTCATTAGAGCAAAAGGGTATTCAAACTAGAGTTTTATCAGCTATAAAAATGGATACAGTTTGTGAGCCCTATATTAGAAGAAGAGCCCTAAGACATATAGAAAAAAACAGAGTTGTAATCTTTGCTGCTGGTACAGGCAACCCTTTTTTTACAACTGATACAGCAGCTGCATTAAGAGCCTCTGAATTAAAATGTGATTATATTCTTAAAGCTACAAAGGTTGACGGTATTTATAATTTAGATCCTAATAAACATATTGATGCTAAAAAACTGGATGAGTTAGATTATGATTATGTAATTAGCAAAAATTTAAAAGTAATGGATGCTACCTCTATTTCTTTAGCAAAAGAAAGTAAAATACCGATTGTAGTTTTTTCAATATTGCAAAAAGATTTTTTAACTGAAATAATAAAAGGAAATTGTTCTTACACAATTATAAAAGATAAGTAACTATGTTTGACTTAAAAATATACGAAGACAAAATGGATAAAGCTTTAGAAGTTCTTAAAAGAGAATATAATGGGTTAAGAACTGGCCGTGCCTCAACTTCATTGCTAGATCCTATAAATGTTGAGGCCTACGGTGCAAAAACACCAATAAATCAAGTTTCAAATATAAGTGTTCCAGAGTCAAGGTTAATTACGGTCCAAGTTTGGGATGAATCTCTTGTTAATTCGGTAGAAAATGCAATTAGAAATTCAGATTTAGGGCTTAACCCTATGATTGAGGGAAATTTAATAAGAATTCCAATACCTGAATTGTCAGAAGAAAGAAGAAAAGAAATTGTTAAAATTGCGTCAAAATATGCCGAAGACTGCAAAATTGTAATTAGAAATATTAGAAGAGATGCTATGGAAAGTATAAAAACTCTTGAAAAAAATAAAGAAATTTCAAAAGATGAATCATACAAACATTCTGATGAAGTTCAAAAAGTTACAGACAATCTAACTGAAAAGATTGATATTTTGTTTAGTGATAAGGAAAAAGATATTCTTAGAGTATAATGACTCAAATAATTGAATCTCCCAAATTACTTCCAAAACATGTTGCTTTTATAATGGATGGTAATAGAAGGTGGGCAAAAAAAAATAATTTACCTATAATAGATGGACATAGAAAAGGAGCATTGGCAGTTAAAAAAATTGTCCAAAAATCCATTACACTTAAAATTAAATATTTGACTTTTTATAGTTTTTCAACAGAAAATTGGAATAGAAGCACTGGTGAAATTTTTGAATTACAATCTTTATTAAATTTTTTTTTAGATACAGAGTCTAAAACTTTTTTTGAAAATAAAATTAATTTTTCTTTTATCGGAAATATTGAACGATTTAACAATAAAGTAAAAAAAAATTAATTGATTTAAAAAAGGAAACAAAAAAATTTAATAACCTTTATATAATTTTGGCATTAAATTATGGTTCAAGAGATGAAATATTAATGGGTTTTAAAAAAATTCTAAAAAAAAAAAATTTAAAAGTTACAAAAAAAGACATCTCTGAGAGTTTAATGACGAGAGATCATCCCGACCCAGATCTTGTAATAAGAACTTCTGGTGAAAAAAGACTTTCAAATTTTTTATTATGGCAAATAGCATATTCTGAACTATACTTTACAAAGACATTATGGCCTGATTTTGATACGAGAAAATATGTGTTAGCTTTAAAAAATTTCATAAACAGAAAACGAAGATATGGTGGAGATTAATTTTGAATAATTTTCAATTAAGATTTTTTTCTTCAATTATTTTATTTGTTCCAATTTTTTTTTTATTCAATGATATTGATATAATCTTTTTATTAGTAATTCTTGCGATACTTTCTTTAAGTTTATGGGAATTTTTTAGATTAATAGATTTTAGAAATTATTCAAAATTTCAAGAATCAAGTGGCCTATCTTTTTTATTAGGAAGACAAAAGATCAGCTTTTTAGATATTTTTACTATTCTAAAAATAAATATTTTGGCAATATTATTTTTTTTTATTTCTGATAATTTATCATCATTTATTTTAGTTATATTTACACTAATTTATTTTGCTTTTTTTTTGAGAAATGATCCATATAAACTACTAGGTCTGATTTATTTGTCATCACCGTTTTATATATTAATGTATTTTAGGCAAGATGAAAATTTTGAAACTCATTTATTCTTTATTTTATATTTTGCAATATTGACAGACATTTCTTCATATTTTGCCGGAAAAATTTTTGGAGGAAAGAAAATTTTTCCTAAGATTAGTGCTGGAAAAACTATAGCTGGTTCTATTGGAGGAATTTTAATTCCTACTTTCACATCTGTTTTACTTTTTGTTGGTGATAAGAACATATTTTTGATAATATTAACTTCAATTTTTCTTTCTATAATTGTCCAGTTAGGAGATTTTTTGGAATCATATTTTAAAAGGTACTGTAATGTTAAGGATAGTAGTAACCTTATTCCTGGTCATGGTGGAGTTTTAGATAGATTAGATGGTTTTTTTCTCTTAATAGTCATAATTTTTATAATTAAACTTCTTAATTTTAATCTTTTCTTTTTAGGGTAATGTTTTATTAGATGAAAAAAAAAGTTACAATTTTTGGTTCAACAGGTTCTATTGGTGAATCAACTCTAGATATCGTTAAAAACCATCCTGAGAAGTATGAGATAGTTGGTTTAACCATAAATACAAACTATGAAAAATTACTTGACCAGGTTTCTATTTTTAAACCAAAAATAGTATCAATAAATAATCCTGATTCATATAAAAGATTTAAAGAAATATCAAAAAATAATGATCTTAAAGTTGTTAATGGTAATGATTGTTATGATGAGATATTAGATTATAAAACAGATATAGTAGTTGCGGCAATTACTGGTTCAACTGGTTTACTTCCTGTTGTAAAAACAGCAGAAAGGGGAATACAAATTGCATTGGCAAATAAAGAAAGCCTCGTATGTTCAGGATCATTAATAACAAATATTGCAAAAAAAAATAACTCAATGATTCTTCCAATAGACTCAGAACACAATGCAATTTTTCAGGTCTTAGATTCTAAAAATAGATCCAAAGTATCTAAACTTATTCTTACTGCTTCAGGTGGTCCATTTCTAAATAGAGAAGATGACTTAAGTCATATTACTCCTGAGGAAGCTATAAAACATCCTAATTGGTCCATGGGAAAAAAAATTTCAGTTGACTCAGCTACAATGATGAATAAGGGATTAGAGTTAATTGAGGCACACTTTTTATTTGAAATGCCTGAAAAGCAAATTGAAATTGTTATACATCCTGAATCAATTATTCATTCATGTGTTGAATACGATGATGGATCTATATTATCTCAAATGGGAACTCCAGATATGAGAACTCCCATATCTTTTGCTTTGGGATATCCAGATAGAATTTCTACAAATGTTGAGAAATTAAATTTAGGGAAAATTAAAAAACTTACTTTCTATGAACCTGATTTTAAAAAATTTCCATGTTTAGAGCTCGCATATGACTCATTAAAATTAAAAAAAAGCGCACCAACAATTTTAAATGCTGCTAATGAAATAGCAGTAGACGCCTTTTTAAATAAAAGAATAAATTATTTATCCATACCAAAAATAATTGAAAAAACATTAAATAAAACTTCAATTTCTAACGTTAATAGTATAAAAGATGTTATAGAAATTGATCTATGCGCCAGAGAAATTGCAAATGACATGGTTTGTTCAAGGAAATTTTAATTAGATGATTGATGTAATTTTAAATTCTATTTTACCATTCTTAATAATACTAACAATATTAGTTTTTGTTCATGAATTAGGACATTATTTAGCGGCTATATATAATGGTGTTAAAGTTGAGACCTTTTCAATCGGTTTTGGTAAAGAGATTTTTGGCTTTAACGATAAATCAGGCACTCGTTGGAAATTTTCATTACTACCTCTTGGAGGTTATGTAAAAATGCATGGTGACTTGGATGCTGCTAGCACAAAAAAGAATAAGAATGCAGATAAAGAGTATTCTTTTCACAATAAGACTCTTGGTCAAAGATCAATAATTTTATTTGCTGGCCCTGCAGCCAATTTTATTTTTTCAATATTGTTACTAATTTTTATAAATTGTTTTTATGGTTATAGCACCACTAAACCAATAATAAGTGGAATTGAAGAAAATTCGCCAGCTGCAAAAGCTAAATTAAAAGTGAACGATACTATCTTAGAAATTAATAATACAAAAGTTTATGATTTTAATTCAATAAGAAATATTGTTTCTAAAGATAATGTTTTAGATATTACATTTAGCAGAAATGATAAAATACAAGTTGTGAGAATTATTCCTAAAGACGGTAAAATAGGAATTAGAGGTACAATTGCTACTGAGCGGTTAGGTTTTTTTCAATCCTCATATGTTTCGATTAAACAATTTTATAATTTCATAGAGATGACCTTAGTAGGTATTTACGAAATGATATCTGGAAAAAGAGGTGCAGAAGATTTGGGAGGTCCTATAAGGATCGCTGAACTTTCTGGAGATTTTTGGAGTAAAGGCGTTAAAAGTACACTTTGGTTTATGATGATTATTTCTTTAAATTTAGGCCTTATAAATTTGTTTCCTATACCTATGTTAGACGGGGGACATTTACTTATTAACTTTGTAGAATTTATAAAAGGTTCTCCATTAAATAAGAAATCTTTAGAAATGCTTCATTCCTTGGGCCTAGTTTTATTATTATCATTAATGATTTTTGCGACCTATAATGATGTGCTTAGAATAATAAAATAAAGTAATGAATAAAAATTACATAAAATTATTTATAATTCTTTTTATAAATTTATCTTTTTTTAATCACTCTTATTCTGAATCACCAGGCACACCGTCATCAAGTTACAATTATAATTATAATATAAAATCACCAACAAATGATAAAGTTGATCAAGAAGTTCAAATTTTGAACACAAATTTTGTTTCAGATATTATTGTTCAAGGAAATAGAAGGTTAGATACTGATTTAATAATCACAGATTCTCAAATTAGAGAAATTGGAACTGATGAGAAAAGTTTAAGTTTGGCAGTTAAAAATCTTTATAAAACAGGATATTTTGAAAATGTTCAAATTTTCAAAGACAATAGCGTAGTATTTATAAATGTAAAAGAAAACCCAGTCATAGACCTTATTTCAATTGAAGGTAATAAAGAAATTGCTGATGACATGATTTTAGAGGAATTATCAATAAAATCTAGGAATGTTTATTCTGTTGATGTAATTAAATCAGATGCAGAGATAATAGAAACTCTTTATAGAAGACAGGGTTTTTTTTCAACTTATGTTGAACCAAAAATGATTAAGGTTGATGATAGTAGAGTTAATGTAATCTTTGAAGTTAATGAGGGAACAGAGGCTAAAATCAAAAAAGTAAACTTCATTAATAATAATGTTTTTTCAGACTCTACACTTAAAGATGTGATTAGTTCATCTGAATATAGATGGTATGAAATTTTAGGTGGTAATGATAAATTTGATAGAGATCGAATTAATTATGACAAAGATTTACTAAAAAAATATTACTTTGATAATGGATATATTGATTTTAGAATTATTTCCGTAAATTCAAGCTTGGTTGATAATAGAAAAGACTTCATTATTAACTTTCTGCTATATGAAGGGATCAGATATAAAGTCTCTGATGTTAGTGTTAGAACTAACCTAAGAAATTTACAAAAACTTGATATAACTGATCTAATAGATATCTCTGTTGGGGATTGGTATAGTGCTTTAAAAATTGATAATTCAATAAAAAATATTTCTGAAAAGGCAAGTCAATATGGGTATGCATTCGTGGAGGTATACCCGATTATTCAAAAAAAAGGAAATACTTTAAGCTTAGTATTTGAAATTGAAGAAGGAAAGAAAATTTTTATCGATAGAATAAACGTTAGAGGTAATTTAAAGACAGCGGATAAAGTAATTAGAAGAGAATTAGAACTTGTTGATGGAGACCCTTTTAACTCTATAAAATTAAGACAAAGTGAGAGAAATGTAAATAATACAGGTTTATTTGATGGTGTTGAAATCAAACTTGATGAATCAATCGATTCAAATAAAGCAAACCTTGATGTTGAGATTAAAGAAAAGGCAACCGGTCAATTTTCAGTTGGTGGTGGTTTTTCTTCACTTGATGGTGCAATGGGTAATGTAGGGATAAAAGAATCAAATTTATTTGGTGAGGGAAAGGAACTTGCTTTGACACTAGGAATTTCAACAAGAAGGTCGGAAATTGATCTTTCATATACGGAACCATATTTCATGGACAAGGATGTGGCTGTAGGATTTGATATATTTGATGTTAGGAGAAATAATAAAATTTACAGTGGTTATAAGCATAATATTCTTGGTTTTAAGCTAAGGTCAGGTTATGAAATTTATAATAAATTAATGCATTTTTCCAGTTATACTATTAAAAGAGATAAAATTCATGACATTGACAATACTACCTCAAGATATATTAGAGAACAGGAAGGTAAGCGAGATACATCTATTATTGGTCAAGCAATTCAGTATAGCTCACTTAATGATAGAATAAACCCAACAGAAGGATTAAGGGTAAGATTTGATTTAGACTATTATGGATTAACTGGTGATGCAGAGCATTTATCCACGGAACTAAGAATAGCTAATTTTTGGAGAGTTTCAGATGGTTTAATACTTGCAAATTTTTTAGAAGGTGGCTTCATCGTTCCGATTAATGATGTAAAAATAAACGATAGATTTTTTATAAATGGTGATCGATTAAGAGGATTTAAAAATCTTGGTATTGGTCCTAGAGATTCAGCCACGAGTGATGCCCTTGGGGGTGAAATATATTATCTAAATAGAAATGAATTAACTTTTCCATTAGGATTACCTGACGATCTAGGTGTTGGTGGATTAGTATTTGCCGATGTTGGTTCACTATACAATACTTCATCCTCAGGCTCTGATATTTTTGATGAAAATAAACTTAGAGCCTCCGTTGGAGTAGGTATATCTTGGTTATCTCCTTTTGGCCCTGTAAAGTTTTATCTTTCAAAGGCAATTTTAAAAGAAAATTATGATAAAAAAGAGATTTTTAGATTTAGTTTTGGTACAACATATTAATAATAACAATTAACAGGAGTATTATGATAAAAACTTTTTTTTTAATTATCTTTAGTTTATTTTTTTCACCAGTTTTTTCACAAGAAAAACAACCTGTTGTAAGTGAAAAGAAAAATTTTAAATCTGGCATTGGGGTTGTTGATATGAAAAAAATCCTTGCTCAGTCAACAGCGTATCAAGCTCTAGTTGACGAATTTGAAGAAAAAAGAAGAAAACATAGAAATGTTTTTACTAAACAAGAGGATGTAATTAGGGATGAAGAAAGTAAGCTTAGCAAACAAAAAAATGTTTTATCTAAAGAAGTTTTTGCACAAAAGATAAAAGATTTAAATAAAAAAATTAATGAATTAAAATCTAAACAAGCTAATGATGCTCAGAAATTTGAAAGAGAATTTGAAATTTCTACTAATAAAATCCAGGGTGCTCTTGTTGATGTTTTAGCATCAATAGCAAATAAGAATAAACTTGATATTGTTTTAGCTAAAAGTCAATTACTTTTAGTTGGTAAAGAAATTGATTTCACTGATGCTGCTATAAAAGAACTCAATAAAATTCTGCCAAAAATATCTTCAAATTAAAGTAAGGTATATTTTGTTTTGATTGATAGAAATTTTTATAAATACAAAGGTTCTTTATCACTTTTTGAATTAACTTCTAAACTGAATTTAGATTTTTACGGAGATAAAAATTTTAAAATCTCAGATATTTCTACACTAGAATTGGCTCATCCTAATGAAATAAGTTTCTTTCACAATTCAAAATATCTATCTTTATTAAAAAAAACCAAAGCAGGTGTAATTATCTTAAAAAAAAATGATAATTTAAAAATGTCTGAAAAAAAAAATTTAATTTATTCTGATAACCCTTATTACACTATGGCAGAGGTAGCATCTTTGTTCTATCCTAATTGTGAATATCCAGATCATTTCTTTAGAGATGAGGAAAGAAAAAAAAACATTGATCCTAGTACAAAATGTTCTTTAAATTCATTTGTTCATAAGGATTCAATAATTGGAAAAAACTGTATAATTGGCTCTCATGTTAAAATTGGCTCAGGTGTCAAGATTTCAGATGGTTGTATTATAGGAGATAATGTAAACATTTATTATGCTTTATTATCTAAAAATGTTAAAGTTTATAGTGGAGCAATTATCGGGGGTGATGGTTTTGGCTTTGTTCCTGGTAAAAATGGTATTAAGAAAGTTCCACAACTCGGAAGAGTTATTATTAAAGAAAACGTAGAAATAGGGTGTAATTCTACAATTGATAGAGGGTCAATAGGTGATACAGTATTATCTGAAAATGTTATGATTGATAATCTTGTACATATCGCCCATAATGTAAAAATAGGTAAAAACACTATTATAGCAGCTATGACTGGTATTTCCGGAAGTACAGAAATAGGAGATAATGTATTAATTGGTGGACAGGTTGGAATAAGTGGTCATTTAAAAATTGGAGATAATGTTAAAATTGCTGCAAAAAGCGGCGTTATGAAGGACATTCCAAACAACAGTAGTGTAGGAGGATATCCAGCATTAAATATTATTGATTGGCATCGATCAACATTAATGTCTAGGAAAAAAAAATGAAACAAAAAGAAGAACTAAATATTGAACAAATAAAATCACTTATTCCTCACAGGTATCCTTTCTTATTAATTGATAAATTAATAGATATCATTCCTCACAAAAGCGCAACAGGAATTAAAAATGTTACTTTTAATGAAAATTTTTTCCAGGGACATTTTGAATATATGTCAGTGATGCCTGGAGCTCTAATAATTGAATCAATGGCTCAATCTGCTGGAACTTTAGTAATGTACAGTTTAAAAAAAGAATCCCAAAACATGTCTGTTTACTTGTTAACTGTTGATAAGGCAAAATTCAGAAAACCAGTTTGTCCAGGTGATGTTCTTATAAATAAAGTTGAAAAAAAGCAAAATGTCAAAAATATTTGGAAATTTATTTGTAAATCTTATGTCAAAGATGATTTAGTTTCTCAAGCTGAAATCTCTGCAATACTTAATACAAATTGATTGAAATATTTTGAAATTTTTTTTTATTTGAAACGATAAAAACTAATTGTAAATTTAAACATGACTGATTTTTCAATTATTGATAAAAATGCTGTTATTTCTAAAAATGTAAAAATAGGTCCATTTTGTAAAATTGGTAAAAACGTTACTATTGGAAAGAATTGTGTGTTACACAGTCATATATGTATAGATGGAAAAGTATCCATTGGTGATAACACTGAAATTTTTCCGTACGTTTCTATCGGTTCAATTCCTCAGGATCTAAAATATAAAGGTGAAAAAACATCCATTAAAATCGGTAATAATTGTAAAATCAGAGAGTATGTTACAATTAATCTCGGAACCGATGGTGGAGGTGGAATTACATTTATAGGAAATGATTGTTTACTAATGATAGGAACCCATGTTGCGCATGATTGTATAATAGGAAATAATGTTATTTTTGCCAATCACTCAACCTTAGCAGGACATGTAATAATTGAAAACAATGTTGTGGTAGGCGCTTTAAGTGCAATCCATCAATTTTGCAGAGTTGGTGAAGGTGCTATGATAGGAGGTATGTCTGGAATAACTGCAGATGTTGTTCCATTTTCAACTGTAATGGGTAATAGAGCCAAACTATCAGGATTAAATGCACTTGGTTTAAAAAGAAGAAATTTTAAAAAAAAAGAGATTTTAGAATTAAGGAAAGTTTTTAAATATATTTTTTATTCAAAAATAAATACATTTAATGAAAGAGTTCAAGAGATATCAAATAAAAAACCGAATGAAAGAACTATTCAAAAATTATTAAAATTTCTTAATGATGAAACTGATAGATCATTTTGTATGCCTTAGTAAAATGAACAAAACAATTTTCTTATTTGGTGGTGGAAAATTACCGAATTTAATTTTAAAAGAACTAATAAAAACAAATTACAAATTCTTTGTTATTGAAATTGGAAAAACTAATATTCCAAAAAAATATATAGATATAAAAAACTTAAATTTAGGGAAAATCTTAACTGAATTAATTTTATTAAAAAAACTAGGTTATAATAAAATCCTAATGGCTGGGTCTATAAAAAGACCGAAGTTAACTGAGATTAAGCTTGATTTTAACAGTATAAAATTGATATCAAAATTTACTAAAGAATTTCTTCAAGGTGGTGATAATAGATTATTAAAATTTGTTATAGAACAGCTTGAAAAAATTGGTTTTAAGGTTTTACAATTAAATAAATTATTTCCTGAATTATTTCTTGGTTATGGTAATCAAACAAAAATAAAAATAAAAAAAAATTATTTTAAAGATATTTTAAAAGGATCTTTGATATTAAAATCTACTTCGAAGTTTGATATAGGTCAGTCTATTATAATTCAACAAGGTCATGTTATTGGTTTGGAAGCTGCTCAGGGTACCGATAATCTTATTAAACAATCATTCACATATTTAAAAGAAACTAAAGAAGGAATTCTGATTAAACTTTTTAAAGTAAAACAGGATTTGCGTGCTGATTTACCAACAATCGGTTTTAAAACATTAATCAATTGTAAAAAAAATGGTTTTGTTGGAATAGCATACAGTGCTAACAAAACAATCTTTATAGATAAAGAAAAAATTATAAAATTCTGTAATAGTAATAAAATCTTTTTATACGGTATAAAATGAAGGTTTTTATAATTACTACTGAAGCATCTGGTGATTTTTTAGGCTCGGAGTTATTAAAGGAATTAAAAAAAAGAAAAATTTTTACAGCTGGGGTTGGTGGAAAATTAATGGAATTAAATGGTTTTAAATCTTGGATCTCTATAGAAAAATTTAACACAATTGGACTTTTTGAGGTTCTAATTAGATTTCCAAAATTTCTTTATTTATTAAAAGTTGTAGAAAATAAAGTAAGAGAAAACCCACCAGATATTATAATTACAATAGATTCTCCAAGTTTTAACTACAGATTAGTAAAAAAAATTCAGGATCTGAGAATTTCAACTCAGATGGTTCATTATGTAGCTCCAACGGTTTGGGCATGGAAGGAATATAGAGCAAAAATTTTCTCAGAATTATATGATAAACTATTTACTTTGTTTGAATTTGAAAATAAATATTTTACTAAATTTGGTCTAAAAACAAAATGGGTTGGACATCAAATCTTTTCAAAAAAAATTAAAATTAAAAAAAAAAAAAAGATTATTTTTCTTCCTGGATCAAGAGAGACTGAGATAAAAAAAAACCTTCTTTTAATGAAGCATATAATCAAGGACATACAGATTGAATTCCCTAATTATAAATATTATGTTCTAACTTTTGATCATTACAAAGACTTGGTTAAATTAATTCTTAAAAATGATAAAATTCAGATTATTTCAGACCAACGTCAAAAAATTAAAATAATGAATGAATCATTTTTAGCGATTGCTGCATCAGGCAGCGTAACACTTGAACTTTGCAAGTTTAAGACTCCTATGGTTGTTGTATATGATACTAATTTTTTAACGAAATTTATTGTTAAAATGCTTGTTAAGGTTAAATATTGTTCATTGATAAATATTTTTTTTAATAAAGAAATTGTTCCTGAGTTTGTTTTTGAAAAATTTACGTATGATAATGTTATTTCTGAGTTCAGGAGTCTCATAAAGAATAAAAAGAAAAGGTCTAAACAAGTTGAATATATGAATTTATTTTCAAAAAAAATGTTAAGTTGTATTGATGAAAATCCCGCGCGAATGCTAGTAAATGAAATATTTAAAAAAAAGTAACTATTTTAATTCACCAGGATACATTTGCTTATTATTTTTACGTTTATTAATTTCAACGAAGTTACGATGGGTTTTTCCAACATATAACTGCCTAGGTCTGCTAATTTTTTTGTTTAAAGATTCAGTCATTTCTTTCCACTGTGAAACCCAACCAACAGTTCTTGCGACAGCAAAAATTACTGTAAACATTGACTCAGGCATACCTAAAGCTTTTAAAATAATACCAGAGTAAAAATCTACATTAGGATAAAGCTTTTTTTTTATAAAATATGGATCGTTTAAAGCAATCTCTTCAAGTTTTGTTGCTAACTTAAATAAAGGTAAATTAAAATTATCAACTTCTTTAAGTAAATTTCGACAATATTTTCTTAAAACATTAGCCCTTGGATCATAATTTTTATAAACTCTATGCCCAAATCCCATCAATCTGAAAGGATCATTTTTATCCTTAGCTTTTTTAATATATTTTTTTATTTGTTCAACACTACCTATCTCTTTTAACATCCTAATTACTGACTCATTTGCTCCTCCATGTGCTGGTCCCCATAATGACGCAACACCGGCAGCAACGCATGCAAAAGGGTTAGCTCCAGATGAACCTGCAATTTTTACTGTAGAAGTTGATGCATTTTGTTCATGATCTGCGTGTAAAATGAGAAGTTTATCCAATGCTTCAATACTTGCCTTAGATGGCAAATATTCTCCACATGGTGTTGAAAAAAGCATGTGTAAAAAGTTTTCACTGTATGAAAGATTATTTTTTGGATAAATAAATGGTTGTCCTAAGGAATACTTATAAGCCATAGCAGCCATCGTTGGAAGTTTTGCTAATAATCTACTTACAGCAACCCATTTACCTTCAGTTGATGAAAAATCATATTTTTTTTCTGAGTAAAAGGATGAGAGAGCCCCAACAATTCCAACCATTACAGCCATTGGATGTGAATCTCTTCTAAAACCACTATAGAACCTTAAAATTTGTTCATGTAACATTGTATGATGTGTTAATATTTTTATGAATTTTTTCTTATTTTCAGTATCAGGTAGCTCTCCATTTAACAATAAATAACAAACTTCTGGATAATCTGATCTTTCCGCAAGATCCTCAATTTTATATCCACGATGAAGCAAAAGACCTCGTTCACCATCAATATATGTTATTTCTGAAGAACAACTAGCTGTAGAAGTGAATCCTGGATCATAAACAAACATACCAGTCTTTGAATAAAAACTTGTGAGATCAACAACGTCAGGGCCATTAGATCCTTTTTTAATCTTAAACTCAAATTGATTTCCATTTCTGTTGTCTTTAATTGTTATTGTTTTTTTCATCACTAATTTTCCAATTTTTTATAATCCTATGAGTTGTATTATCCTTACCAATTATTTCCATAAACTTTGAAATTGACGGTCCATTTAGTGATCCAAAAATACAAAGCCTTAGGGGTTGACCAATTTCTTTAAATTTGAGTCCCATTTGATTAACAAAGTCATTAAGTTCATTAGATATCATATAGTCATTCCAAGTTTCTAATCTAGCTAATTTATCAATAATTTTAGTTTTAAGGTTGATTGAATTTTCTAGCATTAATTTTTCTGACTCCGTAAAAATGAATTCATTATTCGTGGCTTCATTAATATTTTCTAATAATTCAACAAGTGTATTTGATCTTTCTTTATAAATTTTAATAATTCCTAAAATGAGTTTTTTATCTTTAATAGTCAAAAGTTTTGCTAATTTTTCAACACCCTCTATTTGTTTAAGTATTTCATTTTCGTTTTTGTTTTTTATATAAAAGTTATTTAGAAAAAAAAGTTTTTTTTTATCTAGTTTTGATGGTGATTTTCCAACTTTTACTATTTTAAAATTTTTGATGGCCTTTTCCAATGTAATAATTTCCTCATCACCGAGGGACCAACCCAATCTTAACATATAGTTTATAATACTTTCTGAAAAATAACCTGAATTTTTATAATCATCAATTGACAATGCGTTGTCTCTCTTTGATAACTTTTTATTTTCTTCATTGTGAATTAAAGGGATATGAGCAAAAGATGGCATATACTTTAGGTATTTAAAAATTTCCATTTGTCTAAAGGAGTTTGTCAAATGATCATCTCCTCTTATTATATCACTAACTGACATTAAAAAATCATCAGTTGCAGATGATAATAAAAATGTAGGAGTGCCATCTGTTCTTAAAATAATATAATCGTCTAGTTCATTATTATTTACAGTAACTTTTCCTTGAATTTTGTCGTGAATTGTTGTTTGTCCTTCTAATGGAGCCTTTATTCTTATACAATACTTTTTGTTCTTTGGGTAAGTGAAAGTCTCTCTCCATTTACTTCTAAACTTTTTATTATTCTTTCTTAAGTTTTCTATTTCTTTTTCACTATGATAGCATTTATAAGCAAATCCATCAGCAAGCATTTTATATGCAATTTTTAAATGATTATCAATTTGCTTATTTTGATAAATAATTTCACCATCAGGTTTTAAACCTAACCAATTAAGACCATTTAAAATTGAGTTTACAGATTCTTTAGAATTCCTTAACTTGTCAGTATCTTCTATTCTAAGTTTGAATAACCCATTATTTGATTTTGCATGGATAAAATTAAAAAGAGCTGTTCGTGCTCCGCCAAGATGCAACGAGCCTGAGGGTGAAGGGGCAAATCTTGTAATACAAGGCATAAGAAGAACTAGAATTTCCTTATTAATCCAACTAATTTACCTTGTATTTTAACTCGATCCTCTCCAAAAATTCTAATTTTGTAATTTTTATTAGCAGGTTCCAAAGCGATGGAATTTTTAAATGATCTAAATCTTTTTAGTGTGACTTCGTTTCGATCAATTAATGCAACAACAATATCACCAGAGTTAGCTGATTCTGTTTTTCTTATAACTACTATATCTCCATCAAAAATACCTGCATCTATCATTGAATCACCTGTTACTTCCAGAGTAAAGTGTTCATCTTTGCTGTTTATTAAGTAATTTGGTACAGAAATTTGTTCAAAACTTCCTGTAATTGCTTCAATTGGGTTTCCGGCAGCAATTCTTCCAAGAAAAGGAAGAGATTTGTCAAAATTATTATCAGATTTTTCAATCTTGTTTATAGTTAATGCTCTTGCCTTGTGAGGTAACCTATTTACAACACCCTTTTCTTCTAAACTGGAAAGAAGTTTATGAATACCAGATTTTGATTTTATATTTAAATAGTTTCTCATCTCGTCAAAGGTAGGGTAAATAAGGTTGGTTTCATAGTAATCAACCAAAAAATCTAGAAGTTTTTTTTGTTTGACAGTAAGCATTATAAATGTTCTACATAAGTTCTACCACTTAGTCAAGTTATATTTTTCCACTAAAAATATTTCTGAAAAGTAAAACTTTACATTTCGTTCCAGCAGGTATCTCATTTTCAAATGGTTTTCTTATAAAAATACCGTCAGAATCACTTAAAACTTTTATTTGAGAACTGTCTTGTTTTGGGAATACGTAAAATTGTGGTGGTTTTTTTTTTCTAATTTTAATTCTCAAAAAATTTGTGAAATTATTATTTTTTTTTAATCTATTTTGTAAAATTAAATTCTCCTCTATAAGATTTACGTAGTTTTGTCCGTAAAAACTGTTAATAAATCTTGAAAAAAAAAAAATTAAAGATGTTAAGCATGAAACAGGGTTTCCAGGCAATCCTAAAAAAAATTTTTTTTTTGAAAACATTCCGAAGGTAGTCGGTTTACCCGGTTTAATCGATACTTTATCAAATAATATTTTTAATCTTTTTTTTTTTAAAACGGTTTTAACAAGGTCATATTTACCTTTAGAAATACCTCCAGAAGAAATTAGTAAATCAAAATTATCAAACTTGTTTATTAATTGTTCTAAGTCGTCAATATTATCTTTTGAATGCAGAACATTTATAATTTCGCCTCCAAGGCTTGTTATAATTTCTTTTAAGATAAATTGATTAGTTGATACAACTAAAGGATCTTTTCTATTATCAGTAACAAGTTCGTCACCTGTTACTATAACAAGTACTTTAGGTTTTTTTTTAACCTTTATCTTCTGAAATTTCATGGTCTGCGCAAGAGAAATATCTCTTAAGCTTATTTTTTTATTTTTTTTTAAACAAAGCTCATTGATTTTAAAATCACTTCCTTTTTTTCTGATATAATCATTAATTTTTTTCTTTTTAATTTTTAAAAAATTGTCGGAATTTAAAATCTCAAAATTTTCTTTAGGAATTATAACCTTTTCTTTACCAGGCACATAACCACCAGTGTATATTAATTTTGTTTCTCCATGATTAAAGTCATCTGAATATATATCACTTGCCTTAATTTCTCCGACAATTTTAATTTTTTTTAAATTTAAATCTTTTTTAAAAATTACAGCACCATCCATAGCTGATAAATTTTCTCTAGGGTAATCACATTTAGAATGCAGATTGGAAGAGAGAATTCTGTTGACTGAAGAATCGACTGAAATTTGCTCATTTTTTTTTGAAATAGGAACATTCTTTTCTATAATTTTAAGTGCTATTGCAAAGCTAATCATTTTTAAATTTTCCTGATTTTCCACCATCCTTATAATAAAGTTTTAAATTTTCTATAATCATTTTTTTATCTAACGATTTACACATATCATAAATTACCAAACTTGAAATTGAACAAGCCGTTAAAGCTTCCATTTCAACACCAGTAGAAAAATTGGTTTTAACCTCCGAAAGAACTTCTATTTTGAATTCTTTTTTATGTATTTTAAAATCAATATTAATATAATTTAAGGGTAAATTATGACAAAGTGGGATTAGTTCAGACGTTTTTTTGGAGGCAAGAATCCCTGAGGTTCGAGCTACATTAAAAATTTCTCCTTTTGACAAATCATTGTTTATAATTTTTTGAAATGTAGATTTCGAAAATTTTATGAAGCATTTTGCTTTGGCAACTCTTTTTGTTAGTTTTTTTTGGGAAATATCAACCATCCTAATCTTATTTTTAGCTAAATGTGAAAATTTCATTTTTTTATTAATCTTTTAGTAGCTTCATATATATTTTGAGACTGCATTAGTGTTTCTCCAACTAAAAAAGCATTAGCTCCGTTTTTAATAAATTTTTTAAGTTCTTCATTTTGTTTTATTCCACTTTCGCAAATTTTTATTATTTGATTTGGAATTTTTTTTGAGAGTATTGAAAAAATGTTAGTATCTACTTTTAGTGTTTTTAAATTTCTATTATTAATACCTATGCACTTAACGTCAATTTTTAATGCTCTTTTTAATTCATCCTCATCATGAACTTCACATATTACATCCATACCAAGCTCAGTTGCTATTTTATAAAATTTTTTATATTGAGAATCATTTAAAATCGCCATAATCAATAAAATACAATCGGCTTCAGAATGGTAACTTTCATAAATTTGCCATTCATCTATAATAAAATCTTTTCTTAAAATGGGGATGTCTACAACTTTTTTTACTTTACTTATGAACTTAATATTTCCTTGAAAAAAATTAGTTTCAGTTAACACTGACAAACATTTTGCCCCAGCCTTTTGATATTCTTTTGCAATTTTTTCTAAGTTGAAATTCTTACAGATCAAACCTTTGCTTGGAGAGCTTTTTTTTATTTCAGCAATCAAATTGTATTTTTTTTTATTGTCAGTGACTAATTTTTTTAAGAAATTTCTAATTTGGAATTTATTGTCTGAAAAATCTTTTTTTTTAAGATTGGCTATTTCATCTTTCTTTAATTTACAAATTTTTTTTAAAACATCCATTTATAAATTTATCAAATTATTTAGTTTTTTTATAGCTAGTCCGTTATCTATATTCTTATTGGCCATTTTGATACCATCCTTGAGATTTTTTACTTTTTCACAAATAAGTAAACCTGCAGCTGTATTTAAAACAACATTATCTTTGATTGCACCACTTTCTCCCTCAAATAATCTTCTCATCATAAAGCTGTTTTCTTGTGGTGTTCCACCTTTTAACTCATTTTCTTTTCTAATTTTGAAGCCAAATTTACTTGGTTGCAATATTTTAATTTTACTTATTTTTGTTCCACAAACTTCTACATAAAAATTTTTTGAAGTTGTTGTTAGCTCATCATATCCTTTTTCATTAAAAACAACCCAAGCCTTTTTTAAATTATATTTACTCAAACATTTTGCATGAGTGAGTAAATTACTCTTTCGACTAACACCTAATAATTGATATTTTAATTTTACTGGATTTAGAAGTGGACCAAGTAAGTTGAAAATTGTAGGAAATGGTAAAGATTTCCTGACTTCACCTACAACCTTCAATGAGTTATGAAAGTTAGGAGCAAAAAGAAAAAAAATATTATTTTTTTTTTAAATCATTTTTAAGATGATTTATATTTTCTCTGATTTTTACACCTAATGCCTCCAGTACATCAAAACTTCCTGATTTGGATGTAACGCTTCTGTTACCATGTTTAGAAACTTTTATATCAAATGTTGATAACAAAATTGAGGTAGCAGTTGAGAAGTTAAAACTCTCTTTATTATCTCCACCAGTTCCACAGGTGTCCATAAAATTACCACTAACATCAATTTTTTTACATTTTTTCTTAAGATACTGAGTAAATGCAAAAATTTCTTCAAAACTTTCTTTTTTTTGAGAGAGTAGTGTTAGTATACTTGCAAGTTGAATGTGACCTAAATTATTTTCAAATATTTGAGTTACTAGCCATTTTGATTCAGAGATATCTAAATTTTTCTTTTTTAAAAGTTTTTCAAAAATTTTTTTATTAATTGAAGTAATCATAATATTTTTTAATTCTTTATATTAAGAAAGTTTTTCAATAATTGATGACCAAATTCTGTTGCTATACTTTCAGGATGAAACTGTACTCCAAATATTGGTAATTTTTTATGTTCGATAGCCATTATTGTACCATCTTTTATTTTTGCTGTAACTTTTAATATTTTAGGAACACTTCCTTTTTGAATAATTAATGAATGATATCTGGTTGCATTAAATGGTGATTTAATATTTTTAAATAACTTAGAATTTGAATGGATTATTTCACTTACCTTTCCATGAATAGGTGATCCACTTTGCATCACGATTCCACCAAATGCTTCAGCAATAGCTTGGTGTCCAAGGCATACTCCAAGCATAGGAATGGGTTTATTTAATTTGGAATTTTCTTTAATTAAATCTAAACATATTCCAGAGTTTTGTGGAGAACTTGGACCAGGAGAAATTACTAAATAATCAGGCTTAAAATTAAGAGTTTTCTGTACAGTTATTTCATCATTTCTAAAAACTTTTACTTTTTGTCCAATTTCTTCAAAATAGTGAACCAAGTTGTAGGTAAAACTGTCGTAGTTATCTATTAAAATTAACATTTTTTATTTAAAATTATCTGCAGTTTCACATGCTGTTAAAATAGCAAGAGCTTTATTTTCAGTTTCTTTATATTCGTTAATAGGTTTGCTATCTGCTACAATTCCGGCACCAGCTTGAACATAAATATGATTGTTTTTTATTAGTGCAGTTCTTAGAGCAATACAGGTGTTAATATTACCATTGTTTGAAATATAACCAACAGAACCAGCATAAATATTTCTTTTTGTTTTTTCTAATTCTTCAATAATTTCAATTGCTCTAATTTTAGGTGCTCCTGTAACTGTACCTGCAGGGAAACCACTAAATAAAACATCTGTGCTGTTTTTCTTTTTATTTATTCTACCCTCAATATTAGAAACAATGTGCATTACATGTGAAAAGTATTCAATATACATTTTATTTGTTACTTTAACACTACCAGGAATTGAAACTCTACTAATGTCATTCCTTCCAAGGTCAAGTAACATAAGATGCTCGGAAATCTCTTTGGGATCACTGAGCAAATCTTTTTTGAGGTTTTCATCTTCTTTTTTATTAATTCCTCTTTTTCTCGTACCTGCAATAGGTCTTATAGTTACTTTATCATTATCTAATTTAATTAAAATTTCTGGACTAGAACCTACAATTACAAAATCTTTAAAATTCATATAAAACAAGTAAGGGGAAGGGTTTAAATGTCTAAGCGCTCTGTAAATAGAAAGAGGTTTTGATTTAATTTTTTTTTTAAAAACTCTTGATAGCACTACTTGAAAAATTTCACCTTCAAATATGTATTTTTTTGCTTTTTCGACCATTTTTTTAAATTCTTTAAAATCTGTATTGGATTTTACATCTTTAAAAATATTAGTTTTATTGTTTAAAGAACGAAGGTTTAAGGTACCTTTTTTTAATGGTTTATTTATTTTTTCAATTATTGAGTTAATTTGATTTTTTGCTTCTTGAAATGATGAAAATGCATTTTTATGTGATGGAGTTATTATTTTACTTACAAATAATTTATCATTTACATTATCAAAAACTAATGTCAAAGAAGGTCTTAAAAAAATAGACTCTGGTAGTTTAAGTGAATCATTTTTTTGCATTTTTACGTTTTCAAAATATTGAATCATTTCATAACCAAGATAACCAAATAACCCGCAGGAAATTGATGGAAGCTCTGTCGGTATTTTTATTTTATTTTGATTAATTATTTTTTTTAAATTATTAAGTGGATTACCGTTTACTTTTTTTAATCTTTTTGTTTGTCCACTAGTAAAGCTACATTTTCCATTATTACACTGCCAAATAAAATCAGGTTTTAAGCCGATAACAGAATATCTGCCCTTATGAGTTCCTTTTTCAACTGATTCAAATAAAAATAAATATTTTTCTTTCTCGAGTTTTATTATTGATGATATTGGGGTATGAACATCAGCTGCAAAAGAGGTGTATAAAACTTGTTTCTTTCCTGAATCATAGTTTTTCTTGAATAAATTTAGATCAGGTTTCAAAATATTCATAGAATTTTAATTTAATTGATCAATTACATCATCGTTAATTGTAATTTTATATTTTTTTCTTAGTGCTTCTGAAAATTGAGCAAGAAGATCAACTGTAACGTCATCCTTAACTCTTTTTGTAAATTCCTTTAGTTCAGATTTATCTTCAACTAGTTTGTTAATAATTTCTACTGTTTGAGCAATAATAATTTCATTGGGCCCTCTTTCACTTATATTTACATCGTATAAGTTTGATTCAAAGATTTTACTTATGAGGGGTATGGGTAGTTCGCTACTGTCAGGAAGAATTCTTGTGAATGGTTTAACACCTTTAATCTCAAGATTATTTTTTTTTGAAATTTTTATAAAATCTTCTTGGCTTTTAATTTTTTTTTCTAAGACATTTGCACGTTTTAAGGCTTTCTCTTTTTTTAATTTATCAGATAATTCTTTTGTTAATTTAATCAATGATTCATTATAAGTTAATTGTCTTGGTTCAACTATCTCAGTTACAATACTTATTGCTAGCCCTTCATCATTATCAGTATTAATTATATTTCCCTCTTCACTTAATTTTTGATTAAATATGGTTCTTAATATTCTTTCGTCTTGAAATTTATTATTTTTCTCTCCTTTTTCATTAAATCCATATCTGGTAATATTCTTTGCTTTTATAAGTTCTACATCAAGAGTTTTAGAAATTTCTTCGAAAGTATCACCAGATGCAATTAGATCCTCTAATTCGTCCTGTAAATCAAATACAGCTTCTTTACCTTTATCTAATAGAATTTCATTTCTATATTTTTCTTTAACTTCTTCATAGCTTACTTCTTTTCTCTTCTTTAAATCTATTAATTTTACTATATGCCAACCAAATGAACTTTTTATAGGTTTGGAAATTTTATTTTTTTGAAGTTTAAAAATAGATTCAACAATTTCCTCAGGAAGTTCGCTTTTAGTATTCCATCCTAAATCGATATCCTCAATTGATTGATTTGCCATCGTTTCAGCAACTTTTGAAAAGTTTGAATTTTTTAATAATAAATTTTTGTAAATTGAATTCGCTTCTCTCTCATTTTGTAATAAAATCTGATACAAATATCTTTGTTCCGGCTCAATTAATGATTCTTTTCTCTCTTCATAAAGTAATTTTACCTCATCTTCAGTTACGGTTAATTTTTTTGCATATTTTTTTGCATCGAGCAATAGTGTCTCAGCACTTCTAAATTCATCGGATAAGAAATTGGTTTTATTTGTTTCATAATATTCTCTAAGTTTGCTTTCTTTAATTTTTGGTATTTTTTCATCTTGAGAGTCAATTATAACATAATCAACTGCCCTTTCTTGAAGATTGTATTCACCAAGACTATTTTGAATTATTTTTGGAATTATAAGACTAGACCTTATTGTTTCAACCATTTGTTCTCTAGCAAGATCTTGCCTAGTTCCTTCAATATATGAGCTTTCAGTATAACCTGATTCAGAAATTAGTTGTCTAAATAAGAGTTCACTAAATTGACCTAGATCATCTTTAAATGCTTGGTCTGATAAAATCTTATCTCTAACATTACGATCACTTACAGATAAACCCAATTCTAAAGCTTCATTATTAAATAGTGCTCTATTTATTAACGAACTTAAGGCTCTATCAACGTACCCAAACTCTCTAGATTTTTTAATATCCAATGACGCTCCAAGAAGTTTTCTTATTTCCTCAGTTTGTCTTGTATACAAAGAATAAAATTCTTGAGCAGATACGTCCAAATTACCTACGGAAGCAACTGTGCTTTGTTTCTTAGTTACGCCTACTAGATCTTCAGTTCCCCACATAGCAAAACTAATAATTAAGATTGTCAGTAGTGTTCCTAAAACGAATTTAAGAACGATATTTTTAGAGCTATTTCTTAAGGTAGTTAACATGTTTTAAAAGTTTTAAAAAAGTTGTATAACATATCTATGCCACAAAATACATTAATTGTTTCAAATTGGAAGATGAATTTAGATTTAGTTAGTGCAAAAAGTTTAATCTACAAGTTAAAAAGAATTAATTTAGATGCGAATCCGTATGTTAAAAATATAGTATGCCCACAATTTTTGTTAATACCTTATGTGAGTAGTATTATTGGCTCATCCAAAATTTTACTTGGTGCACAAGATTGTCATTATGAAGAAAATGGTTCTTTCACAGGTGATTCAAGCATTTCATTAATAAAAAAATTTGGTTGTAAATATGTAATTTTAGGACACTCTGAGAGAAGAAAAAATTATTTCGAAGAGAATATAATCGTTAAAAAAAAAATTCTTTTGGCAAAAAAAAATAAAATCACCCCAATTGTTTGCGTTGGTGAACCTGCTGAAAGTAGGAAAAATAATTCACACTTTGAATATGTTTTGGATCAATTAAATCTATGTATTCCAGAAAATATTAGCGAAATTATAATTGCATATGAACCTATATGGTCAATTGGAACAGGTAAAATACCTACAAATTTAAATATTTTAGAAATGAGAGATTTTTGTTTGAAATTTCTTGAAAAAAAAAAAAAAATTAAAGAAGTTTCTTTTTTATATGGTGGTTCAGTAAACTCTCAAAATCTTTTGGAAATTATAAAGAAATCTTTTGTAGACGGAGCCTTAATTGGGGGGGCAAGTATTGATTACAAAGAAATAATTAAAATTCTAAAAATGAATTTTAATTGATTTTTTTTTAATTTCTTCTATTGTTGAAAAATGTTTTCAATAATATTATCTGTTCACATCATAGTCTGCGTATTTCTTATCATTTTGGTACTTTTGCAGAGATCTGAAGGTGGTGGATTAGGCATTGGCCAAACAGGTAGTTCAGGCGGTTTAGGAGACTACCTTACAGCCAGAAGCACCTCAAATATCCTAACAAAAGCTACATCTTTTCTTGCTTTTTGCTTTTTTTTGACAAGTTTAACATTAGTTTTCATTACTAATTCAAACTATAATAGAGAGTCAATAATAGATTCTTCCGATGATTCAATTATCGATAGATTAGACTTGATCCCTGAGGAATTTGATGTTGAAAATAATTCAGATGATGAAAACCTTAGTGTTCCAACGGAGTAGTTATTATTATAAAAATAGATGACTAAATTCATTTTTATTACTGGAGGAGTTGTTTCATCACTTGGAAAGGGTATAGTTTCATCTTCTTTAGCTTCTCTACTGAAATTATCTAGTTTTAAGGTTAGAATAAGAAAATTAGATCCTTATTTAAATATCGATCCTGGAACAATGAATCCTGCACAGCACGGTGAAGTTTTTGTTACAGACGATGGTGCAGAAACTGATATGGATTTAGGACATTATGAGAGGTTTACAGGAATAATTTCAAAGAAAAATGATAATATTACAACTGGTAAAGTTTATTCTGAGGTTTTAAAAAAAGAAAGAAAAGGTGAGTATCTTGGTTCAACAGTTCAGGTAATTCCTCATGTAACAAATGAAATAAAAAAATTTATAAAGAAAGATCTTCAAAATGAAGATTTTGTAATTTGTGAAATTGGTGGCACTGTAGGGGATATTGAAAGCTTGCCTTTTTTAGAGGCTTTACGACAGCTAAGAAATGAACTCGGTAAAGATAAAACTTTATTTGTTCATATTACGCTAGTACCTTTTATTTCTTCTGCTAATGAATTTAAAACTAAGCCTACTCAACACTCTGTCAAAGAACTGCTTGGATTAGGAATTCAGCCAGATATATTAATTTGTAGAACTGAAAAAAAATTTAGTAAGGACTCAAAAAAAAAAATATCTTTATTTTGTAATTTATCTTTAGATTCAGTGATAATGCTTGAGAATGCTGAAACTATTTATGAGGTTCCAATAAAATTATTTAATGAAGGAATTTTAAAAAAATTATCCTCTCATTTTGTTATAAAAAAACAAAATAAAACAGATCTTCGTTTATGGAAAAATTTTTTAGTAAAGTTTCAGAGTTTAGAAGAAATTGTTAATGTGGCAATAGTTGGCAAATATACAAATCTTTCTGAATCATATAAATCACTAAATGAAGCTTTATTTCACAGTGGTATTTTAAATAAAACAAAAGTTAAAATTTCTTGGATTGACTCCCGTAAACTAAATAATTACGAAAAAATAAGAAAGTCTTTGAATAAATATCATGGAATATTAGTACCTGGTGGATTTGGAAAGGATGGATCTATTGGAAAAATAAATGCAATAAAATTTGCAAAAAATTTCAAAATACCCTTTTTAGGAATATGTTTTGGTATGCAGCTTGCGATATTAGAATCAATAAGAACTTTGAAAGGTTTTGAAAAATCTTCTTCAACAGAATTTGGTTCTACAAAGATTCCTGTTATTTCCATGTTGCATGAATGGCAAAAAGATAGAAAAATTTATAAGCAAGATTTAGAAAATTTAGGTGGAAGTATGAGATTAGGTTCTTACGAATCAATTTTAACAAAAAAAACATTAATATATGAAATTTACAAAAAATCTAAAATTTCTGAGAGACATCGACATAGATACGAAGTAAATTATAACTATTTAAAATTTATAAAAAAAAGTGGAATAATAGTTTCAGGTATCTCCCCAAATGGCAATTTGGTAGAAATTATTGAGCGTAAAGATCACCCTTGGTTTGTTGGTGTCCAATTTCATCCTGAATTAAAATCCACCCCATTTGAACCTCATCCTATATTTAATTCTTTTATTTCATCTCTTTTAAAACATAAAAACCAGGTTAAAAATAATGGTAGTAGTTAAAATTAAGGGAGACTTGAATTTTTCAAACTCTTCAGAAATAAAATTTATTCTGGGTCCATGTCAAATTGAAAGTAAAGGTCATGCTTTTGAGATTTGTTCAGAAATAGATATGCTATCAAAAAAACTTGATTTCAAATATATCTATAAAAGTTCTTTTGATAAAGCCAATAGAACAAGTCATAAAAGTAAAAGAGGGGTTGGGATAAAAAAAGGATTAGAAATTTTAGGAGAAATAAAAGAAAATTTCAAATGTCCAGTTACTTCAGATATTCATGAGATAAATCAGATTAGTACTGCAAAAGAATATATAGATCTTATTCAGATCCCAGCCTTTTTGTGTCGTCAAACTGATTTATTAATTGAAGCTGGAAAATCTAAATTACCGATTAACGTGAAAAAAGGTCAATTTTTGTCACCTTGGGATATTGAAAATATAATAAAAAAAATTGTATCAACAGGTAATAAAAAAGTTTTAATTACGGAGCGAGGAACAACTTTTGGCTATAATAACTTGGTATCTGACATGAGATCTCTTGTTATAATGAAAAAAAATGGTTACCCTATTATTTTTGATGCCACTCATTCAGTCCAATTACCAGGAGGAAAGGGGAGTTCTTCAGGAGGTCAATCAGAATTTGTAAGTGTATTGGCTAAGGCTGCTACCACAACCGCAATTTCAGGAATATTTATGGAAACACATGAAAATCCTAAAAATGCCCCATCAGATGGGCCTAATATGGTTCCTTTAAAAAAATTAGGAAAACTTATACACTCAATTAAACTTTATGATAATTTATCAAAATGTGATGAGATTTAATTATGTCTTTTATTAAAAATATACACGCAAGAGAAATTATTGATAGCAGAGGAGTTCCTACAGTAGAAGTTGAAGTTTATTTAGAAGACTCTACTTCTTCCAAAGCATCCGTGCCATCAGGGGCTTCAACTGGTTCATTTGAAGCACATGAATTAAGGGATAATGATAAAAAAAGATTTTTTTCAAAGGGTGTTTTAAAAGCTGTTAATTATATAAATCAAGAAATTAAGGAGACGATTTCTGGTTTGGATTCTAAAGATCAAAAAAATATTGATAAAATTCTTATAGATTTGGACGGAACAAAAAATAAATCAAGAATAGGAGCAAATTCTATTTTAGCTGTTTCTCTTGCTTGTGCGCGTGCAGCAGCAAAGTTTTCTAAAATTCCATTATTCTCGTATATTGGTGGAATCAATAACAGTCTACCAACCCCAATGATGAATATAATTAATGGAGGTAGTCATGCAAATAACAGCCTTGATTTTCAGGAATTTATGATAGTTCCATGTGGGTTTTCGACTTTTAGTGATTCGTTAAGGGCAGGTTGTGAAATTTTTTACTCACTTAAAGAACTTCTAATTATTAGTAAACATTCTATTTCTGTAGGTGATGAGGGTGGCTTTGCACCTAACTTTAAATCAAATAGACAATGTTTAGACTTTATTCTCAAGGCAATTGAAAATGCAAATTATAAACCTGGTGAAAATGTTTACATAGCTTTGGATGTTGCTTCCTCTGAATTTTTTAAAAATAATCAATACAATTTACAAAGTGAAAATAAGTTGCTCTCATCTGATGAATTAATTGAATACTATGGAGAACTTATTAAAAATTACCCAATTATTTCAATTGAAGATGGATTAGATGAAAATGATTGGGATGGATGGAAAAAAATGAACGAAAAAATTGGCAAGAAGTGTCAATTAGTTGGTGACGACTTATTTGTTACTTCGGTTGATAGATTAAAAAAAGGAATTAAAGAAAATTGTGCAAATTCTATTTTAATTAAACTTAATCAGATTGGTACTTTATCAGAAACCATAGAAACTATAAATGAGGCTAAAAAAAATAACTTTAACACTATTATTTCGCATCGTTCTGGTGAGACAGAAGACACTTTCATAGCTGATCTTGCTGTTGGAACAGACTCGGGTCAAATTAAAACTGGCTCATTATCCAGAACTGAAAGAATCGCAAAATATAATCAACTTTTGAGAATTGAAGACACAAATGAATCAATCGTCTTTAGTGGAAAAAATTCAATACAAAAGTTCCTATAATGTTTTTAAATAAAAATAATGTTCTATTTCTTCTAATTTTTTTTTCTTTTTTAGTATTTTTGACAATAAATAAAAATAAATTTTTAATTTTTTCTGAGAATAAGAAATTAATTCAAAAAAATGAAATTAAACTTCTTAATAAAATTAAACATGCAAAAGACATTAAGATAAAAATTTCTGATTTTAGAAATAGAAAAGAATATAGAGAATTAATGCTGAGGGAAAAGCTTTTTTTAAAAGAAGACTCTGAGGGTGTGATTTTCTATGAATTAGATAACTAGCAAAGCTTGTTTGAACATCTCATTAACTGTTAACGAAATAACCTGACTTCTGGTTTTTTTTTTGAATTCTTTTTTTACAACCTTACTTTTCTTATTATAATAAATTCCAATAAAAACAGTTCCAGTTTTATGATTTTTAATTACACTTGAATTTGAGGCAAGACCAGTGCATGCAATTCCTAACTTATTCTTCATGCTAGAGTACTTAATTACCTTTACAGCCATCTTAGATGCAACTTCTGAACTAACTACACCATAACGTTTAATGTAACTTTCAATTTCAAAAAAAGTGGATTTAGAATTATTACTATAGCTTACTATTGAATAATCTAAAAATGAAGATGCTCCTCTAACTTTTACAATTTCTGATGTAAACCTTCCACCTGTAATGGACTCAGCTATACAGAGATGAATATTATTTTTTTTTATTTTTTCTATAAATTTAATTTTTTGCATCATTTTAAAATATTAAAATACAAAAAATAATAGTATAAAAGCCTGCCAAAATATCATCTAAAATAACACCTAGAGAATTTTTAATTTTTTTATCAATAATGTTAATTGGAAATGGTTTTACAATATCAAAGAATCTAAAAATAATAAACGCAATTAAATATTCGAAAAACCTTTGTTCACAGAGGATTAATGAAATAGCTTGTCCTATATGTTCATCAACGACAACAAATTTAGGATCTTTGTTTTTTAATTTTTTAATAGCATGATTAATAAAAAAAATTGAAAAAAATGTATAAATTATAATAATTGAAATAAATAAATTTAAACTAAAATTCTCCTTTATAACCCAGACAATTGGTAAAACCGAAATTGAAGCAATTGTTCCCGGAAAGTATTTAAGTCTCCCAATTCCAAAACCAGAACAAAAAAAAGTAGAAAATTTTTCTAGGGTCATATTTTTTTAGAAATAGTTGTGGTGACTTGGCATGCAATACCTTCATTTCTTCCTAAAAAACCAAGTTTTTCAGTTGTTGTCGCTTTTATATTAACTCTTCCTTCACTAATTTGGAGTATTTTAGAAATATTTTCCCTCATTTTTAATTTAAATGGAGAAACTTTTGGGTTTTCACAAATTAATGTTATATCAACATTATTGATAAAAAAATTTTCTTCATCTAGCATTTTTTTTGAATATTTTAAAAAAAACTCCGAGTCTTTATTTTTCCATTTATTTTCGCTTGGAGGAAAATAATCTCCAATATCCCCTTTTGATATAGCCCCTAGAATAGAATCTACTAAAGCATGAATTCCCACATCTGCATCAGAGTGACCTTCTAAAGATTTTTTACATGGAATTTTAATACCAAGTAATTTAATAAAATTACCCTCAGTAAATTTATGTACATCGAAGCCATTTCCAACCCTGAAATCAGATAAATTATTTTCATAAAATTTTTTCAATTTTTTAAAATCATTTTTTTCGGTCACTTTAAAATTTAGTATTTCTCCATCTATTATTTTTATTTGACACTCATTTTTATAAGCTAGCATAGAATCATCTGTAAATTGATCTTTTTTAAATTTTTGATGAGCATCATATATTTTTTTAAAATCAAATCCTTGTGGTGTTTGTATCAGATTTAGACCTTCTCTTTGAATATCTTCATATTTTTTTCTTTTATATGATCTTACAGAATCAAAAACTTTTGTTGCTGGAACGACACACTCAAATTTTTTAAGATTAAGTATAATACTCCTCAAAAGCTCTTTAGAAAAAAAAGGCCTTACTGCATCATGAATTATAACTTTATCTATTTTATATCTTTTTATTTTATCTAAACCTTTTTTTACCGACTCTTGTCTAGTATTACCTCCATTAACAATTTTGATCTTATATTTTTTAAGAATATTTTGACTTAGGGAGTAAAATTTTGAATTACTCACTACGAATATTTCATTAAAGAAATTGGTTTCATAGAATATTCTTACACTTCTTTCTAGAATTGTTTCGTTATTGATTTCAAAGAATTGTTTAGGTAATTTCCTATCAAATCTTTTTCCTTCACCACCACTTACAATTAATGCTATAACTTTCATCTAAAATATTGATTATGAGTTTAAATTTTTATATCGAGTCTTTAATTTTTTTTTGTTCACTATTATTTATTTTAACAAATTTTTTGAATATTGAAGATAATAATAAGATTAACAAGTTTATATACTTATCCAACATTCTTTTTATAAGTTTTGTTTATTTAATTTACTATAATCTAATTTATTTATCATCAGGTTCCGTTTTGACAACTGTGACAACTTTATTGCTTATCATTTTTTTTTTTACACATTTTGTCATTTCTTTAATATCAATCGAATATGTAAGGTTACGATTATTATTTATCCCTTTTTTTTTGATACTTATTTTATTTAGGCATTTAACACTATTAGGCTCTAATGAATCAAATAATACAATTGATTTGTTCAAGAATGATTACCTTTTAGTACATATTTTTAGCTCTTTATTTTCTTACTCAATGTTAACTATAAGCGCTGCAAGCGCTATTTGTGTAATAATTAAAAGTAAATATTTGAAAAAAATAACATATGATAATGCAATCCTAAATCTTTTGCCTTCTATTTATGAAAGTCAAACCATTTCAATAAGATTTTTATATCTTACAATGTTTTTTTTAACATTATCATTGATAAGTGGTTATATTTATCATTCATTAGAATTTAAAAATCTTGATTTTTTTTTTAATAATAAAGTAATTCTTAGTCTTATAAGCCTTATTTTGATATTCTTCTTTTTTGTTGTAAGATATTTCAAAGGTTTAACGGCTTTATCATCTTTAAAAATAATTTTATTGTCCTATCTGTTTATAAATTTTGCATATTTTGGTATTAAAATATTTGAGTAAATAAATGATTATAGGAAATTTAAAAATTAAAAGTCATATTTTTCTTGCCCCAATGTCTGGAGTTACAGATTTTCCTTATAGAGAAATAGTTAAAAAGTTTAATCCTGGTTTAGTTTTTTCAGAAATGATTGCTAGTAGAGCGCTAATTAAAAAGAATAAAAAGACACTTAAAATGATAAAAAAAGATTCAAACGATTATTATGCGATTCAGATAGCAGGTTGTGACCCAAAAATAATGGGGGAGGCTGCAAAAATATGTGAAGATAAAGGTGCAGATTTTCTTGATATAAACATGGGATGTCCTGTAAAAAAGGTTGTAAATGGTTATGCTGGCTCAGCTTTGATGAAAAATGAATCTCTGGCAACATCAATATTAAATTCTGTTGTAAAATCCGTTAAAATTCCTGTTACCTTAAAAATGAGAAAAGGTTGGGATGATAATAATCTTAATGCACCTAAATTAGCAAAAATTGCTGAAGAATGTGGCATAAAAATGATAACAGTTCATGGTAGAACAAGATGTCAAATGTTCAAAGGTAAAGCTGATTGGACTTTTGTGAAAAATGTTAAGGAACACGTTTCAATTCCAGTTGTTGTTAACGGTGATATAACTAATTTTAATGAATACAAGATTGCTCTAAAAGAATCATTAGCTGATGGAGTAATGATTGGAAGAGGTTGTTATGGTAAACCATGGATCTTTGAAAATTTGCTTAAAAATATCCAAAAACAAAATGAAATAATTTCATCTACATTAAAAAAAAATATTATATTAGAGCATTTTAATAATTCATTAGAACATTATGGAATAGAAATTGGTCTTAAATCTTTTAGAAAACATCTTGGATGGTATTCAAAATCATTAGAAAATTCAAATGAATTTAGATTTAAAGTTAATAACAGCAAAGAAAGATTAGAGGTTGAAAATTTAATTAAAGATTTTTTCTAACTATTATGAAAAACCAAAGTGATCATAGATTATTTAAGGATCTATTCGACTTTATACCTGAACCTATATTAATTTTGAAAATTGATAAATTTCAAATCAAATATGCAAATCAGGAGTTTCAATTTCTTTTCAAAAAAAGCATTAATTTTTTAATTAATAAGAATCTTTCTGATTTATTTAAGGATGATTTATTTTTTTTAAGTACTATAAAAGAAGTTAGTAAAAAAACTGGTACTTTTTATTTAAAAGATGTTTTTTCTAATAGAAATAGATTATTCAACGTTATTTCTGTTATTCCTGAAAAAAATGAAAAATTTATGATGCTCATTTTTAAAACTAAAAGTAAAAAAAATGGTGAAGATTTACAAAATTTTTCATTTTTCGAAAATTTTTTCTCTATCATTTCACACGAAATATCAAACCCACTAAGTTCAATAAAAATTGCCTCACAATTAATAGAAAGATCTAAAGAAGTTGATTTGGAACTTTTAAAAATTATTAGAACAGAGTGCACAAGAATTAATAAAATAATTTTATCAGTTTCTGAACTTTCTAATAAAATAACTCTTAAAAACAAAAAGAATGAAAATATTCATGAAATACTTAGATACTGTATTTTTAAAATTCAAAATAAATCTGACAAAGTTGAAGTTAAAGAAGAATTTGATCCCTCACTCCCAAAGGTTTTGGTTGATAAGAATGGTCTAATTCAAGTTTTTGATAATTTGTTAATTAATGCATATGAATCAACAAAATTTATACAAAATTCATATATTAAAGTAACTACAAAATTTATTTTTGGAAAAACAATAAAAATACCAAATATCCAAAAGAGCCAAAAACAAAATTATATTTCAATCAAAATTGATGATAATGGTGTTGGTCTAAAAAACATTGATTTAGAAAAAATATTTCATCCATTTTTTACAACTAAAAAAAGTGGTTCAGGTATCGGTTTGTATTTGGTAAAAAGAATTATTGATTTACATGATGGTGATATTTCTGTGAAGTATTTAAATTCAACCACTTCATTTATTGTGAGATTACCAATTTAATTTAATATGGAAAAAAATATTTTAATTATTGACGATGACTTTTCTTTGAGAAAAGTAATTGAAAAAGCTTTAAAAAACTCGAAAACCAACATTCATTGTGTTTCAACCATATCTGAAGCATGGGTAATAATTGAAAAAGGAAAATTTGATTTAATTATTTGTGATGTAGTTTTACCAGATGGTGATGGTTTAGAATTAGTTAAAAAAATAAAGATTAAGAATCCTTCACAACCCTTTATTATAATTAGTGCAAAAAATAATCTATTAACAGCAATTAAGGCAAATCAATTAGAAGTTTTTGATTATCTTCCTAAACCTCTAGATTTGAATGACTTAACAATAACAGTAAATAGTTCTTTAAGACAAAAACACTTGAAGGTTGATGATTTTCAGATAGACGAGAAACTTCCAATAATTGGAACATCGAGTGTTATGCAAAATGTTTTTAAAGATATAGCAAAAATAACCAAAACAAATTATACAGTTTTAATTACTGGTGAATCTGGTTCTGGTAAAGAATTAGTAGCTAAAGTTGTTCATGATTATAGTCCTAGATCAAATCTTCCATTCATAGCAATTAATATGGCATCACTTCAAAAAAATTTAATAGAGAGCGAATTATTTGGCTATGAAAAAGGAGCTTTTACTGGTGCCGAAAAAAAAACAATAGGTTTTTTTGAAAAAGCTAATGGAGGAACACTTTTTTTAGATGAGATTGGTGACTTGCCATTAGATGTTCAATCTAGATTACTAAGAGTTCTTCAATTTGGAGAATTTTCCAGAGTTGGGGGACGAGAAATCATTAAATCAGATGTAAGAATTATTTCAGCTACCAATAAAAACTTAATGCATGCTATAGATCAAAACTTGTTTAGAGAAGATTTATTCTACAGATTGAACGTAATAAATATAAAAATGCCACCGTTGAGAGAGAGAGAAAGTGATATAATTGATCTTTCCAAACATTTTTTGTTTAAGTTTTCAGATAATAAGAAAAATCTTGATCAATCAGCTATGACATTCCTTAAAGGATATAATTGGCCAGGTAATGTAAGAGAACTTGAAAATTTATTTAAAAGAGTTTGTGTATTATCATCTGAACAAATAATTTCTGATGATATTTTAATTGAATTGATAGATACTGTTAAAAGTGATGAATCTGGAAATAATAGAAAAGATATTGATGAAATAGGTAGTTCAGATAATTATTCTTTAGATGCATATATAGAAAAATTTTTAAACAAATTATTTGAATCTCTTGAAGATGAAATAAATATTAATTTGCACGACGAGTTGATATCTCAAATTGAAAAAAAACTTATTTCAAAAACTCTAGAATACTTCTCAGGTAATCAAATAAAATCATCTAAGCTATTAGGAATAAATAGAAATACTTTGAGGTCAAAAATTAAAAAATACAAAATTCTTAATAAATCTGGAAAAAATTAATGATTGAGAAATTAAGGAAAATTGATTTAAGCATTCCAAATCTTTTATTTTTAGCTATTTTTTTTTCCTCTTTTACACTTAGTTTGATCATTTTTTTATCACTTTCAGGAAATCTTTCAAATCTAGAGCAAATTGAAGAGGTTTCCGGTCTAATTTCTACAAATTATGTTTTAATTTTGGCTTTGATAATAATATCCATCACTAAAATCTATAGAATATTTAAAGAGAAACAATTTAAGTCAAAGTTTAGACTTCAATTTACATCTTTGTTTATTATTATAAGTTTTATTCCTACCACTTTAATAACAGTTTTCTCTTTAATTTTTTTTGATCAAGGTGTGAAGATCTGGTTTAATGAAAAACTTAAAAAAGTTGTAAATGAATCAAAACAAATTTCAGAATCGTACTTTAATGAACATAAAAAAAATATTAAAAACGATATTTTATTTATTAAAAATGAATTTATATCAGATGAGATAATTTTTTTTACCGATAAGCTCAGGCTTACAGAATATTTAAATTACTATTTAGAAATTAGAGATTTAGATGAAGCGGTTATGTTTGAAAGATCTGGACAATTACTTGCAAGGGTAGGTAGTTTTCTTGTTGAAAGTGAAAGTGAGCCACCTTTATGGACTTTTTATATTGCCGATGAAGGAAATATCGCAATTTTTCCAAATTCTGATCAATCTAAAGTTAGAGCCTTGTTGAGAATTCAAAGAGCAGTTCCAACCTATCTTTATGTTGGAAAAAATATAGATGCGAATGTTCTAAGTAGAGTTGAGTCAGTAAATCAAACTGCAGACGAATATGGGAATATTACTAAACGTTTAAATGCTTTTCAATTTCAATTTAATAAACTGTTTTTAGCTATTAATTTTCTCATGATTCTTTTATCTACCTGGTTTGGTTTAAGGTTTTCCAACAAAATATTAAACCCTATTATTAGTATAATATTTGATTCTCAAAAGATTATTCGTGATAATTTTAATTCTAGAATAAGAGTTATTGAAGAAAAAAATGAATTTAACTTTTTATCCAAATTATTTAATCAGATTTTAGATTCTTTGCAGATCCAAAAAAATAAATTAATTAAGGCAAAAGAGACTATAAACTTAAGAAGAAAGTTTACAGAGAAAATAATTAGTGACGTAAGTAATGGTATTATTTATCTTGATTCAAACGAAAAAATTTTGTTATTTAATAAAAAGTCTGAGGATATTTTTGGAAAAAACATTAAGAATTCTTTATTAAAAAATAATTCACAAATTTTTCAATTTATTAAAAAATTTAAGGAGCAAAAAACATTTAATAGTGAAACTCAAATTAAACATTTGTCAGGAGGTAAGTGGAAAATATTAAATTTGAAGTTTTCAAAAGTTTTTGAGAAAAAACAATTCAAAGGTCTAATTTTAAGTATCGATGATATAACTGAATTAGTTTTAGCTCAAAAGAATGCAGCTTGGTCAAATGTTGCTAGATATATGGCACATGAAATTAAAAACCCTCTAACACCAATAAAATTATCTGCTCAAAGAATTAATCATAATATAAACAAAAATGATTCTAAAAATATTATTATATTTAGAGAATGCATAGATACAATTATAAGACAAGTAAGTAATATAGAGAAACTAGTTTCAGAATTTTCGAATTTTGCTAGGATGCCAAATAGTAAATTTGAGAAGGTTAAGTTGAATAATTTAATAGATACACAAATAAATACCCAAAAAATAGCGAATAAAAGAGTAAATTTTAGTTTTTTTCCAGACGAAAAGAATGTTCACATTATGTGTGATTACGATCAAATAAGTAGATTATTAATGAATATATTAAAAAATTCTGTTGAATCTTTATCAAAAAAAGAAAAAAAAGTTCATATTTATTTGTTTAAAAAAGTAGATCATGTTTTGATTGATATTGAAGACAATGGAACCGGTTTTCAGATATCAAACAGAGAGACTTTTTTTGAGCCTTATATGACAAAAAAAATAAATGGAACTGGACTAGGGCTAGCTATTTGTAAGAAAATTATTGAGGATCACAATGGTGAAATAGAACTATTAGACAGCTCTTCATTAGGAGGAGCAAAGGTAAGAATTAAACTTTACAATAAAATCAAATAAATGAGAGATAATGAAAAAATTTTAATAATTGATGATGAAATTGATATATGTCAACAGTTATCTGGCTTACTGAATGATAGAGGTTTTAGTAGTAAATATTTTACTTCTACGGAAGAAGGAATAGACGCATTTAAACAATATTCCTTCTGCCTCGTTATTTTGGATATTTGGTTAAATAATTCTAAGTTTGATGGTTTTCAGGCATTGGAAAAAATAAAGGAACTTAACGAAACCGTTCCTGTTATAATGATAAGTGGGCATGGAAATATAGAAACTGCTGTAAATTCAATAAAAAAGGGGGCATATGATTTTATAGAAAAGCCATTAGACGGTGACATTCTAATTTTTAAAGTCACTAAAGCTCTAGAGAATTATTATCTTAAAAATAAAATAAACAATATAGTAAAATATAAAGATCACAATTATATAGCTAAATCTGATTCAGCAAAACATGTTTTAAGCGCATTAAAAAAAATTACAAACACAGATTCCTCAGTATTTTTATTTGGATCTCATGGAAGTGGTAAAGAGTTTTTAGCGAGAAAAATACATTTTGAATCAAATAGAAAAAATAGAAATTTTAGAGTTATGGATTTTTCTAATTCAGAAAATTTTAATTTAGAAAATCAATTATTTGGTAACGAAGAAAAAAACAATCAAAAAGCTATAGGTATTTTAGATGAAGTTAATGGAGGAACATTATTGTTAAAGAATATTGATAAAATGAGTTCAAAAATACAAGGAAAGTTTTTAAGAATTTTAGAGGATAAAAAGTTTTATCGAATTGGAGGACTTGCTTCTAAAAAGATAAATTTAAGATTTCTTGGATCTTCAACACTTTCAATAAATGAATTAAGAAGAAAAGTATTAAGAGAAGACTTGTTAAATAAAATTAATTTTTTTGAAATTAATATTCCTAATTTAAATCAAAGAGGAGAAGATCTTAATGACTTAGTTACAGAATTTATTAAAGAAACATTACTTTTTTATAAAATGAACATTGAAATAATTTCATTTGATATTGTTCCATTTTTCTCTAATTTGTCTTGTATAACTAATGCTGCACAGTTAAAAAAATTTATAGAGTGGAGTATATTTATGTTTTCACAAGATAATACTAAACAAATAACTAAAGAAAGCGTTGTTAATCTGTTAAAAGGGTTTTTAAAAAATTATAATAACAATGAAAATGATAGTTTTTTAAATTTTAATTTAAAAGATGCTAGAGAAACTTTTGAAAAAAAGTATTTAAGTTATAATTTAAATAAATTTAATAATAATATATCTAAAATGTCTGAAAGTATAGGAATGGAAAGAACAGCTTTATATAGAAAGTTAAAATCATTAGATATTAAATAATTTAGAAATAAAGATTTATGAAAATAATAGTTTGTGGAGCAGGTGAAGTTGGAGCTAATATAGCCAAGCAATTGGTATATGAAGATAATGATGTTACAATTGTTGATGATTCAGAAAAATTATTAAGATCACTAAATAAGACACTTGATTTAAAAAGTGTTTGTGGAAAAACAATTCTACCGGAAGTTCTTGAAAAGGCTGGAGCTAATGAAGCTGATATGATTATAGCTGTGTCTGAAAAAGATGAATCTAATATTCTTTGTTGTCAGTTGGCTAATTTTATTTTTAATATTCCGACTAAAGTTGCAAGAATTAAAGAATCAGGTTTTTTAAACCCAACATACTATAATAATCTTTTTGAAAAAAATAAAATTGATCTTGATGCAATTATATCACCAGAACTTGAAGTTGCAAAAGCTATTATAAGACAGCTCAATACACCCGGTGCATTTGACTCGTTTTATTTAGGTGAAAAAGTTGCAAGAATTATAGGAATGTCAATTAATGAATCCTGTCCAATTATAAATACGCCACTACGAATGTTACCTGGAATTTTTTCTGGACTAGAAGTTAAAATTCTTTCGATATTTAGAGATAATGAAATAATTATTCCCTCTGGACAAGTAGAAATTTATCCGGGCGACGATATTTACATTTGTATTAAAAATAAAGATTTGTTAAGAGCATTAAGAGTCTTTGGTATCAAGGCCCAAGAAAATAGAAAAATTGTAATCGTTGGTGCTGGTAATATTGGTTTAAATATTATAAAGATAATTGAAAAAGATTATCCAGAAATAAGTTGTAAAATAATTGATAATGATTTAGATCGAACTAAAATAATCTCATCAGAACTTTCTAATCAAAATACAATACTTTGTGGTGATGCTCTTGATACAGGTATATTAAAAGAGGCCGGTGTATCTGGTGCAGAAACAATTATTTCTGTAACTGATGATGATGAGGTAAATATATTTTCGTCAATGTTAGCTAAAGACTTAGGTTGTAAAAGATCATTGGCAATTGTTGGTAATGAAAATTATAGAAGATTATCAAAAAAACTAAATTTGGATGTACTTATTAACCCAGGTAATATTACAACCTCTGCAATATTACAGTATGTGCGAAGAGGCAAAGTTAAAGAAGTACATGATTTTGGAAATGAAAGAGGTGAGATCATGGAGATTGAAATTCTTCCAACTACCAAATTTTCTGATAAAAAAATATCTGAATTGACAATGCCAAAAGGTATTGTCATTGGGGGAATAGTAAGAAATAATGAACTTTTATTACCTGATGATAGTACCATTGTGCAGGTAAAAGATAAATTAATAATTTTTTCAGTTCCTTCAGCAATTAAGGATATTGAAAAATATTCTGAGGTTAATATAGAGTTTTTTTAATGTCATTTTGTTATATTAACGGGTCTTATAAAAATCAGAATAAAGCTATGATATCCGTGGAGGATAGGGGCTTTAACTTTTCTGATGGTGTATATGAAGTTATAGGTTTTAGAAATAAAAAAATTTTAAACTTTTCAAAACATTTGAAAAGATTAAATTACTCTTTATCACAACTTAGGATAAGTTTTCCTTTTTATAATGCTATTTCCTTAAAAATTATTTCAGAACAACTTTTAAAAATAAATACTAATAACAATGGTTTTTTATATTTACAAATAACAAGGGGGACCGCAGTAAGAAATCATCTTTTTCCTAAAAAATCAAAACCTAATATTATAATTTTTACTTTTGGAAATAAAAATATTGATCACTTAAAAAAAGGTGTAAAAGTTTGTTTGAGTCAAGACTATAGATGGCTAAGATGTGATATTAAATCAATTTCACTTCTTTCAAACGTTTTAGAAAAACAAAAGGGTCATGAAAAAGGATTTTTTGAAACTTGGTTGATAAGAGATAAAAAAATTACCGAAGGTACAACTTCCAATGCATTTATTGTAAATAAAAAGAATGAACTTGTTACTCATCCAAATAATAACCATATTCTTGGTGGTGTTACAAGAAATAATGTAATAGATATTGCAAAAAAAGAGGGCATAAATGTACTTGAAAACGCTTTTAACATTAAAGATATAAAAGATTGTAAAGAGGCTTTCCTAACTAGTACAACACTGGGTGTTGTTCCAGTCCATACAGTAGATAAAATGGTAATAAATAAAAAGAGGGTAGGACAGATAACAAAATGTTTACATGATAATTATGAGGATTTTTTAGAGTTTCAAACGAATGAATAACAAAGATATTTTAGTAATTCATCCATACTTAAAAATTAATAGAATCACTAAAGATTATTGTTTAGAGGAGGCAATTAATCTTGTGAAAGCTATTGGACTTAATTGTATTAAAAGTTATTCAGTCGGACTAGATGAAGTTAGTCCTAAAACTTTTATTAAAATTGGTTATATTAAAAAATTAAAAAATAGCTTAGCTGAATTAAAAATTGATTTGGTTTTATTAAACGTCAATTTATCGCCAATTCAACAAAGAAATTTAGAAAATCAACTTAATTGTAAAATTCTTGATAGAACTGGTCTTATATTAGAAATATTTGGATCCAGAGCACGATCCAATGAAGGAAAAATAAGTGTAATGCTAGCAAGTCTTCAATTTCAAAAAAGTAGACTAGTAAGATCATGGACACACCTTGAAAGACAAAGAGGTGGAGCAGGTTTTATGGGAGGTCCAGGTGAAAAACAAATTGAATCAGATAGACGACAATTAACAGAAAGAATAAATAGATTAAAAAAAAAAATTAAAAATTTAATTTTAAATAGAGATTCTCAAAGATATAGAAGAAAAAAAAATGGAATTCCTATAATTTCACTTGTTGGATATACCAATTCTGGAAAATCTACACTGTTTAACAAACTTACAAAGTCAAATGTTTTATCCAAGAATATGCTTTTTGCTTCGCTCGATTCAACAATTAGAAGATCATTTTTTAATAATTTAAATTTTTTATTTGTTGACACTGTAGGATTTATTCGAGATTTACCTACCACATTAATTGATGCCTTTAAATCTACACTTGATGAAATAATTTATTCTGATGTAATTATACATGTAAGAGATATATCAAGCGATTATTATTTAGAACAAAAAAATGAAGTTTTAAAAATATTACAGGAAATTGGAATATCTAAGGATGATAAAAGAATAATTGAGGTAATAAACAAAATTGATTTACTAAAAAATAAAAAGAAATTTCATAATTTTATTAGTGAGAAGTCTATTTTTATTTCAGCATTAAATGGTGAAGGGTTAGATAGCTTAAAAGCCAAAATTACCAGACAAATTTGAGTAATTTTTTTTTATTTAAGTAATCTAATTAAATTTGAAGTATCTTCATCAGAAAACCCCCTTTTAACAAGTAATTCGTAGTATTCTTTTATTTTTTTTGTTGTTGGAAGTTTAATTTTTGAGCTTTTTGATTCATTTAGCACTAAATTAAGATCTTTTAGCATTAATTTATTCATAAACCCGAAATTAAATTTATTTTGCCACATTGTGACTGATCTATTTTCTAATTGCCAAGATTGACCAGCACCATTACTCAAAACTTTAATCAAATTATCAATTTTAAGTTTTTTTTTTTTTGCAAAGTTAAGACCTTCAGCAAGTCCTTGAATAACACTAGCAACACAAATTTGATTTACCATTTTTGTAAGCTGTCCAGAACCTGAATTTCCCATATAAATCATGGATTTAGAATAACTATCTAATATATTGTTTAGTTTTAAAAATTTTTCTTTTTGACCACCAACCATGATTGAGAGTTGACCATTCTTAGCTCCTATTTCTCCCCCACTTACTGGAGCATCAAAGAAGAATGATTTCTTTTTTTTAAAATGTCTATATAAGCTAGAGGTAATATTCACTGATGCAGTTGTATGATCAATTATTAGTGAATTTTTATTTATATTATCTAAAATAGTATTCTTTTTTAGAAAAATATCATTTAAATCTTTATCGTTACCAACACAAGAAATTATAATTTCTGAGTTTTTAGTTAATTCATCAATCTTATCATAAACAAATAATTTAAATTTATTCTTAAAATTTTTTATAAAATTTTTAGTTTTTGATGAGTTACGATAGATAATATTTAAATGACCAAACTTTCTTATCAAATGGCTGGCCATATGTGTACCCATAATTCCTAAACCAATAAAAGCTATACGTTTTTTCATTTAATTCTAAAATTAAGTTCATTATTGATAGAGGATATTAAAATTTTACTATCTTCATTAATTTCATTATTAAGAAGCATGAATGCAATTTTATCTATTATGTTAGATTGAATGACTCTTTTCAATGGCCTTGCACCATAGGATGATGAAAACCCTTCTTCGATAAGCCAATTTTTAGCTTTGTCATCCAATTCAATTTGAATTTTTTTTGCTTTTAAGAAATTTAATATTTTTAAAATTTGTAACTCTAATATCTTATTAATTTCTAGTTTAGAAAGTCTGTTAAATATTATTATTTCGTCAAGACGATTGATAAATTCTGGTTTAAATCTTACTCTAACTTGTTCTAAAATTTTTTCTTGTGTAAAAACTTCAATTTTACTGGTTTGATCTTCTGAAAAATTTATTAGCTCGGCCCCTATATTTGATGTCATAATAATAATTGTATTTTTAAAGTTAACTGTCCTACCATGAGAATCAGTTAATCTTCCTTCGTCGAATACCTGTAATAATATATTGTAAACATCTGAATGTGCCTTTTCTATTTCATCTAAAAGAATTACTTGATAGGGCTTTCTCCTTATTGACTCTGTGAGCAACCCACCACTTTCATAACCAACATATCCAGGAGGTGAACCTATTAATTTAGATATCGAATGTTTTTCCATATATTCTGACATATCTAATCTAAAAAATGAATTTGATTCATCAAATAAAAATTTTGATAAAATTTTTGTTAATTCTGTTTTTCCAACTCCTGTTGGCCCTAAAAAAAGGAAAATACCAATGGGTCTATTTGGGTCTTGAATTCCTGCTCTTGATCTTAATACAGCTTTTGAAATTTTTTCAATAGCTTCTTTTTGTCCAACTACATTTTGAGACAATATTTTATTCATGTTAAGAATTTTATTTTTTTCTCCTTGAAGCATTTTTTCCTCTGGTATTCCTGTAATTTTGGAAATAACTTGAGCTATTTCATTAGAGGTTACCTCCTTATTTAAAAGGTTATTTTCTTTAGATTTTTCTAATTTATTTAATTTTTTTTCCAGCTCGGGAATCTTTCCATAAGCTAATTCACCAGCTTCAGATAACTTTCCATCTCTTTGTAAAATACTTAATTGATTCTTTTGAGATTCAACTTCGGATTTAAGTTTTTGTATTTCTATTATTTTTTCTTTTTCCTTGTTCCATTTTTGATTTAGGTTGTCATATTGACTTTCCAGCTCACTTATTATTTTTTCCAAGTTCTTGGACCTTTCAGTGGATTTTTTATCATCGTCTTTTTTTAAACTTTCATATTCAATTTTATTTTGTAAAAGTTTTCTTTGAATTTTGTCAAGATCTTCAGGTTTTG
>MDSZ01215134.1_pt1 | contig 69091 bp, 56 predicted proteins | sample 811201 | NCBI WGS metagenome assembly MDSZ01 (sample SAMN05326647, study PRJNA326480) | marine metagenome | isolation source: seawater | place: Indian Ocean: North | collected 2010
GGCGGTACTGATGGAAATCGCTGAGGACTGGCAGACCGCTGACAAGCGGTACGTCACCTTCAGCGACTAAGCGGCGGTCGAGGGATAACCGAATTTACAAAAAGGATGTTGCTTAATCACTACGTCATCGGACAGCGCGAAGCCGACGTCATACAAATCACTGCGGAGACCCTTCAGCTGCTGCGAGAGGGGTGTCTCAAACAGGCGGATCTCGACTTCCGGCTCCTCTTCCCGGCAAAGCGCCAGTAATGTGGTCAAACGGCTGCGAGCGATGCCGTCGGACAATGCAATACGCAGGGTGCCGCGATAACCCGTAGCGGCAGCTTTGACGTTAGCCTTGGCCTGATCAATGCCTAACAAGACACGGCGGGCATCCTCCAGGAAGACCTGGCCGGCCCAAGTCAGCCGCGTACCCCGGCTGGCACGGTCGAACAGTACGGCCCCCAGTTCGGTTTCGAGTTGCTTGATGGTGCGCGACAACGGAGATTGCTCGATATTCAGTCGTTCAGCAGCACGACTGAAGTGCAATTCTTCGGCGACGGCGATGAAATATCGAAGGTGGCGTATCTCCATGCGCTATGTCCTCTCGATCAGCGCCACCACAGTACGATCATCATGATCGAACTCCCGGCCGTCTCGCCGAGGATGGGATCGATAGATGCATCCCATTCGTCGTGCCTCGGCGGCTGGGCAGCACTCTTGCGGTGGCATCCAAACCAAGAGTGCTCGGCGATCGAAGCCCCTATAGCGGTCCGCCTCCAGCAGGGTGTTGCATCGAATGTAATCAGCACGCCGAATGATGTACGATTGACTTAATTAAGCAAAACCAACATTATCATAAAATGGACAGCTTTGCTGCTCTTGCAGATCCCACCCGCCGCCGGATCATCGAGACCTTGGCGCAGGGTCCCCTGTCGTCCGGTGAAATTGCTGGACGGTTCGATATCAGCGCACCGGCCATCTCGCAGCACCTGAAGGCACTACGCACTGCCAGGCTGGTGCGAGTTCGCATAGCAGCTCAGTGGCGAATCTATGAGCTCGACGAGGAAGGTATTGATGAACTGCGGAAGTGGGTCAACAACATCAAGCACTATTGACAACGGTTGAGGACTCGCACAACTGAGAACCAACATGAGCAGCGAATCATGATGCACTGCCCTGCCGCCACGAAGCAGCGATGACCCGCTGGATGCGGCGAAACTAGAAGCTGATAGCTGAACTCTACGCTGTGAACCGACCCTCCGGGCCGGGCTTGAGGAAACAACCTGCCCAAGGAGAGCTCCAGGAACAAGCAGCCCCCCGCCCTACACCATCCAAGGAAACGATTTGCTTAATCGTACTGAATTCTGGCAGGATCAGGCACTTGGGGCGCAGGAATTTCATCTTTCCGGACTTTCGTTTCAGCAAGGACGAAATTGAACTTCTTGGGCAGTATCCACCAAGCGCTATCAGCGTCCAATCAAAGCCGCTGCGGAAGGGGGTACTTTTGGGGGTACCGACCCGGAATTATCGAACCTCAAAAAACCGGGAACCCGCATGAAACCTAGGGTCCTGGCCACCTTCGCCGACTTAACGTGTGATCAACGTCTGAGCCGTCCTGCTCGCAGGGCTCAGGCCGGCAGCGGGCGCCATGGCCGCAGCGGCAGCCCCCGCGACAGCCGCGGGCGCAGGCTGCCGGCCCCCTCGAGCCAGAGCGCCAGGGTGAGCTCCGGCGCCGGCGTGAGCAGCTGCCAGCTCGCCGGCACCTGCCCCTCCGCCGCCGGCCGGCTGCCAGCGCGCGCATCGACCGGCGGCTGCGGCAGCGCGGGGGATCCCAGCACCCGCGCGAGGCTGCCGCCGCGCGCCTTGACCCAGGCCTCGGCGAGGGTCCAGCGGTCGCGGAAGCGCGCGGCCGCCTCGGGCGCCGGCAGGGCTGCGACCAGCGCCCCCTCGGCCTCGCCGAAACAGCGCGTGGCCAGGCGCACCAGGTTGCGCAGCGACTGCGCGCACTCGAGGTCGACACCGAGGTCGACCGCCGGCGTCGGTGCCGGGTGCACCAGCCAGGCCAGCGCCGCCCAGTCGCCCGCGTGGCTCAGGTTGAAGCGGAGCTGGGGCTCCCCGGCCACGGACGGCTTGCCACTGGGCCCGCGCTCGAAGCGCAGCGCGCCCGGCGCGGTGCCGAGGGCGCGGGCGAGCTCGATACGCAGGAGGCCCCGGGCCAGCAGCATCGGCGCCCGCCGCCCGGGGGGCAGCCGGTCCACCCGTTCGCGGTCGGCGCTGTCGAGCAGCGCGTAGTAGCGGCGGGCCAGCGCCGCATCCAGCTCGCCCGCCCGGCAGAGTCTCACCCTGACGTCCATGCATGCCCCGGCAAGAAGAAATGCGGGCATTATTGCACTCCCGGGGCCCCGGGGCAGGTTCACCGGCAGCGATATGCCGCGCTCTGTGGTAATTTCGGCGGCCGTGTCGACAACAGTGACCCTGCGCATGCCCCGACTCCTGCCGGCCCTGCTCTGCCTGCTGGCGGCCTTTATGGCCCCGGCCGTGCCGGCGTTCGAGCTGCCGCCCTGGCAGCAGCTCGTGTTCGAACAGCGCAATTTCTGGGCGACGGCGCGAGGCGAACTGAACCTGAAGAAGGGCGTGGCGCCGCTGTTCCCGGAGAGCGGAACCGAGCCTTTCGTCCGCCTGGAGATCCAGAACACCGTCGGCAGCTCCATCGAGTCCATCGTCGTCGACCTCGCCCCCGCCGACGCGGCGAGCCTCGCCCGCTGGCGCCTGAGCCGCGGCCGGGATCAGCGCCTGAAGACCCACCGCTATCTCGGCGACAGCATTCTCCGCGAGCGCCGCGAGCCGGCTGACGGCAGCGCCGCGAGCGATGGTCGCACGGCCCTCAGCGCCGGCGATGGCGGCTGGGTCTCCTCCGGCGTGACCCGCATCGACCTGCCCGCCGCCGCCGAGGGCCGGACCATCATCACCCCGCACGCGCTGTTCCTGCTGCTGCCCGGGCTTCTCGACGACCCGGGCCGCGCCGGCGACTACCTCGTACACACGGACCTCAACTTCTACCGGCTCGTTGCCAGCCCCGGCGGCAATGAGACCATTGAGGCCGATTTCCGCCTCGACGAGGGCCGCGTCGAGGGCCGCCGCGGCACCCGCGTCCTCAAGCTGCGCGCCGAGCCCCTCGCCGGCAACCCGGAAGGGCAGGACTTCGAGCTCATGGGGCTTTCCGGGGACATGGAGTTCCTCGTCGACGGGACCACGGGCCTGCCGCTGCGTATCCGCGGCGAGGCGCCGCGCATCGGCGGCGCGGAGCTCAACCTGGTCGAGGCGCACTCGCGGCCGGCACCGGCGAAGGCGGCGCCGGCCGCCACCACACCATGAGGGGCGCCGGCGCGGGGATCGGCATCATCAGCAACCCCGCCAGCGGCCACAACCGGGACCATTTCCCAACCCTGCGACGGGAACTGGATCGCTGCCCGGGCGCCCTGCACCGGGTGACGGAGCGTGCCGCCGACGTGCCGGCCGTGCTCCGGGAGTTCGCCGATGCCGGCGTCGGCCTGCTGGTGATCAACGGCGGCGACGGCACCGCCTCGAACATCCTCGGCCAGCTGCTGGAACACGAACCCTTTGCGCGCCAGCCGCTGGTGACGCTGCTGCCCGCCGGCACCGCGAACATGAACGCCGGCGACGTCGGCGTCCGCGGCAGCCTCCGCCGCGCTGTCGGCCGCTTCCGGCGCTGGGCCGAGGACCGGTCCCGTCCCGCAGAGCGGCTGGTGCGCCACCTCATGCGCGTCACCCTGGACGACGACGCCACGCCCCACTACGGCATGTTCCTCGGCGCCGGCGCCGTGGTCCACGGCACCGAGTACGCCCACCGGGAGATCCACGCCCGGGGCCTGCGGGACGACTTCAGCCTGTTTCTCGGCACCCTGCGCACCGCCTGGGGCGTGGTACGCGGTGAGGAGGCCTTCACCGCACCGACCCGGCTCGGCCTCAGCCTCGACGGGCACGCCGCCGGCGCAGCCGACACCCTGATCCTCGCCGTTTCCACCCTCGACCGCCTCGCCTTCGGCATGCGGCCGTTCTGGGGAACCGGCGCCGGCCCCCTGCGCGTGACCCTCATCGAGCAGCACGCGCCGCGCTTCCTGCCGACCTTCCTGTCCATCATCGCCGGCCGGCCCTCGCGCCGGGCGCGGGCCGGGGGGCACTACCGCAGTCACAATGCGCGGGAGCTGGAGCTGGCGCTGGCCGGCGAGCTCAACCTGGACGGCGAACTGCTCACGGTGGCGCAGCGCGCCCGGCTGACCGCGAGCCCGCCGCTCGTCTTCCTGCGACCGTGAGCGCCTGGCCGGAAGTCGCCGGCCCGTCGCCGGCCACGGAGCCCGCGCTCGCGGCGCTCATCGAGCAACTGCGCGGCAGCCACCGGGGCGCCGTGCGGGCCGTGCTGCTCTACGGTTCCTGCCTGCGCAGCGGCGACCTCTTCGACGGGCTGGTGGATCTCTACCTCGTCGTCGACAGCTACCGCGGCGCCTACGGCCGGGGCTGGCTGGCGCTGGCGAACCGGGTGCTGCCGCCCAACGTGTTCTACGCCCAGTGCGAGCTGGATGGCCGGATACTGCGCAGCAAGGTCACGGTCGTGTCCCTCGACGACTTCCGCCACGGTTGCAGCCGGCGCTGGTACCAGTCCTATCTCTGGGGCCGCTTCAGCCAGCCGGTGCGCATCGTCTACGCCCGCGACGCGGACACGACGGCGGCGGTGACCGAGGCCTTCCGCGAGGCGGCGGCCACGCTGCTCGGTCGCGCCCTGCCGGCGCTACCCGCGAGCGGCAGCCTCGGCGGGCTCTGGGAGCAGGCCCTGGCGCTGAGCTACGGCACCGAGCTGCGCACCGAGCGCCCGGGCCGCGCGCGGGAACTGGTCAGCGCCGCCCTGCCCTTCTACGAGACTGTGACCCGGCTCGTCGCCGCCGGGTTGCCGCACGGCCTCGAGCTCAGCGGCAGCGGCGGGCGCTGCCGCTACCGGGCGAGCGTGGCCCCGGGCCGGCGGCGCCTGGCGCCCTTCGCCTGGGGCCTGCGCCGCGTCCAGGGCAAGGCGCTGTCCGTGGCGCGGCTGGTGAAGGCCCTGTTCACCTTCACCGGGGGGCTCGACTACATCGCCTGGAAGCTCGAGCGTCACTCCGGTGAGCGCATCGAGGTGCCGCCCCGGGTGCGCCGGCACCCGCTGCTGTTCAGCTGGGGGTTTTTCTGGCGCCTCTACCGCCGGGGGATTTTCCGCTAGTGTCGCCGATGCCGTCAGCAGGCGCTACGGAGCAGCGGGACGCCGTCGGGACGGCGGGCCTGTACCTGTTCGCTTTCTCGGCCTGGTCCCTGCGTCCCCTCGCCGTGGTCGGCTGCCTGCTCATGCTCTGGGCCCTGTGGGCAGACCGGGCGGCCTGCTGGCCGCAGCTCCGCCGGGATCCGCTGACCTGGGTCCTGCTGGCGATCGCCGGCTACGCCCTCGTTTACGCGCCGGTGGCCGCCCTGGGCGAACCGGAAGCCTGGCAGCAGCAGGTCAAGCACGCGGCGCGGGTGGCCTACTACGCCGGCCTGGTGCCCGTCGCCTGGTACCTGCGCGGCGACGAGGGCCGGGTACTCAAGGTCTGGGCGCTCGCCGCGGCGGGCTTCCTCCTCGTCCGCCTCGCCTTCCTCGGTGAGCTTTCCGACCTCGACGGCCCGTGGTGGGAGGCCCGCCTGGGGCTCGGGCTGGAGCCGATTTCCTTCGCCTACTACGCCGGCACGCTGCTCATCGGCACGCTGGTCTTCGCGCCGCGCCTGGCCCGGCTCGCGCCGCGCCGCTATCGCCGGGCCGTGATCGGGGCGCTGCTGCTCCTGGCGGCCCTCCTCCTCGAGGGCGTGATCCTGTCCCAGACCCGCGCCGCCTGGGTCGCCCTGGCACCGCTGCTCCTGCTCGCGGTCGCGGCGGGCCTGTGGGGGGCCTGGCGGCACGGCGAACAGCGCGCCGGTGTCGCCGCGCTGCTAGCGGTCGCCGTGCTCGGCGCCGTCATCGCCGGCAACCTGCCCGCTGTAGGCGAGCGCCTCGCCACCGAGCGACAGACCTGGAGCGCGCTGCTCGCCGGGGACCTGGACACCGTGCGCACCGGCAGCGGCCGGGCGCGGCAGAACAGCGTCGGCATCCGTGTCGTCATGCTCCGGGAGGGCCTGGCCCGCTGGCGCGAGGCGCCGCTCTTCGGCCATGGGCCGGCGGCGGCCAAGCTCACGCTACGCGACAGCGAGGTTTTCCTGCTCTCGCGCTTCAACGACTACCACAACGTGCAGGTCGACATCCTGGTGCGCTACGGCGCCGTCGGCCTCGGCCTGTTCACGGCGGCCGTGCTGCTGGCCCTCGCCGGTTTCCAACGCGGCTGGCGCGCCGGCGCCCTCGGCGGGGACACGGCGCTCTTCCTCGGCTGCGTCATTGCCCTGCTGCTGGCGAGCACGCTCACCAACGTCCGCCTCCTCAACTGGGACTTCCGCTACTGGGTCTTCCTCGCGGCCGGACCCATGGCCAGCTTCCGGTACTACTGCCGCCCATGAAGGGCGCACGTAAGCCGGTGGGTGTGGCCGGCAGCGGCCACCGGCAACTGTGACTTGCTACATAGAAAAGCGCACCGCCTTGCTTTATCCTCGCCGCGAGCTAATCAGCCCGGAGTCCCCATGAAAGCCGGCGTCTTCATCCAGACGAACCACAAGCAGATCACCGGCGCCGTCGTCGCCGAGCACGCGCTGCGCCGCTACTCGTCGAACAACGACAAGTTCGACGTCACCATCATGGACATGCGTGACTACCCGTTCTTTGCCGAACACGAGGGCCGGGAATACCTCCGCGACGGCGTTCACCGCGTCTGGCTAAACGACGACCTGCAGTCCTTCACGCCCACGCGCTTTCTGCCGCCGCAGCTCATGGGCTACGAGGGCCGCGCCGTGGTCATCGACCCCGACATCTTCGCCGCGGCCGATATCTGGGAGCTGCTTTCCCGCGACATGCACGGCAAGGCAATCATGTGCCGGATGCGCTCGGGGCCGAAGGGGCTGGTCGACAAGTGCATGGCTTCCAGCGTGATGCTCCTCGACTGTGCAAAGCTGACGCACTGGGACCCGGAGACCACCTTCCGCAGGATGTTCACCTTCGAGCAGGACTACCAGCCCTGGATCTGCCTCAAGGACGAACCCCGCGACAGCATCGATTTCTTCGAGGCCGAGTGGAACGACTTCGACAAGTTCACCACCGACACGAAAATGCTGCACACTACCCGCCGTCGCACGCAGCCGTGGAAGACCGGCCTGCCCACGGACTGGCGGCCCGCGGAACGTTTCCGCCTGTTCCCGCCGGCGGCCTGGATCCTGCGCGCGCGGCGCAAGCTGTTCGGCGAGTACGCCTTCCTCGGCAACTACAAGCAGCACCCGGATCCGAACCAGGAGCGGTTCTTTTTCGGGCTGCTCAAGGAGTGCCTGGCGGAGGGCAAGATCAGCGAGGCCTTCCTGCGCGAGGAGATGGAGAAGAACCACGTGCGCCACGACGCCTTCGAGGTACTCGAGCGCACGCCCGACCTGCCGCCGGCGCCCACGCACCCGCTCGCCGGCCTGTCCCGGGCCGCCTGACCCGGCGACAGGTCACACGCCTACGCGGTCCCGCAACCAGTCGAGGTCCAGCCGGGCCGGGTTGTCGATGTAGTCGCGCGGGTTGTCCACCAGGTCCCGCAGGTAGTCCTGGGAGACTTTCCACGCGATCTCCGGCTCGTCCTTGCCCCGCGCGAGCAGCTCGAGACGTTCGTTGGTAAAACGCAGCGTAAAGTAGTCGAAGGGGGTGTCGGGGTCGTCGCGGTAGACCGCCACGCCGAGATGCTTGCCGCCGATGGTCTTGTCCGCCGCGGTGAGCAGGCCGCCCATGAGCTGCCCGTCCTTGTGCTCGCTGATCGCCGTGTTGACGACGTCCAGTGCTTCCATGAACAGGCCGTAGGTATCGTTGGTCTTCATATCCATTGTGCTGTCCTCTGCTGGGGTCAGGTATCGGGATAGGGTTGAAGGACCGACCCCGGAATCGTCCCGGGGCCGGTGTTTGCGTCAGGACTGCTGCTCATCGACCAGGGTGGTCACGGCGTCGGCCTTGAACACCCGGCCGTCCATGAACTCGTAGTCCATCATGCCGGAGACGCTGACGAAGTCGCCCTCGTCGAGCTGCTGGTAGCCGTTGTCGTCCAGCGGGTTGTAGCCGAGCGCGGCCGCGTCGACGGTCACTTCGGCGCCGCCGCTGTCGACGGTAAACTCCCGCTCCTCGACATCCACGTCGACGATGTCGCCGCGCAGGGTCATGGCGCTGACCACGATCGGCGAAGGAGCGGTCCAGTACTGCGGGTCCCAGGCCCCGGTCTCCTCGTCTGCCGAGTTGGCGTAGAAGTAGGTATTCAGGTTCTCGACGTAGACGGAACCGGCCTCGACCTTGGCGACCTCGAAAAAGTCGTCGTCGATGCGGCCGAACACCGTGACCCGGTCACCATCCATGAGCCCGTAGGCATCGCCGTAGCTGTCCCAGTCATCCATCTCGACCAGGATCGTGCCGCTGCCGTAGTCGAGAACGAAGTCGTCGGCCGTCGGCGAGGTCACCGTGCCGCTGATGCTGACGAAGCTGTCATCGGGCTTCTGGTACGGCTGGGCGGCCTGCGCCCCGGTGACGCCAAGGGCGCCGGCGATCGCGATGGCAAGGACGGTCGGTTTTGCTGTCGGATGCTTCCACATGGTTTACCTCCTTTCCATGGCTCGCTGTTTACGACTTGCGGTTGCTGCGCGCGGCCCGTGCCGCGCTTTCACCCGTGAGGCCGCAAGGCCCGTGCCAGCAGCGCTAGATCCGTCCGCAGCCCCCGCCGCTGCGGCTTTTCGGCCAGGTCGGAAGCTGCAGCGGCGGACCCGTCAGGCGACGCCCCAGTGCAAGAATTGCCGCCGCCCGCTGCAGAATCTGCAACTTGCAGCCGGTGCTTGTCGGGGTGGTAGACTCGCGTCATGGACCCGGCGAGCACAGTGCGGCGCGGGGCCTGCTATGTCACCCGGGACCGGGACCCGGGCGTGGTCGACGTGGTCCGCAAGTGCCGCTTCGAAGTCGCGGTGGTCGATCCCACCGAGGCCCCGGTGGGGCCCGAGGCCCCGCAGCTCCTGCTCATTGACGCCGACTGCGCCGCGGATGCCGACAGCGCGGCGCGGCTGCTGGACAGCTTCCGCACCGCCGGCAGCCAAGTCTTCCTGCTCGGCAGCACAGGCGAACAGCACGCCTGGAGCACCTGGGTACGCTCGGGCGAGGCCATCTTCCTGCGCCGGCCCGTTGCCGGCGACTACCTCGAAGCATTGCTGCGCGACATCCAGGGCGAGATACCCACGGGGCGGGCACCGGACATCGCGCCGGTGGCCCTGGACCAGTTCGGCCTGCTCCTCGGCAGCTCCGGCCCCATGCGCGAGCTCTACCGCCTGCTGCGCAAGGCGGCGGCCATGGATGCCAGCATCTGTATCCACGGCGAGAGCGGCACCGGCAAGGAGCTTGCCGCGCGCTCCATCCACGCCTTCTCACCGCGCAGCGACGAGCCCTTCTGCGCCATCAACTGCGGCGCCATCCCCTCGGAGCTGGTGGAGAGCGAGCTCTTCGGCCACGAGCGCGGCAGCTTCTCCGGCGCCGAACGCCGCCACGCCGGCCTGTTCGAGCGCGCCGGGCACGGCACCGTGCTCCTCGACGAGATCACCGAGATGCCGGAGGACACGCAGGTCAAGCTGCTGCGGGTACTGGAGAGCGGGCGTTTCCGCCGCGTCGGCGGCGAAGCGGACCAGGGCTGGCACGCGCGGCTGATCACCGCGACCAACCGCGACCCGGATGAAGCGGTGGCCGACGGGCGGCTGCGCGAGGACCTCTACTACCGCATCCGCCAGCTGACCGTACACGTGCCGCCCCTGCGCGAGCGCGGGGAGGACGCGGTGGCCCTCGCGCGCTGCTTCATGGCCGAGTACGCCGAGCGCAGCGGCCGCCCGGTGCGCCTGGGCGAGGACGCCGAGGCGCTGCTGCGGCGCTACCACTGGCCGGGCAATGTCCGCGAGCTGCGCCACGTGGTGCTCAGCGCCTGCCGGCTCTGCCGCAGCGTGATCACCCCGGCCCACCTGCCGGCGCTGCAACCGGCGCCTGAAACGCCGCGGGAAGGGCTGGGCATTGCCCCGGGTATGACGGTGGCGGAAGCGGAGCGGCGGCTGATTCTCGCCACGCTGGCGGCCGAGGACGGCGACCGCCAGCGCGCCGCCGAGCGTCTCGGCATCAGCGTAAGGACGCTGTACAACCGGCTGCGGGTCTACCGCGCCGCCGGTACCGCCTCCTGAAACAGCGCTCGCACCGCCGCCGCCGACGCGGCCAGTTCCGCGTCACAGACCCCGGTCGCGGCAGCGGCGGCGGCCGGCAGCGGCGCGTCCGCACTGGTCTCGTCCAGCCAGCGGGCCGCCCCCGCCCCCACCAGCGCATCCTGGATGCGCCCGATATCCCGGCGCATGCGCTGCGGCCCGAAGCGCATCGCCAGCCGGTGACTCAGCGGCTTGTAGCGCCAGCCGTGGCGCAGGCGCCACCAGGGCGTGGCGCCGTCGCCGGGATCGAAGATGTAGACCGGCCGCCCCTGCGTCTGCGCCTCGGCCAGCATGGACATGGATTCCCCGGAGACCACGAAGGCGTCGGCCAGCGCCAGCAGCCCGCGGTAGGGGTTCTCCCCCTCGCCCCAGCGATGCACGAGGCGCGGAACGGTGAGCTCGCCGGCGAGCGCATCCAGGGCCGCGGGTGGTGTGCGCGGGCTGCCCGTAACCAGCAGCGCACCCCCGTTCGCCTCGGCGAGGCGCTGGGCGAGCGCGCCGAGGCGCCGCCCCTTGGCGGCGGTGTACACGTACTTGCCGCTGTCGCCCCCCACGAGCACGGCGATCCACGGCCGCGGCAGCGCCTCCAGGGCCGGCGCCAGGGCCTCGCCAGCCGCGGCGAGCGCCCCGGGCCGCAGGTCGCACAGAGGCAGCGTGTTGTGGCGGATGTTCGGCGCCGAGGGCAGGAAGTACTGCGGGGTGGTCACCACCAGGTCCCAGGTGTCCAGCGGCGCCCAGGGCCGGCCCACGTGCACCAGCCGCGTCGTGCCGCCGGCCTGGCGCCGGATCCAGCGCGCCACCGGCTCGTTGCGGCGCCCGGCGGTCAGAACCAGGTCCGGCCACGGCGGTGTGAGCGGCGAAGAAGCGCCGCGGTCGATGCCGGCGAGGGTCACCCGCAGGGAGAGATGCGGCAGCAGCTCCCAGGCGCGGGCAGCGATGTGTCGCGGCTCCCAGGGCCAGCCGAGTGCATCGGCCAGCGCCGTCACCTGGGCGTTGTCGCCGGCCTTGCGGCCGAGCAGGCACCAGGTGCGCGGGGCGGACTGCGGCGGCGTTTCAGCGGCGGGCAAGGTGGGCTCCCCGGGTCAGGAATATTGCCAGCGGGCGCCGTTCAAGTGCGGCGCTACCGCGCGTAAACTATCATGATCGCGACATTAACGGGGCAAGACACCGTGAAACCGACCGTTTTCATCCACACCAACCACAAGCAGATGCTCGGCGCCATCGTCAGCCGCCACTCGCTGAAAAAGCGCTCGGCAAACCCCGACGCCTTCGACGTGCGCTTCATCGAGGTCAGCGATTTCCCGTGCATGGCCGCGCGCGAGGGCGACCTCTACCTGCGCGACGGCGACAAGCGGCCCTGGCTCAACAACGACCTGCAGTCTTTCACGCCGCTGCGCTTCGCCCCGCCCCAGCTCATGGGCTACGAAGGCCGCGCCGTGGTCATGGACCCGGACATCTTCGCCGTCGGCGATATCACCGAGCTCCTCGAGCGCGACATGGACGGCAAGGCCATCGTCTGCCGCCCGAAGTCCGGCGCCAAGGCGCGCAAGGGGGCCTGGGCCTCCAGCGTGATGCTGCTGGACTGCGCAAAGCTCACGCACTGGGAGTTCGAGCGCGAGTTCAACGAGATGTTCATCCCGGCAAAGCGCGACTACATGGACTGGGTGTCGCTGAAGCTCGAGGACCCGGCCACCATCGGCCTGCTCGAGAACTGCTGGAACGACTTCGACCACCTCGACGAGCACACTAAGCTGCTGCACAACACCAAGCGCAAGACCCAGCCCTGGAAAACCGGCCTGCCCATCGACTACCGCCCGGCGGACACCTTCCAGCTGTTCCCGCCCCGGCACTGGCTGCGCCGCGCCCGCCGCGCGCTCTTCGGCGACTACAAGTTCGCCGGCCGCTACGCCAAGCACCCGGACCCGGCGCAGGAGACCTTATTCTTCGACCTGGTGCGCGAGTGCCTCGAGGACGGCGTGCTCACGGAGGACCAGCTGCGGGACGAGATCCGGCAGGGGCACGTGCGGGAGGATGCGCTGCAGCTGGTGGGGGCCTGCTAGCGGGAGCGCAGCCGGTTATCACAAACCCTTACAGCTGTACTGAGCGGCACCCTGGATGAGTTCACGGCAGATAGGGCGACCACCAGAACAGTAGGTAAAACGTGAAGGACAGGGATATGCTCCCGCCGAAGCGGTTAGCCAGCCCATTACCCAGGCGCCACCCCCAGGCAGGTCGTTGTACTTCCCCGGTAAACTGATTTCTTGTTTCCCGGAAGGGCGACCAGAACAGAGCACCACCCTTGTTGAAGAGGGCTGAAGTTACGATATCAGAGTCACTCAGCACAAACGGCGGAATCGAGAAAGTTCCGGAGACTCCCGCGAAAGGACCTTCGTAATCGCGTGGCGCGTAAACGTTGTAGATCTTTGAGTTCCCGATAACTGCGGCACTCCCGCCCCAGCGACCGAGTCTCTTGCCGAACAGGTCTACGGAGATTCCGAAGCTAGGCCCAAAGTAGAAGTAGTTGGCATACATTGAACTGCGCAGCAAATCGAGTCGCTCGATACCCAGGCCGATACCAACACCGGCGCCACCTCCCATAGCCTTGGGGCCAGACAGGGGAATACCCAGGGAAAAAACTCCAAACTTGCGGAACTTGGCAGTAAATTCGTTATCACCGCTGAATGCTCCGCCAGGAAGGAAGGCATTGACTCCTGATGCGACCACGGCAAAGGCGGTGCCGGCGGCAATAGAGACCTGAATACCTTTCGTAACAGAAACTTCTGGCAGGCTCCACTGCCCCGAAGGATCTGTCCGGTTCACCGGGTCGTTCAGCGCAAAGGTATAGCGATTGACTGTCCCCGGGACGGAGGCCTCCGGAATCGCTGAGTCAACCTGTATAAAGCGTCGCAGGGCCGGGCTGTACCATCGGCTGCGCATGAACAGGAGACCGGAATCCTCGTCGAGAAGCGCGCCACCCCAACCGATGCGACCAGGTAACCCTTCGATCGCATTCCCGAAGGCATCATAGGTAATGATCTCTGCCAGGTTACCTGAGGTCTCGACCTTGCGAATGGGGCTGCCGACATGATCCAGGATGAACTTCCGGGCCACTCCCGACGCATCGACGCTGTGCGTGATGAAGCGCCCGTTGTTGAAATAGCGCCGCACCAGGGCGCCCGAGCCATCCAGCTCTTCCCGGAGGATAGGGAAGCCGGGGACACTCCGATCCCAGAGAAAGACACGACAATCACCGGCGCTGCACCGGGAATGCAGCAAGCCATCGAAGTCGTAGCTGTAAACAACCTCTACCGGATCCGGGCCGGTCCGCACGTAACGGACGAGTCTATCGAAGGCGTCGTAGCTCAAGGACTCCGTGGCGCCTGCCGTCGTGGCACGAGCGAGGTTGCCGTTTGGATCCCAGCCGACGCGTGTGGCTCCCGCTCGCAGCAATCGATCGTTGGCATCGTATTCGAAGTCCGTTGTCACACCGCTCAGGGCCGCAGTGACCATATTATTATCTGCATCATAGGCGTACTGCCTGCGACCGAGGCCCTCGATGGTCTCGGCCACGAGACGCCCGTTCACGTCGTACTCGAAATCGTGCCGCGGGCCGTCAGATCGCTGAATTGCCGCCAGGCGGGAGCGTCCGTCGTAACTTCGCACCTCGCTGAAGATCGGTGAACCGGCATGGGACCAGCTGCTGTCTGTAACAAGACCAACGGCGTTGCGGTCAAAGGTTGCCGCAGAGCCGTCATCGAACGCCATCGCAACCGCCAGGCCGGAAGCGTCCCTGGTAATCTCCAGGTCGATCTCCGGGGTATCGACACTCGCCAGGTAGCCGCTGGAGCCGTAACGAAGCGAAGTGCTGTTTCCGCCCGATTGAAGCTCGGACGGCCGTCCTGAGCTGTCCCTGGAGACCGAGAGCTCGTTACCCCGCGGGCCTCGCCACCGCGCGATTCTGCCGAAGCCATCGTACTCAATGCTGGTCTCGCCTCGGGCATCGACATGCGACGTTACCTTGCCGCTCAAATCGACTTGCGTCGTTTCCGTGCCCGACGGGGAGGTGACGGTCATCGTGCGACCGTTCGCGCCGTACAAGAGATCGATCAGGGAGCCGTCTGCCTTGCGCACGCGAACGGGGCGTCCCGCAGGGTCGATGTCGAAAGCCGTGGTAGCGCCAGAGGGCAGGGTTATGCTCGTCAGTCGACCGCGCGCATCGTGCGTGTACCGCAGGACCTTGCCGCCGGGCGTTGTCGCTGACCTGACGTTCCCAAGCGTATCGTAGCCCCAGGTATAGATGTCCCCGGAGGGTGTCTCGGTGGTCGTCAGTAGACCCAGCTCGTTGTACGTGTGGCGGTATTGAATCCCGAAGTCGTCATGGCTCTGGAGCAGGTTACCCTCGCCATCGTATTCGCGGTTCATGACCAGCCCATCGGGACGCGTTATCTGCGTCAATCGATTCAGAGCATCATACTCGTAGCGGTATTCACCGCCAGCGAGCGACTCACCCCGAACGATATTGCCCTCCTCGTCAAAATCCCGTCTCAGGGTGCCGCCGCTGGCCGTGGTTGCGACTGTCAACCGGCCGAGTGCGTCATAGTCGAACTCATCGCGCTCGCCCGCCGGGTCGACACGAGCGACCTCCCGGTTCAGAGCATCGTATTCACTGGTCGCAGCGTCACCGCCCGGCAAACGCAACTCAACCGGGTTGCCGACCGCATCGTAGGCCTGGTTCAGGGTGGCAAGCCCCGATCCGGTCACAGCGGTAGGCCTTCCCTCCACGTCGTGCACGGCCTGGTAGCCGAACCCTGCCTCATCGGCCACCGCGACAAGGTCACCTCGTGCACTGCGTTGAGCTGACCAGTACCGACCGGTGCTCGTGGTACCTCCACTCGGCCGGGAATTGCCATCGTACTCGGTAGCGAACGCGGCCCCGGACGCCGGGTCTGTTACGGAAACCTCGTTGCCGTTGGCGTCATAGGAAAACTGCCACTGCTGCGTACGTGGTTCCCCATCCACCATCCACTGGTACTGGATCGAAAGCACTTTCCCGGCATCATCGAGATCGCGCAGTTCGGTCGCCCCCGAGGGCAGCAAACGCTCGACAAGAAAACCGCTAGCGTCGTAACGCATCTCCATGGCGTTTCCGTTCCGGTCTTCCAGTAGCAGCAGATTGCCCTGCGCATCGTAGGTATGCCGGCGCACGTTGCCCAGTGCATCCGTTTCACTGAGGAGATTGCCCCGCGTGTCATAGGTATACTCGGTAGTAGCGCCACTCGGAGAAGTGCTGGATAGAAGGTTGCCGCTCTCGTCATAAATCCACGTGGTGGTGTTGCCAAGCGGGTCTGTACGCCGGGTCGGCCTCCCGCTCTCGTCGTGGCTGAACAGCCATTCGTTGCCGAGGGGATCGACACGTGTAGCCAGGTTGCCGCGAGCGTCATAGGTCGAACGCGTCGTGTTGCCCAGCGCATCGGACTCACTCACAACGTTCCCGAATTCGTCGTACTCGTAAACAGACACGGCGCCAGTCCGGTCGGTGACAACCTCCTGCCGCGCCGCAAGATCGTGCTCGAAAAGCACCTCGTTCCCGTCCGCATCGATCTGCCTGACCAGCCTGCCGGCATCATCGTAGACGTTCCTCAAGGGAACATTCCCCTCGGGGTCCTCGATTCTGATCAGGTTGTGGCGGGAATCGTAGAAGAATCGCGTAACGTTCCCCTCGCGGTCTGTGTGCGCAACAAGATCCCCGTTGCTGTCGTAGCGGTAAAACTGTGCATTACCAAGGGCGTCTGTAACCGCTTCGATTCTGCGGCTTTCATCGCGGGAGAAGAGGACACTGGCACCGGACGAATGGGTAATTCCGTCATCGTTGATCTGCAGGCTGTTGCCGTTGGGATCCACGACTTCTCTCAAACCGTCTCTCTCGCTGATGGTGAACGTCGTTCCATCCTCGGTGACGTACAAGAACAGGTCCGGATCAAAGACCTCGTTACTGCTGTCGTCGAGAAAGTTTACCGGTCCTGGCTGGGGATCGAGCACCGTAAGGAAGTCATTCTCCAGCGTGCGCAGCGTTCCCCGAGTGCCGGGCCTTGGCTCGAAGCGTCCGCGATTGGCAAACGGCGGGAAGGGAACAATCGGGGACGAGCCGGGGGTAATTGCCAGGTCAAACACCTCCACCCGCCCGTCCGGCAATGTGATCGAGACGCTGTGCTCTGCAGTCGGCACGATGAAATAGGACAAGCCGGAGCGATTCACGCGCCACGCTGACCCAAGCTCACGGCTCTTCTGGAGCTGAATCGTCTTCAGGCCCAGTTGCCACCCGACCCCGAAGTCGCCTTCGCGTTTGACCCGGCTGTCGTAGGTGCGAATGACAGTGATCGGAACCCCGGAAAGCGGCATCTGCAGGTCGATGAAGCTGTAGGTGAACAAGCCTGGCTTGTAGTTCTCGGCAACGATTACGTCCAGCTCATCCTCAGACCTGTTCCCTCCCCGGTCGAAGACGCGCAAGCGCAGCCGGTATTGTCCGTTTTCCAGGACGGAGGGATCGAAAGTGCCCAGAGGGCTCGAGCTGCGACTGAAGTCTCCCTCAGCGAAGGTGACGAAAGCGTCTTCGCCCGCGTACTGGTAGGCAAGTTCCCAGCGCAGGAGGTTGGTATCCCTCGCCGTGCCCGTGATGTTCGTCGGCGTGGTTATCTGCACGCCGTTGCCTGGCCCCTCGATGCGCGCGATGGGCGCGGCGTCCTCGTCGATAGTTGCCACCACCTCGAACTCTGCGCTGCCAGTCACGCCCTGGAAGCCGGCTTCGGCGGTGAAAGCACCCGCACTCGCCGAGAAGAAGGTCGGCCCGCGGCTCCAGCTGGCCAGCTGCGTGAGATCCTGTGCCGTGCCATCCTCGAAAATACCCATGGCACGCAGCGGCTGCGGCTCGCCCGCCAGAAGCCGCCGGTCCGTCGGCGTAACCTCGATGGCCACCAGGGTCTTGTCGCCGTCGATGCCGTTGCAGCTCTGGTCGATGCCGTCGCCGTCGATCTCCGGCGCGCCGGGGTAGACCGTTGCGCTGTCGTCATTGCAGTCACCCTCGTTCGGGGTAAAACCGTCACCGTCGCCGTCCGTATCCGCCTGTGTCGGCCCGCTGGACAGGGTCACGCGGACGCTCGCGCCGAGCTCTGCCACCGCGCCCGCCGGCGGGGCCTGATCGACGACCTCGCCGGCAGGCACTACCGGGTCGGACCGGAAGAACCGCGAACCCAAAGCCAGGCCGGCGCCGTCGAGAGTGCTGCCGGCAGCCGCTTCACTGAGGCCGATGATGTCGGGGACTTGCACCGGGTCGCCCACGGTAAGCGTGTAAATCTGTGCCGAGGAGAGTCCAAGGGTGTCAGTGGCGCCGATGGATACCGGGTAGTCGCCGTTGCTCTCCGGGTACCAGTCGATGGCGCCGGTGGCCGGATCCAGGGTCATGCCCGTCGGGCCGTTCAGCAGCTCGAAGGTCACCGAGTCGCCGGGGTCCACGTCCGTCACCAGGGGCTGATACTCGTAGGCTATGCCGGCGCTGGTGCCCCGCTTCGGTTCGCTGAGAAAGAACGGCGGGTTGCCGTTGGGGCGGATCTCTATGTTCACCGTGGCTGCCGTGGAATCGAATTCGCCGTCGCTCACCCGGTAGGTGAAGCTGTCCTGCTCGGGGGCCAGGGGGTCGAGATCCGGGACGATCCGATTCCAGTAGTTACGCCCGGGTTGCAGCCAGTGCGGCTCCAGGCTGGCGGGCAGGCTGCCGTCGACATTGACCCAGGTGGGCTGGACATTGGTCTGGGAGCGGACCGGCCGCGCCGGGGGGAAAGGCTCGCCCGGCAGGTTGTCCCAGATGTTCAGGCGATCGAAACCGAACTCCCGGTTGAAATTGGTCACGATCTCGGCGCTGCCATCGCCGTCGAGGTCGACGACGGTCAGGGGCTCATCACCATCGTTATAAGCGCGTCCGAGCGTTCGATCGACGATGCTGGTAATAACGTCGCCTGTGCCGCCATCGAGGATGTAGAGCCCCGCGGTGTTTTCTGTGGGCGTATCCGTCCTAAACTGGATGATCTCGTCGATCCCGTCGCCGTCGAGGTCGAAGGCCACCGGCGACGAAGATCCGCTCACCTGCCCCCCGACCGGATAGCTATCGGCGTTGTCCCACAGCGGCTCGCCATCGCTGTCGAAAGCCCGCAGGGTCAATGCCCCGCCACCGTCACCGCGCAACATCGTGACCAGCTCCGGGAAGGGATCGCCATCGAGTTCGGCCAGGGTCAGGTCTGTCCACGGAAATCCGAAGCCGCTGCCAGCGTAGGGGCGCTGCCATTGCAGGTTCCCGTCGTGGCTGAAGAGGTAGAAATTGCTGGCGTCGTAGCCGATTATCTCGGGAAAGGCATCATTGTCGAAATTGCCGATGGCGACGGTAAGAAGATCGTTGCCGTAAAGCTCGAAGCCCGCGACCGGGATCGTGCGCTCGACGGGCAGTTCGAAGACTAGGTTGCCCTCGTGGTCGAGCACCAGCTGGTTCCAGATGATCTCCGTATCGCCATCGAGATCCAGGTCGACAAGGGTCGGCGACATGGATCGTTGGCGCGGCGGCGTCACCCCACCGATGTAGGTCCAGCGAACGGCTCCGGTGCGTCCATCCCAGGCTACCACCGCGTTGCAGGTCGTGTTCTGGAGTGCCGCCCGGCAGGTTCCTTCCGGCAGGCCGCTGGGGCCGACCTGCGTATAGGCCGCGAGCAGCTCGCTCTCGCCATCGCCATCGAGGTCCACGGCCACGGGACTCGCATAGTTGTATTCTCCATTGAACCCGAGACCGAACTGAGGGCTCTCGCTGAGTCCGTTCAGCGGCCAGGCGGTCACCGGCGTACCGTCGAGATTGACTGCCATCAGCCGGTTGCCCGGTTCCGGCGAACCGTCATCGGGCAGCGCCGAAGCGAAGCGGAAGTAGTGGGTGACAACTTCGAGTTCCGGGTCATCATCGATATTGACCAGTGTCGCGACGCTCTCGGGGGGCGGCTGCCCCGTTTCAGCAGGGATCGGGTTGACAACAGCGCTGCAGTCCGTCGGGTCGACGATGAAGACCCGGGAACCGAGAACCGTGTTCGACAGGCCGACGAGTTCCACCTTGCCGTCCCCGTCCACGTCGGCAGCGGACGCCGTGCCCGAGCCCACACCAAAGTCCCAGAGATCGGTTTCGCACTTGAAGGCCAGGCCGATCGTAATGCCGGAACCCTCTCGCGGTGTGTAAGTGAAGCTGCCATCCGGGTTAAAGCCGTCCACCGTTCCCAGGACAGGATCGGACTGCCGCGTGGCTTCAAGTGCATCCCCGTTGGGGTCGGTGTCGTTGATCAGCACACCCTCGCGGGGCGGGATCACGAGCGTCTCGCCCTTGCGCGCGATGTACACATCGTCCTTCGCCGTCGGCGCCGTGTTGATCGGTGTCGCGGTCACCTGGAAACTGCCGAAGGCGCTGGCACCCGCCGAGTCGGTTACCTTGATCACCACGTCAGCGGTGCCCGCCTGACCGGGTTGGGGCGTCCAGTTGAGCGTGCCCGTAGACGAGTCGATGGTCATACCCACGGGCCCGTCGACCAGTGCGAAGCTGATCGTGTCTCCCACGTCCGGGTCTGTCGCGCTGGCCTGCGCTGCCAGCGGCGTGCCCACGGGCAGGCTCCGGTTCCCGGGCACGGTGAGCACCGGCCGTGCATTCTCCGGCGCTGCCGCCGGCAGCAAGAACACGTTGATGCTGAACGTCGCCTCATCCGCGCGCCCGGTATCGTCGGTGACGCGGATCGATACCGGGTTGGGGCCGACATTGCCGGCAGCCGGCGTCCAGCTCAGCTCGCCTGCCGGACTGACGGCCAGGCCCGCCGGGCCGCTGAGCAGCGCCCAGGTCTGCGTCGCTCCGGCATCCGGATCCGCCGCGAACAGGTTCATCTCGAAGAGCGAGCCTGCGGGGATCGAGCGGTCCCCGGGACCCAGGATGATCGGTGCCGTCTCGCCGGGCACGAAGGGTAGCTGCGAGCACACCGTGTCCAGCACGTTGATGGTCGCATCCCGGTTGCAGTCACCGTCCCCCGGCAGGACACCTCGCTCGAGGATGCGCTCGACGATCAGGCGCACGTCCTCGACGTCGATCCGGCCGTCGCCGTTGGCATCCCCGGGCAGGCCCTGGCTGTGCGCGGGCAGCGCCAGCGCGCCCAGGCAGCTGATCATTACCAGGGAAGCGGCCACGGGACGTCCCCGGGCCGGCCGCAGGCGGCGCACCACCCCGACGAGCAGCGCCACCAGCAACAGGAGCGCCCAGGCCGGGCTGGCGGGAATCGCCTCCGGCTGCACCGGGGTGACAGCAGCGCCCGTGATCGTGATCGTCCCCGGCGTCAGGGACGCCGGTGTGATCGGCTGCGCCGAAGCATCGGCAATCACCACGCCGTCGAAAGACACCGGGGTCGTGCTCTGGGGCGCGCCGCCGTCGACGGTCAGGTTGATGATGGCCAGTGAGCCACTGCCCAGGGGCGTGACGGGTGTGGTGGTGACGACAACCCGGTCCCGGCCCGGGCCGATGGGGTTGCTGGCAATGCTATGGTCGCCGGTGAGCGCCCCGCCGCCGTTCACGGTACCGAGGGTGATCCGGGTCGGGTCGTACAGGATGTCAAATTGCAACGCAACGGCGGCGCCATCGGTCGCGATCGTGGCGGTCACGGTCCCGCTGTCGCCCGGCGCGAGGGTCGCGTCGCCCAGGGTGAGCGAGACCTGGGCAGCCGCAGGGCGGGCGGGACCGGCCAGCAGCAGGAAGGCCAGCAGGCACAGGCCGAGAAACTGTGAGCCACTTCTCAGAATGGCGACAAGCACTGTACCCATACTCCCGCAACGCAGCGAACGCGTTGCCCTCCGGCCTGTAAGAACAATAATGCTAGGAGCGGGCTGCCCGGGTTGCTTGACGGCTGCCTGACATTACGTGACATTGTTGGAATTATGGGGCGTTCTGTGGCCATTACAGCGGATAAAGCCGACTCTGCAGCGCCTGCGGTGCGCGCCTACCGGTTCGCCGACTGCAGGCTGCTGGCAAGCCGCCGGATCCTCGAGCGCGCGGGTACCGAGCTCCCGTTGACGACCAAGCTCTACCACCTTCTGCTCGCCTTCCTGGAACATCCCGGTGAGGTCCTCGGCAAGGAGGCCATCGTCGCGGCAGTCTGGCCGCGACAGATCGTGACCGATGCCGCCCTCGCCAAACAGGTCCAACGCCTGCGGCAGACCCTCGGTGACGGCGACCGGGACCCGCCCCTGCTCGAGACCCATCGCGGGCTGGGCTATCGCCTGACCTGCCCGGTCACTGTGGAATACTACGACGACCGTCCGACGCGCGTTGCCCCGTCTCCGCGGCCCCGGCGCCCGACCGCACTCGCGGCGGCACTGTGCGTGGGCGTCGGCATCGCTCTCGTAACACTGGTGACCGGGCGCGAGGCCGAGGTGCCGACGGCGGCGCCACCGCTGGCCCTGCTGCCGGTCACAACGGCCGGCTCGGCGCTCTCCGAGGGCGCGGCGGAATACCTCGCCCGCCGCCTCGGTGGCGATGCCGCTATCGCGCCGACCCTTGAGCTCCCGGGCACCGCAGAAGACGCCCTGCAGCGCGGCAGCCTGCGCCTCGCCGAGGGTCGCCACGGCCCGGTCGCGGCGCTGCAGCTCGAGCGCAGCGAGGCCGGCTACCGGTTGTGGATCAATCAGCGTAACGGCGAACAGGTCGCCGCGGTGGTGCTCTCGGACGCGGCGATAGCGCCGCTCCTGGAGCGCGGCGCAGCCTGGCTGCACGGCGGCGGGCGGGGTGAGCCCGCGGGCGAGCCGCCGACAGGCAACCCCTTTGCCCTGGCCAGCTATTTCGAGGGCCTTGCTGCCAGCCAGGGCGGCCGCTGCGACGGCGCCGCGGACTACTACCGCGCCGCGCTGGCAAGCGACGCCGGCTTCGAGCGCGCACAATTGCGCCTGGCCCGCTGCGAGCGCCAGCGGGGCCAGGCCCATACCGCAGCGGCGATGGCCTCGGCGCTGCTCGCGGGTGACACGCGGACGGAGGTGGCCCTGGAGGCCCGGCTGCTCGCCGCTCGGGCACATCTCGAGCTGGGCGACAGCCCGAGTGCGCGCGAACACCTGGAAGCGGCTCGCGAACTGGCCGCCAACGCCGTGCTGCCGCTGCAACGCCTTCGCGCCCTGTCCGCCCTGGCGCTCCTGGCGGAGCTGGACGGCGATGGCGCCGGGGCGCGAATACTCCGCGAGGAGCGGTTGACGCTGGCGGAGCGGGAATATCCCCTGCCCGGCTACCTCGCGGAGCTGCAGCTGGACCTCGCCGCGAGCGCCCTGGCCGCCGGTGACCACGACGCCCTGCGGGAGCACGCGAACGCCGCGCGCTCCCTGGCCGAAGAACACGGTGATCTAGAGGCGCTCCTGCGCAGCTACCGCTACCTGGTGGCGAGCTACTACCGGGACAACGACATGGATGCGGCCGTGCAGCTGGCGCTCGCCGCGCGGCCGATCCTCGATCGCGTCGACAGTGCCGAGGCCGAAGGCTTTTTCCTGCAGTTCGCCACGCTCGCGCTCAACCTTCGGGGCCGGTTTGAAGAAGCGCGGGACTACACGGCCGCGCTGCGTACACTCGGCGAGCACACGGCCAACCCGATGTTCGGCGCCATCGCTGATCTGACGGTGATGCACCGCCGCTACGTGCAGGGTGACTACAAGGCGGCGCGGGCCCTGGCCGCCGGCACCCGGCAGCGCCTCGAGGCGGACAACGGCTTTCATGCGGCCATTCCCACTGCCCTCTCCTTCGAGGCCATTGCCGCCGCGCGCGGTGCGCCGGTCGCCGAAGCGACAACCGTGATCGAATCCCTCGAGCAGCGCTACGGCAACGTGGAGGCCCTGCGGGCGCCCGTACTGCGCGCGAGGGGCCACCTGCTGGCGCGGTCGGGCAGCAAGGACCGCGGCCTGGCGCTGCTTCGCGAGGCCGAGGCGGCCTACCGGGCTGCCGGGGCGCGCTCCGTGGCGGATTACACCGGCTACGAAATCGCCGAGCTGCGCCTGAAAACGGAATCGACACCACCCTGGGATGATCTCGAGCGGCTTTCTGCGGGGGACACCTTCGACTACAAGCTGGCAATGCTGCAGGCGCGCGCCTATGCCCGCGAGGACAACCATCTCGCCGCCACCGCGGCGCTCGAGGAGGCCCGCCTGCGAGGCAACGATCTCTGGTCCGAGCGGGATCAGCTCCTGCTGGAGCGCTACCGTTCGGTGCTGGCCATGGCCGATGCGGGGGGAGCAGAAACGGCCGGTACGCTGGCCGGCGACCGCTAGCGGCCCGGCCTAGCGTCCGTAGCGGAAGACCGGATCCAGGGACTCAACGAGCTGCCGGTCAATGGCTTCGACCTCGGCGTCGCTGAAGTAGTCCCGGTAGCCGCCGACCTTGGCGCGGCGGACCTTGTAGGAATCCGGGTTGTCCTTGTCGCGGGCGCGCATGCGCCCGGCGAAGCGGAAGGTGTCCGAGCTTTCCATCTTCTTCATGTTCTCGAAAGACGCGTGCTCGATCGCCGCGGCCTGCTCCTCGGGGGTGGCTTCCACGCCCATAAAGGCGACGAGCTTCGCCAGTTCGCCCTGCGGGTCCGCGCGCAGGTCCTCGTAACGCAGCAGGTGGAAACGCCGGATGTGCTCGCGCTCGGCGGCCCAGGTGTTCAGGTAGTCGACCACCGCGCGGAGGCTGCCGCCGTCGTTGTCGCCGGTAACGAAGTCGAAGAGGCTGATGTCGTCTTCGCGCGACGGGTAGTTGTTGAGGATGACCTTGTTCGGCTTCAGTCTGAACTTCCACTGGAAGAACTGCGACACTGCCACATCCCGCGGGTCCCGCGCCATGAGCACCACCGGCTTGTCGTAGAACGGCGCCTTGCTGGCCGGCTCGCCGGTGTAGTCCTTGATGTAGTTGTCGTGCGTGAAGAAGATCTTCGGCACGGCGGGGTTCATGGAGTGGAAATTGTCGAAGCCCAGGAGCGCGCTCTCGGGCAGGTCGTGGCGGATGCGGAACAGGTGCGACAGCATCACCCGCAGCCAGGTGCGGCCGCTCTTGCCGAAAGAGACGATGACGATGTCCGCCTCGCGCAGCCGGGCGAGCTGCTCACGGCCGCGCAGCCGCCGCTCCTCGGCGATGACCTCGGCCTGCGGCCGGTTGCGGTTGCGCCAGTTGAGGAAGCGCCGGGCAGCCTTCTTGCGCAGCGTGTTGGCGGCGTGGCGCAGCTGCTGCAGGGCGTACTTCATGCCGATGCGGGCTCAGCCTGCGGACCGTAGCCGAACTGCGGGTCGAGCTTCGCAACCATGGCGTCGAGGGCGGCGCACTGCGCCTCGTCGAAGTGTTCGCGATAGCCGCCGACCTTGGCCTTGCGCACCTTGAAGGAGGCCGGGTTGTCCTTGTCGCCGGGCTTCACCCGCGCACCGGAGCCCTTGAAGTACTGCTCCTGTTCCATCTTCTTCATGTTGTCGTAAGCGGCGAACTGCACCGCCTCGGCCACCTGCCCGTCGCTGACGTCCGTGCCCGTGAAATCGAGGATGCGTCGGAGCACCGCACCCGGGTCGGCGCGCATGTCCTCGTAGCGCACCACCAGCAGGTCGTCGAGCTGGTCCCGCGACGCGGCCCAGTCGTTGAAGTAGTCGACGATGCGCGGCACGCCGACCGCCGGGTCCTGCACGAACTGCCAGACGTCGATGTCGGCGCCGTGGGGCGGGTAGTCGTTGATGAACTTCTTCACCGGCCGCATGCGGTACTGCCACTGGAAGAACTGCGACACGGCCACGTCGCGCGGGTCGCGCACCAGCAGCACCATGCGCTTGCCGGCGAAATGCGCCTTGCTCTGCCAGTTGCCCGTGTAGTCGCGCAGGTAGTTGTTGTGGGTGAAAAACACCGCCGGCAGCCGCGGATCCACCGCCTTCAGGTTGTCGAAATCCAGCAGCTCGCTCGCCGGCAGGTTGCCGAGCTGCGTGTAGGCCCGCGACAGCATCACCCGCAGCCAGGTGCGGCCGCTCTTACCCCAGCTCATGAGCACCCAGTCCGCGCGCTGGAGCTTCTTGTACTCTTCACGCCCGCGCAGCCAGCGCTCCAGCGCCTTGCGCTTGCGCGCGGGCAGCCAGAACAGCAGCGTGAGAATGACGAAGCGTGCGGCGACGCGAGCCTTGTCGGCCATGCGGTGCGGGCCTTCGGAATGCGGTTGGAAAGACGGCGGCGATCATACCCGATTCACCGCTCTGCCGCAGCCGGACGGCATTTTTCACGTTTCCCGCGAGCAGCCTGCCCTGCCGCTCCGGCGCAGCGCGGAGTATCATGCGGCCATGAACTACGCGAACCTCGAAGCACTGCGCGCCGCGCCCCTCAGCACGGACCCGTTCCCTTACCTGGTGGCCCCCGGCTTCCTCTCGCCGGAGGATCTCGCCACGGTCAACGCGGACTACCCGGCGATCGACTCGGCGGCGAACCACGCCCTCGAAGACCTGAGCTACGGCCCGGCCTTCGCCCGGTTCATCGAGGATCTCGAGAGCGACGCCTTCGCCCGCCTTCTCGGCGAGCGCTTCGACATGGCCCTCGCGGGCCTGCCCTCCACAATCACGGTGCGCCGGTTCTGTGAGCGAACGGACGGCAATATCCACACGGACCACAAGAGCAAGATCATCACGGTGCTGGTCTATTTCAACGAGCACTGGGACCACAGCGAAGGGCAGCTGCGCATGCTCCGCGGCAAGCACGACATCGACGACTACGCGGCAGAGGTCCCTCCCCTCGGCGGCACCCTCCTCGCCTTCAAGCGCACCCCCCACTCCTGGCACGGCCACACCCGTTTCGTCGGCGAACGCCGCATGCTCCAGCTCAACTACCTCGACCGCAGCCCCCTCTCCGTGGCCAGCCAGCGTATCGCCCGCGCCGGTACCCACTTCGCGAAGAACGTCCTCGGACTAAGGTAGATCCTTCGCTGGAAGGTCCCCCGTCCAGCTGGCAATGGTGGCTTTGCGGTTTTGATTTGACGGTGGCAGCGCCGCCGTCGCTGGGAAAGCCCTGGCGGAACCGCTACAAGCACATCCATGTGCGCTCGGCGCCGGCCATCCATGGCCGGCGACGTTCCGCCAGGGCTTTCCCAGCGCCGTCGGCTTCACGACAAGCGCAGCCAGTCATGCCTACCGCAAGTGGTTCCGAGTCGTTGCGACTTGAGTAAAACCAGGGTGTCCAAAGTTGGTTCCACAGACGGCGATTCAGCGCTGTAGCGGTAGAGCTGAAGCCGGCGGGCCGGGGGAGGCCCTCACGGACCGTCGCCGGCCATGGATGGCCGGCGCCGAGCGCACATGGACGTGCTTGTAGCGTGTCCGTGAGGGCCTCCCCCGGGTCGCCGGCGCCACCCAAACCAGCTACCCAGTCCCCTAACCCGCCTCTGGAAACAGAGCCCGCACCCGCGCTACAGCAACCGAAAGATCATCCGGCAATTCACCGGCAGGCTCGACCAACGGCTGACCCGCCCATACCGCCAAGCCGTGATCGATCAGCAAACGGTGGAACGCCTGGAAATCACGGGTGGCGGAGAAGAGCTTGAAAGTGTCGATGCGGTAGATCACGCGGGCGAGGCGTTGGCGCCAGCGGTCGGTGGGGGTGGTGCAGCGGGGGTTGTTGAGCCAGCTGGCGAAGCGGCGGCGCCAGAGATCCGGGGCGCCGAAGCGGCCGGCGGGGAGCGGGAAGATGGCCAGGGGCTTGCGCAGGCGGGCGACCTCGACCTGCATCGAGATACTGTCGCCGGTGACCACGAAGGCATCGGCGCTGCCGAGGAGCGCGCGGTAGGGGTTGTCCTCGGGGGGGGCGTCGGCAGACCAGGTGAACAGGCGCGCCTCGGGGGGCAGGTCGCGCTCGAGGACCGCGATCACGTCCGCGGTCGTGCGCCGGCTGGTGGTGATATAGGGCGTGCCGCCCTCCGCGACCACGCGCTTCGCCTCGGCGACCAGGCCGTGGGCCACGCGTTCGTCCATGACGAAGGGGTTGGTCTCGCCGCCGACGAGGAAGGCCACCAGCGGGCGCGGCAGGTCGGCGAGGCGCGGTGCCCAGGCCTCGGCGGCCTCACGTACTGCGTCCTCTGCCACCTGCATGAAGGGCAGCGCGGTGACCAGCACGTTGGGCAGCGGCGGCATCTGGTTCTCGCCGCTGGCGATCACCAGGTCGAACTCGTCAAGAAGGCCCGAGGGCTTGCCGACCAGGGCGATCTTCGTGCGGCCGCCGCTCTGTGCCTTGACCCAGAGCGCGGCCATGGACGGGCGGCGGCCGACGGTGAGGATGAGATCCGGCCAGGGTGCTTCGAGCGGGTCTGAACGCGTCGGGTCCAGGTGCTCGAGGGTGGGGCGGTAGCGCGGCTTGCCGTAGACCCACTGCGGCAGCGGCTGCACGAAGCGGTGTTCCATGGGCCAGCCGAGGGCGTCGACGATCGTCTCCACCTGGCCGTTGTCACCCCGCTTGTCGCCGAGGATGACCCAGGTGCGCGGCGTCATGGCTCAGTCCTGGTCGGCAGCGCTGCCGTAGCCGAGGGCGGGGTCGATGCGCGCGTCGAGCAGGGCTTCGAGCTCCGCGACCTGCTCGGGGGGGAAATCCTCGCGGTAGCCGCCGACCTTGCCCCGGCGCACCTTGTAGGTGGTCGGGTCCTTGGCGTTGACGAGCTTCATGCCGCCCTGGCTGAAGGTGCCGCTGGTCTCGAGCTTGCGCAGGTTGTCGAAGGAGCCCCATTCCACCGCCTCGCGGATCTCGGCCTCGCTGAAGCTCTCGCCCACGTGGGCGAGGATCCGGCCCAGGGTTTCCACGGGCTCGGCGCGCAGGTCCTCGTAGCGGACCATGAGGCCGCGCGGGAGGGCGCGGACGTTACGGGCCCAGCCGTTCTCGTAGTCGATGAGGAATCCGAGGCCGATGTCCGAGTGGCGCACGAAGTCCCACAGCTCGACGCTGCGACGATCGATGGGGTGGTCGATGCTGGCGTTGATGAGTTCCTGCTTGGCCCGGGACTGGCGCTTGGTGAACTGGTGGTACCAGGACACCGCGATGTCGATGGGATGGCGGGCCAGGAATACCACGGGCTTGTGCCGCAGCGGGTTGTCCGGCGCGCCCTCGGCGAGCAGCTTGCCGACCTCGCCCTCGTAGCTGTAGCAGCCGTTGGTGGCGGCCAGCCGCGGGATCTCAGGGATCTTGCGGGCGAACTCGTCGGTGTTGATGAGCTTCGACTCCGGCAGGTTGTGGCGGAGCTGGTAGAGCCGGCTGATCATGGCCTTGAGCCAGGTGTTGCCGCTCTTCGGGTGGCCGATGATCAGGAAGTTCGCACGGTGCGCCTTGGACAGCTCAAGCCGGGCCAGGTACTTGCGGCGCAGGCCCACGCGCGCGCCGGCGGGGAGCAGTTCCGTGGGGGCAATGATCAGCGCCTTCTTGACGCCGTCGCTCAGGTTCAGCATGACGATTCCCGGCCCGCGGGCCGCCTGGGTGTTCAGAAAAGCCGCGAATTATGCGGGATGAGGCCCGCCCGCGCCACCGGCGAGCCTGTTAAATAAGACCGCGCGGACGCCCGTCCGCGCGCGGAACGGGCTACAATCGCGGCCATGATCATCGAGCGCTACCTGAGCCGGGAAATCCTGCATCCCTTCGGCCTCGGCCTGGGGCTGCTGGTGCTCGTGTTCGTGGGCTACTCCCTGGCGCAGCAGCTCACCCTGGCGGCCGCCGGCCAGTTCGACCTGCTCACCGCCGGGCAGCTGGTGCTGCTGCGTACGCTGATCGTCCTCGAGGTGCTGCTGCCATCGGCGCTGTTCTTCTCCGTGCTCGCCGGCCTCGGCCGGCTGTACCGGGACGCCGAGATGAGCGCGCTCTACGCCGCCGGCGTCAGCCGCCGGCGCGTGCTCGGCGCGGTGTTCCTGCTGGGCATCGCCATCGCGGTGCTCACCGGCCTCATTTCCTTGGAGGGACGGCCCTGGGCCTACCGCGAGAGCTACCGGCTGCAGGCACAGGCCGCCGCCGAGTTCGACCTCAAGAAAATGGCCACCGGCGAGTTCGTCACCATGGGCGACAGCGACTACACCTTCATCGCCGATGACCTCGACCTCGAGCGCGGGCTGCACAAGTCGGTCTTCCTGCAGAAGCCGCACGAGGACGGCGCCCGCGCCGAGCTCATCTACGCGGCCAGTGCCGCCCTGCCGACGCTGAACCCGAGCGAGCCGCTGACGGCCACCTTCTACGACGGCTACCACTACCTGCTCGACAACCGGGAGCGGCTGGACGTGACCATGAACTTCGGCACGCTCACCATCCGCCTGCCCGGCACGGAAGCCCAGGAGCGCTACCGGCGCAAGGCGGAGCCCACGGAGGCGCTGCGCCGCTCCGACCGGCCAAAGGATATCGCCGAGTACCAGTGGCGCGTGACCACGCCGCTCGCCACCGTGCTCCTCGCCCTCATCGCCGTGCCGCTGTCGCGTTCGGCGCCGCGGGAGTCACGCACGCGCAGCTTCCTGGTGGCCATCGCCGCCTACGTCTGCCTGTTCGCCATCACCAGCGCAGTGCGCACGGGCATGGAACAGGGCACCGTGCCCGAGCTGCCGGGCCTCTGGGGCACCTACGCGGTGTTCGCCGTGTTGCTGGCCGTCCTGCTCAAGCCACCCCGGCTGCCCAGGCGCCGATGAGTATTCTCACCCGCTACCTCACCGCGGCGCTGCTGCGCGGCTGGCTCATCACCTTCCTGGTGGTCGCCGCCGTGTTCGGGCTGCTCGCCTTCATCGACGAGTTGGACGCGGCCCAGGGCGAGTACGGCGCGCTCGCGGTGGCGAGCTATACCCTCATGGTGCTGCCCCAGCAGCTGCTCTCGCTGGCGCCGGTGATTCTCCTCCTCGGCACGATCATCGCGCTCGCCGGCCTGCAGAAGGGTTCGGAGCTCACGGTGATCAGCTGCGCCGGCGTGCCGATCAGCCGCCTGCTCCTCGCCATCGCCGTGCCCACGGCGGTGGTGGCGCTGCTGCTCTGGGTGGGCATGGAGACCGTGACCGCCCCGCTGCACCAGCGCGCCGAGGCCCTGCGCATGAAGCTGCGCTACGACAACCCGCACACGCTGCCGGCCGGGGGGGTCTGGTCGCGGAACGGCCGCCGCTACATCCACCTGGGCACCATGCGCGAGGAGCGCGTGCCGGCAGACATCGCTCTCTACGAGTTCGACGAGGAAGGCCGCCTGGAGCGCGCCGTCCACGCCGCGACGGCGACCGTCGGCGATGACCGCCGCTGGCGCTTCGAGGACGTGCAGGAGAAGGTCCGGGAGGATGGCCAGCTGCGGACCCACCGCCTCGACAGCCTGGTGATCGACAACCTCTGGGCCCGGCGCGAGCTGCCGGTGCTCTCGCTGTCACCGGAGAGCATGCGCCTGTCGGTGCTCTACGGCTACGGCACCTACCTGGCCGCCAGCGCCCGCGACGCGCGCAGCTACCTGAGCACCTTCTGGCAGCGCATCGCCCTGCCGCTGACCGCCGCGGCCATGGTGCTGCTGGCGACACCGGTGAGCGCCCAGCTCGGCTCCCGCCGGGGCAGCGCCGTGGGGGTGAATCTCGCCGTCGGCGCCCTCATCGGCATCGGCTTCTACCTGGGCTCGCAGATCCTCTTCGCACTGGGCACGCTCCTCGGCCTGCCGCCGCTGCTGGTGGCGCTGCTGCCGGCACTGGCCATTACCGCCTGCGCCGTGCTGCTCTTGCGACGCATGCACTGGTAGACTGGCGCGCCCACGCCGAAGGACCGCCGCCCGCCATGCGCCTGATGCTCAGCTTTTTCCGCAGCTACCGCGGCCCCACGCTGCTCATGCTGCTGGCGCTGCTGCTGTCCGGGCTCGCGGAGGGCGTGGGCCTGTCGGCCCTGCTGCCGCTGCTCAACATCGCCCTCGGCAGCGGCCGTCTCACCGGCGGCGACGCCGAACCGCCGTCGGGCTACGAGCAGGTGGTGCTCGACGCCCTCGACGGCCTCGGTATCGCCACCACGCTCGGCAACATGCTGCTCATCGTCCTCGCCGGTGTGTTCCTCAAGAGCGTGTTCCTGCTCGCGGCGCAGCGCCAGGTCGGCTACACCGCGGCGCAGGTGGGTACGGACCTGCGCCTGCAGATGCTGCGCGCCGTGCTGCGCAGCCGCTGGGAGTACTTCCTGCACCAGCCGGCGGGCAAGCTCACCAATGCCCTGGCCACGGAGGCGGAGCGCTCTTCCCAATCCTTCGTCCACGGTGCCACGGCGATCACCTTCCTGATCCAGTCGCTCATCTACGGCAGTGTTGCCTTCGCCCTGTCCTGGCGCGCCTCGCTCGTGGCTATCGTCGCCGGCGCCATCGTGATCGGCCTGTCGCATTTTCTCGTGCGCATCACCCGCCGCGCCGGGCGCAAGCAGACGCGCATGCTGACCTCGCTGGTCGGCAACCTCACCGACATCCTGCAGTCCGTGAAGCCGATCAAGGCCATGGCCCGGGAGGAGCGCGCCGACCAGGTGCTCGCCGAGGACACGCGGCAGCTGAACCGCGCGCTGCGCCGGCAGGTGCTGGCCTCGGCGCTCCTCGACTCGGCGCAGGAGCTGATGTTCGCGATCTTCATCTGCCTCGGCATCTACGCGGCGCTGGAGGTCTTCCAGATGGACCTGCCGAAGGTGATGGTGCTGGTGGTGGCCCTCGGCCGTGCCTTCTCCTTCCTCGGCAAGGTACAGAAGCAGTACCAGAAGCTCGTGCAGGGCGAGAGCGCCTACTGGGCCATGCTCGACAGCATCGCCGAGGCCGGCGCCGCCGCCGAGGCGAGCGGCGGCAAGGCGCCCGCGCCGCTCGCGCAGGGCATCGCCTTCCGCGACGTGGGCTTCGCCTACGACGACCGGCACCCGGTCTTCGACGGGCTGTCGCTGGACATCCCGGCCGGCTCCCTCACCACCCTGGTGGGACCGTCGGGGACCGGCAAGACGACCCTGGTGGACCTCACCATCGGCCTGCTGCAGCCGACCCGGGGCGAGGTCAGCATCGACGGCGTGTCGCTGGCGTCCCTGGACGCCCGCGCCTGGCGCCGGCAGATCGGCTACGTGCCGCAGGACACGGTGCTCCTGCACGCCAGCATCCTGCAGAACGTCACCCTCGACGACCCGGCGCTGAGCCGCGAGGACGCGGAGCAGGCGCTGCGCGATGCCGGCGCCTGGGACTTCGTGGCGGCGACGCCGCAGGGCATGGACACGGTCGTGGGTGAACGCGGCGGCAAGCTCTCCGGCGGCCAGCGCCAGCGCATCGTGATCGCCCGCGCGCTGATCAACCACCCGCGCCTGCTGATCCTCGACGAGGCCACCAGCGCCCTCGACCCGGCCAGTGAGCAGGCCGTGCGCCAGACCATGGAGCAGCTGAAGGGCCGGCTGACCATCCTCGCCATTTCCCACAATCGCGCCATGATCGACGCGGCGGACCGCGTCTACCGGCTGCAGGACGGCCGGGCGGAACTCGGCCTGCCGTGAACCCGGCGCCGATTCCGCTGCGCCTCGGCGCGGCGCTCGCCATGGCCGCGGTCACGGTGCTGCTCTCGGTTCTCCCGGGCGTTCCCATCGAGGGCGACACGCAGTTCCAGTGGCACCTGGGCGCCGTTCCGCCCGTGCTGCAGAACGTGATGCACGTGGTCTTCTACGCGCTGCTGTACGCCTCCTGGGCCTGGGCCCTGGAGGACACCCGGCTAGCCTCTTTCATCCTTGCGGCGACGGTTTTCGCCTTCGGCCTGCTGCTCGAACTCGCGCAGCTCCAGGTGCCGGGCCGCTTCGCCTCCGTGCTGGACGGCGCCCTTAACGGCACCGGGGTGGCCCTGGGCTACCTGGCCTGGCGGGCCGGCCGGCCGGCGCGCTGACGCCGGCTCAGGCCGCCGCGACCAGCCCGCGTATCCGCGCCAGCGCGCGGTCGAGGTCCGCGGAACGCGCGGCCACCGGCACGCCCGGCGCACCGACCACCGGACCGACGTCCTCCAGCCACTCGGCCCGGCCCCCGGCCACAAGCGCCCGGTGCACCAGGGAAATGTCGCGGCTCAGCGGCTCGGGGAACCAGCGCATGAGCCCGCGGTAGAGCACGGCGCCCAGGCGCGGGTCGACGGGTCCCGCGATGCCGCCCGTGGAGTCAGCATCCCTGCGCATGCCGCCGAGATCGAACAGCGCCACCGGCCGGCCGGTACCGCAGGCCTCCGACAGCATGGCGATGCTGTCGCCAGTGACGATGAAGGCGTCGGCGAGGGCGAGGATGCCCGCGTAGGGGTTGTCCGGGGAGGCGCCGTAGCGGTGCAGGAAGTGCGGGCAGGTGTGCACGCCGCCGCTGCCGGCGAGGCCCCGCTCCAGCACCTCGGTCACCGCCGGGCGCGTGCGCGCGCTGGTCGTTACCAGCAGCGAACCGCCGCAGTCCCGGGCGCGGGCGACGGCCTGCTCGAGGAGCCGCGACGCGGCGCGCGGGCCCAGGGTGTAGGGCCCGCTGTCGCCGCCGACCAGGACACCGATCCACGGCCGCGGCAGCGGCGCGAAGCGGGCCGCCCAGGTCTCGCCGGCGCGCTGCAGGCGCTGGCCCTCCAGGCCGTGTACCGTGAGCTCGTTGTGCAGGACCCGCGGGTGCGCCGGTACCCGGTACTGCGGCGTGGTGACCAGCAGGTCGAACTCATCGAGACGGCCCCAGGGCTTGCCCACGTGCACGTAGCGCGTCAGACCGCCGGAGGCCTCGCGCAGCCAGCGCGCGAGGGGCTCGTTGCGCACCCCGGCGGTGATCACCAGGCCCGGCCAGGGGGCGGCAAAGGCGCGCCGGGAACGGCGGCGCAGTCCCGCCAGCGACGCCTGGCGGAACAGGTGCGGCCAGAACGCCCAGGCGCGGTATTCCGGGCTGATCGTCTCCAGCGGCCAGCCGAGCGCGTGGGCGGCCCCCTCGGCGAGGGCGCGCACCTGCCCGCGCTCGCCGGCCCGGTAAGCGTCGATCAACCAGATGGCTGGCATTGGGGGGAGTCCATGGGTATAGTGCGCCGGAATCTAGCGCCTGGGCGGCGCTCACGCAACCTGCGCAAGCGACACCCTGCACGAGCAACACAAGGAGGACGGCCGTGGCCGATTACCAGAGCTGCCTCGCGTTCCTGTGTGAACTGCTGCAGAAGTACAACCGTAAGCGCGTGATGATCAACGAGAACACCGGCCTGGTCGCCGACCTGGGCCTGAGTTCCCTCGAGGTCATGGAGGTGATCGAGCAGATCGAGGATCACTACGACATCTCGATCCCGCTCAATATCCTGCCGGACGTCAACACGGTGGCGGACCTGGCGCAGAAGATCCGCGACCTCAACCCCTGAGCCGCCCGGCGCCCCGCACTCCACCGAGGTCCATCGAGGGCATCACAGCGAGGGCAATACCATGCTCCTGGACAAGTTCAAGGAAATGGCGGCGTTCCAGTCGGAGCTCCGCGACCGCAAACTGAAGGCCTTCGGCGCCGTCACCGACGAGATCCTCTCCGCCACCGAGGGGGTCGTCGAGGGCCGACGGGTGATCCTGGCCGGCACCAACAACTACCTCGGCCTGTCCGCGGACCCGCGCTGCATCGAGGCTGCCCGCGAAGCGGCAAGCCGCTGGGGCACGGGCACCACCGGCTCGCGCCTCGCCAACGGCAGCTTTGCGGAGCACCAGGCGCTGGAGGCGGAGCTTGCCGCCTTCTACGGCGTCGGCCACGCCATCTGCTTCTCCACCGGCTACTCGGCGACCATGGGCACCTGCGCCACGCTGGCCGGGCCGGGGGACGTCATCCTCCTCGATGCCGACAGCCACTCCAGCATCTATTCCGGCGTGAAGCTGTCGGGCGCGGAAGTGATCCGCTACCGGCACAGCGACACCGGCGACCTCGCCAAGCGCCTGCGCCGCCTCGGCGACCGCGCCGCGAACACGCTCATCGTCGCCGAGGGTATCTACAGCATGCTCGGTGACGTCGCGCCGCTGGCGGAGATCGCCGACATCAAGCGCGAGTACGGCGCCATGCTGCTGGTCGACGAGGCGCACTCCCTGGGCGTGCTCGGCGAGCGCGGCCGCGGCGCGGCGGAAGCGGCGGGCGTGGAAGACGCCGTGGACTTCACCGTGGGCACCTTCTCCAAGAGTCTCGGCGGCATCGGCGGCTTCTGCGTCAGCCCCCACGCCGAACTCGAGGACGTGCGCTACTGCATCCGCGCCTACATCTTCACCGCCTCGTCCACGCCGTCTGTGGTCGCCTCGACGCGCCGGGCGCTGCAGATCCTCCGCGACGAACCGCAGCTGCGCGAGCGTCTCTGGGACAACGCGCGGCGCCTCTACAGCGGGCTGAAGGCGCTCGGGCTCGCGGTCGGGCCCACGCCGAGCCCGGTCGTCGCCGTGGAGTTCGCCGACCGCGAGGCGGCCATGGCGGCCTGGCAGCAGCTGTTCGACAACGGGGTCTACGTCAACCTCGTGGTGCCGCCGGCCTCGCCGAGTACCAACTACCTGCTGCGCAACAGCATGAGCGCGGCGCACAGCAGCGAGCAGGTCGACCGGATCATCGACGCCTACCGCGGCCTCATCGACGCGGGCCTCGTCACCCCCGACGCCGCCTGATGGACCGCCTGCTGATCACCGGGAACGGCCCCCTCGCCGGCGAGGTGGCCATCGCCGGCGCCAAGAACGCCGCCCTCCCGGTCCTCGCCGCGGCGCTCCTCGGCAGCTCGCCGCTCACCGTGAGCAACGTGCCCGCCGTGCGCGACATCGACACGGCCCTGAAGCTCCTCGAGCTGCTCGGCTGCCGCATCGAGCGCGACCGGGCCACGGTGCACATCGACGCCGGGGCCGTGCACAGCGTACGCGCGCCCTACGAGCTGGTGAAAACCATGCGCGGCGCCATTCTCCTCCTCGGCCCGCTGCTCGCTCGCTTCGGCAGCGCGGACGTCTCCCTGCCGGGGGGCTGCGCCATCGGCTCGCGGCCGGTGAACGAGCACATCGAGGGCCTGCGCGCCATGGGTGCGGACATCCGCATCGAGAACGGCTACATCAAGGCCGAGGCCAGCCGGCTGCGCGGCTGCCACTACGCCTTCGATGTCCCGTCGGTGACGGGCACGGAGAACCTGATGATGGCCGCCGCCCTCGCCGACGGCGAGACCGTGCTGGAAAACGCCGCCATGGAGCCGGAGATCGGCGACCTCGCGCGGCTGCTCACGGCCATGGGCGCGCGCATCGAGGGCGCCGGGTCCAGCGTCGTGCGCGTCGAGGGCAGGCCCGCGCTGACCGGCGCCAGCCACCGGGTACCGCCGGACCGCATCGAGACCGGTACCTTCCTCGCCGCGGCCGCCGCCACCCGCGGCAGCGTCACGCTGCGCAACACGGACCCGTCTTTCCTGCAGCACGTGCTCACCAAGCTGCAGGCCAGCGGCCTTGCGCTCGACTGGGGCGAGGACTGGATCACCCTCGACAGCGGCGGCCGCCGCTGCCGGGCCATGCACATCTCCACCGCGCCCTACCCCGGCTTCCCCACCGATCTGCAGGCCCAGTTCATGGCCGTGAATGCGCTGGCGGAAGGCAGCGCGACGGTAGTGGAGAACATCTTCGAAAACCGCTTCATGCACGTGGCGGAGCTGAAGCGCATGGGCGCGGCCATCGACCTGCAGGGCAACACGGCCATTGTCCAGGGCCGGGAGCGGCTGCAGGGGGCGCCGGTCATGGCGACCGACCTGCGCGCGTCAGCGGGCCTGGTCATCGCCGCGCTCGCCGCCGACGGCGAGACCACCATCGACCGGGTCTATCACCTGGACCGCGGCTACGCCGGCATCGACGACAAGCTGGCATCGCTGGGCGGCATCATCCGCCGCATCCACTGAGCGACGCGCCGCGGCCGTGACCCGGGACTTCGTTCATCTCTCGGACCTGCACCTGACCTCCCTGGCCGGGGTGTCGCCGCGGGAGTTGTTCTCCAAGCGCTTCCTGGGTTACCTGTCCTGGCGCCGCCGCCGGCGCCTGGAACACCGGCGGGAACGGCTTGATGCGCTGGTCGCCGACTTTGCGGACGACGGCGCACCGGAAATCGTGATTACCGGCGACCTCACCCACATCGGCCTGGAGCGGGAGTTCGAAGCGGCCGCCGGGTGGCTGGCCGCGCTGGCGCCGCCGTCACGGGTCGCCCTGGTACCGGGCAACCACGACGCGACGGTGCCCGCCAGCCTCGACTACCAGGCGCGCTACTGGGCCGACTACCTCGCCGGGGACGACGGCCCCGGCTACCCCACGCTGCGCGTGCGCGGCGACATCGCCTTCATCGGCCTCGACAGCGCCGTGGCGACCGCACCGGGGCTGGCCAGCGGTCGCGTCGACGGCGCGCAACTCGCCCGCCTGCCGGCGCTGCTCGCGGCGTGCCGGGAACGGGGGCTATTCCGGGTGGTCTACCTGCACCACTGCCCGCTCGCCGGCGTGGACTCGCGGCGCAAGCACCTGGTGAACCACGCGGCCGTCGCCGGCACGCTCGCCGCCGGCGGCGCAGAGCTGGTCCTGCACGGCCACGGCCACCGCGACCAGCGCCACGAACTGGAAACCGTGGACGGCGTGGCGCCGGTGATCGCGGCGCCCTCGGCCTCCGCCGAGGGCCGCGGCGACCGGCCGGCCGCGGCCTATCACCGCTTCGCCGTGGCGCGCGTGGAGGACGGCTGGGAACTGGGGATTACGACTCGCGGCTTTGCCGCGGGGGCGGGTGCCGTGACGACGCTGGCCGAGGAAACACGGACGCTGAAGCGGTCCCGCTGAGAGCAGGACCGCTTCGGCTTTACCCGTTCTCGCTCAGCGCGTCTCCGAGGGCGCCGACCAGGCGCTCGATCTCTTCCGGCTCGATCACGAAAGGCAGCCCCAGGGCGATGCAGTCGCCGCCGTAGCGCACGTAGAATCCTTTCTCCCACATGCGCATGGCGATCTCGAAGGGGCGGCGGGTGGGGTCGCCGTTCTTCGGCGCCAGGGTGAGCGCGGCGGCGAAGCCGTAGTTGCGGATGTCCTCCACGGCGGGCTTGCCCTTGAGGCCGTGGATCGCGTCCTCGAGAACCGGCGCGAGCGACGCCACGCGCGCCGGCAGATCTTCCTTGACCAGCAGGTCGAGGGCGGCCAGGCCCGCCGCGCAGGCCACCGGGTGGCCGGAGTAGGTGTAGCCGTGGGCGAACTCCAGCGCGTGGTCCGGCAGGTCCTGCGCCATGAAGGTGTCGTAGATGGCCTTGCTCGCGATGACGGCGCCCATGGGCACCGCGCCGTTGGTCATCTGCTTGGCGACGTTCATGATGTCCGGCACCACGCCATAGGCCTCTGCGCCGGTCATGGCGCCGCAGCGGCCGAAGCCGGTGATCACCTCGTCGAAGATGAGCAGGATGTCGTGGGCGGTGCACAGCTCGCGCAGGCGCTCGAGGTAACCCACCGGGGGCGGGATCACCCCGGCGGAGCCGGCCATGGGCTCGACGATCACCGCGGCGATGTTGCTGGCGTCGTGCAGCATGATGAGGTCAGCGAGCTCGTCCGCGAGGTGAGCGCCGTGTTCCGGCATGCCGCGGGAGAAGCGGTTCTCCGACAGCAGCGTGTGCCGCAGGTGGTCCGCCTCGACCGCCTGGCCGAACATCTTGCGGTTGGCGCCGATGCCGCCCACGGAGATGCCGCCGAAGTTCACGCCGTGGTAGCCCTTGATGCGGCCGATGAGCCGGGTCTTCTCCGGGCGCCCCTTCGCCCGCCAGTAGGCGCGGGCCATCTTCAGGGACGTATCCGCCGACTCGGAGCCCGAGTTGGTGAAGAACACGTAGTCGAGGCCCGGCGGCGTCAGCCCCTTGAGCACGTTGGCGAGCTCGAAAGACAGTGGCTGGCCGAACTGGAAGCCCGGCGAGTAGTCGAGCGTCTTCAGCTGCCGGTGCACGGCCTCGGCGATCTCCGGCCGGTTGTGGCCCAGGCCGCAGGTCCACAGCCCGGAGAGGCCGTCCATGATGCGCCGGCCCTTGTCGTCGATGTAGTAGATGCCCTCGGCGCCGACGATCATGCGCGGATCGTCCTTGAACTGGCGGTTGCCCGTGTAGGGCATCCAGTGGGCCTCGAGCTCTGCCCGGGTCAGGGCCGGGCGCGTGTTCGGTACCGAGGTCATGGGCGGGCCTCCCGCAGAATAACGGCGTGTAGCACAAGCCTAGCGCATGGCGGCGCCCGCGGGCACTACTACTCCGGGGGGAGGGGTCAGGCGGTCGGTTGCGCCGCGCGGCCGGGGCACTAGCGATCGATGGTGGTCTGTACCAGGTCGAGGTCGGCGATGGAGTCGACGTCGATGGCCGCGTTGGCATAGGGCAGCACGACGGCGCGGATGCGCAGGCCGAGGCGCTTGCCGAGCTTGGCGAGCGCCTCCTCGAGCGGCAGCAGCCCCAGCCGGTAGCGGATGACCGCCCACCAGCCGAGCATGCCGATGACCCGAAGCGGCTTCTTGCGCTGCTGCTCGATCTTGCGCCAGAAGGCGGCGATCTGCCGCCCCTCGGGGGTGAGGAAGGCGAACAGGTTGCAGCCGCAGAATTCGCCGTCGCTGAAGCGCAGCACCGTCTTGCGGATCCCCGGGTAGCCCTCGAGGACGACCGCGTGGGGCGCCAGGCCGACGGTGACGTCGACGTCATCGACCAGGCTCTGCCGGGCGAAGGCATCGACGATCTCGGCCGTGAGCAGCGGGTGGTCAGCCGTGGTCAGCAGCACCGGTTCCTCCGCCGGGATGTCCTGCATGACCTCGTAGGCGCTGGTGCTCGGTGACACCCGCGGCGGCTGCCACTCCACGCTGGCGCCCTCGAGGAAGCTCACCAGCGCCGGCGCCCGGTCCACCGCCTCGCGCTCCGGGCCGGCGAGGACCACCCGGCGGATAGCCCGGGCCTCGCCGAGGGCGCGCAGCACGCGCAGCACCATGGGTTCGCCGCCGAGATCGAGCAGGGCCTTGGCACCGGCGCCGGAGCGCTCCACCAGGGCATCGCTCTTGCTGCGGTCGCCGGCGAGGACGACGGCGGTCATGGGGTCTTGGCCGGGGTCGAAGGGCATGGGGACTAGAGATCCTTTTCGTAGACGCGGTAGCGCTTGTACGCCTCGCCGCCGATCGTTTCGATGATGTTGCGCATGCCGGCATTGTCCTCGAGGATCCAGCCCATCTCCACCTCCGTCACGCCGCGGCCGTGCAGCGCCTGGCGCACCGCATCGATGATCATGAAGGCCACGGTGGGCCCGAGCCGGGAGTGCTGGTAGGCCTGGGTCACCCCCATGAGGGGGATCCGCGCCGAGGACACGCCGCTGACCTTGAGCCGCCAGAGGAAGCGGAGCCAGCCGAAGGGCAGCAGCCGGCCGTCGAGATCGCGCGCCGCCTCGTTCAGGTTGGGCAGGGCGACGATGAAGGCGATGGGCTCGCCGTCGACCTCGGCGAACTGGATGTAGTCCTCGGGCAGCAGCCTGGCCAGCGTGCTCACGGTATCGGCCCAGCCGGCCGGGTCCAGCGGCGCAAAGCCCCAGTTGTTGGCCCAGGCATCGTCGAAGATGCGGCGCATGGCCTCGGCGTCCTGCGCCAGCTGCCGCTTGCGCAGGCTGCGGATGGCGATGCGGCGCGACGCGCGCTCGGCGAGCCGCGTCATCACCTTCGGCGCCTCGAAGTCCGGCCGCGTGCGGTAGGCGAGCAGGTCCTTGACGCCGGCGAAGCCCGCCGCGCGCAGCGCCTCGTCGTACCAGGGCTTTGCGTGGCCCATGAGCACCACCGGCGGCGTGTCGAAGCCCTCCACGAGCAGACCGACTTCCTCGTTGATGTGCAGGTTGAGGGGACCGCGCACCCGCGCCTTGCCGGCGGCGCGGAGCCAGTCCGCCGCCGCCGCAACCAGCGGGCCGACCGCATCCGGCCGGTCCGCCTCGAGCATGCCGAAATAGCCGAGGGCCGGGTCGCGCTCGAGGCTGTCCACCTGCGCGGTGATGCGGCCCACGGGCCGGTCGCCGTCGAGCGCGAGCCAGCCCTGCCAGCGCGCATGCGCCGCGTAGGGGCTCTTCGGCGAGAAGCGCTGGCGCTGTTCGAAGGCCAGGGGCGCAATGAAGCAGGGGTCATCGGCGTAGAGCTGCCGCGGCAGGTCGATGAAGCGGCCGAGGTCGCGCCGGCCCGCCAGGGGCACCACGGCGAGGGACCGGTCAGCTGCCTGCTTCTGCTCACTCACGCGCCCCTCCCCGGCTGCCCCGTGTACGTGTAATTGACAAAGGCGGCGAGTATACCCGCCGGCGGCGCGAATTGCCGCCGTCCCGGAACTTTCCCGGCCACGCTGTTGTCTCAGCCCGTTATCGCGTGACCGCCGGCCCCTGGCGGCGGTCCGAGAGGGGGCTGCCAGGCCGTTAAAGAGCCGTCGAAGAACCGGTGGAACAACCGGCGGAGAAGTTCATGTAGAGCTTCCCCGGATCGAGATAGGTTATTGACTGGCTTGGTATTATTTCCTGTTTCCGCACCTTCGCGGAATGCTACCATGGGCTCCCGTATTGAAGTGTTGTGACGCTGTTTTCCCGCGGGAGAACAGCGGCAGAAGGATATTGCGGCAGCACGTTCCGCAAGCGCCCGAATCACGGCGCCGCGGGATGGAGTCAGGACCGAAGGGAGACGGATCGTTGCACATTTCAGCCACACCCACCGCTAACACGCAGCCGTTCAGGCCAGCCGACTTCGCCACGTTGACGGAGGCGCTGGACTACGCCGCGCAGGGGGACACCGGCTGCAACTTTTTCAACGGCCGCGGCCGCATCTACGATCGCCTCACCTACCGCGAGCTGCGCGAGCAGTCGCAAGAGCTTGCCCGCCAGCTGCTCGGCCTCGGCCTCGCCAAGGGTGACCGCGTCGCCCTGGTCGCCGAAACCGATGCCCACTTCGTCCGCTTCTTCTACGCCTGCCAGTACGCCGGCCTGATCCCGGTGGCGCTGCCCGCCTCCGTCAAGATCGGCGCCCACGAGGCCTATGTCGCCCAGCTGCACCGCCTGCTCGAGGCCAGCGACGCCGACGTCGCCGTGGCGTCCGAGGGCTATCTCGGCTTCCTCGAGGAAGCGAGCGAGGGCCTGTCGGTGCGCATGGTGGCAACGCCGGAGGCGTTCTACGCCCTGGACGTGCCGGCCATCGACCTGCCGGCCGTCGACGCCGGCGACATCGCCTACCTGCAGTACACCTCCGGCAGCACCCGCTTCCCCCGCGGCGTGATCATCCGCCACCAGACTGCCATGGCCAACCTGCACGGCATCGTCGCTCACGGCCTCAACATCACCGGCAAGGACCGCCTCATGTCCTGGCTGCCCTTCTACCACGACATGGGCCTCGTGGGCTTCGTGCTGACGCCGGTGGCCGCCCAGATCTCCGTCGACTACCTCGACACCCGTGAATTCGCCATGCGCCCCCGCCAGTGGCTGAAGATGATGACGCAGTCGAAGGCCACCATCGCCTTCGCACCGAGCTTCGGCTACGACCTCTGCGCCCGCCGCGTGCGCCCGGGCGACATCGCCGAGTACGACCTCAGCCACTGGCGCGTGGCCGGCATCGGCGCCGAGATGATCCGGCCGCAGACCCTCGAGCACTTCGCCGACATCCTCGAGCCGGCGGGCTTCGACCGGCGCGCTTTCGTCGCCTGCTACGGCATGGCCGAGTGCACCCTCGGGGTGAGCTTCTCGCCGCTCTCCGAGGGCTTCAGCACCCATTACATCGACAGCGACCACCTCGCCGACCAGCACGAGGCCGTGCTCATGGACCGGGGCGAGACCGAGGGCCGCGGCCGCCACTTCGTGAACTGCGGCGTACCGCTGCCGAGCTTCGAAGTGGAAGTGCGCGACGAGGACGGCAATGCCCTGCCCGACTGGAAGAGCGGCGTTATCCACCTGCGCGGCCCCAGCGTGATGTCCGGCTACTTCAACCTGCCGGAAGAAACGGCCCACGCCCTGTGCGGTGACGGCTGGCTGAACACCGGCGATATCGGCTACCTCGCGGACGGCGTGCTCACGATCACCGGCCGCAAGAAAGACCTCATCATCATCCACGGCCGCAACATCTGGCCGCAGGACCTCGAGCACCTCGCAGAGACCCAGCCGGAAGTGCGCGTGGGCGACGCCCTCGCCTTCTCCGCCCCGGACCACGAGGGCGAAGAGATGTGCGTGCTGGTCGTGCAGTGCCGCGAGCGCGACCCGAACAAGCGCCACGGCCTGGTGCGCCGGCTGACGGCCATCGTGCGCACGGAGCTCGGCCTCGACTGCTACGTCGAGCTGGTGCCCCCGCACTCGCTGCCCCGTACCTCCTCCGGCAAGCTGTCGCGCGCCAAGGCGCGCCTCGACTTCATTGCCGCCCACGACGAGGAGCGCCTGAACGCGGTCGCCGAGGAACTGCGCGTTCGGGTCGCCACGGCCTGAACGGCGAACCGGGGCCTGAACCCGGGGCCCGCATCGCCCTCACCGGGGCCACCGGATTCATCGGCCGCAATCTCGCCCTGACCCTGCGCCACCGCGGGCACCCGGTGCGCGCCCTCGCCCGGCGCCCCGGCAGTGCCGGTGAGCTCGCCGCGGCGGGCTGCGAGCTGGTCCGCGGCGACCTCGACGACCACGACGCCCTGCAGGCGCTGGTGCGCGACTGCGGCTACGTCGTCCACCTTGCGGGCGCCGTCCGCGGCGCGCGCTACGGTGACTTCCACCGCGTCAACGTCGAGGGCAGCCGCAACCTCTTCCTGGCGCTCGCCGGCCAGCCGGAACCGCCGCGGCTGCTTTTCTTCTCCTCCCTCGCCGCCCGCGAGCCGCGGCTGTCGTGGTATGGCCGCTCGAAGAAGGAAGCGGAGGATGCGCTGCGCGAGACGGTGGTCACCGCCCTGCCCTGGACCATCCTGCGCCCGCCGGCCGTCTACGGCCCCGGGGACCGGGAACTGCTGCCGCTGCTGCGCACCATGGCCCGTGGCATCGCGCCACTGCCCGGCAGCGCCTCGGCGCGCGCCTCGCTGCTGCACGTCGACGATGCCGTGAGCGCCACCCTCGCCTGCCTGGGTTCCGACGCCGCGACCGGCGAGACTTTCCCGCTCCACGATGGCCGCGAGGGCGGCTACAGCTGGCGCGACATCGCCGAGGCCGTGGCGCGGCTGCGCGACCGCCGGGTGCGGCTGCTGCCGCTGCCGCGGCTGCTGCTGGACCTCGTTGCCTCCGGCAACCTGGCCAGCGCCCGCCTGCTCGGCCGCGCGCCGATGCTGACACCGTCGAAGCTGCGCGAGCTGCGGCACCCGGACTGGGTGGCCGACAACGCGGCGATCACCGCGGCCACGGGCTGGCGGCCGGCCATCGGGCTCGCCGCCGGGCTCGCCACCCTGCCGGGGCTGGGCTGATGGCCGAGTTCATCATCGGCGCCCCGCTGAAGGGGCCGGCCCGGCGCTACCCCTGGCTGCGGCGGCTGCTCTGGCGCATCGACTTCGTGTTCGTCTGGCTGCTGCTGAAGGGGTTCCGGCTGCTGCCCGTAGACCTCGCTTCCCGCCTGGGCGCGCGCGTCGGCGGCTGGATCGGGCCGCGGCTCGCCAGCAAGCACCGGCTGGTGCGGGACAACCTCGCCATCGCGTTCCCGACCCTGGGCGCCGGGAGCCTCGAGCACCTCGCCCGCGCCTGCTGGCGCCAGGGCGGGCGCATCCTCGCGGAGTACCCGCACCTCGACCGCTTCGCCCGCGACGCCGCGCGCCTCGATATCGACACTACCGGGGCGGACCCCGTGGACCTGCAGCCCTGCGTCATCGCCTGTGCGCACCTGTCGAGCTGGGAAGTGGTCGGCAGCGCCCTGACGCGCCTGGGCATTGCCAACGCCACGCTCTATTCACCGCCCACCAACCCCTACCTCGACCGCATGCTGCTGCGCTCGCGCGCCGTGCTCAACTGCGAGCTGGTGCCCCGGGATAACAGCGCGCGGGCCCTGCTCAAGGCGCTGCGCGGCGGGCGCAGCGTCGGGGTCGTGGTCGACCGGCGGGTGGATGACGGCGAGGATATCGAGTTCTTCGGCCACCCGAAGGCGAGCTCGATGATGCCGGCGAAGCTCGCCCTCAAGCAGGGCTGCGCGCTGGTACCGGCGCGGGTGCGGCGGCTGAAGGACGCCCGCTACGCGGTCAGCTTCCACGCGCCGATCACCCCCCGCGACCCGGCAGCCGACGAGCGCGAGCAGGCGAGGGACATGATGCAGCAGCTGCACGACCGCTTCGCCGAGTGGATCCGCGAGGAGCCGGCGGACTGGCTGTGTACAAAGCGGCTGTGGCCTCGGGGGACGGGTAGCAGCCCATCGGAAGCCAACGCCGGGCAGGGCTAGGCGAGCGGCCGTCCCTCAACGAGCGGCGCCGCATCGGTCCGGCGCGGAGCGGCCAGGCGGAAGACCTTCACGGGGGCCAGAAGGAGACGATCGATGCGGCTGTCGCCGGGTTCGCGCAGGTACTCGAGGCCGAGTGCCATGCTGCGCTGCTCCCCGGCGCCGCGGTGCCGGGCGGTGCCGAAGAGGTAGTCGAACCAGGGCACCAGGCTGCCGTAGTTGCTGTTGGTGTAGCGCGCCTCGGCGCAGTGGTGCACGCGGTGGAAATCCGGCGTCAGCACCAGGTAGCGCAGCACCCGCTCCAGCGGCGCCGGCAGGCTGATGTTGCTGTGGCTGAAGACCTGTATGCCGATGTCGAACAGGCGGTAGGCCAGCGCGGCCTCCGGGCTCACCCCCAGCGCGAGCACCGCCGGTGCGGCCAGCGGCATGGAAATCAGCGGCTCCAGCGGGTGGTGGCGATAGGTCGTCGACGCGTCCATATCCGTGTCGGAGTGGTGGATGGCGTGCAGCGGCCAGAGCCAGCGCCAGGCATGGAACACGCGGTGCACCCAGTAGCTGAGAAACTGCGTGAGGGTGAGCAACGCCAGGAACCCCAGCACCGGCCCTGCCCCTAGCTTGTCCAACAGGCCGACCTGGTGAACTTCCGTCCAGCCGGCGAGCCAGACCAGGAACAGCGTGCTGGCCACCGCGGAGGTGTACCAGCTCACCAGCCCGAGGGAGAAATTGTTGGCCCAGCGCCAGGCAATGTTGCCCGCCGTCTCGCGTGCCGGGGCGAGGCCCTCGGCGACGAGCGCGACGGCAAAGATGGCGAAGGTGGTCGTGTAAACCAGGCTCGCTGACGACTCGACGACCAGTTCACTCTCCATGGGGACCCCGACCGCGTTTGCGCCTGGTCAACCGCCTTCAGCCGCTTTCAGCCGGCTAGGGAGGCGTGGACTCGCAGTAGGCCGACGGCACCGAGTCACCCGCCGGCACCACGGTCCCGACCGGGCTACCGTTGTCGTTGAAGGTATACCCGCCCGGGCAGCTCAGGTTGTAGCCGACGATTTCGAGATCGATCGTGCAGCCATTGGTCACTACGGTGTCCGGCCGTTCTTCCACCTGGGCATAGGTCAGTACGATGGTCGGGCTGTTGCAGTCGCTGCCGCCAGTCTCCAGCGTGTTGGTGGCGATGGTGCGCTCCACCCCCAGCCCGCCGACGACCCCGGCGCTGCCGAGTAGCAGGAAACTCATCACTCGCTGGGCGGCACCCGACTGGCGCAGGACGCGGAGTGCGATTACCGCCAGTAGAAGCCCGAGCCCTACCATCATCGCGGGCGTCATGGCGGGGACCGCCGTGGGCGAGGCGGGGCCCAGGGTCACCGTGCCGCTGCCGCCCCCGCCTGCCAAAGCCAGGGACGGAGCGCAGATCGCCGTGATCAGCACGATCGTGTTCCGCATCAGCGTTGAAACCATCTTGAGTTCCCCCTGCATGTTCTCTTTTTCTCTTCAACCACCCCGATCGAGACCGGGCCGATAACCACTCCCCGGAAAATAACTACCGATGGCGGAGAGTTCAAGGGGCCGGAGACCAATGCGGGTGCACGGCGACAACTCCGCTTTCGTAAACTATTGCCGAACGCGGCGGGGTCGAGGAGTCGTTAACGCGCGGCCAGGCAGGTAAAATACCGGGTGAAGCTGAACGCAGGCCGCAAGAGACGATGAACGCGTCCCGACACGAATCCATCCGCCTGTTCGAGAACGACTTTCTCGAGCGGCTGTCGCACGTGCACCCGATCACCCCGCTGGTGTTCTGGGGGCCCATCGCTGCCTGGCTGCTTTGGAGCGGGCTCAGCACTTACCACCTCTCAGCAGGTGCCGTTGCCGCGCTCGCGGTCGCCGGCGTGTTCACCTGGTCGCTCACCGAGTACGGCCTGCACCGCTTCCTGTTCCACTTCCCGGCGAAGAGCCGCCTCGGCAAGTGGCTGGTGTTCCTGTTCCACGGCAACCACCACGACGACCCGAAAGACAAGACCCGCCTGGTGATGCCGCCGGCCGGGGCCATCCCGATCATGGCGGTGCTCTACCTGCTGTTCCGCGCGGTCCTGCCTGCGGCCTGGCTCGAGGTGTTCACGGCGTTTTTTATCGTCGGCTACCTGGTGTACGACTACATCCACTACGCCACGCACCACTTCCCCATGCGCAACCCGGTGGCGAAGTATCTGAAGCACTACCACCTGAAGCACCACTTCTCCGGCCAGGGCGGGCGTTACGGCGTGAGCAGCCCGCTCTGGGACATCGTCTTCGGCACCCGGCCGGCGGAGAGCCCCCGCCCCGGGCGCTGAGGCGCGCCGTGGCCCAGTACTACTTCGTTCCCAAACCCCTCGCCGAGCGCTTCCCGGCGCTGGGCCGCGCCGCCCAGTCCCTGGAGGCGGCGCTGCTGAAAGGCCTGTTCTGGTGCGTGCAGCGGCTGCGGCCGGAGCAGGCGACGCGGGTCGCCGGTGCGCTGTTCGCGACCGTCGGCCCCTGGACCCAGAAAGCCCGCAAGGCGGACACCAACCTCGCCATCGCTTTTCCGGACCGGGACGCCGCCTGGCGCAAGCGCACCGTTAAAGAAGTGTTCCGATCCCTGGGTATGGCCGCCGCGGAGCTTTTGAAGCTGGAGCAGCTGTGGCAGGAGCGCGGCCGGCGCATCGCCTTCCACTGGTCCGACGCCGCCCGCGAGCACATCGAGGCGGGCCTGCCCGCCGTGTTTGTCTGCGCCCATGTCGGCGCCTGGCAGCTGACCAACCTCATCGCCCGGGAGCGCGGCCTGCGCATCAGCACCGTCTACGCGCCGGAGTCGAACCCGGCGGTCCACGCGTTGGTGCAGGACCTGCGCCGCGCCTTCGGCGTGCGCCTGGTGCCCACCGACGACGGCGTGCGCCCGCTGATCAAGGAGCTGAAGGACGGCCACAGCGTGGGCCTGGCCACGGACACGCGGCTGCAGACCGGTGAGCTGCTGCCCTTCTTCGGCCGCGACGCGCTCACCAACACCACCGCCGCGCGGCTGGCGCTGCGCACCGGCGCCGCGCTCATCCCCATTCACTGCGAGCGCCTCGGCGGCGCCCGCTACCGGGTGGAGGTGCTGGACCCGCTTACGGCAGAGAACGCCGAGGCCGGGCTGGAAGAGCAAGCGCTGGACCTGTCCCGGCAGATGAACGCACAGTTCGAGGCGTGGATCCGTGCGACGCCGGGGGAGTGGATCTGCCTGAAGCGGCGCTGGCCGAAAGCGCACCGGTTGTGAGGACGTGCCGCTCAGGCAGCGTCCAGCAGGCTGTTGGCGAAGGTGACCAGCTCGCGCCAGCGGCCGGAGCGGTAGATATCGAACAGCACCGCAACGTCGATGTTGAGGTAGTCGTGCACCAGGGCATTGCGCATGCCGATGATGCGGCGCCAGTCCAGCGCAACGGGCGCAGCACCGAGCGTGGCGGCCTTGGCAAGCGCTTCCCGGCTGTCACTCGGCACCACCACGCCGCGGCCCTTCAGGGCCTGCTTGCAAATGCCGATGCAGGATTCGATCAGTAGCTGCAGCGTTCGCTCCGCGGCGCGACGGTGCAGGCGCGAAACTGCAGTACCGTCCGCCAATAGCGCGGTGAGCTCCTGCAGTTCCTCCTCGAGCGTTGCGATGTGTTCCCGCATCGCATCACGATAGGCCTCATCCATAAACGCGCCTGTGATGGAGGTGATCAAGCTCCCACATGGAAGTGACGCGGTTTTCCTCCCGCGCCAGGCGCAGGCCGTCACGACAATAAAGCACCTGCCCGTCGGTGACCACCGCATGCGCAAGTGAAAGCGGGGCCGCATTAATGTCTACCACCGACAGGGCGCCCTCCGGCAAGCCGAGGACGTCGAGCCAGCGCAGGGCCAGCAGTTCCGGCTGCAGCCGCCGATCCACCGGTTCAGGAGGGAAAACATTGAAGGCCACCGCCAGATCGTAATCACTGTCCGGGCTCGAGCAACCGGTGGCGCGCGAACCATACAGCCACAGCACGTCCACCACAGGCTCTGCGGCAGCCAGCCCCGCAAGTTGCCGCAAGCGGGGGTCTATCCCGGCATGCACAGCGGCGGCATCAATATTGACCATGAGCAAACCCCATGTACTTTCGGCGACCTGCCCTTTCGACGAGAGTAGCGCACTCTACCCCGAAGACGAAGCCACCACAGCAGTGGACCCAAGAGCCTTCCACCGAAGCCAGAGCACCCATGGTACGCTATACCGCCCGTGGCCAGCCCGCCAATGATTCGCTGACAGCCTTGCCGATCGATCTCAACAGACCGCAAAACAGCCTTACCTGTGCGGTGATGTGCCTGGCCGGTCTGGCTGCGGCCGCAGCGACGCTCGCCCTCCCCGATGACAACCGCCAGCCGATCACGATCCGCACGCAAGAGGCGATCCGCGACGAAACGAAGGGAACCACTGTCTACCGCGGCGATGTTGAGATCGTGCAGGGCTCCCTCGTCATCAGCGCCGACGAGGTCACCCTCACGCAGGCCGACCGCCCCGCCCGGTCCGCCAGCGCCAGCCGGGACCCACTGGCCGGGAGCAACGTGATGCTCATCGAGGCCCGCGGCGCGCCCGCCCGGATGCAGCAGCTGCCGGAGGCGGGCGGAGAACTGGTCCGGGCCCGGGCGCGGGTGATCGAGTACTTCCAGTCGAAGGCTTTGATCCGCCTGCGCAACGCCGTGCGGCTGCGCCAGGGGCAGATGGAAATGGACGCGGCGCGGATGGACTACGCCATCGACCGGCAGGTGATCACGGCCTGGGCAAACCCGGCGACGGGGCAGCGGGTGCGGACCCTGATACCGCCGGACCGTCTTCCGCCGGGCGGCGAAGAGTAGCGCCGTGGCAACCCCCGCGCTGCTGTCGAGTGCCTTTACAGGTTCTTCCCGTGCTGTCTCGGGCGATGCGCCAATTCACTGAAACGAGCATTTTTTTCCGGTCCCGGAACCGCTCTTGCGTAAGCGCTGCTGCACCCACAGGCAACGCAAGGAACCAGCATCATGCATCGCAAGACACTCGTCGCATTCGCCGCCCTCACCGGACTCACGGCTGCCGGCACCCAGGCCATGCCCTTCGGCGGCGGCGCCGCCGTCACGGACCGCTTCGGCTACAGCGGCACGATCCTGCGCTACGACACGCTCGCCGATGCGCGCGACGGCATCAACAGCATCGATCGCATCGAGGTCGATGACCGGGACCTGTCCCTGTCCGTCACCCAGGATGACCGCGACTACGCGGACGCGAACATCCTGATGGGCTCCTGGTGGTACACCACCGACGAGCAGGGGCGCGCCGGCTGGGGCAACACGACCGGGAATACCGGCGTCGGCTTCATGCAGCTCTTCGATGACAACGGCAGCACCGACACGGCCGTGTCCATGGCCTTCAGCAACTTTGACGGCACCTACTACACCGATTTCAGCCTCAGCCTCAGCGGGGAGAACGCCGCCGCGGATGACTTTGCCCGGCTCAGCACCTATGACAACGTCAACGACGGCGGCGCCTGGTACAGCTACGCCCTCAGCCTGACCGCGACCGGGCTGCAAGGGCAGATGACGGCACCGAACATCATCGAGGCCGGCAATCACCCCACGGGTGTAACGGGAAGCTTCACGGGGATCTTCGAACTCACGGAGAACCAGACCAGCCCGGCCAACCAGGGCTTCTACAGCGTCGACTTCAGCCTGAGCATGACGAACTGGGCCTTCGCGAACGAGGGTGACCTCACCGGCCCCTACCAGGTCGATGGGGGGATCTACCCGAGCGAGTTCCGTGTCCTCGTCGGCCAGGTTCCCGCGCCGGGGATCCCTTCACTCCTCGGTCTGGGCCTGGTGATGCTGGCACTGCGCCGCCGCGGTTGACCGTGAAGCGGGGCGCCGCAGCCGCGGCTGTCCCGTGTCCAGGCCGACGGCTGCGCCTGCAACGGGGCGCAGGCGTCGGCTTTTTTGACACAGGGTGCCCTGCCCGGCTGTTTTGACACACCTAAGCCATTGATTTTCCACAGAAGGCTTGAAAGTTGCATGCCGTTCACTGCGAGCGTTCACAAGGCCTCATTGGGCCCCTACCCGCTCGACGGGCATTGGTTCCTTTTCTCCTGCCAGTAGAGCAGGAACAGCCGAGGGAGCAGTACAGCAATGAATAGTGAACAGAAGAGAATGCCGGCAGCCCTGCACAGGGCGACGGCGGGCGCCTGCCTCGTCCTGCTCGCCCTCGGGGGCGCAGCCGTGACCGAGGCAGCCAAGGGCAAACCGGAACGCGCCGAGCGGGCACAGGCCGAAAACCGTGGCGGCGGCAATCCCGACCAGGTCTGCCAGGGCGACCAGAAAATCGAGGGCATGGGCAACCAGACCTACAACCCGGGCAGCGGGATCGAGATCACCCAGGTCTGTATCAAGGCGGGGCAGGATCGATTCTACTTCGATGCCGGGAACCCGGAGGACGGCTTTAACTGCGGTGAAGAGCCGGTGACGGACGGCTGCTACACCGTCGCCTGGGGCGAGGGCTGCGAGAGCGTGACGATCTCGGGTGGTGGCACCGGGCGTGACTGCAAGGAAATCTCGCACACGACAGCGGTATTCGGCGACATCCCCGATTCGCCGGGCTCGATCATCATCACCAAGGATGCCGTTCCGGATCCCGAGCTTGAGGGCATCACGTTCACGTTTACCAAGCCGTCCGGGGCGACCGAGGACCTCGAGGACGGGGAATCGTTTACGCTGAGCCCGCTGGAACCCGGCGACTACACCATCAGCGAGCTACCGGCCGATGGATGGGAACTGGAGTCCGTTGACTGCGGCACCGAGGTCGAGTTCGTGCAGAACGGCAACAGCATCACGATCACGCTGGCCGAGGGGCAGACCGCGGAGTGTACCTTCGTTAACACGCCCGAACCGGTGACGATCTGAGAAACGCCCCGGCGCTCGATGCGCCGGGGATCTTCTTCCCCGCGCGACCGCAGCAGCCCTACCCGCGCGGCTGCAGCGACAACGGCAGGTGACAACACGCGTTAGCCAGGCCGCGAGGATGTCCAGGGTCGTCGTCACCTCGCTCCTGGTGTTGCCTGCCCTTGGCGCAGGGCTGCTTTACGGACATTTCCGCTCAACCGGCGTGACGCCGGGCTATTATGGCGAGCAGCTGATTCTAGCCGTCGAGCAACGCGCTGGCGTGGACGTCGCCACCACCCTGCGCCGCATCCTGCCGGCCAGCCTGAGCAATGGACAGGCGGAACCAAACGCAGTCGATCTCCAACGCATCCTGCCCCCATGGCGCGGCGCGGGCGCCAGCTCCCTGCGCGGGGACGCGGGGCCGCGCTATGACCGCCACGGCAGCCCGCTATCACGCACGGACGAGAACCGCTGGAAGCTCGCCGAGCCGCCGGACCATGCCCGGGAGGTGCGCGTCGCGTCGACGGCTGCACTCCGGCGTGCCGTTGCCGAAGCGACGCCGGGGACGCTGATTCTGCTCGCGCCCGGCAGCTATCGCCTTGCCGAGCCCCTGCGGCTCGGTGAAGCCGGTGCCAGCGCCGCCGCCCCGGTCGTGCTCGGCAGCGAGCGCCTGGGCGACAGCGTGCTGGTGACCACCGCTCCCGGCGCTATCAGCGTCAAGGGCGCCTACTGGGCGATGCGCAACCTGGTTATCCGCACCCGCTGCGCCGGCCGCGCCTGCCCGCCCCCGGTCGAACTCGGCCCGGGCGCGGGCGCCTTCGTCGCCAGCAACGTGTTTGCCTCAACCGTGCGACAGCTGGCCAGCACCCGCGGCGGCGATGCGCCGAACCCCGCGGCACTGCTCGACGGCGTGACCATCGTCGGCGGGATCGCGGTCAGCGCAGACCGCGGTATCCGCAGCGAGGGCAACCGGGCGCTCGCGCTGCTGCAGGCACCGAGCGTCGTCATCGCCTGTGAAACCCTGCCGCAGAGCGGGGATAACGAGGGCTGCGCTACCGACAGCCTGGCCGAGGCGGTGCGCCAGTCCCGCCCCGGAGGCACGATCCTGCTCAGGCGCGGCGACTACCGCCAGGCAGTGACGATCGGCAAGCCGGGCCTGACCCTGGTCGCCGAGCCGGGGGCGACGCTGGTGGAGACCAGCACCGGCGGCAAGGGCGCCATCGTCGTCCGCGCCGACGTCACCATCGACGGGCTCGCGTGTCACGGCATCCGGGTCAGCGACGGTAACGGTGCCTGCGTACGACAGGACCGGGGCGATGTGACCCTCCGCGGCGTGCATTTCCACCATGCGCAGATGGGCGTACTGACGGGCCACGCTGGCGGACGCATCCGCATCATCGACAGCTACCTCCACGACAACGGCGTGGAAGGCAGCGATACCCTTGGCCACAACGTCTACGTCAACAGCGGGGAGCTGGAGTTTGTTCGCAGCTGGAGCCTGCGTGCGCGAAACGCCGGCCACGAGCTCAAGAGCCGGGCGTCCCGTACGCTGATCATGGACAGCCTGATCGCCTCTCTCGGTGCCCGCGACAGCCGGCTGGTCGATGTGCCGGAGGCAGGCCTGTTGCAGATTGAGCGCTCGGTGCTGGGCGAGGGCCCGCTCAGCGAGAACGGCGACCTGATCGGCTACGGTCTCGAACTGCCGGAGGCAAGGAAGGCAGGGCCAGGGGACCGGGTCATCCTCAGGAACGTCACCTTCTACAACGACCGGAAGTACAGAAGCCGGCTACTGCGGCTGGGGCTTGAGGTGCCCGTTCAGGCGGTGGGAAACATCTACGTGGGGATCAGGCTGCGCGGCGGAGACCGGGAGGAGGCGCGCGAGTCACTGGGCGTCCCGCCCTACCCCGCGCTACCCTATCTTGGGCCGGGGCCGGCGAGCGCCGGGCCCCGGTAACTCAGGCTGATAGTCGCTCAGGCTGAAAGCCGGGCGCGGCGCAGAGCCGTCCGCGCACCGAGGAGAAGGGCACCCAGGCCGAACAGCGCCAGCACACCCGGCGCAGGAACCTGCTGGGAGGGAAACTGGAACCGCGCCACGTGGTCGCTGCCGGCCGTGGCATCCACATCGGTCGCCGAGAACAGCGTCGCGCCCGCGGCATCCAGGAAATCGATGTTGTAGACATCCCGTGCAGAGCAGCAGTCGGTACGCCCGTAGATGGCGAAGCCGCTCAGGTCCGTGACGGCCGCCAGGGTAATGGTCAGCGTGTCGCCGGTGCGCGGGTTGCCCTCATGGAATACGCTCTGGTTGAAGAAGTTACCGTCGGTGTTTCCATCGATGGCCTTGTCCGGCGTGGAGAAGCCATTCCAGGAATCGGGCGCCGAGGCCGTTGCCGCCAGCGCGACATTAGTACCTGTGCCCAGTTCATAAGCCTCGAACTCGGCCACCTGCAGCCAGCCATCGGGAACGCCCGCGTTGCTGATGAGAATCGAGCTGACACCCAGCAGCGCAGCGTTGGCACTCGCGGCGCCCAGGCCGATAGCGAGCCCGGCTACGCCGGCCAGGAGCTTCTTGCGGATGGAGTGTGACGCCATGGTGAGGTTCTCCGTACGGTGTGTGCCGGGCGGCTCGGGCTTTCCGGCAATTACAGTCTATACGGTCATTACATTGCAATTCGCGTGCCAAAAATTAAACGGGCTGATATGCGTTGTTTTTCAATAGGTTACGAGGCCGGATGACGGAAGACCCGAATCACCTGTAAAGTTTCCCGACAGGTGCGAGACGTACTGAGACCGTATTATCCGCTGAGCAGCCGATCCGGCTCTGCTACCTAAAGCGTCTCGAGCAGGGCCTGCGCTTTCTTCTGCTCAGCGAAAGGCTGGCCGGCCACGAGTTTCTCCAGCAGCGCCCTGGCCTCTTCTTTGCGCCCGGCCGCGGCCAGCACCTGCGCGCGGTGGAAGGTGACCGGGGGTACCTCGCCGGCACTGCCGGCCACCTCGTCGAGCGTGGCGAGCGCGGCGTCAAACTCGCCGGCGTACATCAGCGCCATCGCCTTCGTGTCGAGGATCGCCGGGTTACCCGGGGCTTTCTCAAGTGCCTTGTCCACCAGTGCCAGGGCACGGTCCGGGTCCTGCTCGCGAAGCGACCAGGCCAGGTTATTCATGGAGATCACATCGTCCGGGTAGAGCTCTAGAAGCTTCCCGTAGATGGCCGCAGCGGCCTCGTCCTCCCCGCGCACGGCGCGCAGGGAGCCGAGCTGGTTCAGGATCACGCCGTCCTCCGGGTTCGCCTTCGCCCAGCTCTCGAGCATCTCCAGCGCCTCATCCCCCTTGCCGGCCTGCAGCAGGGCTGAGCTCAGGAACAGCATACTCGCACTGTTTGGCTGGCGCTGGTGAGCGCGGCGCAGCAGGCGCTCCGCCGCTTCCGCATCGCCCAGGCTCAGGGCGAGGCGGCCGCGGGCGAAGTCGATCAGGTCGGCGCCCGAGAAGGATTCCGGCAGCTTCGCGAGTTCCTCGCTGGTGCCCTCGAGGTCGCCCTGCAGGAACAGGGTCTCGATGAGCAGCTTGCGCGTCTGGATGTCGTCCGGGGCCAGCTTCACCGCCTTGCGCAGCAGTTCTGCCGCCTCGGGCAGGTTCTCGTCGAGCCGCTCCGCCTGGGCGGCGAGGCGCAGCGCAAGCGGGTCGTCGGGCAGCAGGCGGGCCAGCTGACGGCCGGCATTGACGGCGGCCCCGGGCTGCTCCAGCTTGAGGAAGGCGCCGACGAGCAACTGCTGCAGCCGCGGGTCCTCCGCGTAGCGCTCACGCACGGTGGTCAGCAGATCGACGGTCTCACCCGGGCGGTTGTCCTGGAAGGTGTGCCGCGCCAGCAACAGCCGCGGCGCGAGCTCATCCGGGTAGGCCTTGATGGCCCGTCGTAGCACCCGCTCCATCGCGGCCAGGTCACCGCGACTCTCCTCCACGGCGGCGAGTCCCAGCAGGTTCTGCAGGTCGGGCTTTTCCTTGTCGAGATCCTCGCTGAGCACGGCAGCAGCCTGGTCAGGGTCGCGCTCGAGCATGGCCAGTCCCGCGAGGCCGCGCCGCGCCGCGGCATTGCCGGGGTCCGCATCAAGCGCTTCCCGCAGGTGCTGGCGGGCACCCTCCGTGTCCTGCTCGCTGAGGGAGACCCGGGCCAGCAGCAGCGCGGGCTCGGGGCTTCCCGGGAAAGCGGCGCTGAAGGCGGCGATATCCTCCCGAGCGGCATCGGCCTCCCCGAGCTGGATGCGCGCGTTGACCAGGCGGCTGCGCAGGTTGGCGTCATCCGGCGCCAGTTCGATGGCCCTGGCCATTTCCGCGGCGCCGCGCTCGGCTTTTCCGGCGCGGAGCAGCGCCTCGCCATACTCGGCGCGCAAGGGCGCGGAATCGGTGTTGACCGCGACGAGATCCGCATAGGCCGTGGCGCTCTCCTCGAAGCGGCCCTCCGCAGCGAGCGCGCGGGCGTAGAGTACCCTCGCCGTCTCGTTCTCCGGCTGGGCTTCCAGCACCTCTCGTGTCGTGGCAAGAGTCCTGCCCGCCTGTCCCTGTTGCAGGTGGATCGTCGCCAGCATCAGCCGCGCATTGATGTTGCGCGGACGCACGGCAAGGAAGGACTCGAGCTGCGACTGCGCGGTGGCCAGGTTGCCCCGGCGCAGGTTGGCGTTGGCGGCGAGATAGAGACTGGGCGTGTGCTGCGGCGAGACCTTGAGTACCGCGTCCAGTTCCTCGACGGCCTTGTCCGCATTGCCCTCGGCCATGGCGAGCCGGGCCTGGGCGTAGTTCACGCCCGGGTTGTCCGGCAACAGCTTGTCGAGCTCGGCGAGAACGGCCTCGGCTTCATCGTACTTCTCCTGCTCGATCAGCAGGACCATGTGATTGAGGCGGTCGGGGAAGCGGAAGCGGTTGATCTCCCCGGCCCGCGCAAAGGCCTGCTCGGCCTCTGCGGGCTTATCCTGAGCCTGCAGGATAGACGCGTAGAGACTCCACGCGTCTGCGTCTTCGGGATGCTCCGCCACGAGCTCCTCGAGCAGCCCGGCCGCCGCTGCCAGGTCTCCCGTGTGCTGCGCGAGCACCAGCGCGCGGGCACGACGCACGGCCGGCAGGTCGCTGTTGATGGCCTCGGCCTCGTCCAGCGTTTCGGCAGCGGCAAAGAAATTGCCGTCGCCGGCCTCGGCGCGCGCCCGGGCCGCCAGGTAGGCCGGATCATCGGCCACCGCATCGAAGAACCCCTCGGCCGCAAGGTCAACGACTTCCTGAGGCTCGCCGGCATCGACGAGGGTACTCGCGTAGAGCACCGCCACCTGCGGGTCGAAGGTCGCATCCAGCGAGCGCCGGAGCTCCTCCGCCGCCTGCGGCAGGTTGCGCTGCTGCAGGAGGATCTCGCCGTAAAGGCGCCGGCCCGCGGCGTCGCGGGGCGCTTCCTGCAGGGCCGTCTTCACGTCAACCACGGCCGCATTGATCCGGCCCTCCGCGAGGGCCCCGCGGGCCCGGTCCAGAAGTTCTTCGCGGCTGAGGTTCTCACCGCACGCAGTGAGCAGCGCAAGGCTGGCGGCGAGCAGGGTACGCCTGATGGTCAGGGCACGGCGCGGGTGGGGCATGGGAGCACTCCTTGCAGGCTTATCCTTATCACTCTAGGCCATGGCCTGCCGGCGGCCAAGGCGCAAAATGCGTTGCAGTTCACAGTTCACCCTGCCGCGCTCAGAACCAGCGCTTCAGCTCGAGGTAGACCCGGTCCTGGTCGTCGTAGCGGCCGAAGAAGCCGATCTCCTCGCCGTCGAACCAGTCCACCCCGAAACGCAGCCGCCAGGACGGCGCGAAACGCCAGCCCAGCCAGCCCTGGAACGACCGGTCACTGCGGTTGAAGCCGGCCAGGTAGAGCACCTGCGCCTCCAGGCGCTCATCGAACTGGTAGCCGGCGAGCAGCGTGGCGCCGAACTCGTGCGCGTCATAGAGCATACCCTCTTCGTGCCCGAAACGATGGCTGCCGTAGAGCTGGAAGTCGAAGTTCCAGTCATCGCGCGGCAGGGTCACGCCGACGATGTAGTCGAGGGCGTCGCTGTGCTCGACACCGAGTGCAGCCAGCGGGTCCAGCGAGGTGAAGGCCCGCCCGGCGGTGTACACCGCCTCGCCCTTGAGCACGTAGCCGCGAAGGTCCTTGGAGAAGGTCGCGCCCAGTTGGTGGATGCGGTCGTGGCGCAGCTCCGGGCCGGATTCCGGCAGGTACAGCGTGGGCGCCACGTCGGTGCTGCGGTAGTAGAAGCCGGACAGGTCCCAACCATCGACGAGCAGCGAATAGCGGGCGCCGAGGCCGTGGTTTTCGGGGTCGTCCCGGTCCGGCGTCACGTCCGGTACCGGGCCCTCGAGCCCGGGAAAGGGGTAGAAGTTCGCCCCCGGCCTGCCGACGTTGTCGTAGGTCGGCCAGGGCACCCAGAGCAGTTCGAGATGACTGTTGGCGCCGAAGCGCTCGGCGCGAACCGCCCACTGCGGCAGACGGATCGCCTCGAAGTCCTGCAGGTAGAACTCGCGCGTGTCCTTGGCGGAGACCACGTCGGCCAGGAACAGGCCGACCATCTCGCCCCAGACCACGTGCTGGCGGCCGAGGCGGAGTTCCCAGTCCCCCAGCGGCAGGTCCAGGTAGGCCTCGCGCAGGGTGACCTCCGCCCGCTGGTCGTCGCGCACGGGCTTGGGATAGAAATCGTCTTCGACGGTGTAGGCGGCATCCGTCTCCGCCCGGGCGACCAGGCGGAAGCGCGCGCCGTTGTCGAAACGGCCGTCCGCGCCGTACTCGACCCGCGCCCGCAGCTTGGACCAGCGGTCCTCGCCGGGCCAGGTCCTGGCCGCCGAGAATTCCGCATAACCCCGGGGCCGCAGGCTGAAGGCCTCGTCGCCGCCCAGGCCCGGGAGTGGTTCCAGTGCTTCGCCCGCACCTGCCGCTTGCGTCGTGGTGTCTGCAGCGGCGACGGAACCTGCCGCGGACGGTCCATCTTCGGGAGCTGCCGGCGCGGCTTGCCTCGTCGTCTGCGCCGAAGCTTCACCTGAAGCTCCAGCCGAAGCCGGGTCCCCGGCCGGAATCGTCGATGCAGGCGCCACGGCAGCTTCCCCGGCACTCGTCCCCGTTGGCGGTTCCGCTGCCGGGGTCGTCCCGGTTCCCACCTCGCCCCCGGCAGGATCGGCCCCTGCGTCGGCGACAACTTCCGGTTCATAGATGTCGATAACCAGCCGGTCGCCGCGCCCGGCGTAGGGGCGCAATGTGAAATGCTCGATGCGCAGGTCCTCCCGGGTGAGGTCGAGCACGATGCGAACGCTGCCGTCGTCACGCGGCGCAGCGCGTAGCTGCGCCACCGGCGAGCCGATGAATTCGGCGGGGGACGGAGGCTCGGCAAGAACCACGCCCTCGATGTCGAACACTGCGCGGTCCGGCGCGCTGAGCAGGAAATGCCGGTAGCTGGGCGGCGCGTCGAGGTCGAGCACCACGCGGGTCCTGCCCGGCTCACGACCGACGCGCACCCCGGCCGGGTCCGCGGCGGCCGGGGGCGGCCCGGCAAGCGCGGCGAGGAGTACGGCGACCAGCGCCGACGGCGCAGCTTTCACGACGCAGCCTGTGTTGCGGATGCTTCTGCGAGGCGGCCGTCGACCATGTGCAGCAGCCGGTCCGCGATGGCCATCACCTGGCTGTCGTGGGTCGAGAAGATGAAAGTCGTGCCCGTGTCCCGGTTGATGCCCTGCATCAAGTCCAGGATCTCGCGGCCCGTCGCCCGGTCGAGGTTGGCGGTGGGTTCATCCGCCAGCACCAGCCGCGGCCGGGTGGCGAGGGCGCGGGCGATGGCGACCCGCTGGCGCTGCCCGCCGGACAGCTGGTTCGGCCGGTTGCCCGCCCGGTCGCCGAGACCGACGACCTCGAGGTAGTGCATCGCGCGCTCCCGGCGCTCGGCGCGCGACAGCTCGCGCAGGTGCAGCAGGGGAAACTCGACGTTCTCGAGGGCCGAGAGCACCGGCAGGAGGTTGAAGGTCTGGAAGATGAAACCGATACGGCGGGCGCGGAGATCCGCGAGGGCGTCCGGGTCCTGGCCGGAGACATCGACCCCGTCGATCATCACCGAGCCCTCGTCTGCCGTATCGATGCAGCCGATGATATTGAGAAGCGTAGACTTGCCGCTGCCCGAGGGCCCGGCGATCGCCAGGAAGGCGCCCTCCTCGACCTCGGTACTGACGCCGTTGAGGGCGAGCACGCTGGCCGCCCCGAGCGCATACCGCTTGCGGACGTTCTCGACCTTTACAAGGGCCATGGCACCGCGCCAGAATCCACAGGAATCTTCAAGGATAACAGACATGTACCGCTGTTATGGAAGGCTGTGCAATGCCCTGATCGTGGCATATGCCCTACTCGCCGGCACCGCCGGCGCCGGGGAAGCTCCAGCACCCGCGGGAGAGGCGCCGGACCCCGCCGCGCTGCTCACCGAGGCCGACGCCATCCGCTTCCCCCGGGAGAGCTTCGAAACCCGGCTCACCGTGGTGAACTTCGAGGGTGAGGAGGCGGGCATTCCCCGCGTCTACCGGGTCATGTCCCGGGGCAATGACTACACGGTAGTGCTCACCGAGGAGCCAGCGGCCGAGCGCGGCCAGGCGCTGCTCATGCGCGAGCGCGACCTGTGGATCTTCCTGCCCGCCGTCTCGCAGCCGGTGCGCCTGTCTCTGTCGCAGCGGCTCACCGGCCAGGTGGCCAACGGTGACCTCGCCCGGGCCAACTTCGCCGGCGACTACGACGCCAGCCTGGCCGGCAAGGAGAGCGTGGACGGCGTCGATTGCCACGTGCTCGACCTGGCGGCCCGGGGCCGGGACGTGACCTACGCCCGGGTGCGCTACTGGGTCGCCGCCGAAGACAGCCGCCCGGTGAAGGCCGAGTTCTACGCCGTCTCCGGGCGTCTACTGAAAACCGCGCGCTATGACCGGTTCCGGGAACTCGCGGGCCGCCTGCGACCGACGCGGCTGGTCATCGAGGACGCCGTCAAGGAAGGCGAGTACTCGGTGCTGGAATACGAGACGATGGTCCTGCGCGAGTTCCCGGACAAGCTGTTCACGCAGCAGTACCTGCAGCGCCTGTAGGCCGGGCCTAGACCGCCTGGCGCAGGGCGTCGGCGATGTCGCGCCGGGCCGCCCGGCGCGCCGGGCCCACCGCCGCGAGCACCGGCGCGAGGAAGCCGGTGAGCGCGGCCAGCGCGCTGACCGGCAGGCTCAGGCGCACCAGAGCCACGTAGGCGATGTCCGAATTCGGCGGCGGCGGCATGGGTATCCCCATCGCCGAGATCGCCAGCGCCAGGCCGTTCCCCAGCGCGACCCCGAGCAGCGCGCCCGCGAGCCCCAGCATCGCACTCTCTGCCAGCACCAGGTTGCGTACCAGGCCGCCCCGGGACCCGCAGGCACGCAGGGTGCCGAACTCGGCGGCGCGCTCGTGGACCCCCATGTTCACCGCGTTGCCGACCGAGAGCAGCACCGCGAGCAGGATCACCACCACGAGGAAGCCGAACTGCTGCCGGTAAAGCTGAACCGTCTGCCGGTAGAAGGGATTCAGCTCGCGCCAGTCGCGTACGCGCCAGCCGTCACCCAGGCTGCTGCGCAGGGTCGCGGCGACCCGGTCCGTGGCCGCGGTATCGGCCAGGTGGATGACCGCGACATGCACGCCCGGGCTGTCCAGCAGGCGCTGCGCCGCCGGCAGGGGTACACGCACCGCGCGCGCGTCGTAGTCCTTGGAGAAGCTGCGGAAAACGCCCACCACCTCGAACTCGAGCAGGTTGATCGCACCGGCCGCCGTCGTGGTCGTGAGCGTGACCCAGTCACCGACGGCGACGGCCAGCGCCTCCGCCACCCCCGCGCCGAGGACCGCCGCGTACTCATCCCCGGCGACGAGCTGCCGGCCCGCTACCAGCTCGATATAGGTACCCAGCCGCGCCTCCGGCGCCGGCTCGATGCCCTCCGCCACCACCGCCCAGCCCACGCGACCATTGCCGAGCAGGCCCTCGAAGGTGGTGCGGAACATCACCTCGCGCACGCCGGCGGGCGCCCCCAGCGGCTTGCGCAGGGGCGCAGGGTCCTCGATACGCGCCTCCTCCGCCAGGCTGCCGCTGCCCGGCCGCCACGCTTCCCGCGATACCTGCAGGTGCCCGGACTGGGAGCGGATCATGGACTCGCCCAGCTCCACCACCGTGTCCTTGATGAAGCCTCCCGCCAGCACCAGCGCCGCCACGCCCGCGGCGATGGCCAGCAGGGTCAGCCCCGAGCGGCCGCGATGGCGCAGCGTATTGCGCGCGGCGAGGCGGAGGATGTCCGGGGCGAGGCTCATCGCACCTGCCGCAGGCAGTCGACGATGGCGAGCCGCGAAGCGCGCCAGGCCGGGTACAGCGCCGCCAGGGTCGTGGTGGCGCAGGCGATGCCCGCTGCCTGCAGGAAATCCGCCGGAGCCAGGTAGAGGCTGGCCGTGTAGCTGCGGGCGAAGGTAGGCGGCGGCGGCATCTCGATGGCGAGGAGTTCGAGCAGCACACCAGCCGCGAGCGCCACAGCGATACCGATCGCCGCACCGAGAGCGCCGAGCAGGGTTCCCTCCACCAGGAAGTCCCGTAGCACCTCGCGGCGCCGGTGCCCCAGCGCGAGCACCGTGCCGATCTCGCCGGTGCGCTCGAGCACGCTCATGAGCATGGTATTGCCGATGCCGAGTAAGAGGATGCCGACGACAATGGCCTTGAGCAGGGCGAGCTGCTGGCCGAAGAGCGCCGCGGCGCGGCGGTAGAACTCGGCCAGGGCCGGCCAGGGCTGGACCTCGAGCGCCTGCCCGGCCAGGGCCGCCCGGGCCTGTGCCAGCGCCCGTTCCGTGTCGGTCGTGTCATCGAGAAAAACGCGCCAGCTGTGCGCCCCGGCAACCTGCAGCAGCTGTCGGGCCAGCCCCAGGGGGAGGACGAGCGCGGCATCGTCCAGCTCTTCGCTGAAGGCGCTGAACAGCCCGACCACCGGCGCCTCTACCGCCGAGAGCTGGCCGTCCGGCGTGTTGGTGAGCAGAACCACGTTGGCGCCCACGTCCGCGCCCAGGCGCTCGGCGAGCCCGCGACCGAGCAGCAGCTGCCGGTCCTCGCCGGCCACCAGGCGCCGGCCGGCCACCAGGCGCAGCGCGCGGTCGTCGCGGAGGTCCACCGCCGGGTCCACCCCCTCGGCGACGAAGGGCAGCGTCCGGTCACCGTGGCTCGCCAGGCCATTGACCAGCAGCCGCGGCGCCAGGGTGGCCGGCACGCCCAGCGCCTCCGCCGCGAGCGGCGGCTCCGGTGGCATGAGGAAGGCCGCCGGATCGCTGCGGCCGCGCTCCTGGAACCCGGGCCGTGTGATCTGCAGGTGGCCGGTGTCCGAGTGGATGGTCGCCTCGCGGAACTCCCGGAACAGGGCCGCGTTAAAGCCGGTGGCGACGAGCAGCGCGGCGACGCTGAAGGCGACGGCGCCCAGCGAGGCGATCGATCGGCGCCACTGGCGGCTGAGGTTGCGCCAGGCCAGGGCGACGATCGCCAGCCAGCGCCCGCCGGTCACGCGTCGTCCACCCGGTAGCGGAACTTGCGCTCGTGATCGAGGCCCATGCCCCAGGGAAAGTCCTCGTAGGGCCAGACGCGCACGGTCGGGCTGTCACCGCCGCGCTTCGCGACGACCGCGTCCACCAGGGCCTGCAGACCCGCGGCGAGCACTTCCGGGGCCTCGCTGGCGCCGGGGCGCCGCTGCACGTGCCAGCGCAGGACGCCGGCCTCGCGGCGCAGCACGAAAGCACCGGACAGGGCCGCGGCCACAGCGGGGTCTCGATAGAGCAGCGCCTTGCAGCGGTCCATGGGCCAGCCGGATTCATCCGATGCTGGCTTTCTGCCGAGGTGGGCGATGACCGGGAAGGGCAGCCGCTGGAGCGCGGCGCGCCGGCCGGGCTCCAGCGCTTCCAGGTCTTCGGGGAGCAGGTGGCGCGCACGGTCCCCGGTGCGGTAACGGATCATGGGGATCGGCGCCTTCGCATCGAGCATGGTGATGACCAGGTCCCCCACGCCCTGCTCGTCGGGGTCAACGATCTCGACCAGGCTGCGCAGCGGGCTGTAGGCAAAGAAGGTGGGCAGGAGCGCATCCGGGTCCGCGCGGTGGAGGGCGCGGCGCAGGTCGATGGTCTCGGCGGTCTCGAAGAACAGGTTGAGGCCCAGTTCACCCACGCCCATGGAGCTGCGCACTCGCTGCCCGCCGGGCTCATCCAGGGGAATGGCCAACGCGTCGGCCAGGTAGCTGCGAAATTCCTCGCTGAACGTCTCCTCCCCGAGGATCACCCGCGGCGCCAGTCCGGCCCAGTCCATGCCCAGCTCCGCCGCATAGTCGAGCAGCCGCTTGGCAAAGAGCGGGTCGATGACCAGGATGCACTGCTCGAAGCGGGGACCGGCCTGGCGCAGGATGGCGCAGGCCATGTCCTCGCGCACGCTGACGTTGGCAACGCAGACCGACCGGGAGTCAAAGAACACTCCCATCGGCAGGCAGTTGACCAGCAGCGTCGAGCGCTGATCCGTGCCGAAGGCGTGCTCGAGGCCCAGGTCGATATCGAAGGGCGTGAGGCGCTTGTCGCGCCAGGTGGAGACCCCGAAGGCAAAGTTGGGGCCGCCGTGGCCGGAGCTGGTCAATACGCCGGCGAGATCACCGACCGGTACATTGTCGGCGATCAACTCCTCGAGGGAGAAACGCTCGAACAGGTCGGCTTTTTCCAGGATCGGGTAATTGGCCAGGGCGTCACGATCTTGCGGCGGATGGGAGCGCTCCAGGCCCGCCTCGCGGTAGATCGTACGATACGCGGCGGACTGGGCCGCCGCACGCCCTACGGCGCGGGGCAGGCGCTTGAGCGCCCGGTGCTCCAGGGAAGCGGGGCTCTGGCGGTAGAGCAGCCCGAGCAGCGCGCGGCGGCGCCAACGGGCCCAGGGCGCGGCCAGCCCCATGGTTCAGCGCGCCTGCCGGAGCCCGGTGCGTTCCTCAGCCATGCTGGAACCAGTCCAGCAACTTGGGGTTATAGCTGCGCACGAGGTCCTCGAGATCGCGAAGGTCACCCAGGTAGGGAGTGACCGGCCCGTAATAATCCTGTTCCGGCCCGATGGGCTTGAAGACGAAGCCGTAAAGGGCCAGCACCTTGGCCAGCGAGCGCTCCATGGCGGCGTACCAGTAACGAATGCCGTGTGCGCGACTGTAGCGATACATCTCGCGGTACAGGCCCAGCACCAGCAGTGGCGCATTGACCCGCTTGTCAGCGCCCCGCTCCCCGGGTGTACGCGGCCCTTCGAGGTCCGCAGGATTGATGCCGTACACCGTGTCACCGGCGCGACGCCGGTAGGAGCGGTCGACAGCGAGACGCGAAACTTCGGCGCTCTCTGCCGGGTCCGGCGGCTGGAAACCCGGAAAGGGCTCGCAATGGGCTTCATAGGGGAATGGATCTCCCGGAGGGACCAGCACCAGGCGAGAGGTGCCGACGATCCGATGGTCGGCATTGCGCGCAGCAAAATGCGCTGCGGCGGGATCCCAGTTGTCGCGCTCGAGGCCATCGGGGTAGTGATCAGCCGGCATGAAGCGACACTCTTCACAGAAGATAGAGAAGCGCAGGGCGTAGAGTTCCTCAAGGTTCGCGGTGGGCGCACCCGGGGGGAACACCTCCAGCTCAAAGTACTGATCAAGCGCGGTCAGTGCCTGGGCGGCAACGGATCCCATAGAAGCCCCTTCTGAGCTCATCCTGAGCCCCCTCTCCTGTCCTCGGCACGATAACACGACTCGAACGCGCGTCGTCATGCTAAGCGCAAGCGGGTGTGATCGCCATCACAATCGAGTGTCAGCAGTTTTTACAGCCAGCGTGCAGCAGCCCCTCGGGATGCCTCCTCGAAAAACCCAGCCAACTGTTTTTTAAGGATTTTTCCACAATGGCATGTGCGTTGCTTTGAATCCTGCGAGCTCAGCTGATGGCCTCAACCCAGGGTTGAATGCCAAGGGAAGCTTAAACGACCAGGGTGCGCAGACGCACGCTTAAGATCCAGGAGACGCAGACAATGAAGATCTCGACCTCAAAAATTCTAGGAGCAACCGCGCTTGCGGCAGCGCTGAGCAGTGGTGGAGTCGCAGCGGCTCCGCTTGGCCAGCTCTATTACACTCAGTTCGCTGGGTGGGACCCGACTTCCTTCCAATTCTTCCCGGGCGTAACCGGGCTGACCGGCCTCAACCCGGATGGCCCCGCACCAGCCGGCGCGCCGGCTGGTACCGTTACGGGGATGTCGTGGGAAGCGGCATCAAACGGCAACGAAAGCCGCATCGACATCTTCTCGTGGGACGATGGAACCACCCCGCTTGCCCTGCAAAGCGACCTGATGACTGTTGATGGTGATGGCCAATGGAACCCGGGCGACTGGTGGGTAATCGACACCTTGATCCAGGAAAACAATATCCTTGACGTTGCGTCGACGCCTATCCCAGACCCCCTGTGGATTGCTGACACGCTCGCGAACCTGACGATCTACACAGACGCAGGGCGAACCGATATCCTTGGACAGGATCTCAATAGCCGGGTTCGCATTGAGTTCTGGGAATCCCTCAACCAGGATCCCGCAGACTGCACCGGGGACAACCCCCTGGGCACGGGGTGTGACGACGTGTTCCGTATCCTTGAAACGGAGCTCGATCCGATCACGTTTACCCGGGATGGCTATGCTTACGATATCTCTTTCACGCTGATCCCCGGGCCCTCTCAGCCCTCCGGCAACCTGTCGCTGGTGTGTCCTTCTCCGGATCCCCGTTGCGCGGGTGTCACGGTAGATGATGGGGAAATCTGGGTGTTCACCGAGGAGGCAGCACCCGGCCTCAGCGCCATCAATGTAGCCATGAGCTACTCCGTTCGTGAGGTTCCGGCCCCGGCGGCACTCGGGCTCATGAGCATCGGCCTGCTGGGTCTGGGCTTTGCGGCCCGTCGCCGTAAAGGTAACGCCTGACTCAGGCAAGACACTGGACGGGGTTGCTTTGTTCAAAATGAGAGTGTAGGCACCTATCCATATGAAGAAGAAGAGCGGCTCCGAACGGAGCCGCTCTTTTTTTGTAATCGGTATTGCCCCCGATCGTACCAACTGGGGGGGATTGTTCAGAATTCTGTGTCACAGTAATTTCTCGTTAATCATCTGATCACAGATCCAACACACCGTCGAGCCGGCCTTCGAAGAAGATGGCCAACTGGGACAGCGTGATATTCCAACCCTGAATCGGCATCGTCCATTTCTTGCTGGCGTTTTGAACGCCGAGATAGAGCAGCTTTAGCAGGCTGTCCTCGTTCGGGAATCCACCCTTCGTCTTGGTCAGTTTACGGAACTGGCGATGCACTGCCTCAATGGAGTTCGTCGTGTAAATCACGCGGCGGATATCTGGCGGGTACTTGAAGTAAGCGGACAGGTTCTCCCACTTCGTTCGCCAGGACTTGATCACGATGGGATACATGTCGCCCCAGCGGTCCTCTAGTTCATCGAGGGCCTGCTCCGCTGCGTCCTTGGACGTGGCCCGGTAGACGCGCTTCAGATCGACCATGAAGGCCTTCTGGTTCTTCGACGCCACGTATTTCAGTGAGTTGCGAACCTGGTGGACGATACAAAGCTGAACCTCGGTGTCCGGGTAAATAGTGGCGATGGCCTCGGGGAACCCAGTCAGCCCATCCACGCTGGCAATCAGGAAGTCATCGACGCCGCGGTTTTTGAGATCGGTGAGCACAGAGAGCCAGAAGTTGGCGCCCTCGCTTTCGGACAGGTAGAGGCCGAGAATTTCCTTCTTGCCCTCCAGGTCGACGGCTAGAACTGTGTATACCGCCTTGCTCTTGTAGCGCCCATTATCCTTGACCTTATAGTGGATGGCGTCGAGCCAGACAAAAGGGTACAGGCTGTCCAGGGGGCGCTGCTGCCACTCCCTGACTTCGGCGATGATCTTGTCCGTAATGGCGCTTAACGTGGCCGTGGAAACCGTGATGCCGTACAGATCCTCGACCTGGATAGCGATGTCGCGATAGCTCATGCCCAAGCCATACATGGACAGGATCTTGGTCTCGATCTCATCGCTGACCGAGGTCTGATGCTTCTTCACCAGTTGAGGCTCGAACGTTCCGGCTCGATCCCGCGGGGGATCCAGCTCAAATGGGCCAGCAGTACTCTTGACCGTCTTGCTGGTCTTGCCATTTTTACGGTTCGGGGCGACATCCTCGGCCAGATGAGAATCCAGCTCGCCTTCCAGGGCTGCCTCAGTAAGTTTCTTGATCAGCGGGGTCAGAACGCCATCCTTCCCCGTGATGGCCTTGCCTGATTGCAGAGCTTTCAGGGCTTCGTCAAAATCGAACTCGTTGCTCATGGGTCAATCCTCTCATAGTGAGATTAGTGGATTGACACAGAATTTCTAACGCTCCC